>Ga0308175_100000095_pt1 | contig 70934 bp, 61 predicted proteins | sample PhyCR1_3_FD_203893 | JGI IMG/M metagenome (GOLD analysis project Ga0308175, IMG submission 203893) | Soil microbial communities from UC Gill Tract Community Farm, Albany, California, United States - DLSLS.C.R1 | ecosystem: Environmental > Terrestrial > Soil > Agricultural land | place: USA...
TGTAAATTTTGAAACCGACAACACGTCAAAAAACCTTTTTAAGGTTGACGTGCTGATGCTCGGCGAAGGTTATCACAACAATCACCACAAGTTTCCTTCGCGCAGCAATTTTGCGGTAAAGAAAGGGGAATTCGATCCCGTTTACCCTGTCATCGCTTTATTTCACAAGCTGAAAATTGTGAAAATAAACAACGTTGTCGCTTAAGGTTTGGAAGCAATATGTGCCAAAATTTTTTTGGCATGTTCTCTTGAATTTTCAATGAAAAGGCGGTGCGTGTTCATGCCGCCGCAAATAACACCAGCCAGGTAAACACCCGTGATGTTGGTTTCATGCGTCTCTTCGTTATAAGCAGGCTTTTTCACTTCGTCGTTGCTTAATTCAATTCCAATATTTTTAAGAAAGGAAAGATTGGGTTGATAACCCGTTAACGAAAGCACCCAATCGTTTGGCAAAACAATTTCTTCTTCTGAAGTCTTAATCACCACCTCGTGTTCTCTTATTTCTTTTAAGCAAGAATTAAAGTAAGCCTTGATAGAGCCTTCTTTGATTCGGTTCTCAATATCGGGACGAACCCAGTATTTAACACGCTGACCAACCTCCGGTTTGCGCACCACCATTGTCACTTCTGCGCCTTTGCGCCAGGTTTCAAGCGCCGCATCCACAGCCGAATTTTGCGCACCCACAACCACCACTTTTTGAAATGAATAGTAGTGCGGGTCATCGTAGTAGTGCTTTACTTTTGGCAAGTTTTCGCCGGCAATATTTAGCAGGTAAGGAATGTCATAAAAACCCGTTGCAATAATAATATTGCCGGTTGTATAGATTGACTTGCTGGTTATGATTTGAAATGGCGGTTGCTTCTTTTCTCCTGTCTGTTTTACTTCCAAAACTTCTTCAAACAAATGAATGTTGATGCGGTTATCCTGCGCTACGCGGCGATAATATTCCAACGCTTCTGCTCGCCTTGGTTTGGGATTGTTGCTAACAAACGGAACACCACCAATTTCTAACCGTTCGGATGTAGAAAAGAAGGTCATGTTTACCGGATAATTGTAAAGCGAATTAACCAGTGTTCCTTTTTCCAGAATTAAATAGTCAATACCTTTTTTTTCTGCCTCCAATGCGCAGGCTACTCCAATGGGTCCGCCGCCGATGATGATGAGAGAATAGTGTGCTGTCAAATTTTGTATTGTTTACGATGCAAAAATTTTTGAGCCTTTCATCACGCTTATTGCCGAACCCGCTGCCAGGAAAACTGATGAAGGTTCTTGCTTCAATATATTTCCGAATTCAGGCCCGTAAAGCTTTTCCGCATTACAGAAAATATTGTGCTCAATCACTTTGTGAATCTTCCATTGCGGATGAGTAATCTGATAGGTGCCGCTGCATTTTTCGTTCACGAATGTATAACCCCAGTAATGTTCTGTGATGAACTCCTCTGCCGAGCCTTTAACCAAATCTTCCGGCTCTTTTTCTGCTTTTGCTTTGAGATAATTCCATTCGCCGGCTACCCTCCAAAAATATCCAACTTCCAAATTTTCTCCGTCATCTTTCCAAGTATGCTTCATGTTATGTGTTGAATAGTTTTCGCCATACAAACTGTTTGCGACAATAGTGATGGCGCGACGCGGAACGATTTCTTTCAGGAAAACAACGCCTCTTTTCCATTCGTTGCCCTCTTTGTAACGAACGTAAAATCGCAGATTCACTTCTTCAAATGTGCGGTGGAAAGGGATGGACAATCCGAGCACTTTTGTATTGGAAAAAAGAAATCCGACAAGACTCAGGTAGTGAACGCCGTTGAAAGCGTCAGGTTCTGTGCGGCAAGGTAAATAAGGCCTCAATGCCGAAAGTTCGATAGGATAATTCGCCATCAGAAGGTTTCGCCATTCGGCAGTTAAAAAGGGTTTGGGCATAAGCGAAAGTAGCGAAGAGAATTCTGAACAGACGTACAAGGAATATTGAACAAAGAAGTTTGCGCCCGACAGCGATGCGTTTCATTTATCATTCCCTTTTTGGCCTTCCGTTCTTGTGCTATTAATCCAGACAATCGTTTTAAAATCCCTGCAATCAGCGGCTATCTTTGCGACGCTTAAAACAGCTATATGAATAAAACCGTTTACATTGTTTCTGCTGTGCGTACGCCGATGGGCTCTTTTGGCGGCGCATTAAAAGACGTACCCGCACCGCAATTAGGAGCAGTCGCTATTAAAGGCGCCCTGGAGAAGGCGGGTATTAAACCCGAACAAGTTGATGAACTGCTGATGGGCTGCGTATTGCAAGCCAATCTTGGACAAGCGCCTGCACGCCAGGCAGCCAAGGCTGCAGGACTTCCCGACAAGGTCATTTGCACCACCGTCAATAAAGTTTGTGCAAGCGGCATGAAGGCCATAGCACAAGGCGCACAAAGCATTTTGCTTGGCGATGCCGATATTGTGGTTGCCGGCGGCATGGAAAATATGAGTGCCGTTCCTTTCTACGTCACCAATCTTCGGTGGGGAAACAAGTACGGCGAAACACCGCTGGTGGATGGTTTGCAGAAAGATGGCCTCACCGATTGTTACAGCAATTTTGCGATGGGCTGCGCCGCAGATATTTGTGCAGCCGAAAATAAAATCAGTCGCGAAGAACAAGATGCCTTTGCCATTGAAAGTTACAAGCGAAGCCAAACCGCATGGAATGAAGGCCGGTTTACCGATGAAATTGTTCCGGTCGTCATTGCTTCAAAAAAAGGCGATATAACAGTTGATAAAGACGAAGAACCCTGGAATGTAAAGTTTGATAAGGTTGCATCACTGAAGCCGGCATTTGGGAAAGAAGGAACGGTTACAGCCGCCAATGCCAGCACTATGAACGACGGCGCTGCAGCCGTGGTTTTAATGAGCAAGGAGAAAGCAGACGGATTGGGCATTAAGCCCATCGCCATCATTCGGGGTTATGCCGATGCTGAACAAGAGCCAACCTGGTTTACAACGACGCCAAGTATCGCGTTGCCGAAAGCAGTAAGAAAAGCCGGGGTGGAAATGAAAGATATTGATTACGTCGAACTGAACGAGGCCTTTAGTGTTGTAGGCATTGCAAACACAAAAATGATGAATCTTAATCCCGCCAAAGTAAATGTAAATGGCGGCGCTGTTTCGTTGGGCCATCCGCTCGGTTGCAGCGGTGCGAGAATCATTGTTACGTTGATAAATGTTCTCAAACAAAAGGGCGGAAAGATAGGTGCGGCAGGCATTTGCAACGGCGGCGGCGGCGCTAGTGCAATGGTGATCGAGAATGTTTAACTAACTTAATTAAACAGCATTCTTCAAAGTTCCGGCTGCCCGGAGCTTTTGTTTTTCATGCAGTTTCTTTACTTCCCTTTACGGCTGTATTTAAATCGCAGTACCATCATAAAAACGTTCAGCAAAAATGAAAATGAATTGGTCACAATAATGGGAAAATCGTTGCGCATAAAACCGTAAGCCACCCATGTAGCCACACCCAACATCAATACGGCAAGCATTAGTTTTGAAATATCTTCCGCTTTCTTTTCTTTAATTGTCTTTATCAATTGCGGCAGGAGAGATGATGCAGTGCAAACACCAGCAAACAAACCCACAACTTGTGTCCAGTTCATGCGGCAAGCACTTGCAAAGGCCCGGCCAGAAGAACTACTTCACTATTTATGGTTCGTCTTTGGCAACGAAAAAGTGTAAAGATTATTTATCGACCGGCCGTCAACCACTTTTAGGTTTATTCCGTCTCGTCTGCTAAATTTGCCCACCTTTCAATTCAAAATTACATGAGACAAATTCCTTTTCGTGAAGCCCTGCGCGAAGCCATGAATGAAGAAATGCGCCGCGACGATCGTGTGTTTTTAATGGGCGAAGAAGTGGCCGAATACAATGGTGCTTACAAAGTAAGCCAAGGCATGCTGGCCGAATTTGGCCCCAGGCGTGTAATTGATACGCCCATAGCGGAACTGGGTTTTGCAGCCGTTGGCGTGGGTGCTGCACAAAACGGGCTTCGACCGATCGTGGAATTTATGACCTGGAACTTTGCTGCATTAGCCCTTGACCAGATATTGAACACTGCATCAAAAATGCTGGCCATGAGCGGCGGACAAATTACCTGCCCTATTGTGTTTCGCGGTCCAAACGGCTCGGCAGGCCAATTAGGGGCGCAACACTCAACAGCTTTTGAAGCACTTTATGCAAATATCCCGGGATTAAAAGTTGTATCGCCAAGCAACGGCTACGACGCCAAAGGCTTGTTGAAGCAAGCCATTCGTTACGAAGAGGATCCTGTTATTTTTATGGAAAGCGAAGTAATGTATGGCGAGAAAAGCGAAGTGCCCGATGAAGAATATTATATTGAACTGGGAAAGGCAGATGTAAAGAAACAAGGCAGTGATGTAACGATTGTTTCTTTCAATAAAATGATGAAGGTAGCCCTTGGTGCGGCAGCGGAGTTGGAAAAGGAAGGAATCAGCGCCGAGGTCATTGATCTTCGAAGCATCCGTCCGTTGGACTGGATGACTATTTTAGAAAGCGTGAAAAAGACGAACCGTCTGGTAATTGTAGAAGAACAATGGCCCTTTGCTTCCATTTCTTCCGAGATTTCTTATCGCATACAAAAAGAAGGTTTCGATTACCTTGATGCGCCCATTCGCCGCATTACAGCGGCCGATGCACCACTGCACTACGCCCCAAATCTGGTTGCTGCCGCCCTGCCTGATGTGCCGCGAACAGTAAGTCTTGTAAAGGAAGTCATGTATCTTAAAAAATAATTGAAATCAAGTCGTAGAAGACCTGCCCCAAAGTGGGTAGAAATAATAAAAAGTTGTATCCATTGGACACAACTTTTTCATTTTCAATACATCTACCCCAAAAAATATTTTTCGAAAAGTTTTGAATTCTGGATTAAGGACCGCATCTTTGTCTCGGTTTTTCATAGGATATTGGATTTTACACGAGGCTGGATTTCTATCCGGCCTTTATTTTTTTCTAAGGGTTTGCCCTTACTCCAATAATCCGGAGTAAGCCAAAATAAAAATTAGCTGATTCTCTTCTTTGAGCCAAAGAGAATTTGAAACAGTTGTAAAAAATTATTGCCGCTTGCAGTACTGGTTTCTTCTCGATTGCCGCACATACTCATTTCTTCTTATTTCCTTTACTTTGCCGTCTCAATAAAAAAAATGGCGACGCTTCTAATCATTGACGACGAAAAATCAATCCGAAAAACCCTGACAGAAATTCTCTCTTTTGAAGGCTACAAAATTGAAGAAGCAGCAGACGGTGAAGAAGGCCTGAAAAAATTTAAGGAGAAAACTTTTGACGTTGTTCTGTGCGACATTAAAATGCCCAAGATAGACGGGATGGAATTTCTGCAAAAGGCCACAGAAGCAGCCCCCGATGTTCCCGTCATCATGATTTCTGGTCATGGCACGATAGAAACCGCTGTGGAAGCCGTAAAAAAGGGCGCCTATGATTTTATTTCCAAACCGCCAGACCTGAACCGTCTTCTCATTACCATTCGCAACGCCATGGAGCGAAACAAACTGGTAAGCGAAACAAAGACCCTTAAGCGTCGTGTAAGCAAAGTGCAAGAAATGATTGGCGAGTCGGCGCCCATTAAACAAATCAAAGACACCATCGAAAAAGTGGCGCCTACCGAAGCGAGGGTTTTAATTACCGGCGAGAACGGCGTAGGCAAAGAGTTGGTGGCTCGTTGGCTGCATCAAAAAAGCAGCCGGGCCGAAAATCCTTTGGTCGAAGTGAATTGTGCCGCCATCCCAAGTGAACTGATCGAAAGCGAACTGTTTGGCCATGAGAAAGGTTCGTTTACGTCAGCCATTAAACAACGCATTGGCAAGTTTGAGCAAGCCAACGGCGGCACGTTGTTTCTGGATGAAATTGGCGACATGAGTTTAAGCGCACAAGCCAAAGTTTTGCGTGCCTTGCAGGAAGGAAAAATAACCCGCGTTGGCGCCGATAAAGACATCAACGTGGACGTGCGGGTGGTTGCCGCCACCAACAAAGATTTGATGAAGGAAGTAGAAGAGAAGAACTTCCGCCTTGACCTTTATCACCGCCTTAGCGTTATCCTTATTCACGTGCCATCTCTAAACGAAAGGAGAGACGACGTTCCACTGCTGGTCAATAATTTTCTAAAAGAAATTTGCGAGGATTACGGCATGCCGCCAAAGTCCATTGACGATGATGCGATGAAGGCTTTGCAGGAGTACAACTGGACGGGTAATATCCGCGAGCTGCGAAACGTTGTGGAGCGTCTAGTTATCCTCTCTGGCAAAACCATTACAGAAAACGACGTCAAATCATACGTGTTGCCAAAATAAAGCCCGGCGGAATGTATTGATTAGCGAGGAAATGCTTGCATTTCACGCGATTCAATTAACCGAAAAATATCTTCGTCTCTTCGCAAAAGTTGCAAGCCGACAAAGCTTCGCTGGCTCTGCTCAATGCCGCGGCCCGAAACAAAAATTTGATGATCAGGAAAGTTCCTTCGCAGCGTTTCCAAATAATCGTCAATGTGCACACCCGTAAAATTGGTAATTAGGTGCAAATACAAAAAGCGGATGCCCGGAAGTTGTGCAGCTTCTTTTAAATCAGCAAGCTTAATGTTTGCACCGAGGTATAAAACTTTCCAGTTATTCTTTCGCAGGAGATAGTTTAAAAAAAGAAGCGGCAATTCGTGGTATTCGTTCTCCGGGCAAAAAAGAGCGAGTTCCGGCGCCTCATTTTGTGCTGCTGAAAACTTTTCCGTTTCGCTGATCAAGCGGTTTTGAATGAGGTAACTTGAAAAGTGTTCCTGTGCAGGAATTACATTGCCTGTATCCCAAAGCAACCCAATGCGCTGCAAATACGGGTAGCATACGTCAATGATTGTTTTTTCGAAACCAATATTTTCAATCAGCTCGTTCAACACGGCGAGAAAAGACGCCTCGTTAAAATCAAGAGCGGCCTGCAAAAGTTGTTGCACGTAAGTTTTGTAATTCGAAATATGGAGAGCAACCTTGCGCACTTCTTCCACAATTTCATCATCAGACAATACGGCAATCTTTGACACCTTCCAGCCGTTGTGATAAAGGAAAGAAATACAGAGGAGCTTTTTAAGATCCTCGTTCGAATAAATGCGTTGTTTGCTCTCTTTGCGTTGCGCTTTAAAAAAATTGTAACGCTGCTCCCAAATCCGCAGCGTGTGGGCTTTTATGCTCGTGAGCAATTCAATATTTCGGATGGAAAAACTTTGCATGGCCGCTCGCGAAAATAACATCTGCCGTCCATCATTTACGCGAATTATTTTGCAAACCTACACGCTGAATGCAAACAATATTATGTACCGAACTGCATTGCTACTATTAAGCTTCCTTTGCGTCGCACTCTTGTACGCTTCGCCCGCTATGCGGCAATTATCGCTGGCATACAAGGAGACTAAGCTCTTTTATACGTCCAGTTCGTCAATCTGTCCTGCAAGCTTAAGCCAAGGTGTGGCTGTTGATCAGCAAAGTTGTGCTGCCGCGCTGGCATTGGCTGAACGTACAATTTTGTTTTTGCCTTGCCCAAGATGGTTCCGCTTTTAAAATACTTTTTCCAGAGCTGCAGGTAAAGCGCTTCGCCTTCGTCAAAGATTGCAATTGCATCTTTTTGCGAGTCAGCATCCTGTGAAAATTTAGCCTGAACTTTTTGCACTTGTCTTCCGTTATAATAGAAACCGTACCGTCGTTCTGCGTCATAAATCATCCAGCGCCGGTCGTTATAGCTTTTCCTAAACTCTTTAGCAATCAGCGGAAGCACGTTGCAGGCCGGCTCAATCAGAGCATAGTGTAAATTATTTTTTGTTTCCTGAAAACGTACAAAATCTTCCGTTCGTTTCTTTTCTCGCCGTGCTTTTTTTGCGGCCTGAATTACGGATTGCGCGATGGGGTTATGAACATCATCTTCCATAAATTTTTCAGCCGCAAGAGCTTGTTGAAAATATTGCAGCAATTTGTTTTCAATGCCGTCCTGTTCAGAAAGAAAGGCGAGGTACACTGATTTCTGTGCGGTTAAGGTAAGCTTCTTTTCCAATGCTTTCCACACGCGGTTGCTGTGTCTCAAATTATGGTTTACAAAATGCGGCCCGGCAAACATTGAAGGCTGGTGCTTCCGCAAAGGCACGATTTCCGGCTCGTTTATTTTGTATTCATACACATCAAATACAGCACACAAAAAACCTTCAAAGCTTCCGTCATACACAACTGTCTTCATACTTAAAAATACTAAAATATGTAGCAAAAAAGGCAGCAAAAATGCTGTTGTTTTCTTAAAGAAATGCCAGTTGGGAAGCCACTTTACAAAGGAAAAAATCAATTGCCGGGCACCGGTTCTGGCTTGCGCAAAAGCCCGGAAATTTTAGCAGTGTGATGATCGTCGTGTTCGGCCACGAAGTAGAGCGAGTCAATCAAACGCATGGGCTGATGCAAGCGCGGATGAGCTGACATAAGACCAAGCGTACTGCGGTCGAAACCATAAATTGTTTCCAGTGTTCGCTGGCGTTCAACGACGAATTGTTGCATCAATTGCTCGAGGCTTTTTTCGTTGTGCCGGGCTTCATTTGTTTTTGTGTTGGTTAAATCGGCAGGCGTAAGAATTTCTTTACGGTCTAAAAAATCCTGCATGCGCTTCCACCACAAATCTTCCAGATCAGACAAATGTCCCAGGTGTTCTTTCACCGACCAGCCATCGGCGTTGTAACTGCAATAATCGTCATCAGCATTCATCAAAATGGCTTGCAACCGGAACAGTGTTCCTTCGAGCCGGCTAAAAATCACCGGGAAATTTGTAATGGGAAAATCAAAATTGAAGGCCCGTTCAAACCAAGGCGTTTGTTGTATCATTTTTCAATTTACGAATGGGTGGCTATAAAAGTTTGCAGATATTTTGCGTTGTCCAGGGCAGCGGCAGATGCAGTGTTGTTGAAGTAAACAAAGGCTTCGTTCACAGTTGACGCAGCCATCTGTGCTGCGATGCGTTCAATAAAACTCTCGCTGTAGGCCGAATGATACAATTTAGGCACGCCATGAAAGCGGTAATAAGCGAACGATAAATCGGCAGCAGGGTCGTTAATCAATCCCGGAAAACTTACGCCACAAAAGCAAACGTTGGCTTCTTTCAAAGCTGCGAACACATCTTTTCGCCACCAGCTTATGTGCCGGAACTCAATCACATTTTGGTAAAGCGGATTCATTTGCCAAAGGATGTTTTGGAGCAGTGTTTCGCTGTAGGCAAGGCTTGGCGGCAATTGAAAAAGTATGGCTCCAAGTTTTTCTTTTAGCCCCTCATTGGCAAGAAGGTAAAAATCGCCAAGAACCTTTTCGGTTTCTTTAAACTTTTGCAGGTGCGTTACAATGCGGGGCACCTTCACCGAAAAGCAAAAACGGTCCGGTGCTTTGCTGTACCAGTTTTGAAAAAGCTTTAGTTCGGGAAAACGATAGAAGGTATTGTTGATCTCAAGCGTATTGAAGTGCTGTGCGTAATAATCAAACCACCGGACTTGCGCAAGACCTTTGGGATAAAAAAACTCTTTCCATTCTTTGTAATAAAACCCCGAACAGCCGATGTGCCAGTTTATGTGACGCATGTTGTGCGGAGCTAAAAAATTGTACCAGTTGATTGGTTAACTGGTTGATTAGTTAATTGGATAGAGCACTTACCAACCGATCAACCGGTCAACTAATCAACCAATCAGCGTCCTCCTCACTCCAGCCACAACAACGCAATGGCGTTTGTTAGTTCCACCAACTTGTTAAACGTATCGGGCTTGGTAACAAAACAATTGGCGCCCAAATCATAAACGGCTTGTCGGTCGCGGTAAGAAGATGAAGTAGTAAATACAACCGTTGGAATCCGCCGGAAATAATTATCAGTTTTAAGGGCTTTTAAAATTTCGCGACCATCTTTTCCGGGCATGTTTAAATCCAGCATGATGAGCGATGGCTCACCGGAATCGCGAAGTTCCTCGAGATAGCCCAATAGCCGCTCGCCGTTTTCCAGAAATATACAATTAACCGCGTCAAGCTTGCTTTCAAATGCGTCGCGAATGATTTCCCTGTCATCCACATCGTCGTCAACAATTAAAATCCTGTGCTTTCGTTTCATGCCGGAATAATTAGCGTAAACGTGGCGCCGGCGTCCGGCAGGCCACTGGCAAAAATAACGCCGCCGTGGTGCTCTACAATTTTTTTGCAAATGGCAAGACCAATGCCCGAACCTTCATATTCACTTCGGCCATGAAGCCGGTGAAAGATGGCGAAGATCTTCTGTGCATACTCGTTTTCAAAGCCAATGCCGTTATCGGAAAAAATAAGTTTCAGATAAGTTGCAGATTTTGAAAATTGGTGCGATTGCTTTTCTTCCAGAGATGCCATTTCGCATCGTACCAAAATAATCGGCTGCACGCCTTCGCGTACAAACTTTAGCGAGTTGGCAATAAGATTTTGAAAGAGTTGTCTGAATTGTGACGGAATAACGTTTGCCTCCGGCAAAGCCTCGTAACGAATCACTGCTTTTTGCTGTTCAATTTTGTATTCGAGGGTTTGCAGGGTTTCTTCCAATATTTTTTGCAGGCTTACTTTTTCAAATTGGCTGTTGCCGCTAATCATGGAGATGGAAAGCAAATCGGAAATCATGGCTTGCATTCGCTGCGACGCATCCACAATTTTGGTAAGATAAATTCTGCCTTCGTCGCTCAACCGGTCAAGTTGCGAAGCCACAAGACGGTCGCCAAAAGTGGATATCTTTCGCAGCGGTTCTTTCAGGTCGTGCGAAGCCACGTAAGCAAATTCCTCCAGGCTTGCGTTGGATTGCTCCAGTTGCCTTGCATTTTGCAAAATGGTTCGCTCCATTTCTTTGCGGCGGGTAATGTCGAGCGCAGCGCCAATGATTTGCGTAACGGCGCCTTTCTCGTCGCTCTTGAAAATAATTTCACGCACCAGCAGCCAGCGGTAGTCGCCCTCTTTGTGTTTTATGCGGCACTCGTATTGGATCATGCTGTCCACCTGCTGAAAGTTCTTTCTGCTTTGCTTTCGTGCGGGCAAAAGCTGCACGTCATCGGGATGATAAAGCAGGGCCGTAACGTTGCTGCCTTCTTCAATAATTTCCTCCGGCAAATAGCCCAGCACAAAAAAAGCTTCGCGGTTGATGTAAGCCATGCTTTGCGAGGGCACGTCAAAGAGGTAAAGAATGGTAGGAGAGGCATCGGCAATTTGCTGGATAAAATATTCCTGTTCTCGAATGGTTTGAACAGCTACTTTTTGCTCCGTTACGTCAAGCGTAATGTTCAGTATATGCTCCACTTTGCCGTTGGCATTGTAATCGAATATTGTTCCGTACGTATGAAACCATCGGTAGTCGCCGTTCTTGTGCTTCATGCGATAGGTAAATTCCGCAACAATGTCCTTTTTGGGAGAATTGCTGTTGGCTTCATCCAATGCCTTTTGATTCTTTTCCATTATTCCCTGCAGGTCATCGGGATGCACGATGCTCACAAAGAAGGCCGTCCCTTTTTCCATCACTTCGCTGGTGGGATAGCCCAACAGTTTTTCAAGCCCCTCGCTAATGAATGTATAAGCGCCTGTGTTTACGTTATAGGATGCGATGATGGACGGCGTTGCGTCGGTGATTTTACGAATGAAGTTTTGGCTTTCGCGCAGTTCCGTTTGCGTTTTGTATTGCTGGGTAATTTCTTGCGTGGTGCCGATTAATTTGATGGCTTTTCCTGCTTGGTTGGTAATGACTTCACCGCGGCGGTGAAGAACCTTCATTTTTCCGTTCGGCAGGGTAATGCGGTGAATAAAATCAATCGGTTTCTTTTCCCGAATAGCAGCGTCCATTTGAGTCAACATCATTTCCCTTTCTTCCAGATCTATATAAGACGACCATTCCTCGATTGACAGCGGCGCTTCTTTTGACCGTTCGTAAATGGCAAAGAGTTCATCGCTCCATTTTATGTTCTTTGTCTGGAGATCGTAGGACCAGTTGCCCATACGTGCCAGCGACTGTGCTTGTTTATAAAGTTTTTCGCTTTCCTGCAAGCGGAGAATGAGTTCTTCTTTCTCGGTAATGTCCTGCGCTGTACCAATAATGCAGGTAACGGTTCCGTCTTTGGCAAGACTTACATCTGTATGCAGACTGATGTATTTTAAACCGCCGGATTTTTTGCGAATGGCGTAGCTAATGCTCAGGCCTTTTTTTGTTAGCAGCACCTGCTCAATTGTTTTTTGAACCGCACCTTTGTGTTCTTCAACAATGGGTTCAAAGGCATCCGTAAACTTTACTTTCTCACCGGGAGGCCTTTCATAAATTTTGTACACTTCATCCGACCAAAAAACTTCATCCGTGTTGCAGTTCCAGGAAAAATTTCCCATTTGCGCCAGTTCCTGGGCTTGTTTGTATAGACGCTGGCTTTCTTCCAACTTGCTAATTAGCTTTTGCTTTTCGGTTACGTTTTGTTCAGTGCCGACAATGTAGGTAACCTCGCCGGTTTCGTTACGCAAAACCTGCGCAATGGAACGCAACCATTTTTGCGTACCGTCTCCGGTAACGATCCTGAAAGTATAATCAAGCGTGTCTTCTGTGTTTAACCGGTCTACGCCCTGTGCCACAAACTCGCGGTCATCCGGGTGAACGAAAGAAAGAAACCGCTCAATGGACAGTTCCTCGCTTTGCGGTTCAAGGCCGTAAATGCGGTACAACTGGTCTGTCCATCCCAGGGTGTTGTTTTTAATGTCCCAACTCCAGTTGCCCATGTCTGCAATTACTTCGGCCTGCATGTACAATGATTCTGATTTTTGCAAGCGGCGGATAAGCGTTTGTTTTTCCGTTACATCCTGATCGGCACCCACAATTCTTTCGGACTTTCGGTCTTCGTTTACTTCAACGCTTCCCCGCGAATGAAGAATTTTTATTTTACCGTCCGGCGTTAAAATGCGATAGTAAAAATCATACGGTTTTTGCCGGTCAATGCTTTCCGTAATAATGTCGTGAAGCATCGTTCTGTCCTCGGGAATTACCTTATCAAGAACGGCCCGATAATTCATCGGTGTTCCTTTACTTATTTCGTGAATGGCATACATCTCGTCGGACCATTCAATTTCATCTAAGACAAAGTTCCAGACGTAAGTGCCTATCTGTGCAAGAGCTTCGGCTCGCTTGTGACGGCGATCGGCTTCTGCTAATTTTTGCAAAAGCTCGTTGTGTTCTGTAACGTCCATCACAGTGCCCGTCATGCCTATGGGCCTACCATCAAGGTGTTCAACAATGCCCCTTGCCCAAATGTGACGCGTTTTGTTTTTTGATTGAATGCGGTACTCGCAATTAAATTGCCCCGACTCCAGGGCGGCGCTAACTGCCGCTTCTACAGACTTGCGATCATCGGGGTGAACCTTCTGCATAAAATTTTGAAGGTCGTTTGGCTCTGTATCAAGCAATTCAAACGTTTTGGGCGAGCCCATTGAAACGTTTTCCTGAAAATCCCAGTAAAAATTTCCCAGTTGGGCAATCTCTTGCGCTTCCAGCAATTGCTGTTCGCGATTGTGCAACCTTTCGATCGCCTTTTGCTCTTTGTCAATGTCAAGCGTTATGCCAATGGTCTGCGAGACTAAGCCATCGTCCCTGCGCTTAAAAACCGATTCGTAATTGGCCAGCCATTTATATCCATCCTTTGTTCGAACGCGGTATTTAACAACAGAATGCTCGTCTTTCCGCGATTGCCGGATCGTTTCAATCTGTTGCAAAAGTTTTTCCTGGTCATCGGGATGTACGAGTGAAGAAACGGCCTTCTCACCAAGCAAATTCAAGTCTGACTGACCGTAACCGATGATGTCCGGAAGTTTTTTATTTGAATAAATTCCTTTGAAACATTCTACATCAAAAACATAAATGGCACCCGGAATGGTTTCCGCTACCTTTTGAATAAAGTGCGAGCTTTCTTCCATGCGCCCCTTCACCATTTCCATAAATTGATTTGTAGCGGCGGTGATAGATTGCAAGATGAACAAATCAAGTTCTTTACTTAACGCTATTATCTCTTGCACATCTGTTGAGTACTCCGGCACAAAATCGAGCATGGCCATCTTTCGCAAATAGTTAACCTGTATTATATCATCCACAACGATGTCATCTCTGTCTATAACCTGCAATTGATTTTCCGTCCATCTTTTCATGGATTGCTCAATCTGCTCCGCGGCCCTGTTCTCCACCAGGTAATTCAGAAACTCGGTGTTGGTTTGCAGGCTTAGCCGAAAGCGTTCATCGGTGGGTATGCTCAAAAAAAATTTCAGCAGCGGAACGTTCAACTCGTACGCATAGTCAATTTGCTTTTGTACAAAGGCAGCCAGTTTTTCCGTCAACAGAAAAGCGGCAAAGCGCGGCAGGCAGGCAAGGTTGGTTAATGATAATGTTGTACCGGTTTTTGCTTCCACAAACAAAGGGTGTTTTTAACGTTGCCGCTGTACACGGGCAACAAGTGTGACAAGAGATTAAAGATAGAGGAAGGATTTCAACTTTCGGATGACGGAAAGGCAAACACGGGAGCCTTGCTTTCTTTATTGCGACTCAACGCGTCATTGCGTCTTTGTCGTTCAAGACTGGTTGCATTACGGCAATCTCAATCCTCGCGCCGCCAATCCCACGGCGTCGAGCCAGTAAGAAATCTTTCAGCATTGGCAGCGAATCAATTTTTATGTGTTGTGAAGGCGAAATGATTTCAAATGACTCCAGGAAACCGATTAATTTTTGAACATTCTTTGGACTCCAGTTTCCTTCCCCAAAGGACATTTTAATTGCCTTGACTTTGGGTGGGTACAATGTAAATTCCAGCTTCTTGGAATTGCTTAACAAAAATGGATTGTTCATCAAGCTGTCTTCGTTTAACCGCCAGATAAATTTCACCATGTCGGCGGTTTCATTTTTCATATCAATGCGCCTAACGGGATTGCAGCTAACGCAGGCCGTTAGAAGAACGAGCAGAAAGCCGATAATTATGTTCATGCTTTGGCAGATGCGACCTTTATTTTTTGGTGCGGCAAAACAAGCGTTGAAAAATTCCGGTTCTCTCACGCGTCGTTTAAGTTGCTTCCGGGACGTTCCACATCGTTGCGCAAATCTTCGTTCGACACGTTTTGCGGAAGACCGATTTCATCGGCTGTGCTGTTAACGGCAGCAAGGTCATCGCTCTCACCTTCGGCACGCGACGATGAAGTTTCACTTTTTTGATTTTCGAGGAACCGCTGGTTCAGACCGGAGGCATTGGGGCCAGCCGCCATCCCTTCTACATCCGCATCTACGCGGTGAAAGCCGCTGTCATGACTCATGATGTCTTCCTTGGCTGGGTAGTGTGGGTAACCGGGAAAATCCTGGTCGGTTTTTTCGTCGGGCGACTGCTCCACATCACGCTTGCTGTCCATTGGCTTCGATGAATTTTGTTCCGGTATGCGGCCTTCGTTCTTGTTGTCCTCGTTGCGGTTCATAAAAGCGTTTTCAGCAACGATAAAAATGTTGTGCCAGCAAGAGGTTTGTGGTTGGTAGTTTGTTGTTTGTGGTTCGCGTGGTAAAGGCAAAAACTTTATACAACGTTGTTCGCACCAAATAAAGGCTGAGCGAAAATGAAAAGGATTTTCGAACAGTACGAAACCACAAATTACCAACCACAAACCACAGACTCTATAAATACCGCAGCGGGTTCCGTCTTGCGGCGAGGATGTAACGTTTTATGTTCATCCAAAAAGCGAGGATCATGTAAATAATAATGGGCGAACCGAGCGTAAGAAAGGAAATATACATAAACCACATGCGGATGCGGGAAGTGGCAATACCCATCTTTTCGCCGATGGCTGAACAAACGCCAAAGGCCTTCCATTCGATAAAATTTTTGAAGCGGTTCACGAAACGAATATAGGCGTTTTCCATTTTTTGAACGGTTAGGCAGGGTGCTTTCTTGCCGTCTTTTTATTACTTTCGCACCACTTTTTAAAACAGCGCAAACAAAATGCCTGTTGTCAACTCTTCAATATAACTATTATGCTTTTTGACCTGGATCTTATCAAAAGAGTTTACGACGAACTTCCCGCCAAAGTACTTGCCGCCCGCAACCTGTTAAAGCGGCCCATGACCCTCGCCGAAAAAATTTTATACGCACATAGCTTTAAGCCGGCTACCCGCGTGTTTGAACGCGGAAAAGACTACGTTGACTTTGCGCCGGACCGCGTGGCCATGCAGGACGCAACGGCGCAAATGGCCCTTCTGCAATTTGATACATGTGGACGTGACCGCGTAGCCGTGCCTTCTACGGTTCACTGCGACCACCTAATTCAAGCCAAAGTGGGAGCGGAGCAAGACTTAAGCACCGCTATTGATACCAACCGCGAGGTTTATGACTTTCTGGCTTCTATCTCCAATAAATACGGTATTGGTTTTTGGAAACCCGGCGCGGGCATCATTCACCAGGTTGTCTTGGAAAATTACGCCTTCCCCGGCGGCATGATGATCGGCACCGATTCGCACACACCCAATGCCGGCGGACTAGGCATGATCGCGATTGGCGTTGGCGGTGCTGACGCTGTTGACGTAATGGCCGGCCTACCGTGGGAATTGAAAATGCCCAAGTTGATTGGCGTAAAACTCACCGGAAAAATGAGCGGTTGGACATCCGCAAAAGACATCATTCTTTGGGTGGCCGGACAATTGACGGTAAAAGGCGGCACAGGCGCAATCGTTGAATATTTTGGCGAAGGTGCGGACAGTTTAAGCTGCACCGGCAAAGCCACCATCTGCAACATGGGTGCAGAGATTGGCGCAACATGTTCGCTATTTGCCTTTGATGATAAAATGGCGGCTTACTTAAGCGCAACGGGCCGCGAAGAAGTAGCGACCGCGGCCAACCGGGTTCGTGAACACTTACGTCCCGATGAAGAAGTTTACGCAAATCCCACAAAATATTATGACCAGGTTCTTGAACTGAACTTGGCTGAACTGGAGCCCTATGTAAACGGTCCTTTCACGCCTGACTTGGCAACGCCGATTTCGAAAATGGCCGAAGCCGTCGCCGCTCACGGATGGCCTGATGAAGTGGAAGTGGCTTTAATTGGTTCCTGCACCAACTCGTCTTACGAAGACATCAGCCGCAGCGCTTCCATTGCCGCGCAGGCAAAAGCGAAAAATTTGAAAACAGCCAGCGAGTTTACCATCACACCGGGTTCGGAAGTAGTGCGTTACACGATTGAAAAAGACGGTTACCTCGGCACTTTTGATGAAATCGGCGGTGTGGTTTTGGCCAACGCCTGCGGGCCCTGCATCGGTCAGTGGGCACGGCACATTGACGACCCAACACGTAAGAACACCATCGTTACTTCTTTCAATAGAAATTTTGCCAAGCGTAACGACGGCCTTGCCTCCACACACGCTTTTGTGGCTTCGCCAGAAATTGTGACGGCTTATGCCATTGCCGGAAGGCTTTCGTTCAATCCTTTGAAGGATAAATTGACGAACGAAAAAGGAGAGGAAGTGATGCTTGACGAACCCAAAGGCTATGAACTTCCGCCCCGCGGATTTTCGGTTGAAGACCCAGGCTACCAGGCGCCGGCAGCGAGTGGCGCTGGTGTTAAAGTGGAAGTTAGTCCTTCGTCGCAACGCCTGCAATTGTTAAGTCCTTTTCCTGCATGGGAAGGAACCGATTTAACCGGCCTTCGCCTTCTAATTAAAGTAAAAGGTAAATGCACAACCGACCACATTTCAATGGCGGGTCCCTGGTTGAAATTCCGTGGTCATTTAGACAACATCTCCAACAACATGCTCATTGGCGCCGTGAACTTTTTCAACGGACAAACCGATAGCGTAAAGAATTCACTGACCGGCGAATACGGTCCTGTGCCGGCCACGCAGCGTCAATACAAAGCAAAAGGCATTAGCACCGTTGTGGTGGGAGATGAAAACTACGGCGAAGGTTCATCGAGAGAACACGCGGCGATGGAGCCGAGGCATTTGGGCGTGAGAGTCATTGTGGTGAAAAGCTTTGCCCGCATTCACGAAACAAACCTGAAAAAGCAGGGAATGCTCGGTCTGACCTTTGCCAACAAAGACGATTACGATAAAATTCTGGAAGACGATTTGTTTGACATTACCGGACTTACTGATTTTGCGCCGGGCAAACAATTAACGATGGTGCTTCGTCATGCCGACGGCACATCGGACAAAATCAAACTCAATCATACCTACAACGAGCAGCAGATTGAATGGTTCAAAGCCGGTAGCGCCCTGAACCTTATTCGCAAGCAGTTTGGTAAACTTTAAGCACTCGCTTATTTTTAAAACCTGTAAGGCCGAAAAGGTCTTGCAGGTTTTTCTTTATGAGCATTGAAAGCCTTACGCCGTTTCTTATTGTCCTTGCAATTTTTTTGATTGCATTTCTAATCGAAGCTCTGGTGCTTTATTTTTTCAAGCTTAAAAAGTTTTGGGCAAGCTTTGGCATTTCCGTTCTCGTCAATCTTGTTTCGCTGACGCTGATTTATTATGTAGCAGCGGCAGTTTTACATGCGCTTGGTTACGACATGGGCAAGTATAACGGTTTGAACTTGCAATTGCCTGTGGTGGCTTTTTTATGGTGGTTTTCGGTGGTTGTTGAAGGATTGCTTCTTTGCTTTTTCTTTTCCCGGCACGAACTTAAACGTGCGTTTATTGCGTCCATTTTCATGAATTTTCTCTCGATGCTTTTTCTTTACGCTTTTATCATCAACAGTCATTAAGATCGGTTACACATTTTTACCGGCATACACCAATTGGTATCACTACACAATCGTAGTGTTTCTATCAAACCCGATTCATAATGAAAAAGAATTTTTTTCTGCCGGGCCTGGTAATTGGCGCTGCCTTCCTCTTTACTTCTTGTAGCAAAAGCAACGGCGAAACAAACAACGGCGCTGTAAACGACAGCGGAACGCCCGGTCCTTTGTTCAGCGCGGTAAAAACAATGATGTCTTCCAATTGCGCAGTTAGCGGTTGCCACGTTGGCGCCGGCGCGGCCAGCGGCCTTGATTTCAACAACAGCAATACGGTTGTTGCACAACAAGCAAGAATCAAAGCCAGGGCTGTTGAGCAGGCAGGAACCGTTAACCAAATGCCACAGCCACCCAATGCTCCGTTAGCTGCTGCCGATCAGAAAAAAATCACTGATTGGATAACCGGCGGTGGACGATTAGCGGATTAAAGCTGTGACAAAGTTTGCAAACCCGGCGCTTTGGCCTTTTGTGAGAAATGCCTACTTTGTCAGCAAAACTTGAACGCTGTTATGAATTTCATTAACCAGTCTGTTGAGGAGTTGCACGCTCTTGCCAAAGCAAAACATAAAGAATACGCAGAAGCCGAACCTTTCCCTCATATTTATTTCGATAATTTTTTCAATGAGGAGATGTTGGAAAAAGTGCTGGCCGAATTTCCCGATTTGAAAGCAAAGCCAATGCTTGAGTATGACGAGCCGGGACAAATAAAGAAGGCCACGCAAGGCGAATATCGTTTTGGTGAATACACCAAAGCCTTTGCGCATTTTTTAAACTCGCAGCCTTTTCTTGAATTCCTTACGCATCTAACGGGGATATGGACAATTTTACCCGACCCCTACTTCGAAGGCGGTGGCTTTCACCAGATCATGCCCGGTGGTTATTTAAAAATTCACGCTGATTTTAATAAACACCGATGGAGCAAGTTGGACAGGCGTCTTAATGTGCTGATCTATTTAAACAAAGACTGGAAAGAAGAGTGGGGCGGTCATTTTGAGTTATGGGATAAAGACATGCAATCTTGCAAGCAAAAATTATTGCCCGTGTTCAACCGAATGGCCATTTTTTCCACAACTACATCTTCTTATCACGGCCACCCCGATCCATTGAAATGTCCAGCCGAAAGAAGCCGTAAATCGTTTGCGCTTTATTACTATACAAACGGCCGCCCGGAAGAAGAAGTAAATCACGGCTTGGAAGATCACTCAACTTTGTTTAAAACAAGACCTGGCGCAAGTGACGAACTGAAACCATCTGTAACGGCAAAAAATGTAGTAAAGGAAATTTTACCGCCGTTTATCTGGAAGGCCGCCAAAAAAATTATGAAATAAAGCGAAGCGTCCGTGACAAAGTAAAGGCTTGAATTATTCAAGCCTTTACTTTTTGTAGCAGCGCAACAATAAGGGAAGAGGAAAGTCCTTGAAACAACTTGTTGCATTAACGCAATCGTTTCGCGAAACAGAATAATTTCGACTTGTTCAAATTTGTTTATGGGAAAAGGAAGACTTGAAGCCTTCAGCGACGGCGTGCTGGCCATCATTATCACCATTATGGTCCTGGAGATGAAAGTGCCGCACGGCACTTCATGGGATTCGCTTAAGCCGCTGTTGCCGGTTTTCGTCAGCTATCTTCTGAGTTTTGTTTACGTGGGCATTTATTGGAACAATCACCACCACATGTTCCAGGCTGTGCACAGCATTAACGGCAGTGTGTTGTGGGCGAATTCGCATTTGCTTTTCTGGCTTTCGCTCACACCTTTTGTTACCGGCTGGATGGGAGAGAATCACTTTGCCACTTTGCCGGTGGCGTTATACGGCTTTGTGCTGATAATGTGCGGTGTTGCTTATTATTTTTTAGCACACTGTCTTATTGATCTTCACGGCAAGGATTCAAATTTTAGCAAAGCACTGGGCAACGATCGCAAAGGAAAACTATCGATTGCCATTTATGCTGTTGGCATTGCTCTTTGTTTTCTGCATCCCATGATTGGTTTTGCGCTTTACGTGCTGGTTGCGATAGTGTGGTTTATACCCGACAAGCGATTCGAAAGTAAAGCCGCTCGATAAGTGATTGCGGCAATCTTTCCTGCGCAAAACTTCTGTATTTTTAAGCTGCATGAGTTTATGGAAAACGATTGTTCACCGTCTTAAAAAAAGAATAAACCGGTTTATGGGAAATTATCCGTTGTCAAAGTATCATTTCAGAGTGGATTGGGGTGGAACGCAGATTAGTTTTTCAGAAGTCAGCGGTCTGTCAATGGAGATCGCTGTTATTGAACACCGCGAAGGTTCCTCGCCCGATCAAGCAGCAATCAAAATGCCCGGGCTGCGAAAGTTTACAAACATAACCTTGAAGCGCGGTGTAAAAAAAGCCGACAATGATTTTTTTAATTGGATAAATACGGTGCAGTTGAATACCGTTGAAAGAAGGGACATTGTTATTTCGTTGTTGAATGAAGCCCACGAGCCTGTTGCCGTTTGGAAGGTGCACAATGCCTGGCCCTGCAAATACGAAGTCGGTTCGTTCAACGCGGCAAGCAACGATGTACTTATGGAAACGCTTGAACTTGCGCACGAAGGATTTGTCCTGGCTTGACAATACGAAGACCGCGATGCATTACTTCTCTTCCGTTGATCTTTTCAATTCTGAGATCAGTTTCTTCATTCGTTCGTAATGCGAACCTTTCCAGTAGATGCGTTTACAGTTATCGCATTGCCAAAACTCGTTGTAATAGTTACGGGTGTTTTCCTCCAGTTGCGGTTCTTTTTCTTCTTTGGAAACGCTTTGCAGAACACCGTTGCAAGCCAAACACCGCGTGAACGGTTTGAACCTTTCCCTTAATTTAAATTTCTCAACAACTTGTTGAAGTTGCACATACCAGTCTTCGCTTTGGAGGATGAACGTTTTGACAACCGAGTCTTTCGCAAACGCAACGTTTCGCGAAAGAAGCACACGGTCTTGTTGAACCGCAACTGTTTTTAATTCGCTATGGGTATAATCGGTTTGGTAAAGCACGTCGAAGCCAGCCATACGCAAGCCCTTGGCAAGTTTGCCCAAGTGAACGTCCGCAATGAATTTATTGTCTGGTTTCACCGCGATGGTTTCCGCAAAATTCTTGATTTCTGTGCGTTCGTTTTGCCTTTGTTTGCGTGTAACTTTAGGGTAGCTCTTTCTTTTCTTCACCTAAAAACAGGCGTTATGAACTATCTGCAACGCGTCGAACATTGGGGCGATACCCACCACCCAAAATACCTCGATCTATTGCGTATTGTTTTGGGAATCTTTCTTCTCTTCAAAGGCATCGAGTTTGCCCGCAATTCCACTACATTAAATGAACTCATTAGCCAGCAAGTGCCTTTTAGTTCCCTTCTTCTTGTACTGCTTGGACATTACGTAGTTTTTGCGCACATCATGGGGGGATTTCTGCTGGCGCTTGGTTTGCTTACGCGGCTTGCCTGCCTTATTCAGATTCCCATTTTAATCGGAGCCATTGTTTTTGTAAATGTTGATCTGACCAACCATTTTTCGGAAATCATTTTGTCAATTGGCATACTTGGCCTGTTGATTTATTTTACGGTTATCGGAAGCGGGCCCTGGTCGCTCGACCGGGTGATGGACAGGGACGAAGAAGAAAGGCAATCGCGAAGCCTTAGAACGTAAACGACAAACCGGAATAAAGCTGGCCATTCAATATTCCAGACTTGCCTTTGCGCTTGTCGTTTACAAGCAAGTCGTTGTCGTTTATATAACCGACGCGAAAATATTTTACTCGCAAGCCAAGCGAAAAGCTTTGCCGTTTAAAAGCGTAACCGCCGCTTAGCAACACGTTGTTGATAGGGATATAATTCACGCCAAGCGAAACATCATACAAATCATTTTGTGTAATAAGCACATCCGTTCCGAAGTTGAACTGTTTCCATTTGTAGCAAAGGCCTAACCCGAAGGAACGCAGTTGCTGTACCGGCACAAGTTTCTTTTTTGCCGGCAAGGCATCAGCATCCAGCTTTGTTCCGGCAAGGTTCATCAGGTTTACGCCAATTTGAAAAGCAGTTACAGGGCGATAAACAAATGAAACATCCACATCAAAATGATGGTTGTTTACATTACTATCAATGGCTGACACCTGGTTATTCACCGTTAAAAGTCGAACGGGCCGGTTAAAGTTTTGCCCGATAAATTTTCCACTCACACCCAAACTCATTGCGCTGTTTGGCTTGTATGAAGGAGAGAGATAAACGGCGTATTCTTTTAAACTTCGCAGGTGTTGCGTGGTTAAAGAGTTTCCAAAAGTCGTCAGCCTGATTTCATCCTGCTGTGTGTAAATACCGCCTGCGCCAAGCATTAATTTATCTGTTAATCTTCTATACGCTGAAAGCTTGTAATTGTTTTTAAAATTGCCAAAGAAATGAATGCCTGTGTTTTGATAACTGTTTGCAAGCGCCGCCGCATTCCAAAAAACAGCTTCAGAAAAGTCGCGGTTAGGAGAGAAGTTGAAACCGGTATTGGCCGATAAATTCATGGCTGATGCGGCCAAAAACCGGCCGTATTTTATTTTGCCCGGAAAGATGGATGAGGTATCTGCATCGCCACTGCCTATGGTAACAACGGCGACCGCGTTAGTCAGAACATTCAGCACTCCCGGAGTGGCTGTCAAAACATTGAAACCCGAAACTTTTTCAAGGTCTTGTGCAGGCAATCGGGCAAACACGTTGTAAAGACTGTCCGATTGCAAAGGCTTCGGTTCTGCGCTTTTGCACGAGGCTTTCATCTGAAGCGTTTCAACCGTGAGGTAGGAAAGTTTTGCGTTGGACGTTTGTCTTATCTGGTCCTCCGAAACAAACACGTTCTGTTTGATTTCGCAAGTTTTGCACGACGAAACAAAATAGAGCATTACGTATTTGCCTTCGAGTTTTTGCAGCGGTGCAGCGGTGTTTAATTCATAATAGCCTTGTGGATTTGTGAGGCTGGCCTTGCCCGGAACAAAGCCTGGAACGACGACAACATTCTTTGCGCCCCTGCTGGCTCTTTCATCGCTTTCGAAAAAACATTTTACCGTGCCTTTGAACACCAGAATGTCTTGCGAAAGCGAAACTTTAGTTGCAATGAAAGCCAAGGCTGTTAAGTAAAAAAGTTTTTTCATGTTCGTTTGGTTTAATGAGCGTTTAGCGGTTGCAACACAAAGTCAACGCCTGCCATTTGTGCCTTGTCTATTTTAATTACTCTCATCTTGTCTTTGTAATCCTTGTGTGAAGTGACCAGTGAGATTTCATCGCCAATCGTATAATCGGCAAGACGCAGGGAATAGGTTCCGTTGTTCACTGTTTTAGCATAAAATCGTGAACCGTCCACCAAAACTTCCACATCTTTTATAGGTCGGTCGTCAGCATCGGTTACCTGGCCGTTTATGTGCACCGTCCAGGCAGTAGAAAGTTTCAGTTGCAACGGTGCAAAACTTTTGAGCACTGTGTCAAACGTCAGTCTTGCATAACCGTCGCTCACCGCGTCAATTTTCACGCTGCCGTTAACGTCGTCTTCGTTAATGTCGGAAAAGACTGCCGTGCCTTTTTCGTTGATGGCTTCTTCGCGGGTGTAATGAGGAAAATAAAGCGTGACCTTGCCGTTTGTTACCGGCGTTTGCTTGTCGTTTACAAAGCGAATGGCGATGGTTTGCTTGATTGCACTTTTTGGCAAAGCAAAGCCGCCCCAAACCACCAGCAACACACCAACCACAGGCCCGGCAAATTGAAATTTGGTATCTAACTTTTGTCCACTCAAAGCGCCGTAAGAATTCATGGCGCCGAATACCAACGCACTGGCGGCGATGCCAAAAACAATCAGGATTAAGTAAAATACTTTTTGGCTTACCGCTTCGGAAACATTGCCCTGAATATTGTGCAGATAATAGTAAACACAGAATAGAGAAACAAGAAATCCCGTTACGGAGATGATGATGTAAGTAGAAGTTGGAAGTTGCTTTGCGATTGTGTTCTTCCTGTTCATTTTCTTTTGGGTTTAACGTTCCCAAAAGGCAGGATTGGTTTGCCCTTACAAAATAAGAAAAATCGCGGAAGGAGAATTGCTCTGGTCAGAAAACTTAATAACTCAACTTAGGCAGGCGGAAGTTTTGCCGCTGTGAGCAGTTAAACCTTATAACCTTAGTGGCAGACGTTGACGCTTAAAAGGAAACCAATTTTGTTACCTTTTGCTGGAAGCTTTTCAAGCGGAAAATAAAGCAATAAGGTTCTGGCTTTCTACAGACATTTATCTACTAAGGTTATAAGCTAGGCTTGCCTAAGGCAAAACGGTTTCCTTTTATCTGAAAACCTGGGTAAGCCGAGTTAATGATTGATGAACCTGTTTCTTGACGGTTGGCACCGTCAGCACGAATTGTTTTCTTGTTTGCCCTTGTTGAATTCAGCGTTGAAATAGCAGAGCGACTTCAATACAAAACATGAACGCGTTGATCTGAAAGGCAGGAAAGCTTTGCCGATAAATTGTTTTACGCATTCAACTTTCGATTGCATGCAATGTTTCCACAATTTCCCTGTAAACTTCTTCCTCGGTCAAACGCATCGGCTCAAAGCTTTGTCCGGTTAATTTTTCGTACAATTCAATATATCGGTTTGATATTGTCTCCACCCATTCGTCGCTCATTTCCGGAACGGTTTGTCCGCTCTTGCCCATGAATTCGTTTTGAATGAGCCATTCCCTCACAAACTCTTTGCTCAACTGCTTTTGTTTTTCGCCTGCCTTTTGGCGCTCGTCAAAACCTTCTGCGTAAAAATACCGCGATGAGTCCGGCGTGTGTATTTCATCCATCAACACAATTTCGCCGTTGCGTTTTCCAAACTCGTATTTCGTATCGGCCAGAATCAATCCTTGCTCCAGCGCCATTTCTTTGCCGCGTTCAAACAATTGCAAGGCGTAGTTTTTTATTTGTTCCCATTCGTCCCCGGTTGCCAAAGCTTGCCGCAAAATTTCTTCTTCCGAAATGTCTTCGTCATGGCCGGCTTCGGCTTTGGTAGAAGGCGTAATGATGGGTTCGGGAAAATAATCCGACTCTTTCAACCCATCAGTTAGTAAAGCACCGCACAAAATGCGGCTGCCGCTTTCGTAAGTGCGCCAGGCATGGCCGCACAAATTGCCGCGAACCACGACTTCGATTTTGAAAGGCTCGCATTTGTAACCGATGGATGAGTTGGGCGTGGGGGTGGAGAGAAGCCAGTTGGGGCAAAGGCCTTTTGTAGCCCGTAAAAAATGTGCGGCGATGCTGTTCAGCACTTGCCCTTTATAGGGTATCAGCCGCGGAAGAATGACGTCGAAAGCCGAGATGCGGTCAGAAGCGATCATCACAAGTTTTGTATTGTCTATCGTGTAAACATCTCTGACCTTGCCCTGGTAAAAACCGGTTTGATTTGGAAAGCTGTATTGTGCCATACGCAAAGAAAATTGAGGGATTGAAAACAATTGGTTGAACGCAGCGCAAAATTTCAACAACTTATGCAAAGAGGCCGAAATTAATTTCCGGTTGAGCAGTCTAATGTGTATTTTTCCGGCCTGAATGTCCTGCCATTTCTGAAGTAAAAATTGCACAAGGACGTTCAAAAACAAAACTTCATCAACTATGAGAAAAAGCACTCGCTTTTTTGCTGCGTTTCTTGCAGCGATCTTTTTTTCCCTTTCTTCTTTCGCACAAAACGTCCGCATCAGCGGGAAGGTAACGTCAACCCTTGGTGACAATCTTTCTTCTGTTTCCGTAAAAGTGAAGAACGGAACAAGCGGCACAACGACCGACGCATCGGGACGGTTTTCGCTTGATGTGCCTTCGCTGCCGGTAACGCTGGTCATTTCTTCTGTGGGTTACGATGCGCAAGAGCTAACCGTAAATTCTTCATCGGAGGTAAGCGTTAACCTTGTTCCGGCAGACATCATCTGGCAGGAAGTCGTTGTCTCGGCAACCCGCACACCGCAACGCATTTTGGAAGCACCGGTGAGCATTGAAAGAGTTACTTCAGCCGCCGTTCGCAACGCACCGGCCGCTTCATATTACGATGTCTTGGGCAATCTGAAAGGTGTTGACCTCACTACGTCTTCGCTTACATTTCAAACGCCGACCACACGCGGTTTTGCCGCAAGCGGTAATCTTCGCCTGAATCAAATTGTGGACGGCATGGACAACCAGGCTCCCGGTTTGAACTTCTCGGTTGGTTCCGTAATCGGCATTTCTGAATTGGACCTCGAAAGCATGGAATTGCTGCCCGGCGCATCGTCAGCTTTGTACGGTCCGGGTGGCATGAACGGTACACTTTTAATCAACAGCAAAAATCCGTTTCGTTCGCAAGGCTTGTCGTTTCAAGTAAAGCAAGGCATCATGCACATCTCCGACCAGGATAGAAACGTATCGCCTTATTACAACTGGAATTTTCGTTGGGCGAAGGCCATCGGCAAACGCTTCGCATTTAAAATTTCAACCGATTTAATCAAAGCCAATGATTGGTTGGCACAAGACTACCGCAATTACAAGCGTCTGGGTACAACCGGAAATATTGCGCCAGGCTCCCGTGCGACAGATCCAAACTACGACGGTGTGAACATGTATGGTGATGAAACAACCGTTGATATTGTAAAGAACGTTTTTCCGGGCATTGCTGCGGCGGCGCCTTTCCTTGCGCAGTACATCAATTCGGTTTCGGGACAGCCGATCAACGTTTCGCGTACTGGTTATAAAGAGAGCGACGTGGTATCGCCGGAAACCATTAACTACAAAGTATCGGGTGCATTGCATTATAAAATCACCAACAACATCGAGGCTATTGCCGCTGCTTATTGGGGCACGGGCAATACTGTTTATACGGGCAGCGACCGTTACTCCTTGCGTAATCTAAGCATTGGACAATACAAGCTTGAATTGAACGGCGGCAAATGGTATTTGCGTGCCTACACTACGCAGGAAGATGCCGGTGAATCGTACAACGCAACGGTAACAACAAGGCTTTTGAACGAAGCCTGGTTGCCGAGTGGCGGTTCTACGGGCTGGTACGCACAATACACCCAAGCTTATCTGGCCAACAAACTTGCAGGAATGCAAGATATTGATGCGCACAATGCGGCCAGAGCGGTTGCTGATAAAAATCGTCCGGCAGCGGGTAGCACACAGTTTAAGCAACTGCTTGAGCAAATCAGGGGCGTACCCATTTCAAAAGGCGGCGGCCTGTTTGTGGACAAAACCAATTTGTACAACTACGAAGGCCAGTACAATTTCTCCGATATGACCAAAGGTTTTGCGGACATACTCATAGGAGGCAATTTCAAACGCTACGTGTTAAACTCTGAAGGAACATTGTTTGCCGACTCGGCCGGAAAAATTCCCATCAACGAATACGGCACTTACATTCAGGCATCCCGCAACGTTACCAGCGTCGTTCGCTTAACACTGTCGGGACGCTATGATAAAAACACAAACTTTGACGGCCGTTTTACACCGCGTGCTACAGCGACTATTAAGTTGTCGAAAAACAACAATCTGCGCTTGTCGTACCAAACGGCTTACCGTTTTCCTTCTACCCAACAGCAATGGATTAATTTGAACGTGGGCGGCGGCGTGCAGTTGATTGGCGGTGTACAGCAGTTGAAAGATTTTTACGGCATTAACAACAGCTCCGTTTATTCGTTGAGCAGCGTACAAGCCGGCAGTCCTAAAAATGCAACGTTAAACAACCTGAAGCCAGAGTCAGTAACTTCTTACGAAGTAGGTTACCGCGGTTTGAATTTCGGACAGAAATTGTTGGTAGATGCTTACGGCTATTATGGCCAGTACTCGGATTTTATTCTTCGCACGCTGGTGGTGAAAAATCCCGGCGCTGCCTCGCAACAAATTTTCTCGGTGCCAGTAAACTCCAGCACCAAGGTGAATACTTATGGTTTTGGTTTGAGTCTTGACTATCGCCTTGCTGGAAACTTTGTGGCTACCGGCAATTACACACGCGACGCCATTGATCCCGTCCCAGCCGGCTTCATTTCTTATTTCAACGCACCGTCCTACCGCGCCAATCTCGGTATAGCCAACACCGGTTTTGGTTTTGAAAAGCGCTTCGGAATGTCGCTTGTTTACCGCTGGCAGGACCAGTTTTACTTTGAAGGCGATTTCGCCAACGGCCAGGTAAATCCGATACACACATTGGACGCACAAATAAGCTACAAGATGCCAACTACCAAAACTATCTTCAAACTGGGTGCAACCAATTTGCTGAACCAATACTACCGCAACGCACCGGGCAATCCGTCTATCGGTGGTTTGTATTACGTGAGCTTTGGTTACAACGTTTTTTAATTCATGAATCAATTACAACTTATGCAAACGGCTATCAATAAAACAAAAATGCTTTTAGGAGCGGTGGTGCTTGTAGCCGCCTTCACTTCCTGCAACAAACAGTTTGAGGACATTGGCCCCGATATAAATCCTTCGTTCACAAACACGGGTTCTACGTTGAACGACGTTATAAACACCGATACAACGTATTCTTCTTTCAAGGCCTTAATTGCGAAGGCGGGAACAGCGGCGCCAACGGCCGCCATGAGCAATGCGGCCTTGCGGTTTACGGCCTACATTCCAAACAATGCAGCCTTTCGTGCTTCCGGTTTTGCAAACGCGGCAGCGGTAACGGGTTATTTTTCTGCGGCTCAGGCGGCAGCCATCACCAATTATGTTCTGGTGCCACAGTTGTTACGAAACGATTCCGTTACAACAAATTTTCCAAACCTTGTTTCGCCCACTTTGCTAAACCCAACGGCTGGAACGAGCGGCTTTAATCCTTTGGTTAGCTTGTCAATCTTTCCGTCAAAAAGAGCAACGTATTCGTATATCAACAACGTACCGTTGGCAAGCGTAAACGGTTCTGCCTCCAATGCCATTATTCATAATCCGGCTGCATTAGTGATTCCAGCATCGGCTACGTTGTGGTCAAGAATTTCTACCGATGCGGACATGACCTATTTTAAAGCGGCAGTACAAAGAGGTGATAGCGGTTCGGTGGGCACGGCACGCTTTGATTCGCTTTTAAATCTTGCGGTCGGTCCCAACTTTACCGTATTTGTTCCGACTAATGCTGCCTTTCAAGCTGTGTTGACTGCGCAAATCACACAGGCCTTAGTGGCTCAGGGTGTGCCTTTGGCAACGGCTCAGGCACAAGCTACGGCCCTGGCTTCTTCACCCACGGTATTTTCCAATCCCGCGCTTTCCGGCGTACTGACGCCAACTAACGTAAAAGCATTAGTGGTTTATCACATGCTTGGCGCAGGAGCCTTTACAGTTAACTTTCCGTCAACACCGACGTTTGTTCCAACCTTGTTAAACACCGTAGTACCAACGCATCCCGGAGTGAAACTTGGCGCTACGTTCGTCGGACCAATTGTTTCCGCTACTACACCGCCAACAGTGCAAGGCGTAGGCAACGCAACTCCCGCAAACGTTTTGATTAACCCTACGCCAAACCCCGGCGGAACAAGTGATCAGTTTTTTACAAACGGTGTGTTGCATAAAATCAATCAGGTGCTTCTTCCGCAATAAACCCCAAACCCCTGAAGGGGCTTTACACCGTTTATAGTTCAAAGATTCTTACAACAACAACGCCTCTGACGTTTGAAGTCAGAGGCGTTGTTGTTGTAAGAATCTTTATGCTTTCAGAGACCGATGCCCCTTAGGGGGTATGGGTTTTATTTCGGCATCAATACCGTATCCACTACATGAATCACGCCGTTGCTTTGGGTCACGTCGGCAATGGTCACTTTTGCGGTGACCCCTTTTTCGTCTTTGATCCAGATGTTTTTGCCTTTCATCATGGCCCAAAGTTTACCGCCTTGTACCGTTGTTAATTCAGCGGTTCCGTTGCCAGCTTTAATGGCTTTCGCCAAATCGCCTGCGCTCATTCTTCCGGCTACAACGTGATAGGTAAGAACGGAAGTTAAGGTGCCTTTGTTTTCGGGTTTGAGTAAATTGTCAACCGCGCCTTTGGGTAATTTGTTGAAGGCGGCGTTGGTGGGTGCAAACACAGTAAACGGTCCGGCGCTTTCCAGGGTTTCTACCAAACCGGCTGCCTTTACCGCGGCCACGAGGGTTGTATGGTCTTTTGAGTTGACGGCGTTTTCAACAATGTTCTTTGTTGGATACATGGCCGCGCCACCAACCATTACGGTTTTTTCACTGGCCATTTTCGCGTCTTGAGCGAAGGAGCTAAAAGAGAAGGCAGCAAAGAGTAGCGCTGCGAATGCTAACTTTTTCATGTTTTACGATTTTGATTTTGTGTTTTGATTTTTGTGTGACGAATTAATTACGGCAGATGAATTGTCTTGGATTTGCAGAACGAAAAAATTTTTATTCTTGCATCATTAATCTCAAATCAAAAAATTTCAATTGCATGGCATACTGGCTTGTAAAATCAGAACCCTTTAAATACAGTTGGGATCAATTTGTAAAAGACGGGCAAACGCATTGGGACGGCGTTCGGAATTATGCAGCACGAAACAATCTGCGGGTAATGAAAAAAGGTGATGAAGTCTTTTATTACCACAGCAACGAAGGATTGGAAATTGTGGGCATTGCCAAAGTGGTAAAAGAAGCCTATCAGGATCCAACAACAGATGAAGAAGCCTGGGTTGTTGTTGATTTAAAGCCCGTACGAAAATTAAAAAAGCCCGTTGGCCTGAAAGACGTGAAAGAAGAAAAGCGTTTGCAAAATATGGACCTTTTGCGCCTGGGGCGACTTTCCGTTCAATCGGTAAAAGAGGAAGAATGGAAAGTAGTGATGGAAATGGCGGGAGAGAAGGTTAAATAGGCGGTCTATAATTAGCGACGGGCAGTAAAATATCAAACAGATGAAGAAGTAATAACGAAGAAGGGAGCTTGCATTTGTGTATCTCCACGTCCATGTGGCCTAAAAATAAGGTCAATGCAACGGGTAAACAACGTTCAACCGCATACAAAACGAAAACAGTCCCGCAATTGCGGGACTGTTTTCTTGTTCTGCTTTGTTTTGGAATTACGCTACGGTTGTGTTTAATAGTTTGGATGAAATTGCGGCTTCGAGTTCATCGGGAATGTTGATGGCGTCATCATCAATGGCAGACAGTTGACCAAGCTTTGCGTTCCAGGCGAAGATGTGTTCATCGCCGTTGTTGTAACTCACTTTAAATCTTGTCTCGTCGTTATAGCTGAAAGGTTCTGCCTTTACAAAATACGGAACGCCGTTCAGCAGCAATTGAAATGTTTGTCCTTGCATACGCATTGTTTATTTAGAGCTAACAAAAAGGCTTCCAAACTGACCGGGCACTACTGTTCTTCGCGGTGAACACTGTCAACGGAAAATGCCGGCAGGCACACGCTCCAATACTCGCATTCTTCATCAAACGGATTGGAATATCGGATCCGCGTACCGCTTTTAATTAAAATACTTTGCCCGCTTTCCAAAATAATTTCGTCGCCGTCTGCTTCAATTAATTTTTTGCCGCGGCTTATCAAAGTATATTCATCAAATTCTGGTTTTTGAAAAGGCTCACCCCAGCCCGGCGGCGCAATCATATGTGCAATACTCATTCCTTTATCGCCAGTTGAGGCAAGGCCTGCGTGTTCTTCAATTAATTTGCCGTCGTTGGTGGGAACGACGAAAGGTTTTTGTTGCAAAAAGTAAGGCATCGAATTATTTTTTTGTTTCCTTCAAATGTAAAAACACCGCGCCATCCCTTTCCTCAACGTTGTAGGTCTCGATGCTTTTTTTTGCAGGACCGGCAGACACCGAGCCGTCGTGTACGTTGAACTGCGATCCGTGCCAGGGACACTGCACCGTACCGCAAATCATGGCGCCCCCCGCAAGCGAACCGCCTTTGTGCGTGCAATGATCGCTGAAGGCTACGTAGCCTTCTTCCGAACGGGCAATGACGATGCGTTTGCTGCCTGCGTGAACCAACTTCATTTGATTCAACTTTAGTTCATTCGCGGCAGCCACTTTTACAAGATCATCGTTGGTGCTGATGTATTCCTCGTTCCATTTACCTGCATCTGCATAACGCGGGTCAACGCCAATTTGGTTGCGGTACACAAGCGTACCGCCGAGCCATCCGGCAACAAAGAGAATGACAACCCCGAATGCTTCCATCGCAACAAGAATTTTGTAATCAAGTATAGTGTTTCGTTTGAGCAAAACAATTGCAACAAAAAGAAGCAAATTACCCGTGTTCAGAAGGCCGTGCTTGGCGGCTCTTTTCTTTGCTGAACTTTCGGGCGGAACGGTGTAAAGAAAATCAACAAAGCCTGGCACCGCGGCCAACACAGCACCAATGACGCCGGCAATATTAAGATGATAAGCAGTGCTTTGAAAGGAAGGATTTTGGTTGAAGAGAAAGAGAATATCAAACACAAAAGAGCCGATAAAAAAGGCCAGAGGAAAGCAAATTAAAATTGGATGAAGCGGGTGACTTTTGATATTGGCTTTGCTGCGCATAAAAACGGTTTTTACAATACCATCAAAAAGCTTACCGTGGAACTTGTTCAATTGCTTGCTTGCTTACATCTTAACGTAAAAGGATTCAAGAGCCTTACCATCGATTTTTCAACAAGTAAACACGTAAACTATATTTGGTCATGAACAAAAAGAAACTTGTGGTGCTGACCGGTGCGGGCATTAGTGCCGAAAGCGGCTTGAAAACTTTTCGAGACAGTGATGGTTTGTGGGAAGGTTACGACATTAATGAAGTAGCAACGGCCACCGCCTGGCGGCGCAATCCGGCACTGGTGCAGGAGTTCTACAACATGCGGCGGAAAAACGTAAAAGAAGCAAAACCAAACGCAGCACATCAAATATTAGCTGAATTGGAAAAAGATTTCGACGTGCACATCATTACCCAAAATATTGATGACCTACACGAACGGGCTGGCTCAACAAAAATTCTGCACTTGCACGGCGAAATTTTGAAGATGCGCAGCGAGGACGATGAGGCCTTAATTTATCAAGTCCATAATGACATAAAAATGGGCGACAAGGCTGAAGACGGCGCACAACTTCGTCCGCACATTGTTTGGTTTGAAGAAGCGGTGCCCCTGATGGAAACAGCCGTAAAGCTTGTATTGGATGCCGACATTTTTTTAATCGTCGGAACCTCGCTTGTGGTTTATCCGGCAGCGGGATTGGTGAATTACGCACCGCCTTTTTTGCCAAAGTTCATCGTTGATAAAAAGGTGCCTTCGACTTATGGTTTGCGCAATCTTACGGCCATTGAAAAGGCCGCAACAGAGGGAATGAAAGATGTCGTGCCTCTGTTGAAAAAGCTGCTCGTTTCTTAAGAGGGTATGCGGATTGTTTCTTCCGAAAAACTTATTCCGTGTTTCATCAGTTCAGCCAAAACAGGCTCATAAATTTCTTTTTGTGTTGGAATGTGCAAGCCTTTCAACGGAATTGTGTTCTTTAAAACCAATTTCGTTGCAATCGCCAACGGCAAGCCCACCGTTTGCGCCATGGCCGTGTGTTTACCGTCTTCGCCTTTTAACACAAATGAGCTTGTGGCTTTATACGCCGTTTCATCTTTCATGTAGCTTATTTCGTGCAGCATCACCACCATGTCTTTGTCTTCCGGTTGCAGCATCAATTTTTTTTCCAGTGCAAATTGCAATACGTCTGCGGCGCTGCATTGGCCTAAATTTATCGGCGTTAATTCATCGTCAAGGCCTAAATAAAACAGTTGCTTTAAAGTGAGGTTCGCATCGTGCATTCGGTCGGCAAGCGTAGCCGCCGCACTGATTTTGAGGTAATCTATGTCAATGTTCTGCAAGTCGCCTTTATCGTCCACCATCATAAATTCTTCCACCGGTTCGACGCCCTTTTTCGCTGCTTCTTCTTCCAGCTTTACAAGGTTTACCAGTTCCGTCAACAAGCTTTTTGTCGAGTCAAATTGCTCGTGCAGTTTTTGTTGCAGCCATTCCCCAAAGCCGTTCAGGTCCATGTGCTCTTTAAAAAACTCCATGAGTGTTTTGCCGTCGGTGTTGTACAATTTTTCCTCGTCGGTTAATTTAAGTTCGATTAAATTTTTCCAGCCGTAAATAAAATCGGGATGCCTTAAGGTGGTGCGCACAAAGGTTTCTGCTTCCTGCAAACCGTAGGTTGAAATATACGGAAGCGAATCGCGGTTGGGATACCAGCAAAACCGTTCGGCATTTGGAATGGCCACGTATCGTTTGTCTGTAAACAATTCTTCGTAAGGCAAGTCTTTTATCTCGCCGTTCATTTTAAAAACAGCGCCGCTTTTGCCGGCCATCACCACGTTGCGAGGGTTCCAACTGATTTTATAATGCCAGGGATTGTCATCGTTTTCAGGAGCAACAAGTCCGCCGCAATGCGAATGAAAAGATGAAATTTTTCCGCCTTCGGCGTGAATGGCATCAATCAGTTTTTTGGCGCTCATGTGGTCAATGCCGGGATCCAATCCCATTTCGCAGAGAAACAACAAGTCGGCATCTTCAATTTCCTTTTTTAAGGCCCGCACTTGTTCGTCAACGTACGATGCTGTGAGAAGATTTTTCTTTTCGGCAAGACAGTCTTTGGCAATCAAAATGTGCAAAGCCGGCGGCATGAGTGAAATAACAATGTCAGCTTTTGCAATCAACGCTCTTCGCTTTTTGTCGTCGCGTATGTCAAACGAAAGCGCCGTTCCGTGCGATGAATCGCCCAGCTTTTCCTGTGCGTTTTGCAACGAAGCATCCACCAAAGTAAGCTGCCAGCTTTCGGCTACCGCGTTCACCAGAAAGTATTCAATCAAAGCCGTAGAAGATTTGCCGGCGCCGAAAAGCAGGATCTGTTTCATGCGGGAAAAAGTTTACGTGTTCGCCTGTTTAAAAAAGGGAGGAAAGATACAAACCGCTACGGCAACTTGTGAACAGGTAAACAGGTGAACGCGTAAACAATTACTCAACACTCACCACATGATAGCGCACTTTAACACCGCGGCTGCTCGGCGGAACAACAACGGTCTTTGAACCGTTAGAAGAAATGTTTTCGGCCGTTACTGTTTGCGATTTGACGGCGCTGCCGTTTGGCTTCAGGTATTCAACTTCAATAACGGCCCTGGCAATTTTTTGCGCGGATGGATTGGCCACAGAAATTTCCAAATCTGAAATGCCTCCGAACAAACCAACCTTATAATCGTTTGCCGACAGTTGTAGCGAAGGTGTGCGGCTTACGATTGCCGTTGCCTCGGGTTTTTCTTCAGCGGGTTTTTGCACCGCTTCATTTACCAGCGGTGAATCTTCCGCCTTCGCAATGCCGTTGTTTCCGAAAGTCGTATCCGGTTTTGCAACAAGCGCTTTTTTGTTCGCTTCGGTAAGCTTCGCCGGTTTTTTAGCAAGGGCAAGTTTTGCGTGAACGGTATCTATCGCTTTTACCTCGGTTGGCACCTGTTGTGAAAGCGATACATGTGGAGATGCCTGTGCCGTGTGCGCCGTATTGCTTGCCGGTAAAATTTCCGATTTAATTTCAACGGCTTCGGAATCCGCTGCTCTCCGCAAGCCAAATTGATTGAGCATGTTCACTACCACAAAGCCACAAAGAACAAGACCAATAAGTAAGACCACCGCACCAAAAAACCGGCTGCCAACTGTATAAGAATTCGTTGCCGCTTTTTGTTTCCGCCGCAGTAACTGTTTGCTATGGTAGTGATATGTTGTTAATTCTGTTTCATTGTCCTCAGGAAGATCATCTTCACCAATGGCTCGTTTGTATTCCTGCAAAGAAGGAGCGGGGGACATGACCGGAGGAGGAAGAACCGGAGGTGCCTCTTTTTTAAAGCCATTCGCCGCAATTGTTTTCAGCTCCTCAATTTCAGTGGGATGTTGCCAAGAGGTGCTTTCGTTTTCGGTCCAAATCAAATCGGTGGGAAGGAGGCCGCAGGTTTTCAATTCGGCACTTGTAAACGGCCCGGCTTCGCGGTTGCTTCGCAGTAAAAAATAGCGCTTCATAATCGGCGTTCTTTAACCTCTTTTCATTCTGCTGAAAAATTTGTGCCCGCCTTTTTGGCCTCTCAAAAACCTTAACAGCCTGTTGATAAATTGCCGCGCTTTTTAGCTTTTCAAACCTTGCTTTTGTCAGGTTTTTAGGCCTAAAAAAGGTAGATTTGCACACCTTAAATTTAAGACGTTAAAACGCAGAATGGAAAACAATTTAGAACCACAGGAAACGCAGGATTTTAACCGGATCATTCCCATCAACATCGAAGAGCAAATGAAGACGGCCTACATTGACTATTCAATGTCGGTGATCGTTGGCCGTGCACTTCCCGATGTCCGGGACGGCCTTAAGCCTGTTCACCGCCGCATCTTGTTTGCGATGAACGAGTTGGGCATGAGCCACAACAAACCTTATAAAAAGAGTGCCCGTATTGTTGGTGAAGTGTTGGGTAAATACCATCCGCACGGCGATACGGCTGTTTACGATACCATGGTGCGCATGGCCCAGGACTGGAGCATGCGTTACCGGATGATTGACGGACAGGGAAACTACGGCAGCCAGGACGGCGACGGCCCCGCGGCCATGCGTTACACCGAGGCCCGCATGACGCGTTTTGCGGAAGCAATGCTCCAGGACATCGAAAAAGAAACCGTTGATTTTCAGTTGAACTTTGACGATTCATTGCAAGAGCCAACGGTATTGCCAACCCGCATTCCGCAATTATTGGTGAACGGCTCCAGCGGCATTGCCGTGGGCATGGCTACCAACATGATGCCGCATAATTTGAGCGAAGTGGTGGATGGCTGCGTTGCCTACATTGACAATCGCGAAATCACCATTGACGAATTGATGCAACACGTAAAAGCACCTGACTTTCCCACAGGCGGTACCATTTACGGGATGGAAGGCATCAAAGCCGGCTTTCATTTCGGCCGCGGCCGCGTAGTGTTGCGCGGCAAGCTTCACGTAGAAACAAAGAGCAGCGGCCGTGAGCAAATCATCATTACCGAAGTACCTTACCAGGTTAACCGTGATGCCTTGTGTAACCGCATAGGCGAACTGGTGAATGAAAAAATAGTTGAAGGCATTGCCCACGTAAACAACGAATCAAACAACAAAGAAGGAACGCGATTGGTTGTGGATTTAAAACGCGACGCCGTTGCCAACGTGGTCATCAACCAGCTCTTCAAATTCACCGAACTGCAAACGAGCTATGGCATCAACAACGTTGCCATTGTAAAAGGGCGTCCGAAAATCCTGAGCCTAAAAGATCTCGTCTCTGAGTTTGTCGAATTTCGCCACGATGTGGTTTATCGCCGCACGCAATACGAATTGCGCGAAGCCGAAAAACGTGCGCACATCTTGCAAGGCTATCTCATTGCCTTGGATCATTTGGACGAAGTCATTGCGATGATTCGTGCATCGGCTACGCCGGAAATTGCCAAAGACAATTTAGTGAATGCCGGCTGGGGCTTGGATGAAATTCAGGCCAAGGCAATTTTGGAATTGCGCCTGCAACGCCTCACCGGAATGGAGCGTGATAAGATAAAGCAGGAGTACGACGAACTAATGAAACTCATTGCGCACCTGAAGGAAATACTGGGCAACGAAAGCCTGCGCTACGACATCATCAAGAACGAATTAATTGAAGTAAAAGAAAAATTTGGCGACGCACGTAAAACAGAAATCACTTATCTCGACAACGAGGTGAGCATAAAAGATTTGATCAAGGAAGAAGACGTGGTGATTACCATCTCTCATCTTGGTTATATCAAACGCACATCGGCCAGCGATTACCGTGCGCAACGCCGCGGCGGCCGCGGTGTGATGGGTGGAAAGACGAGAGAAGAAGATTACATCGAGCATCTTTTCGTTGCCAGCACGCATCATACCATGTTGTTCTTTACCGAAAAAGGACGCTGCTATTGGCTGAATGTTTACGAGATTCCCGAAGGCGAAAAAAACAGCAAGGGACGTGCGATTCAAAACCTTTTGCAGATTTCTCCCGACGATAAAATCAGGACCATCATTGACATCAAGGATTTACGGGACCTTGATTTTGTGAACAATCATTTTATCGTTCTGTGTACGAAGAAAGGCGTCATCAAAAAGACAGCCCTGGCCGATTTCAGCCGTCCGCGTCAAACCGGCGTAAATGCCATTACCATCATTGAAGGCGATCAGCTTTTGGAAGCAAGGCTTACCAACGGAAGTTGCGAAATCATGATGGCGATAAATTCGGGCCGCGCCATTCGTTTCCCTGAAAATAAAGTTCGCCCAACGGGCCGTGGCGCCATTGGTGTTGCGGGCATTGAAGTAGAAAATGAAGGCGAAGAAGTGGTGGGCATGATTTGCGTGAATCCCGAAACCGAGAAAGACAAAACGGTTTTGGTGGTGAGCGAAAAAGGCTACGGAAAACGAACGCCTTTTGACGAATACCGCATCACCAACCGTGGCGGCAAGGGTGTAAAAACAATCAGCGTGACCGACAAAACCGGTAAGCTTGTGGGTGTGTTGGACGTATCGGAGAAAGAAGATTTAATGATCACCTGCAAAAGCGGTGTTACCATTCGGATGAAAGTGGCCGACATCAGCGAGCAAGGCAGAGCCACGCAGGGTGTAAAACTCATACGCATTGATGAAGGCGATGAAATTGCGGCCATCACCAAGCTGGATGTAGAGGAAGTAGAAGAGACGTTGGAGGACGAAAACGAGGTTAACGTTGAGGCAAAGTCTAATGGAGAGAATAGCAACGACGTAACAGAAGGCATCAACGAAACAGGCAATAGTTCCGAAACAACCAATTCACCCGAAAATACATCTGAAGGAGAAGAGACGGCTCCTTCCGCTTAACATTAAAAACAAAAAAAATGCGCAAATTATTCTTCGCAGCAGCACTGGCAGCAACGGTATCGGTTGGCCATGCACAGGATTTAAAAGACGTACAGGAAAAGATTTCGAAAGGAAAGTATGACGAGGCTAAGGAGAAATTAGACAAGTTTCTGGCGGATCCGAAAAATGCGGCCAACGCCAACGCTTATTTCTACAAAGCCCAGATTCAGAAGTATTACGCACAAACCGATTCAATGGGAACATTGAATTATGATGCGTCAAAAGAAGCGCTGGATGCTTATAAAAAAACTTTGCAGCTCGATCCGAAAAACCCCTTGATGACCATTGACCAGAACCTGGGTTTGTTCCAGTTGTTCGACATGCATTACAACCGTGGCATCAAACAATACAACAACAAAAACTACGACGCCGCTTTTTCGCAGTTTCAAAAAGCGATTAACGTGCAGGATTACATCAAGAGCAAAGGCTTCTCGCTGCAAACTTACTCGCCACCGGCACTGGACACACAGTTGATAAACCTGACGGCTTCATCGGCTTACCTCGCTAAGAAACAAGACGAATCTATCCCGTATTTTCAAAAGCTGGCCGACGCTAAAATTGCCTCGCCGGAGTTTAAAGAGGTTTATGCACTTTTGGCCCAGTACTACATGAAGAAAGGCGATGACGCAACGGCCAGCAAATACATCAACACCGGAAAGCAACTGTATCACGACGATGATTACTGGCTGAGCCTTGAATTTAACACACCGGAATTACAACAACTTCAAAAGCAGTTGGACCAATTGCACGCAGATCAAAACAAAGCATCCGGCACGGCAAAAACGGATATGCAAAAGCAAATTGAGGCAGCGCAGGAACAATACACAGCGGCCAAGATCAAGCGTTACGAAGACCTCTTGCAAAAGAATCCAAGCAATGCGGCGCTTGCACTTGATTACGCCATCGAACTTTTCAACAATACCTACGTGTGGGATAAAAAGCCTGCTGATTACGCGGCACGCCAGGCAAGGTTGCAAAGCGCCTTGGACAAGGCCATTGCGCTGAACTCAAACAATGCGCTTGGTTATTTCATTGCATCCCAGCATTACTATACACAGGTGTTTGACATGGAGGATGCGAGAAGAGCCATCGTGGGTAATACGCCTGCTGCTGCTGCCAAGCGCAAAGACATGAATGCACAGGTGGATAAGAAGTACGATGACATGGCCGCCGCTTCGCAAAAAGCCTTTGATATCTTCAGCGCACAAACGGAATTAAAGCCACAAGACAAAACCAACTATCGCAAAGTAACCGATCAGTTGATTGATTACTACAACCGCAAGAAAATGGCCGACAAGGTCACGTTCTATCAAAACAAAAAAGCTTCAATCAAATAAAAAAAGGCCGGAAAAGATTCCGGCCTTTTTCGTACGTCTTGCAATTTATTCACGCATCATTTAAAAACTCCAAGATCCTTCAAAATGATGTAAGCCGCCGCCAATACAAGCAGCAGACCAAACCAAAACGCCGAATAGTCTTTGCGGTTATACTTGTCTTCTGAAGACATCGTAAAAAGTTTAAGTTTAAAGCAGTATCCAACGATAAGATGCGGTTGCAAAGGGCGGGCTACGAAGGTAAAACAAATCGCTTTGTAAGGTTTTTATTTGCGGTTTGCCTGTTAAGCAACTGACCATTTAACGTATCACTCTTTTGCCGACGCGGCACTAATTACTTTTTACTCTTCAACATAAGGCTGTAAAATTTTTGCCCACAAAACATAGCCTTCTCCCGATAAGTGAACGCCATCAACCGAATAAGCGGGGTTTAATTCGTCGTTCAATGAAAATTCATCTTGTAAGTCTATAAACCTGCAAGCTTTTCGTTGGGCCAACCAACGCAGTTGCCGGTTCATGAACACAATGTCTTTGTTCATTTGCGGTGAACAATAAGAATTGGGCAAATACAAACTTGTATCGGCCACGGGGAAAAGGCTTTGCACGTAAAGTTTTGTTGACGGACAGGTAATTTTTAACGTGTCGAGCAAGCGGTCATACATCGCTAAAAACTTTTCTTTCGGCACTTTTTGTTCGATGTCGTTAATGCCCAATTCAATAAAAATTTTTTTTGGCTTCGACGCAATGATGGGCGAAAGACGCAACAAAACTTTTTCCATCATGTCACCGTGAATGCCGCGGTTCTTCACATGAACACCGGGGAAAAATTCGGCCAGCTCAAAGTATTGCGTGAGGCTGTTACCAAGGAAAACAACGGCGTTGCTGTCAGCGGGCATTGCCTCAAAAAGCTTGTTGCGATCAAGATAGTATGGACGCTCTGGCGTCGGAATATAACTGCTTGTGGCGGATTTAAGGAGCAGCCTTCTGCCCACAAAAAAAACGCAGAGGAGATTTAGCAAAAGAGAAACGCACAAGACTGTCCCTATAAGGCTTGGTTTGAACGTTTTGGTCATGTACTGAAGGTAGAAAATTATTCAGTGCAACGAACCGCAAACAAACTGCGATTTACTTCGGCTACCAAGAAAATGCTTCCGCACACAAGCACCAAATCATTTTCAGCGGCTGCAACCGATGCAGCTTTCAGCGCCTCGTTCACATCTGCATAAACACGACCTCCTAAGTTTCGTGCTTCTGCCTTTGCCTTTAATTCCGTCGCCGGCAAAGCCCTCGGAATGTTTGCCTGCGTAAAATAATATTTGGCTGAAGAAGGCAACAACGTAAGAAGACTCTCTGCATCCTTGTCCTTCACCATGCCAAACGCGATGTGCAATTGACGAAACGAAAGCCGGGCAATGTGTTGGAGCATTTGTTCAATGCCGTTTTTGTTGTGCGCAACATCCAGCACAACGGTAGGATGTTGATGAATGATTTCCCAACGGCCTTGCAACCCTGTTGTTGCTTTTGTTTCTCTCAAAGCAGCCGCCACGATTTCTTGGCGCAGGTTCCATTTCGCTTTGTTCAATACATCAATCGCCGTTAAAACCGCGCGCAGATTTTTTAATTGATACAGACCGGGCAAATCGGTTTCAACCGAAACAAGGCCGTCCTCTTTTCTTTTGAATGTTGCGAGCAAATGTTTTGGAGAAAGACTGTACTCAACCTCTTCAAAACTTTCCTCTGCGAAAAAAACCGGCGCGGCTTTTTCGCTTGCTACTTTTTGAAAAACAGGCTTTGTTTCGGGCAGGGTTTCGCCAATGACGACGGGCACATCTTCTTTAATAATGCCCGCTTTTTCGGCTGCAATTTCTTGCAGACTGTTTCCCAGCATGTTCATGTGGTCCCAACCGATATTGGTAATAACAGAAAGCGCCGGTGTGATGATGTTGGTGCTGTCCAACCGGCCGCCAAGGCCGACTTCAATCACCGCTACATCCACTTTTTGTTCGGCAAAAAATTGAAAGGCCATTGCCACGGTTATTTCAAAAAATGAAGGCTCAATGCTTTCAATCAGCGGCTTTATTTCTTCGGTAAAACGAACGACGAATTCTTCTGGAACCATTTCGCCATTTATGCGGATCCGTTCGCGGAAGTCGTACAGGTGCGGCGATGTGTACAAACCGGTTTTGTATCCTGCCTTTTGACAAATGGTCGCCAGCATGTGGCTTACCGAGCCCTTGCCATTGGTGCCCGCAATGTGAATGGATTTAAACTTCTGGTAAGGATTACCGAGGTGTTCGCAAAGAATTTTTACGTTGGTTAAATCCTTTTTAAACGCAGCGCTGCCCATGCGGCTAAACATGGGCAGTGCGTTGTATAAATAATCCAATGTTTCGGCGTAAGTCATTGCCGCAAAAGTATTGCGACGAAACTTTACTTCACGCTGAAATTAAAGCTGAGTCTTTGTTTGAAACCGCCATCGTACTGTGGGTATTTTATTTGCCTTGCTCTTGTCAGTGCAATGTTGTATTGCTTGCTCGACCGGGGCAAACTTGAACCACTCACTTGGTAACTCGCAGAAGTCAATTGTCCGCTCGGATTCACTTCAATGTCCAGCACGATTGTTCCGCCTTCATTAAAATCATCTTGAAAACTTTGTGGGGGAATGCTTACCACCCGAACGCCCAAGTGCCGCGGTGTGTAATCTTTTCCGTTCGGGTTTCCGCCCACACTTCCCTGGTCGCCTGGACCGCCGCCTTGCCCTTCGCCCGTTCCGGGTTTGTAGGTTGCCGCGCCGTTTCCGCCATTTCCGTTTCCGCCGCGAACTTGGCCCATAACCGCTTTCGGGTGCGGTGCCGGCGGTGTTGGCGGAGCCGTGCTGACCGGCACGGTCGTTTTCACAACCTTCGTTTCTTCGTTCAGTTTTCTTGCATCGGGCTTTGTAACGTTTGGCCTTGTAACCGGCGCTGCATCTTTCTCGTTGTTGTCTTCAAAATCCTTTGCCGCTTCTTCGGTTGCGTTAGATGTTTGCGGGGGCGTGTACGCTACTTTTTGTTCAGGAGCAGGTTCGCCGGGCAATTCGGGTTGATCTTTGCCTGAGCCTACATCACTGCTGCCAAGGTTTACTTCAATGGCTTCCTCCACTGGCGGTGGCGGCACCACCGGCTGGTAAAATTTTACAAACCAAATGACCAGCAAAAGTGCAAGGGCAATGAAGCCCGTATAAAGGGCTGCTTGTGCATAATTCCGTTTGTCCAAATCAACGGTCATGGCGGCGTAGTTGTTCATACAAAAATTGAATTGCGGTTATGACAGCGAAACGCCGTGAAAGTTAGAAAATTTACGCGGCAGGAAAAGGTTTGGCCTTGCCTTTTTAACATTATGCCAGCCGCTTGTAAAGCGTATAGGGGAGAAATTTTAAAAGTTGTGCAACAAGCCACCAGCGGCGTGTGATGTAGGCAATTCGCTTTTTGCTTTCAATCGCACGAAAGATTTGCCTTGCCGCTTTTTCGGGCGAAGCTACCCAAAACCTCTTGTGTTCCTTCGCCGCTTTTGTGTTTATAAATCCGGGCCTAATGTCGGTAACGACAATGTCTTTTTTCAAACGGTGTGCTTTCACATTCAACCCTTCGGCGTAATTACTAAGGAAGGCTTTGCTGGCACTGTAAGCTGGTGCATGCGAATTGCCTCGCAATGCAGCCACCGAAGACGTAACCGCAATTTGCCCCTGACCTTGCTGTGCAAAAAAGTTAAAGGCAAATGAAACAATTTCCACAAAGCCAAGAACGTTTGTTTGCGTCGTTTTCATCTCCGCATCCGGTAGCAATTCTTTCGACGGCTCACCGGTACCGGCGTTGTAAACAAGCAAATCCAATCCACCCAATTCGGCAACAATATTTTGCAGATGAAAAATATTTTCAGTGCCGGTTACATCAAAGCAAGAAGTAAAAATTTTGCCAGGAAAAGATGATTTGATTTCTTGAAGCAATTCGTTTCTGCGGCCTGTGATGCCCACGTTGTGACCTTTGCCCGCATACAACAAAGCCATCTCTTTGCCTATGCCCGACGAAGCGCCAATGATGATGATTTTCATAAATCAATTTGGCCGTTTCAATGCCAGCAAACCAAGCAAAGGGCCTGCGCTCAAGAGCCACAGACTTTGCGCCTGGTGATGTTGAAACAAATGTTTAATAAGTTGAATGCTGACAATGGTGATGCTAAACCCAATACAGGTAACAAGTGTAAGCGCCGTGCCTTTATTCTCGGTCTTGGCAAAGCGAGCTACCAGGGCCGAAAACTGCGGTGAATCAGCCGTAACTGTAATGCCCCAAATGAGCATGAGACCTAAAAACAAAAGCGCAGTTGACTGGAAGAAAAGCGGTGCCAGCAACGAACAACATCCCGATAAAAGGAGTGAGTAAAAGGCCACTTTTTTGCTGCCCCATTTTTGCGAAAGCAATCCGCCCGCTACACAACCAATGCCGCCTGCGGCTATAACAGCGAAGCTTAAAAAATAAACGGAAAAATGCACTGCGTTTTGCTGATTGTAAACACTAAACAAAGCCGGCAACACGGCCCATAACGCATACAATTCCCACATGTGTCCGAAATAACCAAAGGCCGCCGAACGAAACGGGCCTGAACGAAACATTTTCATCGCCGTTAAGGGATGAAAATGTTGTGGGGCATATGCGCTTTTTGTTTTTGGGAAGACAAAGAAAATCACGCAACCACCAACCACGGCAAGCAACGAAGCAGTTGCAATAATTCCCTTCCATCCAACGGAATGGGTTTGCGAACGAACAAGGTGAGGAAAAGCCGTGCCCAGAACCAATGCACCCACCAAAAAACCAAGTGCTTTTCCCAGTCGTTCAGGAAAATAATCAGCCGCTATTTTCATTCCTACCGGATAAATACCTGCCAGGAAAAAGCCGGTGATAAAACGCAAAATCAACACAAAAAGCAAGTCGTTGCTAAACCAAATTATAAGAAGGTTAGCAAGGGCTGCAACAATGGATGAAAAGAAAAAGACAAGAGCCGGTGAAACACGATCGGCAATGCCGAACAACGAAAATAAAAACGTACCCGCAATGAACCCAAACTGGACAACAGAGGTAAGATTGGCATAGCTGTCGGGCGACGCGGACGGAAGAGAATCAATAATGGCATTGCCAACAAACCACAACGATGTGCCCGCAAACTGTGAAAATACGAGCAGCCAAAGCAATAAATTTTTTGAAGCAGGAGGCGACATCAGATAAATGTAAGCCCTTTGAAAAATTTGCAACGAACATTTAGTTGTTCCCGAGAGGCACAATAAACTTTCACCGCGAAACCGCAGCCAAAAAATATTTCTATGGTTACGAAAGACACTAACACGCTTACTATAGAAGAACGGCTCGTTTTTATTCTGCCAACTCCTGTGCAAAACCATTCACCAAGACAAGCATGCTTATGTTTTAAACCATTAATAAACTAAAAAATTCTTTGTCATGATTTCAACACTTAAAAGAATGGCTGCCGGTATTTTTTTTCTTACCGTTACTTTTTATGCCTGCAAAAAAGATACAGAGACCGTTACCAACACGGTAAAAGATCCTGTTTATTTTTTACGCGGTAATGCAACCGGCGCACAGGAAGCGCCCAACAAAGTCACCACTACCGCTACCGGTACGCTTGCAGGCAGGTATAACAAGGACAGCAATACGCTTAGTTATACCGTTACCTGGACGGGTTTGACAGGTGGCAACGCTACGGCCGGACATTTTCACGGACCTGCTGATCCGGGTGTAGCCGCAGGTGTAGTGCTACCATTTACGGGAATTGCTTCTGCAACGTCCGGCACGTTTAGCGGTACGGCAACACTTACCGATGCACAAGAAACGGATTTGCTGAACGGCATGTGGTATTTCAACATACACGACGCAACCTATCCGGGAGGAGAAATAAGAGGACAGGTAGTATTAACGCAATAAAAAGTTCACGTGTTTGCAAGTTTACGGGTTCACGAGTTCGTTTATAGATTAAAAACCCTTTTAATTATGCACGCCAACTTGTGAACTTGTGAACACGTGAACGGGTAAACATTTTAGTGCGCAAAATCTTTTTCGTACTCACCCCTAATCCGTTCAATTGGCGGGTTGAAATACCCAAATTTCAGGCGGGGGAATTCTTCTTTGAGCAGGTCCATCACTTGCTTTATACCAAGAATTTCCCCTGTTTGATAAACGCCAACTTTGCCCAGATACCAGTCGGGGTCAATGTTGAAATTGCGCCATTGAATCATAGAAAGATCCGTGTCAATGATCAGCTTTCGCAAGGCCTCGTATTCTTCCACCGAATCTGTCAAACCCGGAAAAACGAAATAGTTTATCGAAGTCCAGCCACCGAATTCACGCACCACTTTTAAGCTTTCGATAATGTGGTTAAAATCGTAATTATTAGGACGATAATAAGGCGTGTATAATTCGCGCCGTGCCGAATTAGTACTCACTCTTATTGAGTTCAAACCCGCTTCGCACAAGGCTCTCACCGCAGCAGGATCGGAGCCGTTGGTGTTAATGTTGATACTTCCTTTTTGCGTGTGCTTTCTGATTTCCAAAATGCTTTCGCGAATGGTTCGCCACATCAGCAAGGGTTCGCCTTCGCAGCCTTGTCCAAAACTTATAATCGGATAAGGTGCGGTTTCCAAATGCGGCACAGTGTATTCAACAATTTCTTCTGCCGTAGGCTTAAAGGTTAAGCGGTCTTGCGTGCTAACGATGCTTTCTTCTTCGGGTTGAAAGGAAATGCAGCCAACACAATTGGCGTTGCAAGCAGGAGAAGAGGGAATGGGACATTCCCAACGGCCCATAAAATAATTCCGTGCCGCAGGACAATGATAGGTTAACGCACAATTGTTGGCGAGATGCGACACGAGCCGGTTGTGCGGAAAAGCTTTCAGCAAATATTCAACGCCGTGCTCTACTTTCTTCTCGTCAAAGCCGCCGCATTCCTGCCGTATGTCTTGCTCAATGCGAACAGCGGGCACGTAAAATTTTTCGGCCTGCCAACCCACAGCCGTGTAACAAAACAGCGGAAGTGTGGGTGCATTCGGGCCGGTTTCGTAAGCGGCCAAATAAAAACCGGTATGTGCTGGCGGAATAAAAGCGGCCACGGCCCAGCCTTTGTCGCAAAGCCGCATCTCACCAGTCTTTACATCAATGCCTATGCCTCTCCGTCCGGGCAGTTCGTACAACTGTCCGCCTTGCGGCAATTCAATCCATTCATCTTCGGGCACTGGCATGGCATCCCATCCACTGCGGCCCACAACGTACAAGCTGTCGTCTTCAAAAATATTTCCTTTGCCGTCGGAATAAAGTAAGAATGGTTGCATAATAAAAATTTGAGTAAGCGGTCCATCCCAACCTTCCGGGTGGGAAGATCATCTAAGCACAGGCCCTCGCTTTTCGACGTTGTTTGTTTTATTTCCATCACTCCTAAAGCGGTAGGTTTTCCTGCTTTGAGAGTAATTCTCCTCTTCCCACCGGGAAGAAGCTTTAGTACCATCTTAAACTATCAGTGTGGCTGTTGGAGATGGGCTTCAATCTTCTCCCTGCAAAAAGCGTTCATCTTTACCACTTCCAATTCCGAAAGGTCCTGCATGACCTGGTATTGCAGGTATTTTTTGTCGCGGTGAAAAAGCGTGATGAAATCGTGGCGAACCGTAACGTCCTCCAGCACTTCCCATTCTACCAAATGTTCTTTGTAAGAACCTGGAATGCGAATGCCTTCTTCGGTTAAATTCAAAGCGGTTTCAGCAAAGATTTTTTTTTCCGAAAAAATTAACAGAAAGGTGACAAGAGCCCAAATGAAAAGCACCGTATAGTCGAAACGTTTGCCCAATTGCATCATAATAATGCCGAAAAAAACAAAGCTGGCAAACTGAAGCACCCGCAGTACGTTGTTGTACTTTGCTCTCACGTCAATGTGGTTGCGGAAGGCACCGTAAAACAAAGACAATCCGCCAACAATAAGAAAGGGCAGAAACTTCAGGGTATTTTTTTCGACGAGGTAATTGTAAAAATCAAACGATTTCAACAACAGAAAAAAACCAACAATCAGGTGCATCAAACCGGTTGTGCGCCGCCTTCTGTCCATGCCCTCAATTTTTACCGCCACCGTGTACATGTCATGCAGGATTTGAAGCTGCCATCAGGTTGCAAAGCTTGAACAACACCCTTGCGCCAACATTGGCATCCCAGGCATTTTCGCTCGTACTTACTTCGCTTAAATCAAAACCAATGATTTTTTTCCCGGCTTTTGCTATCTTATCAAACAAGTAAAAAACCTGCTCGGTTTCAAAGCCACCCTGCACGGGAGTTCCTGTGTTTGGACAAAGTTTCGGATCAAGGCCGTCAACGTCAAACGAGATATAAACCTGATCGGGAAGTTGAGCAATGACTTCATCTACAATTTGCCGGAAGGTTTCTCCTTCAAACTGGCGTACGCGAATTTCCTGGTCAAAATAAGTGCGAATGCGATCCTTGTTTTGTTGAATGTATTGGTGCTCGCCAAGCGAATAATCGCGGATGCCCAATTGCACCAATTTTTTTACTTCCGGAATTTCATTCAGCACGTTGTACATGATGCTTGCATGGGAGTACACAAAACCTTCGTAAGAGTTCCGCAAGTCGCAGTGCGCATCTATTTGAACAATACCAAATTCACCGTATTTCTCGGCAATGGCTTTCATGTAACCCAAGGGTGTACTGTGATCGCCGCCGAGTACGGCAAGCAACTTGCCACTGTTCAGTATTGCTTTCGACTGCTGATAAACCCAACCGTTCAGAAAATGGCTGCCTTCGTTTACTTCTTTCAACGTACGGCACATGAACTGGTTGTTTCCCACTTCATCGCCTTTCGAAATGTAATCGATATACAATTCCGCTTCTTTGCGCAGGTAATCGCTTTTCAGCAGAATTTTCTTATCGGGTTCTGCCATGTAAAATCCCTGTTTCCAGCTATCGGGGTAAGTGGGATCAAAGAGGTCAACTTGCAGAGAAGCAGACATAATCTGCTCGGCAGACCGCGCCGTACCCGAACCGAAACTAACGGTAACTTCCCACGGAACGGGCAGGATAACGAGGCGTGCATCGTCTTGCGAAAAAGGCAAACCAAAAATGTTGTTGTTTGGATTGCCCGCACTGTTTGGATCAAATGTTGAGAGGTCAACCATGATGAATTTTTAAAAGCGGACAAAGATAGCAAGGGACAAGGAACATCAAAAGTGAAACGTGAGACAAAAGAGCACTTCAGTTTTATTGCTCTTCGGTCTCACGTTCGCTGTCTTAGTCTTACATTCTTACTCCACCTTCGTTACCTTGATGGTGTTCGTGGGCAAATGCAAGTGAACTGGGGTGCTGCCGGTGCTTACCACTACGTAGCCTGGTTTAAGAAAACCGCGTTCCCTTAAAATATGAATTTGATCAAAAATAATGTTGTCAAGACCTTCTTCTTCGGCGTAATAAAAAGCTCTCACGCCCCAACTAAGGCTTAGCTGGTTTACCAGTGAACGCTCTTTTGTAAAAATATAAAGCAAGGATTTCGGCCGATAACTACTCAGCACAAAACCCGTGTAACCGCTTTGTGTCATGCCAATCAGCGCATCGGCCTGAACATCGTTGGCCAGTTTGCAGGCGTTGTAACAAATGGCATCGCTCAAGAATGAAGGCGAGTGTGCTTGTGGCGCCAACACTTCTTCCAGGTTATAGTTGTATTCGGTACGTTCAACTTCCACAATGATCTTGCGCATGGTTTCCACCACCAGCCGGGGATTTTGTCCCGTCGCTGTTTCGCCGCTCAGCATCACCGCGTCGGTTCCTTCAAGTACCGCGTTGGCTACGTCGGTTATCTCGCTGCGGTTTGGTTTGTTGCGGTCAATCATGCTCTCCATCATTTGTGTGGCCACAATAACCGGCTTGGCGCGATGCAGGCATTTTTTAATGATGTTGCGCTGGATAAGAGGGATTTGCTCTATAGGCAGTTCTACACCAAGGTCGCCACGGGCAATCATGATGCCGTCGCTTTCAACTATGATGTCACGAATATTTGTAAGCGCTTCTGGTTTTTCAATCTTGGCAATGATTTTTGTTTTGCTTTTGCGCTCCTGCAATTTGTTGCGAAGAATGATGATGTCTTTTACACTGCGCACAAACGAAAGGGCCACCCAGTCGAGGTCCTGGTCAATGATGAATTCAAGATCAACAAGGTCTTTGTCGGTTAATGCCGGCAGTGATATTTTGGTATCCGGCAGGTTAACGCCTTTTTTTGATGACAAGAATCCACCCAACGTTACTTCAACTTGTACGTCGTGGTTTTTCAAAATGTCTTTTACCTGCACCTCAATCTTGCCGTCGTCAATTAGGATCTTGTTTCCCACTTTTACGTCTTTGTGCAAGCCTTGGTAGGAGACATAAATACGTTCTTTCGTTCCAATGAGTTTTTCATTGGTAAACGTGAGAACGTCGCCTTTGACTACGGTAATGCCGCCGCCTTCCATTTCGCCAACGCGAAGCTTGGGACCCTGCAAATCACCAAGAATGGCAATGTTGTACGGCTCAGTCGTGTTGATTTGCCGGATGTATTCAATGATCTTTAGTTTGTCTTCGTGCGAACCGTGCGAAAAATTAAGGCGGAATACGTTTACGCCACATTGGACAAGCTCCAGCAGTTTTTCATACGTGTCGCAAGCCGGGCCCACCGTAGCTACAATTTTTGTACGGTGGTGCGTGTGTTCTATTCCAGCAGTTTTGTTCATCTGCCGGTGGAAGTATTTATCTACATTCTTTGACATAGCGTGATTTTATTTTAGGATGCAAGGATCTTCACAATCTTCATCCATTCTTCATTAATCGTTCCTTTTTTCTTGCCTACTTTTTCAAGCGGAACGTAATTCATTTTGTTGTTCATGATGCCCACAAAAACATTACGCCGCCCCTGGATCAAACATTCGACGGCGTGATAACCCATGCGGCTGGCAATAAGCCGGTCAAGGCAAGTGGGTGCGCCTCCGCGCTGAATGTGACCAAGAATGGCAACCCTCGCCTCAGCTTGCGGCATTCGTTCTTTGATGACGCGGGCCACTTCGTTGGCACCGCCAAATTCATCGCCTTCGGCCACTACAATCAGGTTCACCAATTTTTTACGCCGTTCTTTCTCCTGCAAGCTGGCTACCAATGCTTCGATGTCGGTTTTTTGCTCAGGGATAAGAATGTTTTCCGCACCCGTAGCAATACCGCTGTGCAAGGCAATGTAACCCGCATCGCGACCCATTACTTCAATGATGAAGATGCGGTCGTGAGCGTCCATCGTGTCCCTGATTTTATCAATGGCTTGTACAGCAGTATTCACCGCCGTATCAAAACCAATGGTAAAGTCGGTTCCCTGAATGTCTTTGTCAATGGTGCCGGCCAAGCCAATGCAAGCGATGTCAAACTCACGACTGAATTCGACCGCACCGCGAAAAGAGCCGTCGCCGCCGATGATAACAAGACCGTCAATGTTGCGTGCTTTTAAATTGTCGTAGGCTTTTTTTCTTCCTTCAGGCGTTCTGAATTCTTTACAGCGGGCCGTTTTTAAGATGGTGCCGCCGCGCTGGATGATGTTGGCAACCGAGCGGTTGTCCATGCGATAAATATCGTCTTCCAACAATCCCTGATAGCCTCTCATAATGCCGTACACTTCCAATCCGTAATAATTTCCCGTACGAACCACGGCCCTGATGGCAGCGTTCATGCCGGGCGAATCGCCGCCGGAGGTTAACACGGCAATCCGGCTTACTTTTTTGTCCATTTCTTGTGGGTGGTTTGTCACTAACAAAGCCCAAAAATAAGGGATTGCAAATTAGTGTAAGGAGTACATATTCTTTGTTGCACGCATGTGTTGATAAAAAGCTTGCACATGGCTTTTAAATGTTGATTTGACTCAGTACATAATAAATATGATACAGTTATTTCAAAAAACAAACAGTTGTACCCTTTCGTTTTTAGAAATAACTGTGCAACAACAAAACGCAATTGAAAGTGGGAGACGTGATTTAAACCGGTTAAAAAATCTGCGGAAGAATTTGAGTGGTAACGAGAAGCCTTAAAAGGCGAAGTTGACTGATATTGGATTTATCCGTTGTTTTTCGTTAGGATTTGGATAAGCTTGTAACTGGACGGTTCTGGATTTGGATTTTCAGGATTTTCAATGATACTGGATTGCTTATACCAATCAACTTCTGAGACAAAAGTAATACGGTCGCGCCTGCTGTGCAATGGCGCTTTTGCCCTATTTTTTTTGTATGGAATTTACGGCAGTGATAAAAGTTTAGCGTAGAACTTTTAAGGAAAGATGCGCAGGGCTTCTCGTAAGATTACGAAGGCTAAGAAAGACTTGCGACAAAAAATATCTTTTTCCTGTTTAACAAAAAAAGATGTGCATCGGAAAAATACTTCGCCGGCTTTTGCCGCTACGAAACAATAAAAGAAAAAGAGCCTAAGTGATTTTGCTTAGACTCTTTTTAAAAGAAGAAAAATAAAATTTAAGCAAGCGCCTGAATAACGTCGTATTTGGTAACAATGTGATAGTTGCCACTTTCGTCTTTTGCAAGTACAGCGCCGTTTTCTTTGTTGATCAACGTGCCAAGTTTTTCAACCGGTGTATCAAAAGCAACCAACGGAAAACTTTTTTCCATCACTTTTTCTATTTTCTCTGTCTTAATTTCAGGATTGCTAAATACTTTTTGGAACAAGCCATTCTCGCTTATCGAACCAATTATTTCTCCTACAGGTGTAACAATTGGTATGTGTTCAATATCGTATTCCTTCATCAGTTCAACTGCGTCTGCTACCGACTGTGTTGGTTCAGCCGTAATCAAGCGTTGTTTGCCTCTGGCATTCACAACGTCCTTGAACGATTTCACGTCAAAAAAACCGCGTTCAGCCATCCATTGATCGTTGTAAACTTTGGCCACATACCGACTTCCGTGGTCGTGAAGAATGCAAACAACAAGATTGCCTTTCTTCAGTTTATCCTTTAATTGCATTAAACCTTGAATGCAACTGCCAGCGCTATAACCGCAAAACAAAGCTTCCTCTTTCGCCAGGCGCCGCGCCATTACTGCACCGTCTTTGTCCGTTACTTGTTCAAAGTAATCAATCACACTCATGTCATAATTCTTTGGCACAAAGTCTTCTCCAAAACCTTCCGATACATAAGGGTGTACTTCGTTCATATCAACCTCGCCGGTGCGAAAATATTTTGTAAGCAAAGAGCCGTAAACATCAATGGCCCAAACCTGGATATCCGGATTTTTTTCTTTCAGGTATTGGGCAGTTCCTGTCACCGTTCCACCTGTGCCCGCGGTTACGACAAGGTGTGTAATCTTGCCATCGGTTTGTTCCCAAATTTCAGGACCGGTTGTTTCGTAATGCGCCAAACGGTTTGCAAGGTTATCGTACTGGTTCATTAAAAAAGAATTCGGGATTTCTCTTGCCAGTCTTGCGGCCGTTTCATAATAGCTCCTGGGATCGTCTGGCTCTACGTTGGTTGGACAAATAATTACTTCAGCGCCTAAGGCTCTGAGTATGTCCGCCTTTGATTGCGATTGTTTATCGGTGGTAGCAAAAATGCATTTGTAACCTTTTACTACAGCCGCCATTGCCAGTCCCATGCCTGTGTTGCCCGACGTACATTCGATGATGGTGCCGCCAGGCTTTAATTTGCCTTCGGCTTCGGCTACTTCCACCATCCTCACCGCCATCCGGTCTTTGATGGAATTGCCGGGATTAAAATATTCCACCTTTGCATACACTTCGCAAGGCAGGTCTTTGGTGATTTTATTTAGCCGTACTAAAGGTGTGTTGCCAATGGTTTCGAGAATGTTGTTCTTAACGTTCATGCAGACGATTGTTTGCGGCAAAGATAACCGTTTGAAATTCGAGGTTTGAAGTTGGCGTGTTGTGCGCAAATGCTTTTTTTCTCCTTTGTTCTGTGCGAAAATATTTTTATGTACCGAACAACAATACTACTATCAACTTCCCTTGCGTCGCACTCTTGTACGTCCGGTAAGTCTATTCGGCACATTGCAGCCACCAAAGATTTATTTTAGCGGCAAATACGATTGCACCATGACGACGAAAACTTTTTCCAAATACGACCCCGTTAAATACAAAACGCCAACCGGTACAAAACTCAGTTGCAAAGGTTGGATTCAGGAAGCAGCGTTGCGGATGTTGCTCAACAATCTTGATCCGGAAGTAGCCGAACGTCCCGACGAATTAATTGTGTACGGCGGCCGTGGTAAAGCGGCACGAAACTTTGAAGCGCTGGATAAGATCATTGCCGCTTTAAAAATTTTAGAGAACGACGAATCGCTGTTAATACAAAGCGGCAAGCCCGTGGGCATTTTAAAAACGCACAAAGATGCGCCGCGTGTTTTGATTTCAAATTCGCAACTCGTTCCGCATTGGGCTACGTGGGAAACCTTTGATGCGCTGGAAAAAAAAGGCCTGATGATGTACGGACAAATGACGGCCGGCAGTTGGATTTACATCGGTTCGCAAGGCATTGTACAAGGCACTTACGAAACGTATGCTGCCGCGGCAAACAAACATTTCAACGGCTCGTTAAAAAGTACATTGAACGTTACCGCAGGACTTGGCGGAATGGGCGGCGCTCAACCGCTGGCTATCACCATGAACGAAGGTGTAGCCTTGGTTGCCGAAATGGAAGAATGGCGTATTGACAAACGCCTCGAAACAAACTACCTCGACGTAAAAATCAAAGACATTGATGAAGCGATTGACCGTGCGTTGGAAGCAAAGCAGAAAGGAACAGCACTTTCCGTTGGTGTTTTGTGCAACGCTGTGCATTTGTTGGAAAGATTGGTAGAAAGAAACATCATTCCCGATACACTGACTGATCAAACCTCGGCACACGATCCGCTCATTGGTTATTGGCCACACGAAATTTCTTACGAGCAGGCAAAAGTTCTGCGCGAAGAAAATCCACAACAATACATTGAGTATGCTTACAACTCCATGCGCCGCCACGTTGAACTGATGCTGCAATTGCAAAGCCGCGGTGCTATTACGTTTGATTACGGCAACAATATTCGCGCAAGAGCAAAGGAGAGGGGTTTGCAAAATGCTTTTGATTTTCCAGGCTTCGTACCCGCATACATTCGTCCGCTTTTCTGCGAAGGCAAAGGCCCTTTTCGTTGGGCAGCCTTAAGTGGCGATCCCGAAGACATTGCGGTAACGGACGAAGTAATTGCAAAGATGTTTCCGCAGAATGAATCCTTGCAACGATGGCTGAAACTTGCCAAAGAAAAAATTTCATTTCAAGGACTGCCTGCACGCATCTGTTGGTTAGGTCAAGGTGAAAGAGAAAAGGCTGGCCTTGCGTTTAATGAACTCGTACGAACGGGAAAAGTAAAAGCACCAATCGTTATTGGAAGAGATCATCTCGACACGGGTTCTGTTGCTTCGCCCAACCGCGAGACGGAAAGTATGGCCGACGGCAGCGATGCCGTTGCAGATTGGCCAATATTAAACGCATTGGTAAACACAGCCGGTGGTGCAAGTTGGGTGAGTCTTCATCACGGCGGCGGCGTGGGTATGGGTTACAGCATTCATGCGGGCATGGTCATCGTTGCAGATGGAACACAGGATGCGGAAGAACGATTGAAACGTGTATTGCGAAACGATCCGGGGATGGGTGTGATAAGACATGCAGATGCGGGATACGAAACTGCGATAAGAACTGCTGAAAAACACCAATTGGGAATTGATGCAATACTGAAATAGGATTCGCATCGGTTTGCATTCACCAACATTTGTCTCTATCCTTGCAACAATAAAAATCTAAATCCGTTAAACCCTGCGAATGCGCTTCGGTCTATGGCTCATTCCTAACTTAAAACCTCTGTATGAAAACAACCCTCCGTTCTTTGTCCGCCTTCGCATTCTCTTTTGCCATCATCTTCACCGCTTGTAAAAAAGACAACAGCCAACAATCTCAAACCGAACTTGCTACCGAAGTACAAGGTCATGCTGATGACCAAACGCAAATCTCCGGCGGCATGGACGACGTAGCCAACGACGCCGATCTTGCGCTGGAAACAAACGCAAGCTTCACCGGCAGATTGCAACAAGATGCCAACACGGCCAGCATTTGCGGCGCTGCCGCAGTTGCCGACACGGCAAGCAATCCGCGAACCATCACCATTACTTATAGTGGCAACAACTGCCAGGGCACAGCTTATCGTACCGGTACCGTTGTTCTTTCCATGCCTAAAGACAGCAAATGGAGAAACGCAGGCACTACCATCACTGCAACCTTTCAGAATTTAAAAGTCAAACGCCTTGCCGATAACAAAAGCATCACTATCAACGGCAGTCAAAACATCACCAATGTAAAAGGAGGTTTGCTTCGCGATTTGCCCACGGTGCAAAGCATTGTGCATACCATTACCAGCGGCAACATGTCCATTACCTTCGACGATGGTTCACAACGCACCTGGCAGGTATCACGCAAACGCGAATTCAATTACGATAACGGTGTTGTGTTGTCTATCCGCGGCACGGGAAGCGTCGGAACGGCTACGAATGTTGCTGAATGGGGCACAAACCGTTTCGGCCACCCTTTCACAACATCCATTACACAACCTTTGGTTTTCCGCCAGGATTGCAACGGCCGCTTAACTTCTGGAGAAATCAAGCACGAAGGCTTTGCAACAGCAACCGCCACCTTTGGTTTGAACGCATCCGGTCAGGCCACAACTTGTCCCGGAACGGGAAATTATTATTACAAATTAACGTGGACGGGCCCTAACGGAAACTCGGTCTCTGTGATTCTTCCGTACTAATTTTTAACAGCACGTTTTTCTTTAAACCGCAAGCCTTTGCTTGCGGTTTTTTTGTTTGTGGAGAAAGAAGTTCGATGGTCTGATTTTTGGGCAGATGTGGTAAACATTGTTCTTTCATGAGCCGATTAATCATTGTTTCCAACCGTTTGCCTTTCACTATTGAGAAAAACGAAGAAGGCATTTTTGTTCGCCAGAGTTCCGGCGGACTTGTATCGGCCATTAAAAGTTATTTTGAACGCCCTGATAAGCAAAGCACTGATTACAGCGATAAGATCTGGGTTGGAAGCATGGATGTGGCAGAAGAAGATTGGAATGCAGTAAAAGATGGCCCGGATTTGTTAACAGGTTTCCGAGTAGAGCCCGTCTTCCCCGACAGAGAGCAGTACGAAGATTATTACAACGGTTTTTCCAATTCTACTCTGTGGCCGCTTTTTCACTATTTCCCAACGCTTGTTGATTACAAGAAAGATTATTTCGAAGCCTATCGCGATGTGAATCAGCAGTTTGCCGAAACGATCGCCAGGGTTTATCAGCCCGGCGACACAATTTGGGTGCACGATTACCAATTGATGCTGCTGCCGCAAACTCTTCGCGAGGCCTTGCCCGAAGCCACAATCGGCTTCTTTCTGCACATTCCTTTTCCATCGTACGAAATTTTTCGATTGCTGCCTTCGCGTTGGAAACGGGCTTTGTTGCACGGAACACTCGGCGCTGATCTTGTGGGTTTTCACACACACGATTACGTGCAGCATTTCATTCAGTCGTGCAAAATGATTTTGAAAGTAGAAAATCAGTTCACCGACATTTTGTACAAAGAACGCGTAATTAAAACCGAGCTTTTCCCCATTGGCATTGATTACCAAAAATTCCGCGATGCCATTACCGACGAAGACACCGTAGGCATTGCAACAAGCCTTGAAGAAAAGTTTTACAACCAGAAAATAATCTTCTCTGTTGACCGGCTTGACTACACCAAGGGCCTTGACTATCGCCTTGACGGCTACGAAGAATTTCTAACCCGCTACCCTGAGTGGCGCGAACGCGTTGTCTTTATCCTGAATATTGTTCCTTCACGCAGCATGATTGCAGCTTACGTAAAACGCAAAAGCCGCATCGAAGAAAAAGTCAGCACCATCAACGGAAAGTTTTCCAGCCTGCATTGGCAACCGCTCATTTATCGTTACAATCATCTTTCTTTTGAAGAGTTGTGTGCCTTGTACCAGGTTGCCGATGCCGCCCTCATCACGCCCTTGCGCGACGGCATGAACCTCGTAGCAAAAGAATACGTGGCTTCTTGCATCGACAAAGGCGTTCTCATTTTAAGTGAGCTTACAGGCGCCGCCAGCGAACTAAGCGAAGCCGTATTGGTCAATCCCACCGATGTTGAGGAAGTAGCCGATGGCATTGCAACCGCTTTGTCTATGCATCCCATTGAACAACGTTCGCGTCTTTCAAACATGCAACGCCGTCTTGCCAGCTACGATGTATTTAAATGGACAAGCGAATTTTTGGGTTGCCTGAAGGAAACAAAAGCCGAACAGGATACTCTGAAAATTAGCTTGCTCAATGACGAAAATCAAAGCGTGATTACGCAAGATTACAAGCAAGCCGAAACGCGTTGTATTTTGCTCGATTATGACGGCACTTTGTCACCCATTCAAAAGGTTCCTTCAATGGCAAAGCCGACAACCGAGTTAATAATGTTGCTAAATCAGTTAACAAACGATCCAAGAAACGAAGTCGTTATTATCAGTGGCCGCGATGCAGAAACGCTGGAGCATTGGCTGGGCAATTTGCATTTAAACCTAATTGCCGAACACGGCGCAGCTATCAAACACAAAGGCGGCGAATGGCAGGAGCAGGCAACTATGGCTGCTGAATGGAAAGATAAAATCAGGCCGCTGATGCAATTGTTTGTAAACCGTTGTGCCGGCTCTTTTATCGAAGAAAAGAAAAGCTCACTTGCCTGGCACTACCGCAACACTCACCCCGATTTGGGCTTTAACCGTTCGCGTGAACTGCGCAACAATTTGTTGCAGCTCACGGGCAACACGCCGCTCCAGGTCATGGATGGAAACAAGGTGTTGGAAGTGCGGCTTGTGGGTTTTGACAAGGGCACTACCGCACTGAACATGGTGCGCACCTTCAATGCAGACTTTACGCTTTGTATTGGCGATGACGTAACCGATGAGGATATGTTCCGGTCCTTTGCCGACAAAGCTTACACGATTAAAGTTGGCAGAGGAAACACTTCGGCGCAGTACACCATTCTTTCACAAAAAGATGTTTATCCTTTTCTTCGGCAATTGATCGGTGCAACGAAAACCGTGCAAGTGCAGCCGTAAAAAGCTTTGAAAATTCTTCGGTAGATTGCCGCATGGCGACGCTTCTTTACAACATCAAAGAATTGTTTGGCACACATTCGGCAAACGAAATTTTGCGAGGCAATGCTCTCGCAAATCTTCCTTCTCTAAAAGATGCTTACGTGATTGTTGAAGGCGAAGAAATAGCGGCCTTTGGAAGAATGGATGAATTGAAGCACAAGCCAAATGATTTTAACGAAAGCCTTGATGCAACGGGAAAATTAATGCTTCCATCGTGGTGTGACAGTCACACACATTTGGTATTTGCCGGCAGCAGGGAAGGCGAGTTTGTTGACAAGATAAAAGGGTTGAGCTATGCCGACATTGCAGCCAAAGGCGGTGGCATTTTGGCTTCGGCAAAAGAACTGGCTGAGGCTTCCGAAGACGAATTGTTCGTTCAATCTTATAAACGTTTGCAGGAAATAATATCACTGGGCACCGGTGCGGTTGAAATTAAAAGCGGTTACGGTTTGTCGGTGGAAGGCGAATTAAAAATGTTGCGTGTTATTAAACGTTTGAAGAGTGCCGCAAAGATTCCCATCAAATCAACTTTTCTTGGTGCCCATGCTTTTCCAGCTGAATACAAAGAAGCAAAAGAAGACTACATCAAATTAACCATTGAAAAGATGTTGCCGCAAATTGCTGCTGAAGGTTTAGCCGATTACATTGATGCCTTTTGCGAAGAAGGGTTTTTTACACCAGAACAAACGGAACGCATTTGTCTTGCGGGGAAAGCATACGGACTAAAACCAAAGCTGCACGTGAACCAATTGAACAGCATCGGCGGAATACAAACGGGGGTGAAGCTTGGCGCGGTTTCGCTTGACCATTTGGAAACAATGACGGAGGATGACATTGAAATATTAGCAAAAGCAAAAAGTACGATTGGAACGCTTTTGCCTTCTGCGGCTTTCTTTCTGCGCATGAATTATCAGCCCGCAAGAAAAATGATTGATGCCGGTTGCGCAGTGGCACTGGCTTCCGATTTTAATCCCGGCTCTTCGCCTTCTGGTAACATGAATTTTGTAGTAGCCTTAAGTTGTATTCAACTGCGCATGTCGCCGGAAGAAGCCGTCAACGCAGCCACACTTAACGGCGCGGCTGCAATGGAATCACAACACGAAGCCGGCAGCATTGCCACCGGCAAAAAAGCAAATTTGTTGCTTACCAAACCCGTTCCTGCACTTGCGTATTTGCCTTATTCTTTCGGCAGTAATTTACTTGAGCGGGTTATGCTTTGCGGCGACTGGAAATAATTGAAATGATTTGAAACAAATTCGTGTAATTCGTGTACCAAATTTGCTTGCATGAACCTCACACATTTTAAGCGCTACAACAAGAACGATGTTTTGTCTCTTACCCGGCTGCGCCGCTTTGAAACCAAAATCGGCGAAAGAATAGAAGTTTTAAACGACGGCGACATTGCGCAAGCTGTAAAAAATTTATCCGCGCAGTACGTTATTGTTGGTATTCCCGAAGACATTGGTGTGCAAGCCAATTACGGAACCGGCGGTGCAAGCACGGCCTGGCTTTCTTTTTTGCAAGCCTTTCTTAACGCACAAAGCAATGACTTTTTAAGCGGCGAAGACGTTGCGGTCATCGGTCATTTTGATTTTGGCGACGTGCAATTTCTCATTGATAAAAACGCTTACGGACAAGAAGAAAAAGTAGAAGCCTACCGTCATGCCGTAAATGGAATTGACGAAGAAGTTGAAGGGTTGATCAAGATGCTTGTGGCGGAAGAAAAAACGCCCATCGTTATTGGCGGCGGGCACAACAACGCATATCCCTTGCTCAAAGGAACAGCGAAGGGCTTGCATGCAGCGGGCATAATTGAACTGCCGCAAATCAATTGCATCAACCTTGATGCGCACACGGATTACCGTCCGTCGGAAGGCAGGCACAGCGGCAACGGTTTTCGCTATGCGGAAGAAGACGGTTTTTTGCAGAAGTATTGCGCTCTTGGCGTACACGAAAGCTACTTACCGCAGAACGTTTGGATTGACATTGTCAACAATCCATTTCTTGACATCATTACGTACGAAGACATTTTTATTCACGAAAAAAGAAACTTCCGCCAGGCAGTAACGCACGCCGTTGACTTTACTTCGGATAATCATTGCGGCATTGAGATTGACCTTGACTGTGTGCAAAATATTTTGAGCAGTGCGTCCACACCCTGCGGAGTACAAGCCATTCACGCACGGCAATACGTAAACCTTTGCGCGGCGCATACCAAAGCCGCCTATCTGCACATTGCCGAAGGCGCAACGCAACTGGCGAACGGCACATCCAATAATTTAACAGGAAAGTTCATTCAATACCTCGTCACTGATTTCATTAAGATGAATGGCGAGCTGTGAGCATTCAGCATCGGCTATCAGCTATGAACAGACCGTTTATAAAACGGCGCAGTTTCTAAAAGAAAAAGCTCCTGCGAAACAGGAGCTTTTTCTTTTAAGTCATATTTGGTTTATAACTGATAGCCGATGCTGATAGCTGTTTGCTGTTCACCCAAGCGCCGAGAGGTATTGCGAATAAGCATACCCTTCCTCTCCATCTTTTGAGCGGATAAGCCACCACTGTTCATTGGTTTTGTTAATGACCGTCACCGTCTCGCCTTTGGCCGCTTTGCCCACAATGGGCTGATCTGTACCCGGTCCGCGGCGAATGTTCAAATTCGATTCATTGGTATTCACTTTTGCTTCTGAACCTGACGTAACGTTTGTGTTCACATTCATGATGACATCGCCGCTTTTAAAATCCGGATCAATCTGGTTGTACAAATTCCACAACTGGTCTTTTACGGAGGCAGAGGGTGCCGTGCCGTCAATGTAGAGTACGCCGTCCTGTTCGCGCACCTGCAAATTGCTTACGCCGGCTCCCTTTGCCGTGTCAATTAACTGTTTGTATTTATCCTGAAGTGCCATTGTTTGCCTCCTTTTATTTTACGGTTAAATTGTCGCGGTTGATTTGTTTCGGGTGAAGCGAATTAAGCGTTGGCGTAATGCGCATGTTTTCTTCACGACTGATAGTGCCCGACAAATAAATCACGCCATTTTCTACGCGGGTTTGCAAGCCTTTGATGTCCTTTGTTGCATCCGTTACGCCTTTTTTTAAGTCATCATCACCGGATATTTCTACCGGCGTTGTTGCGGCCGGCGGCTCTACAGGCTGCACAGTTGGGGCCGTTGTGGTTTCGGTTGTTTTATCTTTGTCCTTGCCTTTGCAGGAATAACCCGCAAACAATAAAACGGCCAGTGCCGTTGATAAAAAAATTTTTTTCATGTTTCTGCTTTTTGTTAAAGGTTCTATGGTCTATACAACTCTTGTACCATGAACGCTAAATGCAGAACACGCTTTCGAAACAATGCTGTTTAAAAAGAGCATTTCCGTATTGCCGTTGGGAGAAATCAAGAACATTTGTAAATAAGTTCTTGCAAATGTTGTACAATCATGTTGCGGGAATATTGTTTCATTTGCGAATCGTTGTCCGAAAGGTCGAGCGCACCTTTTTCTTTCCATTGCAAAACCAGTTTTTCCAAATGCTTAGTAAGTGCAGACAGTTGATTGCGGTCGAAGGTTTCGCCGGCTTTGCATTCTTCGATTATCGCACTCGTTTCCGCTTCTTGTTTCGTGATGTTGATGATTGGTTTGTGTGCGGCAAGGTACTCGTAAAGCTTTCCCGGAATCACCATTTCTTCGTCTTTGGTCACAGGGTTTACAAGCAAGAAGACCGTAGAAGAAAAAAGAAGCTGCACGGCCTTTTCGTGCGACACGTAACCCATGTCCTCGGTAATGGACAACAAGTCCGCCGCTTCAATTTCATTGCGAATGCTACCGGCCAGCACGCCGGCAAAACGAAAACGGAATGACACGTCGGAAAATTTTTGTACTGTTTGTTTTAAGGCTTGAAGAAAAACCTGCGGCCGGTAGTAATCGGCCATCGTTCCGGTGTAGGTAATGATAAATTCTTTCTGCGGCGCTGCGTTAACCTTTTGCGGAAACAATTTTTCGTCGTAACCGATGCGGATGATCTTGATTTTCTCCGGTGATAAATTGTTTGACTTCGACAAAAGCTTTTGCTTGTATTTTTCACCAACAGTCAATACCAAATCCGCGCCTTCCAAAATGCGTCTTTCCAAGCCCGCGTCAATTTTTTTTACAACCGGCAGATGATAAAGCATGTTGTAATAAATCACGTCCGTCCATAAATCATGAAAATCCGCAATCCAGAAAAGCCCGTGTTTTTGTTTTAAGGCTTCGCCGATGAAATGCGTGGAATGCGGCGGGCCGGCAGTGATGACGCAATCAAACTTTACGTCTTTTATCAACCGTTCTGCTGCTTTCACCGCGAAAGGTTTCCATCCTTTGCGTGGATCGGGAATAAAAAGGTTGCCGCGAACAAAGCGGGTGACTTTTTTTATAAAAGACGGATTGCCTTCATTGGAAAAAGCCGGTTTGGGAATGCTTCTTTTTCCGAAGATGAACGTAAAAATCCCAAAGGGTTCTCTCGTGTTTGTAGAGTGAACTTTTATGGACGGATGGACTTCGTTCACCAGGCTTTCATCACGCAATTGAAAAGTCGCTTTCTTCTCATCTACCGTTAACACATAAACGTTGTTATTTTCCGCCAGTAAGTTGGCAAAAGAAAGCCAGCGTTGTACCGCAGCGCCACCGCTCGGCGGCCAATAATAGGTAATGACGAGAATATTTTTCACGAAATATTGTACTCCTTTTTTACGTCAGAGAAAAGATTACGGTATTCTTCTGCAAAGCGATCCATTCCAAAATGATGATAGGCGTAGTCGATATTGTTGGCAGCAATGGAATGCAATAATTGCGGATTTTCCGCAAGCTGTAAGATGTAATTTTTTGCTTCAGTCACAACTGCTTTCTCATTTAAAAAATCGTTGAGCAAATAACCATTCACACCGTCTTTGATGTGCAGCGGCACTTCGCCAACGGCAGTAGAAAGAATGGGGAGACATCTTGCCATCGCTTCCATTATCACCATCGGAAATCCTTCCGTATCCGAAACCAGAATCAGTACCGAAGAATTGCGGTAAATTTTGTCAATCTCGTTCGCATCACTTTGATTACCGAGAAAAATGCAATGCGGACGATAACGTTCAGGCACTGCTACTTCTACATCGCCCATAAAAACAAAGCGCATTGCCGGTGAAGTTTGGTGCACAAGACTTGCAATCTCGCCGATCAAATAAACGCGTTTTTCCGGCGTGCCGCGGCCAACATAAAGCACGGTAAACTCTTTCTTATCGTTGTTTGGTTCCGATTTATGCAAAGGCAAATCAATGCCGTTCATGATGAACGTAATTTTTTTATCATAGCGTTGGGGAATGCCGTAGCGCCTGTATAAATCCAAATGCTCCTGAATGCGAATAGTGCTGATCATTACCGTGCGGGAAATGAACGGAAGAAAAGGAATGCGGATGTACGAAAAGCTGCACAGCGAATGTATCAACTCAATCTGCGGAATGCGCTTGCTGATCCACGGCGAAAGCTTGTAACCGAAATTGCATTGGCCGTTAAAAACAACCGGCTTTTTCGTTTGGTTGTTGATGTAAGCCGCAATCAGTCCGCGAAAAATAATGTTGACAAAATAAATCCACTTGTTGTCGGTGTATTTTGATATGTCCCGCATCTCGCAACCTGAAGCGACGAATTCGCGGTAGAACAAATCGTTTTGCGACTTGCGGGTAAAGAAGATGATGCAGTTTTCGTTGCCAATGGCTTTGGCGATGTTGAGATGCACTTTTTCGGCACCGCCGATGTGATAAAAGGGAAAGAAAAAAAAGGTTTCGTATTCACGCTTCAACGGGTACCGCTTGGACAAAATTTTTCCAAGGAGAATGAGAGGGAACATTAAAATGTCCTCAACGCTGCGCTTGAAAAGTAACAGGCAGTACCTCATTTTCTTGTCAAAAGTTTTTTTGCACCTTTGCCCGCGGCTCGTCCCAAATCAAGCAAGGCTTCTTTCGCCACGCGAAGGTCAAAGGCATTGAACTTCCGGCTTTTGATTCGTGCGGCGAGGTAGCGTTGTTTGCACTGAAAATGTTTTAAAAAAAAATTTGTTTTCCGCAGCTTGCTCTGCGTAACCGACGTTTGGTGTACGCGGTAATAAAGCAAAGGCTTTGCAATTTTTTCGATAACGTAACCGTCTGCCAAAAGCCGCAGCCAAAGATCGTAGTCTTCGATATTTTTTTGCGATGCAGAATAAGCATAAGACTTGAAAATTTCCGCCCTTCCCATCACGCTTGGATGTGTCAGACAATTCTCCACCGGCATTTGTTTGCGGATTTCTACGGCGCTTACAAAGTCTCTGTCCTTTTCAGAATAACCAACTTCTGTCCCGCTTTCATCAATCACTATGTTGAAAGAAGCAACGATTGCCGTGCCGCGATGTTCGTCCAGCCATTGACTTTGCAGTTCCAGTCGTTCCGCAAAGCAAATATCATCAGCGTCCATGCGGGCAATGTATTCTCCTTTTGCTTCTGCCACGGCTTTGTTCAAGGTATAAATCAAACCGCTGTTCCGCTCGTTTTTCAAGTAAAGAAGTCGTTCGTCGTTGAAGCCAAGAATAATCTTCTCCGAATCGTCGGTTGAGCCGTCGTTGATAAGAATTAATTCAAAGTCGGCAAAAGTTTGCAAGAAGACGCTGTCAATGGCCTGCTTCAAATATCTTTCTGCATTGTAAACGGGCAGTATTACCGAAACTTTTGGCATTAACAGGCAAGAATTTTTTGGTAAGCTTTGGCCGCAATAGTACGCCAATTGTATTTTTCAAAAAAGCCTTGCGGTGTAAGCGTTGTTCTTTGCGATGCTGCGATGGCGGCTGAAGCAAAAGCTTGCCAATCACTGTCACTTACTGCAGCTATCTTATTTTCTGCGCCGTCTATTCCAACGGCTTTGCTTTGAAAGCACACAATGTTTAAATGATAGGAGAGAGCGTCCATTGTTTTTGTTTGTACGCCGCCGCCGCTCAAAACCGGGTTAATAAAAACATCGGCCGCTTCAAAATAGGTTTCAATATCATTTACCTCGCCAACAATTGTCAATTGATTGTTTTGCAAATCATTCAGGTAATTAAATTCTTCCAAACGGTTTCGACCGCAAACAATGATTTTACAACGAAACGATTTTTGGTTTAACAACGGAATCAAATTTTTCGCAATCGAAACAACCGCGTCGGCATTGGGCGCATAATCAAGCGTACCGGCAAAAAGCAAAATCTTTTCATCTGCCGCAATGCCGTGCCGCTGTCGTATAATCGCTTCTGCTTTGTCCTTGCTTAATTCCTTCTTTTCTTCAATTCCATAAGGGATAATCGAGAGCTTTTTGGGGGTCAAATCAAACTTCGATTGTGCGATTTTTAAATCAGCTTCTGTCTTAAAAAAAACGGCATCAGCAGCCTGCAAGGTTAACCGTTCAAGGTGAAACAGCAATCCCCTCCACCATTTTTTCTGTTCCTTAAAACGCAGGTACTCTAGGTTGTGCGTGTTCAAAATTAGCTTAACACCAAGAAGCTTTTTGCAAAGAATTCCGGCCAATCCGTAATAGGGAAATTCAAGCAGCAGGTGCGTGGTGCCTTCGCGTTTTACCGTGGCGTAAATCCGTTGCCACGCAAACGGATTCAACACTTGTAATTTCCCGACGGGCAGAATATTTTCAACGCGGTAATTTGTTGCAATGTTTTCGTTGTTCTTTGAGCAGAGGCAAATCATCGGAGCATGATCAGCCAAATGCTGATTGAAAAAAGCCACGGCTTTTTGTCCGCCAAATTTTGGCGGCAAAACTTTAAACCAAACGACGCTTAAGAGTTTGCAGTTACCGGTTTTGTTCGCTTCCATGCCCGCCATTCAAAAAAGATTGCTGCCGCAATGAGCAAAAGGAGTGCGATGGTAAAAATGGTGGTAAGCTTGCGGCCTAATAAATAATCCTGCGGCTCAAAACGGAATTCGATTTTGTGTGCGCCAGCCGGCACCAGCAATCCGCGCAGTACGTAATTTACTTTTACTATCGGTGCTTCCTTTCCGTCAATAAAAGCTTTCCAACCGGCATCGTAATACACTTCGCTGAACACCGCAAACTGGTTGCTGTTGCTGTTGAAAGAATAATCAGCAACGTCGTTATCGTTCTTGTCAAGCTTGATGGTTCCTTCGCCGGTCCAGTTTGTTGCTCCGGCAATTTTGTTTCTAAATGACTGCTGCATCACTGCTGAATCTTTTGGATTCAGCGTGGCAAAAGCCGCCATTTCTTCCCGCGCATCTTTCACCACCTTCAACGAACGCACGAGCCATGCAGGACCCATCGCGGCTTTGTTCTGCGTAGCAAATTGCGTTTGCCCCGAGTTCGGATCTTTGGCAATGATGTATTTCGCGTTCAGCATGTTCAGCGCCGGCATGTGAACCGAATCAAGGCCTGCCGGATTTGATTGTAGCGTTGTTCCAACCAAGTTTGCTTCCTGCGAAAGTTCTTTCTCGATCAGTTCCTGGTAGATGCGCAATTTGGCGGGGTGATAACCGCCGATGGCGTTGAAATGATAAGCCGTAAAATTCTCGTTGAAAGGATTCAACAAATTAAAAACGCGGAAATAAGATTTGTCTGCCAGAATGGATTTGTCCTTGTCGTTGGGTACAAAGCCGGCGTCGTTATCGGATTCTTCCTGGTAATCTTCTTTGCTTAAATAGCGGCTGTCAACGGGCAACAGATCAACCAAAACAATCACCGATAAAACAAGACCCAAAATAACGGGCTTTACCATTTTGCGAACGGCAAGATACAGCGCACCTGCCCCAAGCAGACAAAAGCCCAACGCACGAAAAATGTCACTCAACATCATTGATTTTCTATCGGCAACAAGGCCGTCAAAAAAGCCGCGAACAGATTCGGTTAATTGCGCCTGTCCCGACGAAGCCACCTGGCGCAAAATTTCTTTGTCGTTGGTGTTTTTAAAATCAAACGACATGTAACAAAGCAAAAGCAACACAAACACAACGCCCACGGCAATCAATCCTTTTTTAAAATACGGAACGAACGCCTGTTTGTCTTTTTCGCAAAGCACCTTGTCAACGGTAAGCACAGCCATCAAGGGAAGAAGCAATTGCGGAATCACCAATATCATGGACGGCGCACGAAACTTGTTGTACAGTGGCAGGTAATTGTAAAGAAGCGTGTTGAAGCCAATGAAATACTTGCCCCAACTCATTAAAATGGCAAGTACGCAAGCCGCTAAAATCCACCATTTGTACCGCGCATCCACCACGAAAAATCCAATGATGGCAAGAAAGCAAATAACGGCGCCAATGTACGGCGGGCCCGATGTGCCGACCGAAGTTGGACTGACCAAACCACCCCAATAATAAGACAGCGGAAGTTGGTTGCGCAGTTGTTCAGGAACCGAGGCTGCCGCTTGCACGGCTTTTGAATCGTCCTGGCTTACTTCGGGTTTGCTGCTGCTTCCGCCAAAAGCGCGGGGTACCATCATCACAATGGGTTCGGAAGGAAACAAACTGTAATCAAAAGCATAGTCTTTTGTCAAACCATTCTTTGCATCGCCTTCGTGTTTCTCTGCTAATTCTCCCGCGCCACCCCGGATGGTTTGCTTTTGGTATTCGAGCGTTGAGAGGAAGTTGACCGAATTAATCAAAAGTCCAATCACCGCCGCCACGCCAACGAAGCCTACGGCTTTTGCGAGATGCGTGTACTCTTTTGCTTTAATCCAACGAATAATATAACCGATGGTAAGCACGGCTGCAATCAAGAAAAAATAGTAATCAATCTGCGGATGGTTTACGGCAATCATTACCGAAGCAATCAAACCCGTTAACGCTGCGCCGGTCCAGTATTTCCTTCTTTCATAAACCAATAAGATGGCTCCAAGTAAAGCAGCCATGTAGGCGATGGACCACATCTTGGTCTCGTGGCCTACGGAAAGAATCACCGCGTTGTACGTGGCGTAAGCATAAGCCAGCGCACCAAAAATGCCGATGTATGGATTGATGCGCAACACGCAACACAAAAAATAAAAACAAATGCAGGCAAGAAAGAAAAACTGAATGGGTTTGGGCAAACTAAGCGTGAGTACGGCGTGCGCATACCAGGGCAACAAATTGTTTCCCGGCATACCAATTTGAAAGGCAGGCATGCCGCTGAACAAGGCGTTTGTCCAAAGCGGGTATTGGCCGTGCGTTTCGGCATAAACCTGCGATTGATGAATGGCGCCTTTCCAGTGCGTCACGTCGCTTTGATTGACGACTTTTCCCTCCAATGCGGGCTGGCAGTAAAGAACAGAAACCAGTAAAAAAACAACAAAGGCAATTAGATGGGGAAGTAGTTTTAGAAAAAAATTCTTTTCATTGAATATTGAGGTTTTATCAGTTCCCGGAACAGGAGGTGCAGATATTTTCCTGGTTGAAGATGAGTCTGTTGGAGGTGGATAGGTTGATGCCCGAGCTGCGTCGTATGCTTTTCGTTTCACCAAATCGCCGAGGGTTTCATAAGCCTCATTTATTTGATTCATCCTTTCTATCGCTGCTTTAGTGTTGCCCGCTTTGTCAGGAAGATATAGGGTCGTTAATTCTTTGTAAGCTTTTTTAATTTCATTTTCACTGGCTGACGGCTGTAAACCCAGGATT
>Ga0308175_100000096_pt1 | contig 70448 bp, 94 predicted proteins | sample PhyCR1_3_FD_203893 | JGI IMG/M metagenome (GOLD analysis project Ga0308175, IMG submission 203893) | Soil microbial communities from UC Gill Tract Community Farm, Albany, California, United States - DLSLS.C.R1 | ecosystem: Environmental > Terrestrial > Soil > Agricultural land | place: USA...
GTGCGTGCAGTCGGCGCGGTGCTTAGCCACCGAAGCCCTTGTCGTACTCGGCCTGCCACGCGGCGGCCTCCGCGATGGCCTCGGGGTCGGGGTCCGGGTCGTGGTCGTCGCCCCACACCCATACGGTGGGTCATGCTGCCTCCTTGGTGGCGTTGTACTTCTCGATCAGCTCCTCGGCCAGGGACTCTGCCCGCTCCTGGCCGAAGTCGGTGAGGGCGCGCCCCTTGGGCGTCACCTGGACGTAGCCGCGCTGGACCAGGTCGTCCTCGGTGTGCTGGATGTGCTCGGTCTGCAGCAGCGCCTTGAGGGTGGACGCCCCGGTGACGCCGCCGTAGGACAGCAGCCCGACCAGGTACTGCTGGGCCAGCCTGTCCAGCCCGTCTCGGGTGAGCCCGGACCAGGTGAGGGCCACGGTGATGTCGTAGCCGTCCTCGCCGGGCGTCAGCCCCTTCGCCAGGGAGGAGTCCCGCACGGCGATGAGGAGCTGGCGGATGCGCCGGGGGTTGTTGACGCACGCGGCGGCCACATGGGCCAGCCACGCGGTGGAGGTGGGCATGGGCAGGATGTCCCCGAAGCCTTGACGCTTGGCGGTGAGCACGGCGATCTGCAGCGCCTCCGCGTCGCTGTACGGCTCCAGGACCGGCTTGATGGGGAACCTGTCCAGGATGGTCTGCGGGAGCTTCTGGCCGTCCGTGGTGGCCCCGATGACGGTGATGTCGGGGGCCTTCACAACGCCCGTCGGCAGGTGGAGCTGCCCCTCCTCCATGAGGGTGAGCAGCCATTCGATGCCTGCCTTGCCGCGGTGCACGAGCCGGTGAATCTCATCGAGGAACAGGATGTCGCCGTCGACCATCGACTTCAGGGCCTTGGCGGCGTCGGTCTCCTTGACGTTGCCACCCAGCTCCACGAAGCCGGCCCCCCGGCGGTGGGCGATGAGCCGGGCGAGTGAGGACTTGCCGATGCCGGGGGAGCCGGAGTCGAGCAGGACGTGGTCGAGCCGGGCGGTGCGGTGGAAGGCGGACATGATGGCCGCCATGATCTGGTCGACGGCCATGTCTTGTCCGACGAACTCGGCAAACGACTGCGGGTAGGGGCCGTCGAGGATGTCGTCCCCGCGCTTGACGGTGGGTCCGGACGTGGTCCGGGTGGTGTTGGCCATGCGCCAGGCCAGGTATTGGGTGGCAACCATGTTGAACCTTTCATGTCGTGACGATTAGACAGGAAGAATGGCATGAGAAAGGGGTGCTGTCCAGCGACAGCACCCCTGGCGCCAGAATGGCGACAGAAACGAACGTTTAGGTGGGACCCCACCCGTCGGGCAGCGTGTCACCCAACTTGCCCAGCAGCTCCTCCGCGTTCATCGGGGCGTCGATCCGCGTCCGATACCCCGGGTGAATCTGCGCCTGCTCCGCCCAAGCGAACAACGACTGCAGCGCCATCAGGGAGGTGCGCACCGCAGCCCACGAGATGCCCCACGGGTCGTGCGCCTGCTGGTGAATCAAGTCGGCCCAGTCGATGAGCTGGCGGACCCGCGCCTGCTCCTCCGGGGGAGGGATGCGGTCCGGCGCGTTCTCCACCGGCACCCGCTTGCTGGGTGGGACCGCCCACTCCTCGGGGTCGTCCGTGCTCTCGCTCATGAAGCCACTGTCCCACCTCATACGGCGACCCGGGTCATCTGGGTGACGATGTCCTGCTGGAGCTGGGCGAGCTGCAGACGGACCGCCTCGGCCGCACCGGCGGTGCGCTGCTTCGACACCTGCAGGTCGGTGCCGTACTTGTCGGCCCGCGCCATCCAGTCGTCGTACATGGCCTTGACCTTGGTGAAGGTCTCCGGCTTGACGTTGCGCCGCCCCGACAGCTTGGCAATCTCCTCCGAGACCGCCGCCAGCCCGGCCTCCGCCTCCCGCTGGTACACCTCCACCACCCTGGTGCGCAGGTTGGGCAGGTCGACCAGGGGGATCAGGTCCATCTCGGCAGTGCCCAGCCCGTTGACCCACTCGCACAGCCGCTCCAGCTCCTCACGGTGGGAGGCCGGCACGAAGTAGAACGAGGACTTCCACATCAGGGCGTCCAGGCGGGCCATGTAGCCACGCAGGATGACCCGCACCTTCTGGGCGTCGTGGAAGTTCCTGTACTGGTCGTACAGGGCGGAAAACTGCGACACCAGCTTGGTCAGCGGGTCACGCTCCGCGTCCGACAGCCCGCTGCGCAGGGAGGCCCGGCAGCGGACCGTGTCCGGGTCCATCCGGCCCTGGCGCTCCTGGGCCTTGTAGAACACCAGGTCACCCACCTCGCCGTACTGCAGCCGGCGGTTGTGGGCGTCCTTGGCCTCACGGACCATGCGCTTGACGATCTGCTTGTCGTCCCGGCCGGCCTCCCGGACCAGGACCTCCGCCTCGATGCCGCCGACCATGGCGTACTTGGACTTGCTGATGCCGGTGGCGGCCTTCTCGAACGCGTCGTCGGCCCGCAGCGGCAGCGGCAGCAGGTCGGTGCGCAGGTCGAGTCGCTTGAACTCGGCCTCCATCTTGGCGGCGTCGTAGGGCGCCTCGTTGACGGAGAACCAGGCGATGTAGCCGAGCACCGTGTCCGGCGGCATCGCGTTGTGGGTGTCCATGTAGGTGCGCAGGGCGCTGTTCCTCGGGGACATACTTCCTCCTTGGGCAAACGAAAGGGCCACCGCGGTTGCGGTGGCCGGTGGTCGGGAAGGTCAGCGAAGAACTGACAACGTTCGTTTTCGTCTAGTGCCCCTGCGGGGTGTGGTACACCCACTCCTGGAACCGAGCCTCGGCGGCCTCGACGTCCCACTGGATGTCGACCCACTGCTCGAACCACTCGGCGGCGGGCGTGTCCTCGGTGGGCAGAGACTCGGTGGGCTCGATCGAGATGAGCTCATGCCAGGGGTGGTCGTCGTCGTAGTGGGACTCGAAGTTCTCGGCCACCACCTCCAGGCCGACCTGGGCGGGCAGGAAGTGGTCGTCGCCCCAGGTCGAGCCGGTGTTGGCCCAGATGGTGGCGACCTGCTCCTCGGTCAGCTCGCCCTCGAACACGGCCCGCCCGTACTGCTTGTAGTTCGAGCCGTCGCGGTACATGTACTCGACCTCGGTATTGGTCATTGCAGGGCCTCCACATACTGCTTGGCCAGGTCGGCCTGGGCCTCGGGTGCGGCCACCCTGATGTGGTAGTGGCTGTCGCTGTCCTCCTCATCGTCGCCGTCGGCGTGGCCCTCGATCCACACGGCGGCGGCCTCGGGGTGACCGAACGAGATGAGCACCGCGGCGATGCTGTCAGCCTCGGAGCAGGTGAAGTGGCCGCCGGTGTGCACGGCGGTCATGCCGTCTCCGAAGACCGCGGCGAGGGCGTTGCCGCATGCCTCGACCTCGCGAACGAGCGTTGTCACTGGAGTGCCTCCTGGATGTTGATGTGGGCGTCGATGGTGTTGTCCCGCTTGTCCTTCTCCCAGGTGAAGCCGGGGATGGCGTCGTCCTGCGGGTAGAGCCACGAGGGGACGTGCCACAGGTTGTCCGTCAGGGCGTCCCAGCGGCTGTCCACCTCGGACCCGTCGACCTCGGTGCCGTCCCGCAGGACCACCTTGTGGATGTCGAGGTAGTCGCCCTGGTCGCTGTCCCACAGGTGCAGGGTGACGGCGTCGGGGAACTCCTCGCGCGTGCCGACGGCCAAGAGCTGGACCGCCTTCGCGGTGACGTCCTTCTTGGATTCGGCGTGCGCCGCAGTTGCAGACTCGAACAGGTCGGTCGCGAGCTGCAGTGCGGTGCTGTTGTCGGTCATGCGTCCTTGCTCCTTTCGATAATGCTGCGGCCCCGATCGGGATGACCGGGGCCGTGTTGCGGGTGGGGTGGGGTCAGCCGACCTTGCCCCATGATCCACAGTCCTGCGTGGAGAAGGTCTGACCCTTCTTGAGGGTGACCGTGGGCTTGCCGCCGGTGACGATGTCGTTGGCGATGATGTCGTCCTTGCCAGTGGTGCTGATCTTCCAGTAGCAGTCGCCGCTCACCGCCTCGGTCACCTTGTACTTGCCCGGCTTGATGTCCACCCCCACGTCCCAGGTGCCCTCCTCGACGTCTGCAGCGAGCTGCGGGGCGCCGGTGATGGTGACGAACTTGGTCGGGCCGGGCACCTTCTGGGTGACCGTGCTGACCGACGTGCTGGTGACCGTGCTGGTGGTGGGCTTGGGCTGGCTGGCCGCAGCCGGGGCCGCGGTGTCCCCGCTGCCGCCGGCCGCGATGCCGATGGTGAGGGCGACAACCGCCGTGGCCCCGTACCCGATGATGTGCTTGAGCTTCATGATCCTTCTCTCAGATGGTGCGGAAGATGTCCGCGAGTTTGGCCGGGTCGGACTCGACCAGGCTGGTGATGGAACGGACGTTGTCGCTGACCGCGGCCAGCGACCCTGACACGGAACAGCCGATGGCTATGCCGTAGCACTTGACCGACCACTTGTCCTTGGTGGTGGTCCAGTCCCGCATGAAGCCGGAGTCCAGGCTCCCGCCCTTGTACTCGTCGTCGGTCAGGAACACGATGTCCGGCCGCGGCTTGTCGCCTCGCGCCTTGATCGCGTCCAGCGCCATCGACAACGGCTTCTCGTAGTGGGTGCCGCCCCGCAGGAACCCCTCGGTCATCTCCATGACCTTCTCGATGGGCGCCTTGCCTCCGGGGAACTCCACGATGCGCTGCTTGGTGTTGTTGGCGAAGCCGATGTACAGGAAGTCCCGGTGCTCCCGCGCCGCCTGGTCCAGCAGTGCCAGCGACAGGGCCTTCGACCACGCCTCCCGGGACCCTCCGGCCACGTCCTCGGTGGTCATGGAGGAGGACTCATCGCACACCACGATGATGGGGCCACGGCCCTGCCGCTCCCGGCCGCGAACGTCCGTTGTCAGCAGTGCGTGCTGGGACCAGCGCTTCCACATCAGCATCTCCAGCTCCGGCGCAGCCAGGTTCAGCCACTCGCTGGTGGCCATCCTGGTGAAGTCGTTGGAGAGGCGGACGTTGTGCTTCTCGGAGGCGGCGTCCTTGACCTTGCGGCGGTACTCGGCACGCTGCACCCGCTTGAACGAGCCCAGCAGGGCAGCGAAGTCCGACAGCCGGGAGCCGCGCACCGCCTGTGCCAGCGCCATGCGCTCCTCCAGGCTCATCTTGGCGAGCACGGAGTCCTCCACACCGAAGCCGGCCATCATCGCCTGCTCCTTGTCCAGGTCCTCCACGGCGCCCTGCGCGGCGTTGCGGAGCTGGTTCTCCATCCCGGCAGCAGCCTGCTGTGCCGCCTGCTGCACCGCCGACGGGTCGGGGGCTGGGGTGTTGGCGAACTGGTCCAGCTTGGCCTGCAGGTCGCCCGCGTCACCCTGACCGTTCTCTGCCGCGGCGAGGGCGGCGGCCAGGGCCTCCGCCTGCGCCTGCCGGTCGGCCTCGGCCTGCTTGCGCGCCTCCTCGGCCTCCTCGGCGGCCGACTGCGCCCGGTGCAGCGTCTCCGACACCACCTTCTGCATGGCCAGCATCGCCATGCCCGAGCCGTACTTGTCACCTCGGGAGTGCTGACGCAGAGCCTGCACCTCCGGGTGCTCCATGAGCTGGGCCAGGACCTCACGGTTGGGCACCCGGGACGGGTCCATGGCAGCGGCCTCGCGCAGCATCGGTTCCTGCTTGAGGAACATGGCGTGCAGGTCACCCAGGAAGTCCTCGACGTAGTCGACGGTCTTGCCCAACTCGGTGGCGGCCTGGTCGACGTCCGGCATCGCCTGCCGGGCCGCCTCCCAGTCCTTGCGGTCGAAGCTGTTGCGGACGATGGCCTCGGTCTGGGTGGGCGTGGGCGTCTCGCGGTAGTTGTCGAGCAGCCCCTTGCCCTTGGCGATCAGGTCTGTCAGGAAACCCATGTGCGCACCTCCTCAGATGTTCAGCAGGGTCGGGTCCATGTTCATCAGGTCTGCGAACACCGAGCGCTGCACGGCCTTCACCCGGTCCTGGACCTCCTTGATCTTGGTGGTGGAGGAGCCCTTGCCCTCGGCCTCGGTGAGGATGGCCGCAACGTCCGTTGCGATGACCGCCAGCCGGGCGTTCAGCTCCACCGTCAGCCCGGCCTTCTTCTCCGCGGCCAAGCCCTTGGCGTCGCGCACCTCCTGCGCCACCTCCTCGACCAGGTCGAGCTGGTCGAGCGCCTTGCGGGCCAGCGGGTCAGCCACGCCGATGGTCAGCCGCTCCACCGTGGCGATGTCGGCCGGGTCCTCCCACAGGACGTGACGCAGGACTGCGATGTCCCCGACCTCGACCGTGCCCCGGCCAGCCAGGAACGCCGACGCCTTCAGCAGCGGCACCATCTGCTTCCACCGGCGGTCACCGACCACCAGGTCGGAGGAGCGGATGGCATCACGCAGGGTGACGAGCCGGTCGTCCACCGCCGTGGTGAACAGGATCGCCGGGACATCGACGTCGATGACCTGCTTCAGGTCGGCCCAGTCGACGGTGTTCACCGGGTCGGTGATGTCGCCGTGCAGCATCTTCAGCCAGTTGGCCGTCTCCTGGATGTAGTCCACGACCACCCGCACCGGGATGCGGTCCCAGAACGCCTCGGCGTCGGTGTTGTCCCCATCGGTGGGCACCTCATTGCTGGCACCGCCCACGGTGTACAGCGGGATGTCGATGAACGAAGTCCCGGCCACCGGGTCGACCTGGTGGAGCTTGCGCTCATTCAGGATCGGCAGCAGGTCGTGGCCCACCGACGGGCTCATCTTGCCCATCTCATCGAGTGTGCCGAACTCCACCGCCGGCAGGTAGCCGTTGATCTGGTGGACGAGCAGGTCGTTCTCGCGCATCTGCTTCAGCGAGTACGGGCCAAGGATGGCCTCCGACGGCAGGTTCTTCGACAGCAGCGCCTCGAAGTGCCGGGCGCCGACGATGGCCTTGAAGATGTTGGTGAACAGCGCCGTCTTGCCGGTGCCGGGCGGCCCCAGGGCGAAGAAGTGCTGCTTGGCCAGGATGGCGATGATGACGGCCTCGATCACCTTGCGGCGCTCGGGGAACATCTCGGACAGCTCCTCGATGAGGAGGTTCAGTCGCTTGGCGACAGGGTGCATCTGCGTTTCCTTCCGGTTGAAACGAGCGTTGCGGTTGTTGGTCACATGATGGACAGGACGAAGTCGTGGTGCGGCTCCTCGAAGGTGAACCACTTGTACTGCAGGGCGGCGACCTGGGCGAACGGCGTACCGAACACGTTGAAGTCCAAGCCCCAGTGGTACTTGTAGGCACCGGCCATGTCGCTGGGTACCGCTCCCAGGTGCAGGGCTTCGGCCTCGATGGCGGGCCAGTGCTCTTGGTAGGCCTGGTCGCAGTCGTAGTACTGCTTGGTGTGCTCACTGTCGTCCCAGCAGTACTCGATGGTCATGCCCAGCTTGGGCTCACCGCCGGCTGGCCAGTGGCACCAGAAGCGGAACAGCCCACGCAGCGGTTGCAGGTCGTCCCACATCCTGTACAGCACGGCCTCGCGGTTGTCGATGAACTCCGTGTACAGGTCACGGTCGCTCTCGGACTTGGCGTAGGTCTCGCGCCCGTCGGCCCACGAGTGGGACACCTCGCCCTCGGAGCCGATCCAGAAGCCGATGGGCTTGATGTCCCTGTCGATCTGCTGCTGCGGAGTCAGGTCCTTGTCGAATGTCATGAGCGGGGGAGTCCTTCCAGTTGGGTGATGGTGGCGTCGTGCATGGTCTGGTCGGACCGGACGCCCTTGAACACGGGCTGCCGAAGCACCCCGTCACGGGTCAGGCCAAGGCACTCGACCTCGACCACCGGCAGGTCCTCGCCAGAACGGGCGTTGTCGAACAGGGCCTTCATCTCCCGGACGTCACGCTCCCGGAAGCCAGACCCGACACGGCCGACGAGGTGGACGCCCCCCTCTGCGTCCACCATCGCCAGCCGCATCGCCCCGAACTCGGCCCGTGAGCCGCTGCCCGGGTCGTACCCCACCCCGACACAGGTGACGGAGTGGGTGACCTTGTACTTCAGCCAGTTGCGGGACCGGCCAGCCGTGTACCGGGCGGTCTTGCGCTTGGCGATGACGCCCTCGCCGCCGGCCTTGGCGATGGCGGCGTAGATGCCGGGGTCCTCGGAGGTGAACGACGGCTTGTAGTGCGGGCTGAGCCACTGGTCAGCCAGCAGGTCCAGCCGTGCCCGCCGGGTCTGGTAGGGCACGTCCCGCAGGTCCAGGTCGTCCAGCCACAGCAGGTCGAAGGCGACGAACGTGGCGGGCATCTGGGCGGCCATCGCCTCAGCCAGCCGGGCCTTGGTCACCTTGTCTCGTCGGGCAGCGTCTTGGAATCCCTGCCCTGCGATCACCTCGCCGTCGAGCACCATCGGTATGCCGGTGCGCACCGGGGCGACCTGCAGCTCGGGCCACGACTCGGTGCACACCCGTCCATGCCGGTTGACCAGCCGCAGCATCGTGCCGTCCCAGTGCAGCAGCATCCGCACACCGTCCAGCTTGGTGTCGAAAACGTGCGTTCCTGCCAGCGAGCTCAGCGGTACGTCACCGAGCTGGGCGAGCATCGGCTCGATGTTCATGCTGACTCCTTCGCCAGGTCCGGCCCGGCCCACGGCGAGGCTCTGGGGTAGTCGGACAGGAACTTCTTGGTGCCGGGGTCGTAGTCGGCCTCGGGCACCAGGCGGTAGGTCTTCTCCTGCCACCTGTCCGTGCGGTTGGGGGCGAACATCACCCCGGTCGACCCGGCCGGGACGGCGGCGTGCCAGTCGCCCCAGGCGGACATCACCTGCGGGTCCCCGGAGGCGATGCGGGCCGCGATGGCCTTGTTCTCCTCGGTGGCCTTGCGTGCCGGCTCGGCGCACCTGTCGTGCAGTCGGATGCCACCCTCGGCGCGGTAGCACGACGTGCACAGGGCTGGCGCCTTGCAGTAGGCCAGCGAGTAGTTCGGGCCGTCCTGCGGGTAGGCCACCCTGTGGGGGCAGGTGCGCTTGCGCACCCCACCCGTGTTGCCGCACCTGTCGCAGGCCAGCGCGCCGTTCCTGCCGTAGCCGTACCCCATCAGGCAGCCTCCTTCTTGGTCTTGGCCTTGCGGGCCTTGGGCTTGCCGTCCTCGCCCACCGCAGCCAGCGACGCTGCCAGGGAGGCGGTGAAGTCTGCCACGGGGGCAGCCTCCTTCGTGCCGGACTTGGAGGTACTCAGGACGACCGTCTCCTCGGGGGACTTGGACGCCACCAGCTCCGCCATCTTGGTCTCGAACTCCGACACGTACACGGCCGGGTCGTAGTCCTTGGTGGTGCCGGCCACGAGCATGTCCATCTGGCTCTGGGTGAAGGCGTCCAGCAGGGTGGGCGCCGGCTGGGCCTCCACCTTGATGGCCTCGGTGCGGGCCACCTGCACCATGAGCATGGTGGTGCCGAACATCCGGAACTCATACAGGTTCGGCTTGCCCTGCGGCGACCACGTCCCCAGGAACGCGACCTCGGGGTGGCGGGCCATGGCGTCCACCAGGTGGTCCCACCCGATGCTGGGCTGGGCGGACAGCCAGTACACCGACCCGGAGGGGATGGTGCTGGAACGGACGTTCTCGACCGGGTGGGGGGTCAGGGCGATCCTGTCCTTGGTGGCCTCGGCCGCCGCCTTCTTGATGGCCTCCCGCTCGCCGGCGTCGAGCAGGACACCGCCGCCGTCGCCGGTGGGGGCCACGGAGCGGAAGGTGGCCGGGTCACTGTTCTCGCAGTCCGGGACCGGGCAGACGCGGGTCTGCTTGATCTGGGTGGCGACGTGGGTGTGCTGTTCGTCCTTGCCGGTGCACACGATGGTGTTGCCCGCCTCCTTCTCGATGGCGGTGTAGACGTTCACCTGGGCGCTGGCGAGGGCCAGCGACACGGTGATCTTGGTGCGGTATGCGCGAGGCATGTGGTTCCTTCCTAGGAGGCGAATCGGACGGGCATCTGGATGATCCGGAGGCCCGGGGCGAGGTCGGACTCGAACCGCAGCGGCTTGGTGGGCTCGGTGGTGCAGATGCTCACCGTGCCGGCGGGCAAGGCCCGCAGGCAGTCGAGCAGGTAGTGGGGGTCGAGCCCGTACACGTTGCCCAGCCCCACGGCGTGGTGCGCCGGGACCGGGACGGAGCACACCTCCCCGTCGTCGGTGTTCACCTTCACCGTGGCCGCCCCCTCCCACATGGCCAGCTTCACCGGCACGTTGCGCTCCACCGACGGCAGCACCTGACGCACCGCCTCGATCAGGGCGTCCCGGTCCAGGTCGGTGCGGTTGGTCTTGGGGGCCTCCACGATGGACTGCGTCCTCGGGAACTCGCCCTCGATCAGGCGGGTGGTCAGGGTGTACTGGCCGGCACGCACCGTCATGGTGCGCAGGGTCGGGTCGTAGGACAGCGACACCTGTCCCCGGCCCTTGATGAGCGGCAGGTACTGGTCGAAGTCCAGCGGCACCAGCATCTCCGGCCCCTCCCGGAAGTGACCGGAGGCGAAGCGGTACTCGGCCAGCCGGTACCTGTCGGTGGCGAGCAGGGTGATGTCGTTGTCGGTGGTCGCCACCTTCACCGTGTTGAGGATGGGCAGCACCATGCTGCCCTTCTCCGCGGCGAACCGGGTCGCCTCCCACATCGCCAGCAGCGTCCCGCCGCCCACCGCGGCACGGAACTCCGTGCTGGTGGTGTGGATGTCGGGGGTCTGCGGGTACTCCTCCGGCTCCGGGTGGATGCCCAGCGGCACCTGCCGGGGGCCGACGGTGGCAACGCCCGTTCTGCCGTCGGTGCGCACCGACACGCCCATCGCCAGCGCCTTGACGGACGTGCCGCCCGGCTTGACCGCTGCGGCCAACGTGGCGGCACGCACCAGGGTGCGGCCGTGGCCGGTCAGCGGAGCCTCCATGGCGATGGTGGTCTCGTAGTTGGTGGCCCAGATCAGGCCGGCGTCGGCGTCCAGGCACACGTACTGGAAGATCGGGATGCCTCGCCCGTGGCGGGGCTTGGTGAGCTTCTCCAGTGCCTTGACCAGCGGGAGGAGGGCTCCCCTGGTGGTGGCGAAGCCGATGGGGGAGGTGGTGGTGCTGGGTGCGAGGCTCATGGCCTCTCCTTCCTTCCTGTGAAACACGAAGCCCGCCCCCACTGTGGGGACGGGCTGGAAACGAACGTTGTTGCGTCAGTCGAAGTCGTCGGGGTGCTCGATCTTCACGGCCTCGCGGGCGGAGTCTGCCGCCCGTCCATGCGGGCGATGGCCTCCGTCAACGTGATCGGCTGCCAGCCGGTCTCGTAGTCCACGGGGAAGGCCCCGCCGACACGAACCGTCTCCAACTCCGCGATGGACACGTAGCCCAACTCGGCGTTCTGACGGTCACCGAGGCAGGCCCAGCCGAAGGCGATGTCCTCAGCCGGGTCGTACTCGGTGACGAACCAGTCGCAGCCCCCCACGAAGTAGTGGGCGTAGACCTTGGCCTCGTAGCCCTTCCCGTCCTGTGAGTACAGGGACGGTGTGGCCTTTGGCGGTCGTCGCAGTTTCATTGGTTGCTCCCTTCATTCCCCTTCTCGATGCGGTCGGCCAGGGCCTTCAGGTCCTCGCTGACCTTGGCTGCAAGGACGATCAGGTCCTCGTCGGCCCACTCACCCCAGACGAAGTCGACGGCCTGCGCGAAGTTGCGCAGACCGTCGGGAGCCATGTGGGTGTGGGTGGCGTATGGCATCGCTGCCATGGCACCTCCTAGTACTCGAAGTCGCACTCCTGGTTGAGGCAGTACCCGTACGGGTCGACGTCGCCGTCCATGCTGGCAGCGTTCTGGTAGCCGTCGAACAACGGCCACCCGCACTCGGGGCACTGGTTGCGGGGGTTCTCGCGCAGCAGCGCGGTGATGCGCTCACGTCCGTGGCCGTGGAAGCGCCAGACCCGCACGACGTGCACCAGGTCCGGGAAGGCCCTGTCGAGCACGTCGAGCTGGTCCTCGGTGGCGGCCATCATCGTGGCCACCAACAGGTTGGTGAACGGGTCGGCCTTCTTGTGCATGGCCTTGGACCACAAGGCCACCTCGGTCATGGGCAGTGGCTCAACGTCCGTTGTGAGCGTCGTCATCGGTGCCTCCTCAGGCGTGGATGTAGGACAGCGACTGCGACACGTCGGCAATGCGCTGCCCGAGCCAAGCGGCCATGCCGACGTGCATGGCGTTGCCCAGCGCCTCACCACGGGCCGACTCCGAGATGCCCTCGGTGTGCCCGGTGGGGAACCCCTGCAGCCGCTCCCACTCCTCCAGGGTGAACGCCCGCACACGGCCGTCGGGGTGCAGCACCATGTGCTTCTGCCAGCCGGCGCCGCCCCAGTCCATGGAGGCCAGGGTGTTGGCGTGGGTGGCAATCGGCCACGTCTCGTAGCCGCCCTCGGACAGCTTGGCGCGAGGGTTGGAGGACTTGCGGAAGATCACCTCTCCGCCAGGTCCTTCAGCGCTTGCAAGAGACGCGGGTCCACCGCCTTGGCGGGTGCCGACGAGACGCGGGGCACGAGGTTGCGGGCCGTCTCCGAGGATGCCCAGCACTTGTGCTGCGGGGGTGGGGTCGGTCCCACGATGTGCGACCACCATGAGGCGGAGTCGCTTCTGGGGGCTGTGGTACCCGGCGGGGGTGACGAAGTCTCGCCCGTCCAGCACCCGGTAGGCCCCCACATACCCGAGGTCCCCCAAGCTTCGGGTGAGGGCGGCCAGGTCCCATCCGGTACGGTCCACTCCGTCACCACCCTTGGCAACGCTAACTCGGCCTGGGCTTCGCACGAGCCGGTCCACGTTCTCGATGACCACCCATCGGGGACGGGTGGAGTCGATGAGTCGAAGGTACTCGTTGAGGAGCCGGTAGAACTCCCACCAGGTGCCGGACTGGTCTCCCTTGAGGAGTCCACGGCCACGAGCCTTGCCCTTGGAGATGTCCTCGCAGGGGAACCCTGCAATTGCGAGGTCAGGTTGGCCAACATCTGCGGCGACCACCCCATGGATGTCCCCCTTCCTGGGAACGTCAGGCCAGTGGCGCGCGAGCACCGTCTGGCAGTTGGTGTCCTTCTCGATGAAGACGGTGGGCCTGTAGAACAGGGAGCCGTCGGGGTTGCGGACCTGCTCGAAGCCGACCTCGAACCCACCGATGCCGGCGAAGGCCGACAGGTACCTCACCTCAGGTCACCCAGCCCGAGGTCGTGCAAACGCCCGTTGACGAAGTCCGCCACGATGGGTGGCAGGGCGTGGCCCGTCTCGTCACGGGTCACCAACAGCTCGGCTGCTGCGTCACACGCCTCGGCGTTGCGGATGTGCCCACTGGCCTGCCAGCGGGCCGCCTGCAAGCGCAGCGCGGCCACTCTGTCGGCGTTGGGGGCGATGGTCACCTCACCCTTGACCAGGTACATCGGGTCTCCTCTCGTCGGGGTTGTTCCAGGACCCGGACAGTCCCGCCTCGTGCAGCAGGCGGAAGGCGCTGCGTTGGGACCCCTTGGTCACGAACACGGCGCTGTCGTTGTCCGAGCCGTCGTGCCGCTCGTCCTCTGCCACCCACCAGGACTCCACCTGCCCGAAGTGGCCAGGCCCCTGGTCGTACAGGCTCGTGCCTGGTCGGGGCAGCAGCCTCGTCAGGGCGGCCTCGATGACGTCGTCCGGTGCACTGCCTTCGACGTTCAGGTTGATGGCCACGAGGACCACTCGCTCGCTCACTGCTTCTTCTCCTCGGTGATGAGCCGGCGCATCCCGTCCTTGGTGTCGGACCGTAGGTAGATGCTCCTGGCGCGTGGGTTGGGGCTGGTGGCGATCCAGTGCAGTCCCATCGAGTTGGGCCGGTCACGGCGGACCGTGACGCCCTTGTACGTCCAGTCGTCCATCAGGCGACGTGGGCGGTGACGTCGGTGACCGCGTTGTCGATGTCGACGGAGATGATGGTGGCGCCCAGCGCGGCGGTGATGTGCTCGACCTCCATGGCCGCTCGCACCGCCTGCACGGCGTCCTCCTTGCAGGTTCGGCCGCCGTAGGAGCCCAGCCGGTTGCCCTTGCGGTCGTAGGCGACGAAGCCCATGGCGTAGTCGCCGTTGACCATGCCGATGCACTGGTCGCCCTGCATCACGTCGTAGGAACTCTTCCTGCGCATCTTCGCCACGACCGGGGGCCGGGGGATGTGCAGGGGAGTGGGGTTGGTGGTCATGGTGCTCGTTGTCCTTCCTCGTGGGGTGGCGCCGTGTTGGCGCCGCTTGTTGCGACGGAAACGTTCGTCGTCGCGCCATGCACGGCGCATCGCGCGCGGCTGCACGTCGGGCCTACCCGCCCAGCAGGTGGGCCAAGGCGCGCAGGACCGCCATGAAGAGCGCCACGCACATCAGGTAGAGCAACTCGGGGCTGTACCAGAGCACGTCAGTCCTCCTTGTGAGGGCCAAGGGAGATACGTCCGTACCACCCCAGGCATGTTGCGACGGCCGCCCACCCGAGTGCGTAGAGCGGCCAGAACAGGTACGGGCTCACCTCAGCCGGCGTCCGGCAGGGCGCGGATGATGTGCTGGCCGGCGGGACGTGACTGGGCGAACGTGGTGGCGGCGGTGCGCCCGTGGATGAGGCTGACGTACTGGTCGCCCAGGAACGGCTCGTGGCGCCACACCTCGTACCAGACGTCGTCCCAGTTGGTCGTGGGCTCGACAGGCTGCGGCTCGACCACCTCGACCACCACCGGCTCGATGACCGGCGCGGCAACGCCCGTTTGCACGGCGTGGTGCTCGTAGGAGGACCGGGGCAGGGGCAGCCCGGGACGCCACATCTCGTACCTGGCGTCGAAGGTGCCCGTGGAGGGCACCGGGACGACGCGCGCGCTCGTCTGCGGCGCCGTCATCATCGTCAGGGCACGGGCCAGCGCGTCAGCCTTGGGGGCGCTGGCCGTAGCCAGCACCCCCGGGCTGTACGTGCAGGCGCAGTGCTCCATCTCATGGGGGCACTTGCGCATGGTGCGTCAGGCCTGCGCGAAGATCGCGGCGAACGCGTCCTTGGCCGCCTGGGCCTTGTCCTTGGCCTTGGCCTGCTTGTCCTCCGGGGACGCGGTGGACTTGCGGGTCACGTTGGCCTTGATGTTCCACAGGCCGTCGCTCGTGACGCTGATGGACACGGACAGGGTCCGCTCCTCACCGATGCTCGGGAGCGTCACGACGCCCTGGAACGACGCCTTCTCGCGCTGCACCTGGGGCTTGCCGTTGTACTCCGCGGCGGTGAGCCCGTGGTTGAGCGTGATCGGCAGCCCGTCGACCTTGATGCTCGTGGGGAGCTTCTTCGACAGGGGTGCCCACGGCACGCCGAAGCGCGAGGGGCGCTTGAACTGCTGCTTGCTCGCGTCGTAGTCGCAGAAGGCGAAGTACGTGCGCCCGTCAGCGCGGGGCTCGTGCGTCTCCTTGTCCAGCACGGCCACCTCCATCAGGGGGAGGCTCGTGCCGGCGACGTCCATGACGAGGTGCTTGCTCATGATGTGTCCATCTCTCTGTGATGGCCACGGCTCGATGCTCGTGGCTCCCATGGGCACAGGTGGAGAGGCCACCTGTGCCCGTGGGAGTCGCTGTCCCGCAACGGGCGTTTCACCTCGTTGACGCGCCCAGACTTGTGCCCGTGGGGCCATGTATTTTTGTGGCGCCGCTCGCCGGCATGTGCCGGGTCCTCGCGTGCTCCCCACCGTGGTGGGTGACCTCCCCACGGGCATCAAGCCTGTGGTCGTGCTCCGCCTCAGTGGCGGTGGTGTCACGGCTGCCCCTGTCACTGGTGCCGCACGCTTACGTTCTCGTGACTCGTCCCCCGTTGCGTCAGCATGGTCGGGGATCACCTGGTGAATAGCCGCATCAGAAGGCTCGTGCCGTGGGTAGTGGTCCGGTTCGTCTGTGATCCACTGCCGGTTTGTACGTTGCCCACGGCTGGCGCTAACTGGCGTTCTCTGCAGTTACAGGCTGGAGCATGTTTCACTCCCCATCGGGTTGGCCCGGACCGAGCGAAACGCTCGTTCCGGGTTGTGAAGTTGTCGAAGCCGCAGGGGCACGTCACCGTGCGTGCGACCGTTCTGCCGCGTGATCTGCGAAAGGCGCACCGCCTTACTCCCCGATGGGGCGGCGCTCGTTGTGTCCCGTCCTCATGTGGGGGGAGCGGGTCGAGTCCCAGGGGGACTAGTGCTCACCGGGACTCAGGCTCGTTGGCCCGTAGTGATCGGCAGGGTCCGGCCGTGCGCGGGGAGGCTCGTCATTGCAAGGTGATCCTCGTACCTACCCGTGCAGCGGTCCTGGGACAACTGCTCGTAGTGCCCCGGTGGGCACTGGCCCTCCTGGTGGAGGGTGTTGCTCGTGATGCGCTGCCCTCAGAAGGGCAGGGTCGACATCACGTTGGTGGCCCAGTGGACCACCATGACGATGGGCACAATGGCCACGGCGGACACCGTGGCTCGTGCCGCGAACTCAGCGATTCGCATGTGCCAGTGCTCGTAGTGCCCCGGTGGGCACTAGCCGCTCCGTGGAGCGGGTGCCTGCTCGTAGCAGGTCAGGTTGGTCAGACTCCGGTGATCCGGAGCTGCTGTGGTGGGTGGGTCAGTGACCCATCCAGTACGCGAGGCGCACGAGCAGGGCAATCCCGATCGTGCACGCGGCGATCACGAGGACCGCCTTGGTGTGCGTGTCCATGTCAGGTATGTCACTCCTTCCTGTGGCCCCCAGCTCGTGGGAGGCGTATGGGGCAGACCTCGGTGATTCCGGTTCTGCTCGTTCGCGCGCTCAGACCATGGGGGAGCGCGGTAGGCGCGAACTTGCTCGTTCGCGCGCTCAAGTACACGGGGCGCCGCGGTGAGAGCACGCGGTCGCCCCGGCGCGGGCGGGCCGCCCCGCCCCCCGCCCCGGGGGCAGCGGGGGCGGGGGCACCCTGTCGGGCCGCCCCGGCCCCCGCCGCCCTCCCGGGGGGAGCGGAGAGGCGGAGAGACAGCGGGGGCAGGGCAGCGGGGGAGGCTGTCGCCCCGCCCCGCCCTGCCCTGTCTCCCGCTGTCCTCGCTCAACTACAGACAAACGGACATCATGATGTAAAACGGACACCGGACATATCGGACAGGCTTTACCGTTGCTTTACTCCGAGCTGGCGCGGTGCCCCGTAACTTTTTTACATGGGGGGCGCCGCCTGGCCGGAGTAAAGGGCTGGCAAGGGGGGGCGGCAACGGCCGTTTTGGGTCTGCCGATGTGCTGCCCCATCGGCAGGGCATGGGGCATACTGAGGGGGCGGGGCGGAGAGGCCGCCCCCACCCATGAAAGGCACGACCGTGGACATGACCTACCGGGCGACCCTCGCCGCATCCCAACTACAGACAACCGACCCCGCCGCCCTCGCCGATGTGCTCCGCCTCGCCGCTAGGTGGGCGGAACACCCTGACGACGAGTCCACCGCCGTAGAGGTGGCCATGGTCAACGTGGCGGAGAGGGGCATTGCCCCCGCCGCCGCCGTACGGGTCGCCCTCCGCTCCGCCGCCGCAAACCGTCGGGCCGCGTGGGGCAGGGTCGCCCCCGCCGCCCCCGACGTCGTCGACGTCATGGCGGAACGTGCCACCACAGACGACAGGGCAGCGGAGGCGGAGGCGGAGGCCGTGAGGTGGCAGGCCGCCCGGGCCGCCCTGTCGTCGTCGGATCGGGCCGTCGTGGACGCGATCACGGGGCACGCAATCTCCGCCCATGCCGCCCACCTCGCCGCCATGGCGGAGGCGGGGCAGTCCGACCCCGGGCCGTGGTGCAAGGTCGCATGCGCCAACCTCACGGGTCGGGCCGTCATGGTCCGTTGCACCTACTCCGCTAAGGCCGTCGCCGCCGCCCTAGGTCACACGGGCGGCATCTCCCCCGCAACGTGGGCGGCCGTCCGGGCCGCCGCCGCCCGGGCCGCCGTTCGCATCCTCGCCGCCATGGCAGGCCGCACCCTCTCCGACACTGTCGAGTCACGCCGCGCATACCGGGCCGCCCGCTATGCCGCCGCCACCAATAGCGGGGGGACCGTCCTACTGGCGGCCGACGGGGGCAACGTCGGGAGCGGTGTGCCTTTCATGGGTGGACGCAAGGCAGCGAAAGCCTCCCCCCGGGGGGAGCGTCTCGCCCCCGTCTTCCCATGGGTGACCTACGCCTCCCCCCTCGCCGCCGCCGCCGTGTCCGATCCGGGCCGCATGTTCGCCGCCCTCTCCGCCCTCCTGCCAGACGTCGAGTGGGAGCACTTCCAAACCGTGGTGGCAGTGTCCGCCCCGGAGCGGGCCGCCTCCGCCGCCCCCCTCGCCCGTCTGGGGTACTCCGCCCCGAACGCGGGGGAGGTGGGCGCCCCCGGGCCGTCCACGGCATACGGCACCCTGCCCGGGGTAGGCGAGGACGTCATGGTGGGGGCGGGGCAGACGTTCGCCCTCGCCGCCGTGGATCACCTCGCCGCCACCACCTCCCGGGCCGCCTCCCGGGCCGTGAGCAAGGCGGAGGCAACCTACGCTGCCCTAGGGCAGCGGGCCGCCGCCCCCTGCCCCCGTGTCATGGGGGAGGCCGCCCCCGTCTGTGGATGCGACGTCGCCCCGGGCACGCCGCTACGCGAGGTGAAGCGGGAGCAAGTCACCTCCGGCCGCCGCCTGCCCTCGCACTTCCACCACGACCCGCAGGCCGTCGCCGCCCACCTCGCCGCCGTAGCGGAGGCAGACTCCGCCATGGTCGCCGCCGCCATGGTCGCCCGTGAGGCGGAGGCAGGGCAGTAGGACACAGGCCGCCGCCCCCCCCCGGATACCGGGCGGGGCGGCGACCCCCTCCCCCCCTATGTCGGGCGGTGAGCTTTCACGATGAATCCCTGGTTGCCGATTTGGGTCGTGAGAACGCCCGTTTCGCCGGAGTTGCTATGGTCGGGGGCCAAACGGACGTTGTGGAAGGGGATCGCATGGGAACGGACGTTCGGCCAGATCGGAGGGGCGAGGCCGACTACGGCGGCCCGGACCCTGACGACGTCGACCGACGGCTGGAGGGTCCTCTTCCGCGCATGTGCGCGGTGTGTCGCCGGCCCGATTGGGAGCGGCACGACCTGATGGCCCACCTGGCCGCGGGGACGTTGGACACACGCAGCCGAGCAGAAGGAGAACGAACGTTGAGCAACGCCAAGCGAGAGCAGTTCATCGCCAGGTACAACGCCGCCGCCCACGCGGTGCAGAGCGGCATAGCTGTCCTGCTGCACCGGGACCCCACCTTGGCGGAGCCGAAGCATGTGCGGGTCGGCATCGACACCGCGAAGGCAGAGCAGGGTGGCCTGGCCCGACTGCTGATCCACAAGGGCATCTTCACCGAGGTGGAGTACTTCGAGGCCATGGCGGAGGCGATGGAGCAGGAGAAGGCGCGCTTGGAGCAGGAGCTGTCCACCGGGGGCACGACCATCCACCTGCAGTGACGGTGGACAGCCGCAGAGCCCTGTGCCCCATCTGCCACCTGTCGATCCGGGTGGTGAACGGGCGTTTGGTGGACCACATGGTGGGGCCGCCGGTGTTCTTCATGCGCAAGGCCATCTGCGCCGGCTCCGGGCGCCATGCCCCGTAGCCGCGCCACCCTGCCGGTGAGGGACCTGGCGTATGCCGCGGCGCTCATCGACACCTTGGCCTCGTTGAACCTGCGCGAGGTGGGGCCGTCGGAGCTGCCGCTGGTGACGATCCAGGGTCGCTTCGAGCCGACCCTGCAGTGGCTGGGGGAGCGGACCGCGACCAAGCTCATCACCGTCACCAGGGACTACAACCGCAACGCGTGCGTCGACCACTGCCCGGAGCCGCACGTCCACATCGTGTCGAAGTCGACCAGGTGGAGTGTCAGCGGCACCAAGGCAACGATCGTTCTTCACAACGTGCTGCCGTTCCTGCGCTACCAGGACGAGACGGCACGCACGCTCATCGAGGCAGGCCGGACCATCGGCTGGAAGGGGCAGGTTGTGCAGCGGATGCGCGAGCTGGGTTGGGAGATACCGGAGTTGAAGCCGCAGCCCCGATCTTCCGTAGGATCGCCGGCATGAGGGAACTCAGGACTGGTGCGGTGGTGGAGACTGCGTGCCCGCAGTGCGGCTCTGTGGAGCCCAGGACGGTCTACGACGTCGGGTCAGGCCCGGAGCTGTGCTGTGGGCAGTGCGAGTGGTGCTGGGGCGCGGAGGGCCAGGACCTGAAGCCCCTGGCAACGGGTGTTTGCACGGCCTGCGGTCAGCTCATGATGCTGGAACACGGTCTGGTCATTGGCCACCCGGCCGGCCCGGCGGTCGTGCCCGGTGTCACTGCGCGTGTCTGCCGCGGGGCGGCGAAACCTCCTCGTACGGTGCCAGCATGAACGCCATCACGTCGGGTCTCCTGATCGTCGCAGCATTCGCCACGGGCGCCGCGGTCGCGCTGCGGGACAAGGTCGCCGGTGCCGTCGCCATCGCCGCCATCGCTGCGACAGTCCTGGTCGCCATCGTCACATGACGGCGCTGACCGAGGTCGCCCGCCAGCTCCTGGCGGACGGGCAGTGGCATGACCTGGAGAAGGTGCTCGCGCGCCTGGGCAGCAGCGTCCCGCCGGCCAAGGCGCTGCGGGAGATGGAGCGCTCGCGCCGCAAGTCGGCGCGCCTCCGGGGCCTGCCCGAGCAGGACCGTGTGCACGCGAGGACCGACGACCGGATGGTGCGCTCCGGCCAGAGACGCCTGGCCTTGGAGGCCCTGCGCCGGGTGGGGGCGACCCTGGACCCGCCGGCCACGGGAGGCAACCGGCGCGTCGTGGGCCGTAGGGTGAGACTGTGAGTGAAGAGTTGATGACCCCCGGCGAGGTGGCCGCGGCGTTCAACGTCAACCCCAAGACCGTCACCCGCTGGGCCGACCTGGGGCGCATCCCGTCCATCAGAACCCTCGGCGGTCACCGCCGCTTCAGACGGGCCGACGTCCAGGCGGCGTTGAGGTGGAATGGCCAGGCTCCGAACCCGCTTCGGCACGAGCTGACCAAGCCCTGGTGGGAGGACGAGGAGCCCGAAGAGTGAGGGGACTCGTTCTGCCCGGAGTGAGCCGACACGGCGGGGGTGAGAATCCTCGTTGCCTGTGAGTACTCCGGCGTCGTGCGGGACGCCTTCGCCGCCGTCGGCAACGACGCCTGGTCGTGCGACTTGGAGCCCTCCGAGCGGCCGGGACAGCACTACCAGGGGGATGTGCGCGACATCCTCGACCAGGGCTGGGACCTGATGGTGGCCCACCCCCCGTGCGACCACCTGGCCAACTCGGGGCGGGCGCACTTCGCCGCCAAGAAGGCCGACGGCCGCCAGCAGGCGGCGCTGGACTTCGTGGCGCTGCTGCTGGACGCCCCGATCCCCAAGATCGCCCTGGAGAACCCGATGGGCATCATCGCCACCAGCCTGGGTCGGCCCGTCACCCAGACGATCCAGCCGTGGATGTTCGGCCAGGATGCCAGCAAGGCCACCTGCCTGTGGCTCAAGGGCCTGCCCCGGCTGCAGCCCACCGACGTTCTGGTCAAGAAGCGGTACACCAACCAGTACGACAACGGCGCTCCGAAGGAGCTGGGGGTGCCGCGCCACCTGCGCGCCCGGGAGCGCGCCCGGACGTTCCCGGGGATCGCGGCGGCGATGGCGGACCAGTGGGGGCGGGGTCAGGGTGTGGTGGACCCGGGCTGTGGCCGGCTGGCACGCTCGTTCCGGCACCGGCAGAGCTGCCCTCGATGCGTTAACGCATAGTCGTCAAGGCCGAGCGCCAGATCACGCGTAGGGGCGCAGCAACCGGGCGACCTTCTCCACCACTCGGGGCGACACCAGCGGCAGGCCCTTGACCATCGCCTTCGCGTACGCCCTGCGGCACACCGGCACGCGGTAGATGGCCGTGTTGCAGGTGCCGTCGCAGCCATCGGTGTGCTGAGTCAGGTCGATGCCACGCCAAAACAAGGGTGCTCTGTCCGGTGAGGCTACTCTCGCGCGGTAACCCGGCGCGGCAACGCTCGTTTGCATGGCGTACGGTGTTCGTTCGACGTCAACCGGAAGGACGTTGTGACCAAGCAACTTGGCGAGCCCCTGCGCTGCCCCACCTGCCAGGCGACGGACCCCGTCGTGGGCGTGGAGGTGCGTGGCGTCTACGACGGGGTCCTGTTCTGGGAGTGCATCGAGGACGGCACCCGCTGGCACCGGCACCCGCAGGGGTCGCCGTACCGCGGGCGAGCCCAGAAGTACCTGGCGGACTCGTGAAGGTCCTCGCCGCGGTGCTGCTGGCCGCCTCCAGCGTCTGGGCGGTATGGGGCATCAGCCGCACCCGCCTGTTCGACGCCGGCATCGCACAGCGCAGCAGGCGCCGAGAGACCCGACGCCTGCTGCGTCGCGCGGCCGTGTGGGAATGGACCGTCGCGCTGTTCCTGGTGGTCCTGGACGGGGCCGCTCAGGTGCCAAACATCATTGCCCTAGTAGGTGTGGGAGTCATGCTGTGGTTCATGCCGAAACTGATCGAACTTCGCGGAGACTAGAGAATCTCCTGGTAAGGATCGAGAACCTGCATCAACGCCTGCGGATCAGGCGCCAGAAGCGTCACCGTTGGTTCCGAGCCGCCGGTACTTCCTCCGCCCGCCGACGCGCCGAGCGGCCCCGATGAATGGCTCCATGGCGGCCATCAACGAATGCCGATTGTCGGCGCTCAGGTCGATTTCATAGTCGACCCCATCCAAGGTGAAAGTGACCGTCAAAACGCTGTCACCTTCGGTTCCGTCGAGGTCATCCACCATCACTGTTTCTACACGCTGTGCCATGGCGGACACCCTCTCACATCAGCTCCGCTGCTGAAGCACGACGGCCCGCTTCCGGTACAGGCCGGCTTCGTCCAACACGCGTCGCGTCGCCATCTTCACATTCGACGCCTGTTCGGTCGCCTCGGCCGCCGCATCCAATGCGCGCGATGCCTCCACGGCCACGATGTAGCGGTACAGGTCAGGCTCTTGCTGCTTGAGGCTCCGACGTTGTTCTTCCATCCGGTTCACAATCCCTCCTTTGCTTCTTCCTCGGTGAGAAAGCCGGCGGCGACGAATGCCGCCAGCACGGTGGTGTCCTTGGATGTTCTCGCCAGGGCGGCCACCCGATCTGGGAATCGGGGCTTGGAGCCACCTAACCAACGGCAGATGGTCGCCTGGTCCAGGCCCGCGCGGGCGGCGAGCTGAGCCTGGGTGGCCCCTCCCTTCAGCTTGTCGACGTACATGGCCCACTGTCCGCCGCTCATCGTCCGGTTCCGCGGCAGTCGTGCCGATGGGCGCGATCATGGACACCGACAACATCACCAACGACATCACCAACGACCCGGGCGTGCGGGCGCAGCGGGCTGCGGAGGCCCACCTGGTCGCCTGCTGGGAGGCCTTCCACGCCTACGACGAGCTGGGGGTGGAGGAGGGGGAGGGTCCGGAGGACCCATCGTCGGCCCCGTTCTGCGGCTGCGAGACCTGTGTGGTCCGTGAGGTCCTCTACGCGGCGTGGCCCATCCTGCGCGACGCCGCCCTCGCTGGTTGCCAGTGACACGCCCAACACGTCTACCCCTACACTCCCCAGCCTTGGAAACGGACGTTTCGACCACGTTAGCCGGGTCGCACATATGCCGCAATGGCACCCCAAAGACGTGGCTCCGGGGCGATTGTGGGCTAGTGTTCCGCCCATGGGTCACGCTGACCACGCTCCCGCGCGCCGCGGGAGGGTACCGGAAGAGGAGGCGTCATGGTCCAACACCCAAGCGGGGGTAATCCGTGAGTAAAAGATTGGTCAAGGTTCGTGAATGCGACCGCTGTCCGCGTAATCGCAAACCCAATCTGGCGACAAAGCAGGTCCCGTTCAGTTTCGACGGGGTGAAGTGGCTCATCGACCTGTGCGATGACTGCTACGACAAGCTGGAACGCGAGATGTACGCGTGGGGTCGGCTGGGCGAAGAGATTGACCAGTCCGAGACCGCCCGTTTCACCGAGGAAACGCGCGCGGCCGGCATTCGCTTGGCCGAGCTGCGCGCCCAGCAGCGCGAGGACCTGACCAAGGCTCGCCCCGTGGCACCCGAAGAGGTGGTGCCCAAGCGCGCCATGCACCTGGCCAACGTGCCCACCGGCTTGCCGGATGAGGCGAAGGACTGGGTGTTCAGCGACCACGCGATTCAGCGAATGCGTGAACGCAACGTCAGCGCCGTGCAGGCGCTGTTCGCCGCCCTGTCGCCGGAGATTCAGCGACCGGGTCGAGATGATGACACGACGGTCTGTTACGCCCGCGGGGTGAAGGCTGTCGTCAAGTTTGCAGATCAAGTGGTTCTCACCGTTGCCCGGGAGGACTCCAACCAGTTCAGGAAGGCCAACTAGTGTCCGCAGCACCCCAGGTCGAGACCCTCATCGAGCAGCCGGGGCGTCGGCCCGACATCGAGAAGGAGCTGTCCGAGAAGTACCACGTCAAGTTCACCTACCGCGAGAGCGTCCCGCTGGACCAGTTCGACAAGAAGCGCTCGCTGCACAACCAGGCCCGCTTCGAGGCGATCAACGAGGACACGGTGGCCACCTACGCGGAGGCGGTCGGCAGAGGCGACGACTTCCCGGCGGTGCTGGCCTACCGGCCCACCGCCCGGGGCCGGCTGGTGATGGTCGATGGAAACCACCGTTACGGCGGGTTTGAGAAGGCCGGCCAGCAGGGCATCCCGACCTACGAGATTCACCGGGACACCGACCGGGCCACCATCGCGCTGCTCACCTTCTCGATGAACACCAGGCACGGCAAGCCGACCACCGAGGCGGAGCGCATCCAGCAGGCCATCTACCTGATCGAGGCGGGCGCCTCTAACGCTGCGGCAGCCGCCGCGGTGAACCTGGCCCCGCGCGTCCTGACCCGAGCCCTGGCGGCCAGGAAGGCCGACCAGCGCGCCGACGAGGTGGGCTTGAAGCGCACCGAGTGGGACGCCCTGGGCCAGACCGTTAAGAGTCGCCTGCTGAACATCTCCACCGACGAGGGGTTCCGCACCGCTGCAGAGCTGGCGTACCAGGCCAAGCTGGACGCCAACCAGGTGTTCGACCTCGTGCAGTTGCTGAACGCAACCAAGTCCAGCAAGAAGCAGCTCGACATCCTCAAGCAGCAGCGCGACATCTACCAGGACCGTATCCAGGCCAAGGGTGGGGGAGTGCTGGGTACCGCGAGCCGGCGCAAGATGACCCCGAAGGCCCGGGTGGCCACGGCCCTGTCGATGACGCTGGCGATCCCGGAGGCGGACGAGGCGATCCTGCAGGGGTATGCCGAGCCGGAGCGCAAGGATGCCGCCGCGAACATGCGCAAGGCGGCGGAGCGGATGAGCCACCTGGCGGACCTGCTGGACCCGAAGCGGCGATGAGTGACCGGGGAGGAAAGGCCGCCGACCCCCCGCTGCTGAAGGCCGTGGAGTTGCTGGAGGACGGGCAGTGGCACCTGCTGGAGCCGGTCCTGGCCGAGATTGGCAAGGTGGTGCCGCCGGGCAAGGCGCTGCGCTTCGTGGAGCAGCGGCGCGCCTACACCACCGTGGCGGAGCAGCGCATCCGCTCCGTGTCCCAGGAGCGGCTGATCGCCATGGGCCGGCGCGGGATTGCGATGGGCACCGTCAACTACAAGCGGCGGTACTTCGAGCTGACCCCGGCGAGCCGCGGAAACCGGCCCGATGACACCCGGATGATCCGGATGCTCGAAGTCCCGCCGTCGGTGCTGCGCTCCCGCCGGCTGGCCGAGTCGGGCCGGCTGATCGACGGCACCCTGGTCGATGAGCTGCTGACCGACCACGACCCGGTGGCGCTGCTGGCGCAGCGGTTCCCGGGGCGCCACCAGTTGGAGCGCACCATCGTGCTGCTGCTGGACCGCCTGCGGGACGCTGAGGCCCTCGCAGGCCCGGACTGACCCCGGGACACAGAACGGCCCCTCCCAAGCCGGGAGGGGCCGTTCTGTGCGCTCAGGAGGCCTTCTTGTGCTTCTTCTTCTTGCCGTTCTTGCCGCCCGCCAGCAGGGTCAGCCCCGCCTCGCCCTTGCCGCGCTTCATCGCGGCCAGGACCCGGCTGTTGCTGTTGGCCGTGACGTGCCCGTACACGTCGCCGGTGATGGCCACCGACCCGTGCCCCAGGCGCCGCGACACGGTCAGGATGTCCACCCCGTTGCCCAGCAGGAACGAGGCGTGCGAGTGCCGCAGGTCATGCACCCGGGGCAGCTTGGTCAGCCCGCTCCGGCGCCGGGCGTCCCCGACCGCCTGCAGCCAGTACACCTGGTAGAACACGCTCTGGCTCAGCCGGCCGCCCTTGACCGCGTTGGGGAACACCAGCGACTGCCCGGCGCCGGCCACCGCGGTCCGGGTCAGCGCGGTCAGCCGCGGGTCCCGGGCGCGCAGCGCGGCGATGGTCTCCTCATCCAAAACGACCGTTCGCAGACCGTTCTTCGTCTTGGGCTCACCCACCTGGTAGGAGTTGTCCTCCTGGCGCTTCCACGCCTTGACCACGTTCACCGTGGACGTGGCGTAGTCGATGTCGTCCCACACCAGCGCGGTCGCCTCCCCGAACCGCAGCCCGGTCCAGAACAGGAACGCCGCGAACTCGGCGTACAACGGCTCCACCGCGGCCAGCTCGGACTCGATGAGCGCGAACTCGGCCGGCTCCAGGCACACCATGGTGGGGGCGTTGGAGCGCATCCCCTTGCCCAGCCCGACGAACGGGTTGCGCTCCACCAGCCCGTCGGCCAGTGCCTGCTTCATCACCGAGGACACCGTCCCGAAGATGTTGTGCGCGGTCTTGGCGGACAGCTTCTTGCCCTTGCCCGACGGCTGGCTCTGCAGCCCCGCCACCCAGGCGCCCGCGTCGGTGCCGCTGATCTTGGCCATCGGCTTGTCCTTCAGCGCGTCCGGCACGTACCGCTCGAACTGCCGCAGGTAGCGCTTCTTCAGGTCCGCCGACGCGCCCGGGCGGGCCGCGATGGCCACCGGGAAGAACTCGCGCAGGGTCAGCCCCACGCCCTGGGTGGGCTCGGTGACGAACCCGCGCCCCGGCACCCACCCCTGGGGCCAGCGCTGCCGGTTGGCGTCCACCAGGCCGCGGAACACGTTGGCCTGTTCCTTGGAGGTGAACTGCTCGCTGGTCTCCTTGCCGTCCGCGTCGGCGTCACGCCACCGCACCTGCCACTTGCCGCTGTCCCCGCGCTGCCGAATGAACGCCATCGAAACCCCGCCTTCCGGACCGGGGCCGACGGCCCCTCGTGGGCACAAGGGTAGCGGCTGGTGCGGACAGGATGCGGACAGAAACCGAAAGAGAAAGGCCCCCGATCTGCGTTTCCGCAGGTCAGGGGCCTAAACTTTCGTGTCCGGGGGGGGACTTGAATCTGCATTTGGCCTGTTTGGGGGGTGGTTATGTCCGATTTTGGGTATGTTCTAGGAGTCCAATCTAGTCCCGAAAATCATCTGATGCGGACAGTGTCCGCATGGGAAAGGCCCCCTCCCGACGAGCGGGAGAGGGCCTTTCTGGGTGATGCGGGGCTACGCCTCGGCCAGCTCTGCGGCGGCCTCCTGGGCCTCCTGCTGGCTGGCCTTGTCAGCCTTCGGCCAGCACTTCGGGCAGGCGCCCGGGGCGAGGGAGCCGTACTCCGACTCCACCACCGGGACCTTGCCGCCACACTCCGGGCACTCGACCTTCGCCTTCTGGCTGCCGGTCTCGCGCGGCTGGGACAGGTCTGCCTTCTTGGTCGTCATGATCCTTCTCCGTGGGTTGTGCGGGCCGGGGCCGGCACGTCGTAGCCGTTGCCGTCGGTGCCGGTGAACGTCACACCCGTCTTCGGGTATGCCACCCGGTCGAAGCGCTGGGCCAGGGTGCCGTCGGCCAGGGTGACCGGGTCGATGCTCGCGTCCATGTGACGCTGGCCCGCGCCCTGCGTGTACGTCGCCTTGGTCAGCGCCACGGCTCAGTCCTCCTCGTATGCCGGCGCCGCGTCCTTGGCGCCCTTGGTCAGGTCGACACCCTCGGGGTTCTGGGCGGCGTCCACGACGGGCTGGGGCTTGTCGTCGTTCTTGCTCTCGTCGGCCTTGGGCTCGGCCGCCTTGGCGGTGTCCTTCTTCTCCACGTCAGCTCCTGAGGTTGGTGGGTTGCTGCGGGCAGTCATCGGCCGGCGTGCTCCCGTTGTTAGTTTCCAGTTGGTCGGAGTCGATCCGAGTTGTATGAACTTGAACAACACCGTCTACTACTCGGTCCGCGAGGCCGCCGACATCCTGCGCATCTCCGAGGACGGCCTGTGGCAGAAGTGCCGCACCCGCAAGGTGCCGCACCACCGCCGCGGCCGGCGCTACCTGTTCACCGCCGCAGACATCGAGGCCATCGACCAGGCCATGGCGCCCGTGCCGGTGGAGGTGTCCCGGTGAACGACGAGCTGCAGTACTTCACCGTCGACCAGGTGGCCACCATGACGGGCATGAGCGAGCTGTGGCTGTACCGGCAGTGTCAGCTCCGCAAGGTGCCCCACCACCGCTTCGGGCGGTCGGTGCGGTTCACCCGCGAGGACCTGCGTGCCCTGCACCAGGCGACCGCGGTGACCCCAGAGGTCCAGGAGCTGCGTCCCGCTGGACGCGGGCGTGCAAACGCGCGTTGACATGCACGACCCGGCATACATCAGGGCGATGAACGAGCTACGACGCTCCAACGCTGCAGGGACTCACCTGGACCGGCGTACCCGGCGCAACCGGGACAGGGCCACCAGGCAGAGGAACGCCATCCGAGAGGCCCGCGACGACTGACGTCGTCGGACTTGTCCCCGCGCCCGCGCGCGCACGCGATACCTAGGGTATGCAGTGATGCGGTTGTCTGTGCGTCTCGGTCCTTCGGACCTCCTCGACGCCTCGCTTCGCTCGATCTCGCCTTCGGCTCGGAAGGGGATGCAGTTCATGCATACAAGAGAGAGTGTAATAGCTATAGATAGCAGATGGTTTCGCCGTTTCGGCTTGTAGCGGCGAAACTGGTCGAAAAATCTTTGGTGTCGCCAAATCGGCGCCACGCTGTGCTACCTTGATGTCCTGCCGGTCGGGCAAGACACGAGGAGCGGGGATGTCGGGGATCAAGACGGACGAGGGTGCGGAGTCGCGGGAGCGGCTGCTGGCCTTCATGCGCGAGCACCAGAAGACCATGGGCTACATCCCCAGCATCGCGGCCATGGCCAGGGCGCTGGGGATGAACACCACGGGGGTGCGCTGGCACCTGCAGAAGCTGCGGGAGCTGGGGAAGGTCGACTACCACGACGGGGCGATGAGCAAGTCGCTGAGGCTGCGGAGGGGCGCATGAGCCAGCGGATCACCAGGCGGATGACCGAGGAGCGGTGCACTGACGGGGTGCTGCGTCTGCGGATGGAGCGCGAGACCCGCTGGGACGAGGTCGCCATGCTGGGCGAGCCCGTGGTGCAGGTGTTCAGCCGCTACATGGACGGTGTGGAAACGCGCGTTCTCACGGCGGGTGCGCAGAGGACGGAGACCGTGGTGACTTGGGAGGCAGTGCCGGCCCGCACGCAGGACGTGCTGGACTTCGGGCGGCTGCAGGCTGCAGCGACCGCGCTGACCCGTCAGATGGCGGCATACGGCCCGAACAACCCTCCGCCGCCGGAGCAGGTGGCGTCGTGGCTGCTGGCGTTCGGGAACCTGCAGGCGTGGCGCAAGGAGGCCGAGGCCCGCTTCGTCGGCGCGGACGGGCAGATCGGGACCGTGTCCACCCTGCTGAGGCAGTTCCTCTGAGGGGGTAAGTAGCACCTGGGAAGGGCCGACCGGGAGGCACCTCGCCACCTCCCGGAAGGCCCTTTCTCATGCGCTCGTACGTCGGCGTCGACCTGTCCCTGACCAGCACCGGCCTGGCCGCCATCACGGTCCCCGGGATCGAGGCTGTGCCGGCCGCTGCGTCCGTCACGAGGGTCACCAGCACCGGGAGCACCAAGGACTCTCTGCGGCAGCGTCAGGCCCGCCTGGTGCAGGTCGGGATGCAGGTGGTCGGGTTCGTGGACCGGATGGACCCGCGCCTGGTGGTGATCGAGGCTCCGTCGTTCGCCAGCAAGTACGGGCACCCGCATGACCGTTCCGGGCTGTGGTGGCTGGTGGTGAACGCGCTGCTGGCCAACGGGCACCAGGTGGCGTCGGCCCCGCCCACGACCCGGGCGAAGTATGCCGCCGGCAAGGGCAACGCCTCCAAGGACCAGGTGCTGGCGGAGGTGGTGCGCCGCTACCCGGACGTGACCATCACCAAGAACGACGAGGCCGACGCGCTGGTGCTCGCGGCGATGGGTGCCAGGCAGCTCGGGGACCCCATCGAGGCCTCGCTGCCGGTCGTGAACATCACCGCCCTGTCCGGCGTGGAATGGCCGTTTTGATTGCGCCCCCGCATAAAGCCTGCACGTCTCACTAGGTGAGCGGCGCTGACTAGTCCTTCCGGCCTAGGGCGGTTGTCTGCGGTTGCACGGAGTGTCTAGTCACAGCATGATCTTGCGTGTGGTAACCGGGGGCGTTTCAACCAGGAGCGGCCCCTCGCAACAAACTGGATGAGAGTCATGAGCCTGGAGGTGATACAGGCAGTCATGAGCCACAGGGATGGGCTCATGGCAGCCGTCGAACCAACCATCGGTCCAGTGCTTCGAGCGCAAGTGGGGAAGATGGGAGACGCGAGTCTCTTCCACCTAGCCACCGCGCTCGTGGCGATCAGTACGCCGGGCGTAGAAGGGGATCTGGTCCTGCGGGTGCCCCGGAAGCTCACCGACAGAGTGGAGGTGTTCTGGCGCAGTGCGCCTGACTAGCTGCACAACTTCATGTAGAACGCAATGCCCCTCGGGATGAACCGGAAGTTTCCCTGAGGGGCTTTGTGTTGCCCCGACACGCCGGGAGCGACTGTGTCGCCAATGTGGCGCCAGCCCAGGCACACTGCTACCTGTCGCCATCTTGGCGCCAAGCATCCAGGCATTCCAGGCATCTAGGCATTCAGGCATCCCCCTGACCGTCCGCCTCCCTGGAGCCTGCTCGTGACCGTCCCACCCCACCAGGGCATCGTGCCCACACCCCCGGCGCCGCCCGCCGCGTTCCACGTCACCACCCCATCGGGGCAGGTCATCGAGGTCCTCACCGACTCGGAACGCACGTTCTACGAGGGCCAGGCCGGCCGGTACCAGACCGAAAACAAGTTCTCCAACACCTCCGACCTGCTGGACCTGGACCGGCTGGTGTTCCTGGAGCTGCTGGTGTTCCGGGCCTCCTCATGGCTGGGGCGCGGCACCTACTACGACGGGGCGGTCCTGACCGACCGGGCCGAGGGTGACTGCCGCAAGGCGATGAAGGAGAACAGCGAGCTGATTTCCCGGGTCAAGACGGACCTGGGTCTGACCAAGGCTGCGCGCGACAAGGCGGACTACGAGTCGGTGGGTGCGTACGTGACCCTGCTGAAGCAGCGCGCCAAGGAGTTCGGGGTGCACCGGGAGAAGCAGCTCGTCAAGGGCATCACCCTGTGCCAGCAGCTCTTCGCCATCCTCGGGGCGTTCGACCGCAGCGACGAGGTGGAGCGACGCAAGATCGGGTACGAGAGCGCGGACGACATCCTGGAGTGGGTGCGCACCGTCATGCAGCCGGAGTTCCAGGCGGTGGACGATCACTTCGCCAAGAACACCCAGCGCTACTGGACCGACCTCTGATGGCCCGCAAGAGCGCGGACTGGGCGCGAGTACGGGCGTTGTGCCCGCCCGAGCAGTACGGCTCGGAGGAGTGGCTGGCCCACTACCAGGCCAACCCCGAGACCCTCACCCAGATGCTGGGCGACCTGTTCCGGGTCTACAAGTCGGAGGAGGAGAAGGCCAAGGGCAACGCCAACCCCGCCGGTGGCCGGCGCAAGACCTACATCAACGGGAACATGGACGAGCTGTGGGCCATCATCACGCCCAAGTTCTCCACCAAGCCGTTCCACGAGGCGTTCGAGGACCTGCGCGGCACCCGGTCACTGCGAGCGTTTGCAGTGAAGTCGGGGATCGACCACCGGCTGCTGTCCAGGATGCTGGCCGATTCCGCCGGCACGTTGAAGGGCCGCCGCTGCCCCGCCACCCGTTGGGACCTGGAGACCATCGCCAAGGCCGCAGGGGTGCACCCCGCCTACTTCGTGGAGTGGCGCGTGATGGTGGTGCACGACCTCATCACCGAGGTGTTCACCTCCCAGCCGAACCTGTCCATCAACGTGCTGAGGAGCCTGCGCCCGTGAGCGTCATCCAAGCCCTGGACGAGGAGGAGTGCTACCTCGCGGCGCTCATGGACGACCCGGCCGGGATCGACCTGGCCGAGTTCTGCTGGACCGACGACACCCCCGGCCGGGCACACCGGCGCTACCGGGTCTGGGACTACCAGTGGCCCTGGTACCAGAACGACGAGGTGTACCAGATCGACCAGGCCGGCCGATCCCTGGGCAAGTCCCAAGGCATCCTCATGCGCGCGTTCGCGTTCCCGTACAACTACCCGGGCCAGGAGATGCTCATCACCGCCCCCGAGCTGAACCACCTGGGACCCATCGTGGACAAGGTGGAGGACAAGTTCCTGTCCATCCGCTTCGGGCGGGAGATGCTGCCCCGGCAGAAGGGCGGCGGCATCAAGCACCAGCCGCAGTTCCAGGCCTCCTTCGTCAACGGCTCCCGGATCATGGGCCGACTGCCCCAGCGTGACGGCAAGGGCGTCAAGGGTCAGCACCCTCTGGTGCTGGAAGCCGACGAGATGCAGGACTACCCGCGCCAGGGCTGGATCGAGCTGATCGAGACGATGAAGGCTGGCATACCTGGAGCCCAGTGGCGCTGCCACGGGGTGTCCAACGGCGTGCGGGACATGTACTACCGGATGACCAGCGACGACGCGGACATCCCGTTCTACGTGCACCGCTACATGGCCATGTACCGGCCCACCTGGAGCGCGAAGGAGCGCAAGGAGAAGATCGCCATCTACGGCGGCTCCCGGGACAACCCCGACTACAAGCGCAACATCTACGGCGAGCACGGCGACGTGTCCAACCGGGTGTTCGTGCTGTCCCGGCTCATGGCGTGCGTGCGGATCAACGAGTCCACCTGGGCCACCGAGTACAACGACAACGTCTACACCCGGATCAAGGTGGAGGGGGAGTCCCTGGAGCGTCGGCCCATCGAGTCGTTCCTGCAGTTCCCAGGCTCCCACCTGAACAAGGCGTACACGTCGTTCTGGGCCGGCATGGACCTGGGCTTCACCAACGACCCGTCCGAGCTGCTGGTGTTCGGGCAGATCAGGCAGCGCCGCAACGAGCAGGACGTGGACGTGCTGCGGCTGCTGTCGCGCATCCACCTGATGCGCATCTCCGCCATCGACCAGGAGCGCGTCATCGAGGCGGTGTTCGACTTCTACGGCGCCCGGCTGCGTGCCCTGTCCATGGACAAGACCGGCGTGGGCCTGCCCATCTGGCAGCACATGGAGGCCAAGCCCGACCTGCGCCAGCGGGTGAAGGGCTACGGGTTCTCCGAGAAGCGGGCGGTCGAGTTCGATGACCGTCTGCCCACCGGGCGGGAGAAGCCCGAGGACCTGGTGATCGAGAAGAACGTCATCGCGTTCGCCACCCAGAAGCTGCGCGAGTACGTGGACGCCGGCATGGTGGAGCTGCCGTGGGACCAAGAGTTGCTCACCGAGTTCCAGGGTCAAACGGTCGTTTACACCCGGGATGACGCCGCGGCCCGCGGCTCCCGGACCCGGTACGGCGCCGGCTCGTTCCACACGTTGGACGCGTCCAAGCTGATGATCCTGGGCAAGGAGTTGGAGGCCATCGAGGCGGCCCTGGCGCCCAAGCGTCGGCGTGGCCCCATCCTGGACGGCTTCATCGCCGTGTAGCCTCGCTTGCCGCTGCCCCCGGATTCGACCCCCGGGGGCAGCACCATGTCATATGCTGTGCCCGCGCGCCGCCCCTGGCCTCTCCGGGGGCGGCGTTGCCGTTCACTGCTGGTGGTGGCGCGCCAGCGCGATCAGGTGGCAGATGCGGCACAGCATCAGGCCGCGCACGTTGGCCAGCCCCCGCCCGGTCCGGCTGCTTGCACCGCTGGCACCGCGGACCAGCGTTGCCGATGAGTGTCTCGACCCGATTGCCAATGGCGATCCCCCGCATGAGCCGAGGGTAGGGAGGGGCACCGACAGCGCCATCGGTACTTTCACCCATTCACGAGTAAAGCCTTGGTCAACAGGCGGATTCTGGCGCACCCGGCCGAATAACCGGCCATGAAGGCGTCGTTGGAGGGCAACAGCGAGACGGGGTTCATCCCGGCCACGCCGCCCGACCCTGCACTGCTGGCCGCCCTGGCTCACTCGATGGCCCCGCTGCGGCCCAGTCAGCCAGGCGCGTTCGCTGGCAACCCGCTCAACCCGATTCCCACCTCGGTGGGTTCGCGCGCTGAGGTGCTGTTGGAGCTGGCCGGCATCAAGGCCGCCATCCGCACCTGGCACGACAAGCAACCCGACGAGGTGATCCGGGAGGCGTCGGCCTACTCGGCGCGCCTGACCGAGATGTGGACCGAGCTGCGCCTGCTGGAGCAGTACGACCGCCAGTACAACCAGATCAGGACCATGCAGGTCGACCCCGTCCTGCAAGAGGTCGACCGGCAGTACCGATTCGCCCAGTCCCGGATTGCCATGGCGCGCCAGGACATCGACCTGCTGCGAGGTGGCGCATGACCGAGCGGGAAACGGGCGTTCTGATCGAGGGGGAGAACGGCGTCAACGTCGCCATGTCCCCGTCGGCAGCCGCCATCGAGGGCATCAACCCCAGGATGCAACAGATCGCCCGCCAGTTGGAGACCTGGGTGCAGAACACCCGCTCCGTCACCGGCAGGACGTCCCTGTTCGACCGGGGCAAGTACGTCGGCTCCGACAACCCCTACGACCAGATGCAGACCGCCCGGATCGCGGTGCGCGACGACGACGTGGTGGCCGCCACCATGGAGATGACCGAGGGTCTGGCGCTGCAGGGCATCAAGTGGGAGTCGGGGGACTGGGACACCACCGACATCTTCAACCAGATGGCCGCCGAGCAGAACCTTGACGGCGTCATGCGCAAGCTGTGGCGCGAGGAGTGCACCGACTCCCAGTTCACGGTCGCGCTGTGGTGGGACTGGGGCACCTTCAACGTGCGCGGCAAGACCACCAAGGGCAACAAGCGCAAGAAGATGGTCAAGGTCTTCTACCCGCGCTCCATCACGTTGCTGGACGGCGCCCGCGTGGTCCCGGTGGGGATGCTGCAGTTCGGCCAGGAGCGCCTGGCCTGGCGCGCCACCAAGGGCGAGCTGCAGGCCTACGACCTGGTCCTGAACAACCAGATCAACGACGACCTCATCGACCGTTTCTACGCCGGCAAGTACATCGTCACCAACCCGGACGAGGCCCAGGCCCTGACCGCGTTGAAGGTCAACACCCAGCAGCTCCTGCTGCTGGACGAGAAGTACGTGCGCCGCCACACCGAGACCCGCCCCGACTACCAGCGGTTCGCCACGGTGCGGCTCAACTCCATCTTCCGCCTGCTCGACCTCAAGCAGCAGCTCCTGGAGGCGGACCGGGTGGCCCTGGTCGGCGCCGCCAATTACATCCTGCTGGTCAAGAAGGGTGACGAGAAGGACCCGGCCTACCCCGAGGAAATCGCCAACCTCAAGGAGAACTACCACACCCTGGCGAAGCTGCCGGTGATCTTCAGCGACCACCGGCTCAACATCGAAATCGTGTCCCCCAAGCAGGACTTCACCCTGCAGCGGGAGAAGTACGACGCGCTCGACTCGCGCATCGCCGCACGGATGCTCAACACCCTCGCCGCCCAGCACGGCGCCCGCGGCTCCGAGAACGCCTCCAGCAACCTGACCCGCCCGGTCGCCCGGGGGCTGGAGAGCCGCCGGCACATGCTGCGCCGGTTCCTGGAGCGCGAGCTGGCCAAGGCCGTCGTGGAGCACCCGAACAACGCAGGCCTGTTCGAGGAGGGGCCACCGTCGCTGGCCTTCTCTCCGCCCAGCATCCAGCTCGACTCCGACGCCGCGTTGGCCGCCATCATCATGCAGGCCCGCACCATGCGCGACCTGTCCCGGGAGTCGTTCCTGGAGTACTTCGGCTTCGACCAGGAAGTCGAGGCGATGCGCGTGGAGCTGGAGGCCGACAAGTACGACGACATCTTCAAGACCGCGGTGCCGTTCAACTCCCCGGCCAACAACCCCGGCGGCGGTGGCGGCGACCAGGGTGACGGCGCCCCGGTCGACCAGGCCCCCAACGGTGCGCGCGGTGGCCGCCCGGTCGGTGGCGGCACGCCCAAGCAGTCCCCGCAGTCCGCGCCCAAGCGCAACGCCAACGGCAACACCCAACCAGGGGGAGCGAAGTGACCCGCTACGGACAGATCGCCCACGGCTTCGTGTGGCCCGACGGGTTGCCGTCGTGCGTCTACTGCCAGCAGGGCGCCAACAGCCCGATCCACGTCACCCCCGGCCAGGAGCCGTCGTTGGCGGCCGACAAGGCCACCCCGCGCATGCCGCAGCGCGCGCACGCCTACATGATGTCCAGCCCCACCCTGACCGCGAACATCTCCTGTCAGGCGTGCGGGCAGACCATGCGCTCCGGCCCGCACGGGGCGGGCATGCCGTCGGGGGCCATGCTGCGCGTGGAGGCCAAGGCCCGTTCGGACAAGCCCACCCTGCCGGGGGAGGGCGACCGTTACCCCATCGAGAACGTCTCCGACCTGAAGAACGCCATCCAGGCGTTTGGTCGCGGCAAGCCCGAGGACAAGGACAAGATCAAGCGCTGGATCATGCGCCGCGCCCGCGAGCTGAACGCCGCCAACCTGATCCCGGACGGCTGGACGCAGAAGGCGTTTGTGGCCGAGATTGGTCACCGCCTGGTGTTCGCCGCCCCCGTGACAACGGACGTTTCCGCGGGGTCTTTGCCGCGTGAGGTGGCCGCTGAGTGGCAGCAGGCCAGCGAGGCCAACCCCAACTGGACCTGGATCGCCGGACGCTACGTGGAGGCCGACCGGCCCAACCGCAACGCCGCCTACTGGTCCACCGAGGACCTGGAGCTGGGGGAGCCCACCGTCCAGCACGGCCCGATCAACTGGCTGCACGAGGAGCGCCACATCATCGGCTCCATCGCCGCCTCCAAGATGGTGCGCCCTGAACGGCAGGCCGCGGACGCCAACGCCATCGGCAACCACATCGTGGTCCTCGGTGCGCTGTGGCCGCACGTCTACCCCCAGGAGGTCGGCGCCATCCAGAAGGCGTCCGAGGCCGGCAAGCTCTGGGTGTCCATGGAGTGCGTCTCCAAGGAGGTCGCCTGCCTGTCCTGCGACAACACCCTGTCCTACCGGGACTACATGGAGAAGGCGTCACGCTGCGAGCACATGAACGACGGTATGCCGCGCCGGTTCAAGGACCCGGTGTTCGGTGGCGCCGGCATCATCGTGCCCCCGGTCCGGCCGGGCTGGGCCAACGCTGACGTTCGCGTCCTGATGCCTCAGGCCGCCGAGCTGGCCGAGCGCCAGGCCGCCTCCTTCACCGGAATGAGCACCACCGAGGCCGAGCTGCTGGTGGCTGAAATCCTGGTTCAGGCCGATGCTGACGCCGGCTGACCTGTACGTGTATGCCGCCCGAGCCCAGCGGGTGGTCGACGGCGACACGGTCATGCTCGACGTCGACCTGGGCGGCAAGGTGCACGCCTACTGGGACTGCCGGATGCGCGGCTACGACGCCCCCGGCCATCGCACCGTCCCAGGCACCAAGGCCACCAAGGCGCTGAGCGACCTGCTGATGGCCGCCGATCTGCTGGTGCGCACCCACAAGGACGAGAACGACAAGTACGGCCGGTACCTGGTGGAGATCACGCTCCCGGACGGCCGGGACGTCGCAACCACCATGGTGGACAACGGGTTTGGGCTCATCTGGGACGGCCACGGCGGTCATCCCGACCAGCCTGGTCACGAGTAGCCGAAAACGCTCGTTAGTTCCTGTCACCACCTGCCGATTGACCTCCCGAGCCGGCGCCGAGCCGGCGACACAACCGAGGAGGGCAGATGGCAGACCGCACCTTCACCGAGGGGGAGCACTACGCCCTGGTGGACGACGCGATCAAGCGTGAGACCGCTGCTGCCGCGACCCGTGTCTCCGAGCTCGAAACCAAGGTGACCGAGCTTCAGAACGCCAACGACGTCCTCGTGACGGAGAAGGCCGCGGAGATGCAGCGCGCAAACCAGGCGGCCCAGGCGCTGGATCAGTTCAAGCAGCAGATCGAGACCGAGAAGGCCCAGGAGGCGCAGCGCGCCGAGCGGACCGCGAAGGTGACCGAGGTCGCCCCCGCCCTCGAACTCACTCAGGAGCGTTCGGACCGCATCGTCGCCATGAGCGACGAGGTGTTCGAGTCCTACCTGGCCGACCTGCGCGAGGTGGCGGCCAAGTCCGCTGCCAAGCCCGCAGACGAGGCCAAGAAGGACGAGAAGAAGGCCGAGAAGGCCGCCGAAGGCTCCATCCCGCGCGAGTCGGCGGCCTTCGCCGGCAGCGACACCGACAACAAGGTCGCAGGGACCGTGCTGGGCGTCATCGGCGCCTCTCGCGCCCTGCGCAGCGCCTGAGAGGAGGGCACGCAATGGCATCCGATTACGGACTCAACTTCGGTTTCCGCCGCTCCGACGAGAGCGTGCGCGTTTCCGAGGGCCGGCTCAAGACTCCGGTCACCGGAACCTTCCGGCTGGGCTCGCTCGTCACGTTCGACTCCGCCAACCCGGGCCGCCTCGCAGCGGCTGCGGCAGGTGCGGTGGGCGACGGTGCGACCGTGGGCCTCCTGGTGCAGGAGGAGGTGTGGGACCGCTCCATCTACGAGACCTCCCACCTCGACTCCTTCTCCCTGGGCCTGGCCCGCAACGACCGTCCTGCGGTCATCACCGCCGGCTCCGGCACCAAGGTCTGGTTCAAGAACACCGCCGGCTCCACGCGCGCGGACGGTCGCACCACGACCGCCGTGACCATGGTCGACCTCACCGGCGTGAACGTCCTGGACTACCTGACCTGGGACGGCGCCAAGTTCATCAAGGGCACCGGCGTCGCGGACTCCATGCTCCGCGTCACCTCTGTCGACGCCACCAACGGCTACTGCGAAGCCGTCCTCACCCGCTGAAAGGAGTGACCCAAATGAGCACTGCAGTCAAGACTCTCGCTTCCACCAGGGCAGCCGCAGACCCGTGGGGCCGCTCCCCAGAGTCGGTGGAGGCCTACCAGAAGGCCCGCGAGGAGCTGAACACGGCCGCGCGCGACCGCTGGGACGACCCGGAGTTCCACCGTCAGGTGGCCGCCGACCTGGAGTCCATCCTGGACTACCAGTTCACGTTCGAGAACCTGTTTGGCACCTACCTGGACGTCCAGAACGTCGGGGAGTTCGACAAGGTCACCCTGCGTGAGCGTCGCGGCCTCAAGGTGTTCCAGGCGGCCCGCGGTGGCTACATCGAGGAAAGCCAGCTCCGCAACGAGATGTGGGAGCTTCCTCGGGAGACCATCGGGTTCCACGTCTCCGAGCTGATCGACAAGCTCCGCATGAACTTCGCGGAGACCATCGAGGAGCTGGTGGGCCTGGGTGGGCAGCGCATGGAGGCGGAGGTCAACCGCCGCATCTTCGCGCTCCTGCAGACCGCGGTCCCGAACACCTCGGCGTTCTACAAGTCGGTCAACGGCCTGGCCAAGGCCGACCTGGACACCGCGATCCGTGAGGTCAAGGACGCCATCAAGCCGAACGGTCAGGGTCCCGCCCCGGTCACCGTCATCGGTCGGGCGTCCATGGTCGACCAGATCAGCGACTTCAACCTGGGCTTCGACCCCGAGGCCACCAGCGAGATTCGTGCCAAGGGCCGCCTGGGCGTGTACCGCGGCGCGAACATCGTGCAGGTGGTGAACTACACCGACGACAACGGCGCTTCGTTCATCCCGGCCAACGAGCTGTGGGTGTTCGGCGGCAACGTCGGCAAGTTCGCCCTCTACGGCGGCATGCAGGTCAAGTCCTGGGACGAGAACACCGTGGACTACCGGCACTACCGCGCCCGCAAGGACATCGGTGGCCTGGTCCACCACCCCGAGCAGGCTCGTCGTATCGTGGACTCGTCGGTCACCGCGTGACCTGACCCCTCCACAGCGAAGGCCCCCACCGTCATGGTGGGGGCCTTCGTGCGTCGTCGCCTTCATTAGTTCCCCTGGCGCTTCTCCCCCCACTTCAAGGTTCGCCAGGACCGGCGTTCTCGGCGAAAACGAGCGTACTTCGTTTCCTCCCGCCATGTGACGACTTCAGGGCGCATCCCACCTCGCCAAGGAGCAGACGTGCCTGAGACCCCCTCGCCGGACCCGGAGTCCGTGCCTGACGACTCGTTCGTGGAGGCCACCGCGCAAGACGTGGCCGGCCAGCCCGACATCCCCGCCGACCAGACCCCGTATGCCGACGAGGAGCAGTCGTGACCCTGCTGACGTTCGGCCGGATCGCGGCCGGTGAGATTGGGTTCCGCGAGGACCCGGCCCGCCCCAACATGACCCCGTACGGCGACTGGTACGGCATGGACGGCCAGCCGTACTGCGCCATGGGCATCTCGTGGGCCGCAGCCAAGTCCGGGGACGCGGAAGGGTTCGGCGGCAAGTTCGCCTACTGCCCGTACTGGGTGCACTACTTCCAGAACGCCGGCCGCTGGTCCCAGACCCCGGAGCGCGGCGCCCTGGTGTTCTTCAACTTCGGCTACGACCTGGCCGTGCACGTCGGGTGGGTGGAGCAGGTGCTGCCCGGCAACCTGATCCAGACCGTCGAGTGGAACACGTCCTCGGGCAACCTGGGCTCGCAGAACAACGGCGACGGGGTGTTCCGGCGCATCCGCTCCACCCTGTGGGGCGTGGAGGGGTACGGCCACCCCCGGTACAACCCCGAGCCGGTGTCTCGCGCCATCGTGCGCGCCCCCATCCCGGCGCCGGTCAAGCTCACCGTGGACGGGGCGTTCGGCCCCAACACGGTCCGTGCCCTGCAGAAGTGGCTGGCCGTCCCGGTGGACGGTGCGTTCGGCCCCCAGTCGAAGAAGGCCCTGCAGCGCCGCCTGCGGGTCACCGCGGACGGCGTCGTGGGCACCAACACCATCAAGGCGTTGCAGCGCCTGATCGGCACCCGGGTCGACGGGGCGTGGGGTCCGAACACGACCAGCGCCCTGCAGACCTACCTCAACAAGCACTGACAACGTTCGTTTCCCTCGCCAGGAGCAGCCATGCCCGACACGATCACCAACCCCAGCGCCCACGACGCCACCGACACTTCGGGGGAGACGGTTCGCCCCCGCGACCTGCCTGCCCGTGAGGGTGAGGAGGTGTGGGCCATCCAGGTCCCCGGCGCCGTCACGTTGCGCGTCACCACCTTCAACCGCTTCGGCCAGGCGGTGGAGGGCGCCATGACGGTCGGCCCCAACAGGTCCGGCCAGCAGTTCCGGATCAAGACCGAGGACCGGGAGGAGAACCAGGCGATCTGCATGAGCCCCGAGCACGACCCGTTCCTGAACGGGATGCTGGTGCGGGTCGACGCGGACCAGCAGCAGGACCCGCGCACCGCGTCCAAGGATGCGCTGACCACCGAGTCGCTGCTGGACATCTTCGACCTGGAAGGCAAGGCGTTCGAGGCGAAGGTCCGGTCCCTGGGTGAGCTGCCGCTGCGCCGGCTGGCGGATGTGGGGGAGTCGATGGACGCCTCCCACCGCCAGATCAACTTCGTGCGCGAGCTGATTGCGGAGCGCTACACCAAGGGTGGGCCGCAGACGACGTTGGAGCACGGCGAGCGTCTGTCGTCCTAGAGAAGTACCGCCCGGGGTGTGGCGCGAGGGCCGCGGACCCCACGCGCCCCCCGGGCGGTGCGTAAACCCCAACGGGGGCCGGTGTGGTGGCGAGGCCCCCGGCCCCCGTTGGCTTTTGGTGAGCAACGCCCGACATAGGACTCATGAGCGCACTGGCTGACCTGGTTGAGGGGCTGAAGCGCGAGCTGGCTGTGCCTGGCACGTTCAACGCGTCCTTCCCCAACACCACCGACCCCGACCTGACCGGGTCGCTGGCGGATGGGTTCGCCTCTGCCCAACTCGACGGGTTCTTCGGCACCATGGTGTTGGACCCCACCACCAGCACGGTGACCCCAGACCTGTCCCCGGCCGGCGGGTCTCTGGTCATCGCCTACGCCACCGAGCGGGTGCTGCTGTCGCTGCTGCGGGACCTGAACGCCCGCCAGACGTACGAGGCTGGCCCGGTCAAGTACGAAATCGAGAAGTCCGCGAGCCTGCTGACCGAGCAGATGAAGTACCTGCGCGAGCGGCGCAAGGAACTGCTGGCCCAGGCCATGCGCGCCGCCCGCGCCGGACAGACCGTGTACATGACCGACGCCTACCTGACCCGGGCCGTGGCCGCGGTGAGCGGCATCTACTACTACTCCTACGAACTCGCCGGCCTGGGGTGATGTGCGGTGGCCTCCACCCCGCAGATACCGAACTTCGACGCCGCGGCGGTCCGTGAAGGGCTGCGTCTGGCCATGCAGGTTGGTCTGCCTCCGGACACGGACGACCAGCCGCTGTTCGTGATGCCAACGACCGTTTCCGGGGATGCCGTCAACGTGCTCGACGCGGCCGGCACCCCGTTCAACCCCAGCTACCGGCCCACCCGCAGTGTGCCCGCCACCGTGCGGGTGCCGTGCGCTATCGAGTACTTCGACGGTGCCGGCAAGATCGAGTCGTTCGGGCTGGTCGCACCCAGCCACGTCCTGCTCACCCTGCTCGACCAGGACTTCGCCCAGGTCAAGGGGTTCGTGTACGTGGTGATCGGCGGCAACAAGTACTGGTTTGAGCGGGAGTTCGCCCCGCTCGGGCTGGTCGACGTCGGGGTTCACCAGATCAAGTGCCGCAGCGACGACGAGGGCTGACATGGCGTTCATCCGCAACCAGGAGCGCATGGTGTACCAGTCCGTCATGGACCTGGTGCAAGGCCACCTGACCACACTGGGCTGGCTCGGGCAGACCGACCCCAACCTGCTGCCGTTCGGCGCCACGGTGCCGTTGACGTGGCTGGAGGCGACCCCGGACCCGAAGCTGGACCCGTTGGCGCCCAACACGGTCGCGTTCACCGAGGGCGACACCCCCGACGACGAGGAGGGGGAGCTGGGCGCCGTCCATGGCGGCCTGTGGCGGGTGGAGCACACGTTCTTCATCGACATCTACGGGGAGTCCCTGGGGGTCGCCAAGGCGCTGGCGTCCGACATCCGCGCCATCCTCAACGGCAAGCTGCCAGGCACCTCCCGGTACGCCAACCTGACCGACTTCTCCCTCACCCCACCCGCGCAGGCGCTGGGGCACATCCTGTCGTTCGAGGACGTGGAGGTGACCAGGCCGATGGCGCAGCCGGCGAAGATGCGCTGGGAGGTCGTGAAGGCAACGTGCGTTCACGAGTTCCACGCCGAGGAGGGCTGAGATGGCCGTCAAGGGCGGTACCGGCACCTACGGTGGCAAGGTCGGCTGGTCGGTCGGCCTGCAGTCCTGGCTGGACGACCCGTCCTCCAAGGTGGCCCGCTACTGGCGCTCCATCGAGTACGGCAGCAACAACTGGCCCAGCGGGCGCCTGTCCGGCCTGTGGGGCAATGTCGCCGGCCCCAACAGCCGCCCCGGCTCGTTCCGCAACGGGGAGCTGTCCGCGTTCTCCACCGGCGGCAACCAGAAGTTCGTGCCGTTCTTCAACAAGAGGGGCGACGACATGGGCAAGGCCGCGGTGTCGGCGCTCATATACTACTTCGGCATGACCCGCTCCGGCGGCGTCAAGAGCGCCACCAACCTGTCCGCCATCACCGAGACCAGGGGCTGGGACGACGCCGACCACAAGCGCAAGGCCAAGGACAAGAACGGTCGTTTCACCGGGAAGATGGAGTCCCGCGGCTCCGGCCCGGCGGAGCAGCGCCGCTCCCTGTTCATGCTGATCCAGTCGGCGTCGGCAGGCAAGAAGGTCCCGTTCGTCACCGGCGACTTCAGCACCGCCATCGAGGCCCGGCACTTCTACACCAAGGCGGTGCAATCGTTCGACCCGGTCGAGGCGGAGGTCAAGGAGCTGCGCGAGGTGATCGGCAAGCTGATCGGCGGCCGAGACCCATACTCGCGCAGCGGGTTCCAGTTCGCCCGTGAGGAAATCGCCTACCGGATGGACACCAAGCCCCGCACCGGCCCGCGCGGCGGCAAGAACCGGGTCACCAACCGCACCATCGCCGGCCGCCTGGGGGGCAACGCCGGCATCGTGTCCGTGTCGGCCAGCGCGACCGCCCAGGACTTCCTGCGTTCCGGTACCGGCTTCAGCCACTGGCAGGCCGAAATCGAGCAGGTCAACGCCCGCGTCGCCAAGAGGTTCCAGCAGGTGGTGGTCGACCTGATGCGCGCCCAGCCCACGGTGCGGCGCCCCACCGGAGACCTCATCGCGGCCACCGACGACCCACGCAACCGCTACCCGCGGTAGCGCTCCTCGGTTAGTTCAAGGGCGCGACGACACCACCTTCGAGCACCGATTACTCGAAGGAGAAGCTCATGGCCATCAAGGGCGGGCAGATCGTCCACGTTGGAAACAACGCCGTGCTCCTGGACCGCCTGCAGACGGCCGGACCGGGCACCGTCAACATCCGGCGCGAGACCATCTACGAGCTGGGCAACTACCAGTCCGTGGGTCAGGTCAGCGACATCCCGGACCTCAGCTTCACCCTGGAGTCGTTCGACGTCTCCTGCGCGATGGAGGCATTCCTCGCGGACAAGGACGTGAAGAGCACTCACCTGTACGACCTGGCCGCCTCCCGGGTGGTCAACCTCAAGAGCGCGTTCAAGCCGGGCCAGCAGGCCCCGGCCCCGTTCGACAGCGTCGGGTCGGCCGCGGTGCCGTGCCTGCGCCTGGAGTCGGTGTCGTACCGCTTCGGCATCGGCAACAACAACGCCCGTCAGACCGCCACCCTCAAGGGTGACAGCCTGTACTACAACCCGGGCTCCACCTACATCCAGAAGGTGGCCGGCTCCGGCGCCGCCGGTCAGGTCATCGTCACCGACCACCCGGCATACGCGATCACCGAGGCCGGCGTGCAGCGCCGCACCCTGGCGATCACCGCCGGTGAGCGCCGGCTCCTGCAGGGCGTGGACTACACCGAGACCTACGGCGCCATCACCAACGGCGCGGCGGTCGCCACCATCACCCTGGTGGACGCGGTCGCGGCCACGGACAACGTGTACGTCACGTACGCCAGCCCCGACGTGGAGACGTTCCCCCAGTCGGTGCACGCGCTGGTGTCCGGCATCTCCGGCACCATCACCGCCGCAGCCGCCGCGGGCGCCACCAGCCTGACCACGGACGTGGAGCTGGCCGCCGGCCAGGTCATCATCCTGGACGACGTGCCCGGCTCCGCGGTCACCGAGGTGGTCGTGGTTGGCACCGTCAGCGGGTCCGGGCCGTACACGGTCAACCTGGTCAACGCCACCGTCAACGCCCACGCCTCGGGCGCCGACGTCGCGGTGTACGTGCCCACCGTCAAGCCCGCCGCGATCCGCGGCCGGGACATCGACGTGTTCGTCGGCCCCGCCGGTGCCGCCGGTTCGGCGCCGGCTGACGTGATCGGCACCAAGCGCCACGGCGTCCAGTCGGCTCAGGTGGACTGGAAGGTCACCCTGCAGAACGACGAGGAGTTCGGCAACTACCACTACGTCAACATCGACTTCGACGTGCCTGAGGTGTCGGGCAGCGTCGAGTTCAAGCCGCAGACGTACGCGGACCTGCTGAAGCTGATGCAGGACATCTCCGGGGTGAGTGACCCGCTGCAGTCCGCCAACGCCACCGACCAGCCTCTCCTGGACGTGCAGATCGTCCTGAAGAACCCGGTCGACGGCCGGGTGCTGAAGCGCCTGCACATCCCGGACGCCCGGTTCTCCCTGCCCGGCTACTCGGGCCGGGTGCAGCAGAAGCTCGACTTCACTGCCGCCTTCAACAGCGACCGCGGAGAGCTGAACATCTACGACAGCTAACGGGAACGCCCGTTTGCGCGGCCCCTGCCAACTTCCCCTGGCAGGGGCCGCGGTTACCTCGCCAACAAGAACGGAGCACCATGAGTCGCCTCGCCAAGCTCACGGACCTCTTCCAGGAGGGAGAGACCGTGCCGCTGACTACCCCGTCCGGCCAGAAGATGGTCGTGTGGATCAACAAGTTGTCCCCGTTCGAGATGGAGCAGGCCAACCACGAGGGCCGTATCGCCCGCGCCCGCACCATGCTCGCCATCCGCGAGGTCGGCACCCCCGACTACGCGCTGTACCAGGCCTCCTCGCTGGCGTCCAAGCCGGACGCGCTCATCAACGACCTGATCGACGCCAAGGCCAACGAGCACCTGGTGCAGGTGATCCGGGACCTGCATTCGGACCCGGACTGGAAGGAGCGCCTGGAGACGCTGGAGTGGTCGGCGGACCAGGTGGAGGGCAAGGCCAACGACGACCCTGAGGTGGTCGCCCTGGACAAGGTGATGACCGAGTACCAGGAGGAGATGGAGTCGCGCACCGACCACCTGCGCAACGAGCTGCGGATGGAGTTGCAGGCCCTGCCGGAGGACGCCCTGCGTGAGCAGTACCTGGCGGCATACGTGGAGGCTCAGGGGTTGCGGTCGTTCACCCGCGAGCAGCAGGCCACCCAGGTGTACTACTCGCTGCGCCAGTGCGAGGCCACCGACCAGGGCGACGGCACCTACACCCACGAGAACTGCGACCACTCCAAGAAGTGGCTGACGACTCGGCGTGAGGTGGACGAGATGCCGATGAACCTCCTCCAGCAGGTGCGCGAAGCCTACGAGGCCGTGAACATGCCGCAGGACGTTGCGCGTTTCTCGGGAGGTCCGGCGAGTTCCTCCGCGTCGTCAGGGCCTTCAAGCAAGCAGGAGGGCTCGACAGCATCTGGCCAGACGGAGACGTCCGACGCGCAGGGTGGGACCTCGTAACGGCCGTTTCCGAAGGGCTGACGGTTCTCGGCTACTTCGAGATACCGGATGAGAACGAGGTGCCCCCCGAAGAGATTTGGGGCAACGACGACCGGCTCATCAAGTGGTTCGAGGACATCAAGGTGCGTCGCGCCAACCCGGATAACAGCCGCATGGAGCCGATCCCCGACATGCAGGAGAACGAGCTAACCAAGCGCTTCAATCTGGGAGGGTAGGCCGGGCGTGGCTGGGACCATCTACGACGCACTCGTCAACATCGACGTCGCGGACAACGACGCCCCCGGCCAGCTTGCCAGGATCGTCCAGCAGCTTCAGCGTGAGATTGCCTCCCTGTCCAACACCCCGGAGGTGGACCTCGGCGCGAAGCTGCTGGGCTCCCTGGGCACCGGGGTCCTGACGGCGCAGGAGGGCCTGTCCCGGCTGCGTGTGGTGGGCGCCGAACTGTCGGCGGAGATGACCCGCCTGGGCTCCCTGAACCCGGAGATGCGCACCACTGGTGTGGTCCGGGCCATCTTCGACCTGGAGCGGTTGCGTCACGAGGCTGAGGCGGTCGAGCGGACGTTCGGCCACCTGGCCCTGGCGCAGGGCGCCAGCACCCGCATCCCGCAGTCCGCCATGGAACGCCGGCTGGGCAAGCTGCCGGAGGAGGCGCGCCTGGACGCGTTGCGGCAGAACATCCAGCCGCTGCCGGAGCCGTCCCGGGCAGACACCGACCGCTTGCTCCAGCTCAGCCGGGACGCCGAAGTCCAGCGGATGGAGGCCGCCAACCGGCGCCGGGAGGAGGAGGCGTACCGGCAGGAAATCAACCAGGGCTACGACTCCCTGTCGGAGGGCCAGAAGCGCAAGGTCGAGGGCAGCACCGAGGGCCGGTTCTTCGTCGCGGACGAGCACCTCATCGCCGCCATGGAGGACGAGGGCGCCTCCCGCAAGGAGATTGCGGCCAAGCTGCGTGAAGAGGGCCGCATGGCCCAGCAGCGCGTGGTGGACGCCACCAAGTACCCGAACACCGAGAAGGGCCAGGCCCAGCTCGAGCGCGACCGTTTCTCCTCGGCCGCCTCCACCGCGGGCGCCACCGACCAGGTCGAGAGCCTGCGGGAGCGTCAGGCTCTCATTGCCCGCAAGGAGCTGGACGCCCAGGAGAAGGAGGCCAACCGGGTCGACTCCCTGGCGTCCACCCTCAGCGAGGGCGACTCCGCCAAGAGGCGGCAAGCCCAGTACAACCTGGCCATCGCCAAGGCGGACCTGGACTCGATGACCAGCAAGCGCGCTGGCACGGTGGCGGACTCCGAAATCACCAAGGCGAAACTGCGGGTCGCCAACATGGAGGTGGCGCTTGAGCAGGTGACGGCGCGCGAGTTGCGCGCCCAGCAGGACGCCGCCCGCCCGCAGGGGTTCTTCGCGTCCGCGCTCGGCCTGAACCGCGCCAGCCGGCGTGGTGGTGGTGGCGGCTTCGGCATCCCCGGCGGCGGCGGGATTGGCGGTGCCGGTGGGGGCGGCGGGGGCATCTTCTCCAACCTCATTGACGAGGCCGGGTTCGCCGCGAAGTACTACGCCCTGTACCGGGGCTTCTCCCTGATCGAGCAAACGCTCGTTGGCGTCAAGACCGCGACGGAGGAGTACACCATCGCGGTCAACAACCTGAGCATCGCTCAGGGCACCAACTACCAGACCGCCTCGCGCGCCGCGGAGGGGTACGCCCGCATCGGGTCCACCATGGCCACCGCCCCCACCACGGCCATCGAGGGCGCCACCAAGTTCACCCGGTCGTTCCGCAACGAGGACGGCAGCGTCGACCCGGGCGCGGGTCGCCTGGGCGCCACCGTGTCCTCGCTCATCAACGTGCTGGAAGGCCCGACCAAGCTCACCGAGTCCATGGACTCCCTGGTGGCCGTGACGAAGGCGTACGACCTGGGCAGCGGGGGAGCGGGCTCCGCCTACGACCGGGCCACCCGGATCGGGCAGGTGTACGGCGTCCCCACCGGCGGGGAGCTGCTGGGCGGTGTCGCGCAGATCGCAGACATCGGCAAGACCTCGGGGTTCAGCCTGGACCAGCTCATGGCCCTGGTGGCCGCGTCCATGCAGTCCACGGGCCTGACCTCCGATGCGGTGGCCGGCGACATCAAGCGGTTCCTGGGTAGCGACACCAAAACCTTGGACAGCACCCTGGGCGCCCTGGGCGGCGACACCCAGCAGAACCTGGCGAACAAGTTGGAGCAGCTCGCCGGCATCCTGCAGAAGCTGCCTGACGAGCGCCGCAACGACGTGCTGCGCTCCCTGGGTGGCTCCCGCTCCTCTGCGACCGTCATCCCGTTCATCGAGGCGCTCGGCAAGCTGGACGCCACCCAGAAGGCCGCCGCGGACCTGCCCTCGGCGGCAGACCAGGCCCAGTCCCGGCTGCGCACCTTGGGAGGGGCGTTCCAGCAACTCTCCGCCGACGTGCAGGGCCTGTTCACCGCCATATCGCAGTCCGGCGGCGGGGCGGTGTTCGGAACGCTCGTTGGCGGCCTGCACGACATCCTGGTCGCCTTCACCGAGATGGTCCGCGCGGTGGGTAGCGTGCACCCGGCGGTGCGCCTGCTGGTGACCTCCATCGCCGCCCTGGCCATCGCCGGCCGGGCCGCTGCGGCGCTGCAGGCCAGTTCCGCGGCTCAGCGTGGCGGCGCGCTGATGTCGTCCCTGTTCCCCACCCTTGGGGCTGCCGCTGGCGCGCGCGGGGCGGGCGTGGCCGCCGCGGGCGCCTCCCGTCTGCCGCAACTGGCCACCTTCGGCGCCGGTGGCGCCGCCCCCTCCCTGGCGGCCAGCGCCAGCGCCAGCGCCGCCGTCTCGATGGGCCGCCTCGGGGCCGGGATTGCGGGGGTCGCCGCGTCGGCCGGAGCCGCCGTGGTGGCCCTTGCCCCGCTGGTCGCCATCCTCGGGACCATCGCCCTCATCGGGGCCGCTTCGGACGCGGCGAACAAGGCTCAGGTGGCCGGCGAGGACGCCCTGGCCGCCAAGAAGGACGCCGACCAGGCGCGCAAGACCGGCAACGTCGAAGGGATGCGCGCCGCCGCCCAGCGTGAGCGCGACAACGCCAGCGCCATCCGCAAGTCCGGCGACGGCATCGGCGGCAAGACCCTGTACGGCATCAACGACGCCATCGGGTTCCTCACCGGGTCCGACCAGAACCTGTCCCAGCAGCGGGACGCCACCGTCAAGAAGTTGGAGGACTACGCCAAGAAGCTGGAGCGGGAGGCGCAGTCCGCTGAGGACCTGGCGACGCAGCGGGAGAAGCTGGCCCGCCAGTTCAACATGTCCGCCATCTTCGGCACGAACTACAGCGACGTGTCCGGTGGCATCAAGAAGACCATGGACCTGGGTGCCAGCCCCTCCAAGGAAGCGGACATCTTTGCCGACCTGGTCAACAAGGGGATCGGCGGGGACCCGCTGCAGCTCCAGGCGCTGGTCGGGGGTGACGGGAAGCCCGGTGCTTCGGACCTGGTCCAGGACATCCTGAGTCGCAACGCCAAGTCCACCGACCCCAAGTCCCGCACCGATGTTCTGCAGAAGGTCCGTGACGCCGAGGCGAAGCTACTGGCCGAGGCCCGCCAGCACGGCGACGCCTCCACCATCGACTCCTTCAACCAGCTCCTACAGGAAGGCAACGCGGCATACAACGACGCCCTGGTCACCGACACTGAGGCGAAGATCAACTCCATCAAGGCCTTCCAGGGCATCACCCCCGCCTCCAAGGCCCAGATCACCGCGCTGGTCCAGAACGCCATGGCCGCGGTCGGTGGCAGCGGCGACGTGGACCGGATGGCCAAGCTCATGTCGGGGGTGGACGCCTCCTTCATCACCGCCACCCGCAACCACTTCCGCACCCTGCTGGAAACCTTGAAGCGGCAGGCCGAGGCGATCAAGGTGGCCATGGCAGCCGCTGCCGCCGCCGAACACAGCATCGCCCCCGAGGGGTCCTACAACGACCGGGTCCGCAAGCACCTGGCCGGCGAATCGGTGGCCAAGGACAAGGGCCTGGACAAGATTCAGTCCGACATCGACAAGTACAACCGGGCCATCGCCACCATGGACAAGGCGAAGCCCTACGCCGCCCCCGACAACTCCTACATGACCGACAAGAAGGGCAGCGAAGGACCGTCCGCCCAGGACATCGAAATCGCCCGTTTGCAGGCCGGGGAGATTCCCGGGGACCCGCTGTCCGCGGCCTCCATCGCCATCAAGGTGGCCCGCTACCAGCTCAAGAACGCCGCGAACAAGCAGGAGTACTTCCAGGCCCTCAAGGCCCTGCACGAGGCCCAGTACGACTACGCCAAGGTGCTGCAGGAGCAAGCCAACAACGAGGCCATGCTGGCCTCCGACATCACCGACCCGGTGGCGCAGGCGCGCCTGAAGCTGGCCGCCGCACGCCGGCAACTGTCCGCCGACCAGTCCCGCGGCGCCCTCGGTGACGTCTTGGCCCAGGACCGCCTCAACGTCAAGCAGTCCCAGGCCGACGCCGAACGGGCCGCGTTCGACCAGAAGTTCAACGACGAGCGCACCAACTACGAGCTGCAACGCACGTCCCTGTCGGCGTACCTGTCCTACCTGCGTTCCCAGCACGACTACCTGACCAGCGTCAAGAACAAGACCCGCCAGCAGGTGGACGAGCTCAACCAGGTCGACCAGGCGCTGAAGTCCCTCACTGACGGGCTGCAGGGCCAGTTCAACCTGGGCGACATCCGCATCCCCGCCCCGTACGAGGTGCGCCGCGCCATGGCCGGCGGAGGCAACTACGCCTCCTCCCAGTCCACGTCCTACGTCACCATCACCATCAACGGCAACGACACCGCTGCCATGGTCAAGGTGCTGGCCGACCATATGGGCCAGCCCATCCTGCAGACCGCCGGCTCCGCCCCGCGCAAGGTGTGACAACGCTAGTTTGATAGCCGCCAACCGGGGTCGATGAGTCGGCCATGGCAGACGCATCACACTTCTACGGCAAGTTCGCAATGCATGCCTTCGACGGCTCCGCGGACCTGAACGCGGGAACCCTGGTGGCGCTGCTGCTCACCTCCGCGTACACGTTCGACCAGGACGCGCACGAGTACATCAGCAACCTGACCGGGGAACTCACCGACGCCTCCTACCACCGGGTGACGTTGTCGGGGGTCACGTTCGCCTACGACGGCAGCACCAACACGGTGAAGTTCACTTGCACCCCGTTCACGTTCCCGCTGCTGAACGGGACGTGGCGCCACATCGTGTTCGCCATCTCCACCGGCACCGACTCCACCAGCCCCCTGGTCAAGTGCACCACCCACGACGTCGACAAGGTCAGCTCGGGCGCGGACGTGATGATTACGCCGCACATCAACGGGCTCGGCACGGCCACGGCGGCCTGAGGAGTAGACGATGAGCGCCACCTACACCGACGCGGAGCGCAACTTCCTGGCCGACCAGGAGGCAGCCCGCATCGCCGCCCTGTCGCTGCACACCGCCAGCCCTGGCGTCACCGGCGCCAGCGAGGCGACCGGCGGCTCGCCGGCATACGCCCGCAAGGCGGTCACGTTCAACGCGGCCGGCACCGACGGCCCGTTGGGCGCCACCCGCCAGCCGGCCACCGTCGGCAAGGCGTGGAGCACCGAGGTCACGTTCGACCTGCCGGCCGGCACGTACACCGACGCCGGCTGCTGGTCCGCGCTCACGGCGGGCACGTTCCGCTGCTCCAACCTGCTGTCGGCCACCCAGACGCTGTCGGCGCAGGGCCAGGTCAAGGTGTCCATCGCTGTTGGCCCGGTCGCGGGAGGGTAGCCATGGCGCTGCTGTTCATGGACGGCTTCGACGCCGGGGATTACGCGAGCAAGTACGCGTTCTCCGGCACCCCCTCCGTGGGAGCCGGACGGTTTGGTGGCAGCGGACTGACGCTAGGGAGCGTGAACTACGGCGTCAAGAAGGCCATTGCTCCGTCCGCGCAGTTGTTCTGCGGCTTCGCCCTCACGACCAGTCAAACCTCTGCCGTGGCAACCAATGCCTCCACCGTCCTCATGCTGTGGGGGGACAACGGGACGATCGAGCACCTGCGCGTCGGCTCCGGTGGCGGGCAGGTTTGGCTCGGTCGCGCGGGCACCACGCTGGTGACCGTCGCCAACCCCTACGGGGAGACGGCGAACAACTGGCAGTACTGGGAGGTGTCGGCCACCGTCGCCGACAGCGGCGGCACCTGCGTGATCCGGATCAACGGCACCGAGGTCATCAACTTCACCGGCGATACCCGCAACGCTGGCACCAGCACGAACATCGACGCGGTGCAGTTGTGGCGCGGGACTTCGACTACCCAGACGACGTTCGACGATGTCTACATCTGCGACGCCACCGGGACCACCAACAACACCTTCCTGGGGGACGTGCGGGTGCAGACCCTGACCCCCAGCGCGGCTGGCTCCTCCACCCAGTGGGCGCCCACGGGGTCGGCAAGCAACTGGGACAACGTCAACGAGCTGCCCGTCTCCACCACGGACTACAACTCCAGCGCCACCTCCGGCCAGCGCGACCTGTACGCCCTGACCGACCTGCTGGCGGGCACCGCACAGGTGCTCGGGGTGCAGAACAACGTGGTGGCGCGCAAGACCGACGCTGGTGCCCGCAGTGTGCGCACGGTGTCCAAGTCCGGGGCCACGGTCGCCACCGGGACCGCCGTCACGCTGGGTGCCGCCGACACCACGGTGAGCACCCTGCGGACCACCGACCCGGCCACCTCCGCAGCCTGGACCGTCTCCGGGGTCAACGCCCTTGAGGCAGGCGTCGAGGTCGTCTGATGGCCACCATTGTTGAGACGGTTTCCACCGTTCTCAACCCCGCTGCCACAGGCGCGAACAACACCGGACTCTCCTTCGCGAGCACCCCCGCTGCGGGGGACACCGTCATCGTCGCGGTCACCTACACCGGCAACGCTCAGCCGTCGTCCCTGTCTGGCCTTGGCGCCACATGGACGCTCCGCGAAAAGCGGAACCTCATCGCCAGCATGGGCACCAGCATCTTCACCGGAGCCGGAGCAACCACTTCGGGTCCACTCACGGTGACGATGAACCTGAGCGGGTCGAGCGTCCAAGTCCAGATGTTCTTGGTTCGCGGACTCCCGAGCGGTTACGTCATCACCGACACCGGGTACGCCACCGTCGGTACTACCACCGGCACCACCAAGTCGCTGACCTTGGCTGCAGGCACATCCAGCGGCATCGCCATTGGCGTCGGCCAGCAGCAGGGCGGCGCCGCGCCTACCGCGCCCACATGGCCCTCTGCAGACTCCACCGCCGGATGGACAACCAACGGGCCGCTCACCATCGGCAACACCAACTGGGTGGGGCTGGCTTGGCGGGAACTCACCGCCCCGTCGGTTCTCACGCTGGGCATCACCAAGAACGACGGCAACTATCTCGATGAGATGATGCTCGTCTTCGGTGACCCCGTGGGCGCCATCTCCGAGGGCCAGTACGTCGAGGCGCTCACCGTCGGCACCCCGGCGGCGGCGGTCGAGGGCCAGTACGTCGAGGCTCTGACAACCAGCACCCCTGCTGCCGTGGCGGAGGGCCAGTACGTCGAGGTACTGTCTCCCTCGCAGCTAGTCAGCACCTACCGCGACATGGTGTTGGCCGACAACCCATTGGCCTACTGGCGACTCGGGGACAAGGCCTCCATCGTCGCCACCTCGGCGTCGTCTGCGTTCTCAAGCGAACCCGTGGCCAACGCCTTCGATGGAAGCTCCAGCACCTACTGGACCACCAACGGTGTCGCAACTGGGTGGCTGATGGTGCAGCTATCCGCACCGACGGCGCTCACCAACTATCGAATCCAGCGTCGCGACGACGGATTCTCCTCTCGCAACCCCAAGAACTGGACCTGGGAGGGGTCAACCGACGGCGTGGCGTGGACCGTGCTGGACACCCGCGTTGGCGTCACCTGGCCCATCGCTGGCGAGACCAAGAGCTTCACCTACGTCAACACCACGGCATACAGCTACTACCGGATCAACATCACGGCGAACAACGGCGACGCGAGCTACACCTCCATCGCCGGGCTGATTACCAACCAGGTCGCGGACTCCAGCCGCAACGGACGTGACGCACGCGGCGTCGGGACACTGACCTTCAACAGCTCGGGGCTGTTGGCCAACGATCCTGACAAGGCGGTCTCGCTCGCTGGGACCGGCTGGATTCAGGAGTCGAGTGGGACCGTAGCCACGCCTACCAACATCACGTTGGAGGCGGTGATCAAGCCGACGAACCTGTCGACCTACAACATGATCCTCGACCAGGACGACGAAGTTTCGAACCGCGTCTACCAGTTCAGGGTCGACCCCAGCGGCGCAGTCACCTTCATCGTCTTCGCCGCGACCGGCACACCCGCGCCTTCGGTCACCGTCTCTACCGCCGTCGGCACGGTCGTCGTCAACGGCACCTACCACGTAGCTGCGACCTACGACGGTGCCACGGCCAAGGTCTACGTCAACGGTGCCTTGGCGGCCTCTGGCAGCCTGGCTGGACCGATTGTCACGACCACCACCTTGCGGCCCAGCATCGGCGCGCACAAGAACGGCGAGTTCTACAAGTTCAACGGGACCATCGACGAACCCGCGTACTACGGCACGGCGCTGTCTTCGGCTCGGATCAACGCCCACTACTTGGCCATGATCGGTGGTGGGGTCCCCACCGCTACGACCACCTACCGCGACACGGTCCTGTTCGACGTACCCCTGGCCTACTGGCGGCTGGACGAGACGACCGGCACCGCCATCGCGGACAGCAGCGGCAACGGGTCGAATGGCCAGACAAGCGCCGGGGCCATCGATGTCCACGGCACCTCCAAGCCCGGCCTGTTGGTGGGCGACACCGACACTGCCTTCTGGCCCGGCTACCTGGGTGGCGGTAGCAACGGGACCAACGGCGACAGCATCTCCGTGACAGCCAGCGGCAAGCCACTGGACACCGGCGGTGGCCAGAATCTCGCCATCGAGCTGCTGGTGAAGTTCGACAGCGCCACCACCACGACGAACCAGGCGGACTGGCACTACTTCATCGAGCAGGCCAACTCCAAGTTCTACTTCTTCTGGGGCAACCTGGGCACCGGCACGGCGCTGATCTTCGGGTACAACGACGGCAGCTTCCACGACCACCAGATGCCGTGGTCGCCGACCGCTGGGGTCACCTACCACCTGGCGGTGATCAAGACCTCCGCGTTCGTCACCTTCTACGTCAACGGCTCGTCCCTCGGGTCGGTGGCCTCGGCGGGCTCGGTGCCCACCACATCCGCCTCGACCCGGCTGTTCGCCCGGTATGCCGCCCCGCAGTACGGCTATGCCAGAGCAGTCGTGGATGAGATGGCGGTCTACCCGTCGCTGAGCACCTCCCGGTTGTCCGCGCACTACCTGGCAGCTGCCACCAGCACCACCCTTCCGTCGGACAACTTCAACATGCCCGTCTCCATTGGCCTGGGCGTCACCGCAACGGCCGTTGTGGTCCCCACGGTCACTGCAAGCATGCCCATCACGGTGGGCCTCGGGGTCACGGCGACACGCGTGGTGCCGGTGCCGACGACGACGACGACCGTCCCGATCACCGCCGCCCTGGCGGTCGACTCGATCCGCCAGCAGGGCCAGACCGCGCTGACCAGCCCGGTCCCAGCCGGCTCCTACGACCCTCTGGCGTCAACGCCCGTTTCCTGGCGCATCGTCAACGGGGGCGGGTTGACGTTCGACACGTCCGCCGACTTCGTCGTGGAGCGCGTGGACACGGGCCAGGTGGTGGTCGCGGACAGCCGCGCCGTCGCGGTGATGCCGCAGCCTGCGCCGCTGTACACGTCCAACTTCACCACCAGCGCTGACGGCTGGACCACCGTGCCGACCATGTCGAAGGGCATCATCGCCTGGGCGACGCCGTCAGGTAACTCCGCAGAGTTCAAGACCTACAGCGGCGCCGCTGGGTTCGAGCACACGGTGACAGGTCTGGTGGCAGGTACCCGCTACCTGTTCCGGGTGGTCACCGAGCCGCAGTACGGCGACATCACCGCGACCGCCATGCAGGCGGGGGTTTCCACGGGACCTCTGCGCGGCACCGCGGCCAAGCAGGTCGACGTCGAGTTCACTGCCGTGTCCACCACGGAGACGCTGCGCCTGACGTTGCAGTCGTCTCCCGGCTCATTCCTGGCCGCCGACTACTACATCAAGTCCGTCACCGTGCAGCAGGTGACCGGGGACCCGGGCTTCTACTGGGTGATCCCCAACAACCTGGCCGGCGTCGCCGTGCGGCTGAAGGTGCGTTCCTACGCCACCGGCAACAGTGCGGTGACGGCCTGGTCGGACTGGGTCACGATCACCCCGAACCGCCGCATGGGCGTGGACGTGCCGCTGACAGTGGGCCTGAGGCCCCTGGCCTCCCTGGGCGACACGGCCGCAACGTTGGAGCTGACCGGGTACCCGGAGACCCCGCTCATCCCCACCCGGTTGACCGACACCACGGCGACCATGACGCTGGCCGCCTACCCGGGCGCGGTGGCGTTCTTCCCGTTCATCCCGGACACCGGCGCCGACCTGGACGTGGCGGCATACCCGGAGTCTGTGACGGTGGCGAACCTCGCCCTGACGGACACCGCGGCAACGCTCGTTCTCACCGCCTACATCGAGCCCGACCAGCTCACCGACACCACGGCACCCCTCACCCTCACCGCCTACCCCGAGGGCGCGCTCTACACCCAGGGCACCCTGGCTCACCCGTTCGTGGAACCGGACGCCGGGTCCCTGCCCCTGGACTTCGCCTTCGCCAGCAACATCGACACCGACCCGCCCGCCATCGACGGCGACGACACCACCCCGGACTACTGGATCACGTTCGTGTCGACCGTCGGTGGCACCTTCACCGCGTCCACGGACGTCACCGGCATGGGCATCGAGCTGTACTCCGGCCCGGACGCGGCGACCCCCGACGACCTGGTCCTGGTGGGCGCGGATGTCGGCACCGTCAGCGGCACCACCTCCGAGGGCGTCCAGTACTACCTGCGCGTCCACCCGATGACCACCTCCGACCCGATCCAGACGGTCCTGTCCTGGAGCCAGGTCGCCCGCATCGAGGACCTGCAGGTGCAGGCCGACCTCACGGTCCCCAGCACCCCATTCTGGTTGACTGTGGTGGTGGCCAGCGCCGGCCGTGGCGTCGACCTGGACTTCTCCATCGACGGCGGCGACCCGCTGATGACGATCACCACCGACGACAGTGGGCTGGCGCTGAAAACGTCCGTCCCGCTGGAGGCCTTGTCCGCCGGCACCCACACCGTCACCGTGGTCGACACCAGCACGGGCGCCACCGGGACGGCCAGCTTCGAGGTGCTCACGGACCCCGAGCCCGCCCCGGACGCCATCCCGCCCAGCGTGCAGCCGGACGTGCCGGAGGTGGCCCGCTGGCAGGTGCAGGACCCCTCGCGCGGCACCAAGTACACGTTCCCGATCAACCCGGCCCGCATGTCCAGCCCCCACTCCGCCCGGGTGTTCAGCACCGAGCACAGCACCAGCCCCGTGGGGCAGCCCATCACGTTCGAGGGTGAGCCGGTGGCGGTCGAGTGGACGGTGGAGGGCTCCTGTCTGACCCAGGAGTTCTACGACACGCTGGAGGCCTACCAGGCCTTGGAGTGTCGCATCTTCGTGGTCGATCACCTGGGCCGTGCGTGGACGGTGACGTTCGAGTCGTTGGAGTGGACCCAGGTCCGCGACGCCCGCTACGAGTGGGCGCACACCTACCGGGCCAAGTTCCTGGTGTTCGACGGGCCGGTCCACCTGCAGTGACGGTTTCGGTCCTCCGCGGACCGAAGGCCACGGCATGCAGCGCTGGACTTTCCACGACCCCGTCGCCGGGGACACGTTGCGGTTGCGGGCCAACCCGCGCCGGATGGCAACGCCCGTTGTGCCGCACCGCACCACTTCCGCGCCGCGGTCCGTCAACGGCAAGATGCGCGCCCTGCGCGCCCCCTCCATGCCGCAGCAGTGGAGCTTCGAGGGCCGCCTGCGCCGCCAGGAGGAGTACGACGACCTGCTGGGCTGGGCGGGACGACCCAACCGGATCACCATCACCGATCACCTGGGCCGCCAGCACTCGGTGATCCCGGTGGCGTTCGAGCCGACCGCGGTGGAGAAGTCCGGCGTCGGCAACGGGTGGCTGTTCGACTACGTGTTCAAGGCCCTGTACCTGAGCAGGCTTGTGTGAGAACCACGTCAGCGCAGACCCAGGCTGTCTGGCAGAGCGGCGACTTCGTCGGCGGCAACCGGCCCATCGTGCGCGCCACCATCCAGCGCCTGTCCCTGTACAAGCGCTCCTTCGGCTCGCAGGTGTACACCTCCGTCCCGTTCGCGCAGAAGTCGAAGCCGTTGGAGCTGCCCAACATCAAGAGCGTCAAGTGGTCCCGTTCGGTCGATGGGGGAGTGGCCACCTGCACCCTGACCCTGTACAACACCGAGCCGCTGCCGCTGGGCGCCTCCCCGGCCGCCGACCTGGACCGCCCCGGCTACTTCACCTACCAGCGCGGCAAGGCGTTCTACAGCCCCCGCTGGCACCACACCAAGACCGGCTGGCAGGACTGGATCGTCCCCGACCGGATCATCCGCACCTTCGAGGGCTACGGGTTCGACCCGGACGTGCCCCCCGAGCTGGACACCCACCTGTACCAGTCGGGCACCTGGCTCATTGACGACGTCGAGCTGGACCACGAGGGCTACATCACCATCGAGTGCCGCGACATCGGCCGGGTGCTGCTGGACCAGATCATGCTGCCCCCGGTGGTGCCGACCGCGTCCTACCCGCTGTACTTCGACACCTACCAGCAGGTGAACAACCCGGACATCGTCACCACGACCGGCACCGGCTGGCACAAGCCCGCCTACGACACCAGCTCCAACGCCCCCTACATCGGGGTGGGCGGGGCGGTGCAAGGGCACGTCGGCACCGACGCGTTCGACTCCAGCACCTCCTCGTACTGGCTGTCCATCGGCAACGCCGCCCCCGACGCCGGCTACTCCTTCGAGTACATCCAGGGCAAGTTCGCCAGCCAGAGCCTGTCCGCGGTGCGGGTGCGCACCTGGGGTGGGCCGTACCGGGCCTACATCAGCGTGTATGCCGGCGGGAAGTGGCAGGGCAAGCGCACGGTGCCCTACGACCCGAACAACCCGGTGTCCGCCCCCAACGGCGCCAACATCCCGTACGTGTACGCGTTCGACGCGGACCGTGAATCGTCCACGTCCTACTCGCTGCCCAAGCCCATCGAGGGCGCCACCAAGGTACGGGTGTCGTTCACCAACCTCACCAACTCCGGCATCGGCCCCTACAAGTACCGGGCCGGGGTGCGCACCCTGGAAATCTCCAGCCAGACCACCACCACCAAGGACGGCGGCACCCACACCGAGCCCAAGACCAGCCCGCCCGGCTACGGCGACTTCACCGACATCGTCAAGATTCTGTTGGCGTACGGCGGGTTCTTCTGGCCGTCCGACGCTGCCGCGTTCATCAAGCTCTCCGACGGAACGCTCGTTACCACCCCGGCCGCCACGAACGACCCGGCGCTGCGTGGCGGCCGGGTGTGGGGCGACTTCGAGCAGACCGGCACCGCCGGGGTCGCGCCGCTAGGGGTGGACGTGTGGGACAAGAAGCCGCTCATGGACGGCATCAACTACGTGCGAGACATGGTCGGCTTCATCTTCTACGTTGACGAGCTGGGCGGGGCGGTATTCCGGTCCCCGAACATCTGGTCGGTCGGCAACTACATCGGCCTGGGGGCCGCCGAGGCCGGGCGGACAACGGACTTTGTCATCATTGACGAGACCCAGACCCTGATGGGCCTGGGTGCCAAGCTGTCGTCCCGCTCGATCCGGGAACGCATCTTCGTGGGCAACCTCGCCGGCCAGGTCGCGGGCATGTCCGCCGGTCACAACCCCTACCCGTCCGGGCTGCGCCGCGTCGGCGGCTGGACCGACCAGTCCTTCAAGACGGCCAAGGAGTGCAAGATCATGGCCGACCTGATCGGCCTGCGCCAACTGTTCACCTACCGCACCGACAAGGTGAAGATTCCCGGCAACCCGGCCATCCAGATTGACGACCAGGTCAAGATCTTCGAGCGGATCACCGAGGAGGGGTACCTGCACTACGTGGAGTCCATCTCCATGGAGTGGAACGCCGAGGACGGCCGGTACACCTACGACCTGGGCACCCACTGGCTGGGGGCGACACCGTTCAGCGACTGGACGTTCGACCCGGCCACCCTCAGCGCGGAGACGGTGGCGTACCTGAAGGCTCTCGGGAAGGTGCCCTGATGCCAGTCGATCCCGGCTTCCATGCCTTGGAGCAGCGTCGCGGGATGCTGGAGGCCACCCGCGAGAACAGCGCCCGCTACGCCTCCGCGTACGTGTCGTTCAGCACCACCGGGTGGGGGGAGTTCCTGGCACCGGACGTGCAGTACTTCACCACCACGTTCGTCAAGCGTCCCAGCGTCGCCCACGCCATCAGCATCGACGGCGACACCCTCGTGGACGGGCGTTTCCCTCGGGTCACCGCGGGGGTGCACAAGTGGCTGACCAACGAGCAGGGCTTCTACACCGGCGCCTGGCTGTTCTTCGTGGTGGAAACGGTGGGGCTGCAGTCCCAGGGCCTGTACGTGATGCCCACCGACAGTGACGGGCTGATCGGCACGGTCAACATGCCGGTCCCGATCCCGCCCGACCCGGACTACACGATCATCCACGACTTCACCTTCACCGGCGTGGCCATGAAGGCGATCCCCGCCCACCTGCTGGAGGACTGATGCTGGGCTCCTGGGACGACCCGATCATCCTCGACGGCGCGTCGGGGTCCTACACGTTCGACTTCACCAGCGACATGTACAACGGGATCACCCCCAACGGGTACATGTACTTCAAGGTGAGCCTGGCGGACACCAGGACCGCCTACACCTTCACCATCCCCAGCGACGGCACCCAGCTCACCGGCGTCTACCCCGGCCCCATTCAGGACGACGGCTTCCGGTTTGTGACCAGCTCCAATGTGGTGCGCAACTACCCCAACTACGCCGACACGGCGTGGTGGATCAAGCTGCGGCCGTGGAACTTCGCCACCTACACCGTGTCGTGGACGACCTCCACCACCCCGGACCGGCCGTACACGTTCGACCTGGCCCAGACGGTCGCCCTGGCCGCCGGCTCGGTGACGTACGACAACGAGGCCCCCGACCTGCGGTACCGCTGGTACCGCATCCCCATCCCCGACGGCGCCACCTACACGTTCACCTCCACCGAGGCGGACTGGTTCATCGAGGCGTACGACAAGGACCAGAACTACATCGACTACGGCGACAAGTCCGAGGGCCGCCCGCTGACGGTGACCGGCCAGGCGGGCAGCGACATCTGGGTGAAGGTGTACCCGTTCATCCAGCCACCGGAAACGGCCGTTCTCAACTGGGAGGCGCAGGCCCCGCCGCCGTACGTCGTCCCCAACAACGACTTCGCCACCCCCACCGTCATCAACGCCCGCGTGGCCGGCAACGTCAGCTACGACAACACCGGCGCCACCCAGGGCGCCGCGTCCAGCCAGCACACCGACGGGGCACGGTCCATCTGGTTCGAGCCAACCCCACCGGCGGCCACCTCCTACGTGCGTTTCGAGGCCACCCCGGGCATCACCGACCCCTCCGGCGCTCCCCGCGCCGACCTGTACGAGTGGGACCCCACCAGCTCCTACTGGAACAGCGTCAAGATGTCCGGCACCGCCAACGCGGTCGCGGTGGGGCGGATGTCACCGGACAAGCAGTACCGGCTCGCGCTGTACTTCCCTGACGGCGCCCAGAACGTCTGGGACAGCACCGGCCAGCTCGGGTGGACGCTCAGCCCGGTGCCGACCAACTCCTCCCAGGACGGCGCCACCGTCGCCACCCAGAGCACCACCATCACCCCGGCGGCCGGCGGCGCCCAAGAGACCCAGTGGTTCACCGTGACGGCGCCCATCGACGGCGGCCTGTTCATCGTCCTGGGCTCCGAGAGCGGCCCGCCGACAGGGGCGACCGGGGCGGCCTGGTTGCTGCCGGAGACGGTCCCCACCTTCATCCCGTGGCGCAGCGCCAGCAACCCGACCGCGGCGTACGTCCGTGAGGTGCATGCCGGCGACACCGTCCGGGTGCGGGTGGACCTGTCCGGCGGCGCCACGGTCAACCTGCGCTGGGGCGTCAGCGGCCAGGTGGTCTGGGGGGAGTGGCAAGACGCCAGCTTCCTGCGCGCCGGCACCGACACGGGCAGCCCGCTCGGGCAGCGCGCCTGGTTCGAGCAGTTCTACCCCTACGCGATCACCACCGAACTCAACGCCCTTGGGGACCAGGGCAGCGCCCGGTGGACCGCCTCCTGCGAAACCGCGGAGATGGAGTACACCGACCCCAGCGACCACGACTTCGCTGGCGCCCGCGCCCTGGTCGACTCGGGGCAGGGGCAGAGGGCCGACCTGCCGCGCCCGCCGGGCAACGTCAACATGCTGGGTGGCGGCACCCCCACCACGTACTCCCTGAACGTGGACGACCTGAGCTGGTCCGCCGTCACCGGGATTGGGTACGGCGGTCGGATGCAGCAAGGCCCCATCTACTGGACTGAGGGCGCCGGGATCGCCGGTGGCTCCTTCTCCCAGAACGAGGTTCACGTCGCCAACGCCGCATACGAGGTCTCCTTCTCCACTCGTGAGTACGCCGACGACTGGGGGCAGTGGGACGCGGACCGCCTGCCGGTCATCAAGCAGGGCACCCTCAACGGCCTGGTCACCCCCGAGGAGCTTGCCTCCGGCGGGGAAACCCTCATCAAGAGCCGGCTCAGGCAGCGCGCCGTCGAATGGCGGGACGGTGTCGGCACCAAGCAGGTGAACCTGTACCACCAGTACGGTGTCTCCTGGACCCGGTCCTCGGGCTCAAGCTGGGTCGGCACCGTGTCGCACGCGCCGGTGGACCCGTTCAGCCTGCAGGTGCGCCGCAGCTCGGCCACCCTGGCCGAGTTGGAGACGGGATGGCTGTCCCGGGGCGAGGTCGCGGCCATGCCCATCGAGTACGAGTACCAGGTGCCCGCTGACGGGGTCACCCAGAAGGGCTCGGAGCCGTTCACCGCGCAGTGGCAGGAATGGGCGCTGGACACCGCGAACATCGAGTCGCTGCTGCCAGCCCTCGGCGGCGGTCCGTGGCAGATGACGTTCCTGGTCACCACCTCCCTGTTCGCCAACAACGACCCCATCGACACCTCGCGCATCCTGCAACGCTCCTACGAGCTGAACGGTGGCGGTATCGGCTCTCAGCCGTTCTGGGACCTGTCCGGCGCCGCGTTGATCTACTTCTCCCCGGCCGCGGTCTACCCGGACTACCGGATCGGCACCTACGTGGAGAACCTGGACCCGATTGACCCGGGCGCGGACCTGTACCCGGGCAAGTTCCTCAACCCCACCTCGCGGCTGGATGGTGCGCCGAACGGGTTGGACGTGAACTTCTCCGGCTGAGCCGACAACCCCGACCGTGGGCTACCTGGACATCGCCGCTGCCGAAGTCGGCTATGTCGAGACCCCCGACAACATCACCAAGTACTGGGCGGACCTGGCGCCGGGGTTGCAGGGCCAGCCGTGGTGCTTCGCGTTCGTGTCGTGGTGCCTGAAGAAGGACGGCGACCTGAGCGCCATCGGCGGCTCCCCGTTGTACTACTGCCCAACGGGCGTTGCCATCGCCCGCCAGCGGGGTGAGTGGTTCAGCGAGCCGGTCGCTGGGGCGCTGGCCTTGTACAGCTTCGGGCAGAACGCGGCTGTGCACGTCGAGTTCGTGGAGTCCGTCACCCCCAGCGGCATCATCGCCATTGGTGGCAACACGTCCTCCGGCCTGGGAGGGTCCCAGACCAACGGTGGCGGGGTGTATCGGCGCTCACGTTCCAGCGGCTTCATGGGGTTCTGGCACATTGCCGGCTCGGGTGGCTCGGGGACGTACACGCCAGGTCGGGCGGCCCGACCCGGGACAGTCGGAGGCGTGCCGGTGCAGACCATCAAGGGGTCAGTGGCAGGCGACCCTGCCGTGCGCTTCGTTCGCGCCCGCTGAACCCGATACAGGGTGCATGGGAACCAGCCTGCAGATTCATCCACGGGTGGCCCAGTGGGTGATCCAGGCCCTCGCGCGGCTCCTGGCCACGTTCGCACTCGTGCAGGGGGTCGGCATCTTCCTGGGCGGCCCGCAGCGTTGGCAGTCGCCGGGTCTGGCGGTGGCGATGATGGTGCCGGGCGCGCCGGCCACCTGGGGCGTCATCCTGGCGGTGCTGGGGGCGATCACCCTGCTGGGAACCGTCAAGGCTCGCCACCGCCTGGTCGCCAACGGCCTGATGGGCATCGCCACCTGGTGCACGTTCTTCACCTTCAGCCTGCTGCTGACCCTGCTGCGCGACGCCCGGGTCAGCACAACGGGCGTTCCCACCTACCTGTTCGTCACCGTCACCTGCTGCTGCGTCGCCATCGCATACCGGCAATCCGTGGCCTACCAGCGCCAGCTTCGCAGGGTCACATGATTCCCACCTACCGGCGCCTGAGTGACCGGCACCCATACGAGATTTACCTTCTCGTGTGGGTGCTTGTCGCAACCCTCCCGGCCGCGCTGGGTCTGACGGAGGTCCCGGGGACCATCGCCCACATGCTCGACCCGTGGGCTGCGCGGGTGTGGGCCGTCGGTCTGACCATGGGTGCCCTGATCGCCTTGATCGGGCTCGGCTGGAGGCGGCCCCCGTTCCCCAAGCTGTCGGTGACCGGGCTGGTGTTGGAACAGGTCGGCCTGGTCACCCTGGGCGCCACCACGCTGTTCTACACGTTCGCCGCTGCCATCAACGTGGGCACTGGGGCGCTGCCGGTGCTGGGTGTGGTGCTGGGCGTTGGCACCGCCTCCTTCGCGCAGGCGGCCAAGATTCAACGCGTGCTCAACCTGGCAGAGAGGCGGCGTCACTGATGATGGATACCGCGGTCATCATTCAACTGCTGGGTTCCGCCACGGTCGCGGCCGTCATCGGCGCCGTCATCAACGGGATCGTCAATCGCAAGAAGCTGGGTGCGGAGGCCACCGAAATCATCACCAAGGCGGCCTCCGGGGTGGTCGCGGACCTGCGGGCCGACAACGAGCGTTTGCGCCACCGCCTCACTCAGCTCGAGGAGACCCAGGACGAGTGGGAGCTGGAGCGCGAGGAGTGGAAGCGGGTCCTGCAGGTGCACGCCGCCTGGGACTTGATGGCCACCGCCGCGGTTAAGGCTGCCATCCCGCCGATTGACCTGCCGCCACCACCGCCGTTGACCCCGCCCGTGGTGAAGCGGCGTCATCACGTTTCCGAGTAGGAGTGCCCATGTCCATTGACCTGATCCTGGTCAACCTGGCGGTCGGTGTTGTGCTGCCGATCCTGGTTCAGCTCGTCGCCAAGGCGAAGGCCAGCGCCGCCGTCAAGTCCCTGCTCTCGCTGCTGCTGGCGGCCGTGGCCAGCGTCCTGACCCCGCTGCTGGTGGTCGACCACATCGACTGGCGCACCGTGGGCCTTTCTCTGGCTCAGGTGTTCGTGATGACCATCGCGTCTCACTACGGACTGCTCAAGCCATTGAATGTCACTGGCTCGCAGGGAACGATTGCCGAGGCCGTTCCCGGGGGAGTTGGAAAGTAAATACCACAATGGGGGTCACAATCTGATATTGGGCATGTACTGTGCCTGATGCATGGTCGCATCACGCGAACACGCCGCGGCCCCCCGAGTCTTCCGGTCTCGGGGGGCCGCTCCTGTGTGCGCGGACTGCGCCGTGCACGAGACGTGACAGTACCACCCATCCGGACGCAAACGGGCGTTGCTGCGGGTCTCAATCGGTTGCCATCGGTTGCCAAACCATGCGTCAACGCATATCCCCGAACGGCTTGCCGGCTGTCAGACCCGTGGGCTAACGTCTGCACCCAGTCCACACAAGTGGAACCAAGAACAACCGCATAGGTCAGGCGACTGACCGAACCGAAGCCGTGGCAAGAGCCAGGCTAGGGATCGTTCCCCGGCAGGTCCGTGGGAAGTAGGCGATCAATCGAACCGCCAGAGGGCAACCTCTGACACTGGTTCGGTTGGTCGCCTTTTTCTATGCCCCGTCCGGAAGCGGTGGCATGCAAGTCAGACAGTCAGACCTGGCGTCGTACGCCCGGTGTGCACAGCAGAAGAAGCTGGGTGACCTAGCGAAGGCCGGCGCGCTCGACAAGCGCCCCGAGCAGCTCTCGATGACCGCCTACGGGTCGGTGCTGCACTACGCGATCCACGTTCTGGAGAAGTTGCGGTTCGCCGGCCGCGAGGACGCGCTGGCCAAGGCCCACTCCACGTTCGAGTACTACTGGGACCCGGACAACATCCACCAGGTCTGCGAGCCCGTCACCATCTGGGCGGCCCGACAGACCTACCTGGGGCTGCAGCGCAAGGGCCACCAGACCATCGACCTGTACGCCAAGCACCTGGACGGCGACCAGTCGAAACTGCTGGGGCTGGAGGTCGAGTTCAACCTGCCGTTCGAGCTGGACGGCGAGCAGCACATCTTCCACGGCACCATGGACCGGCTGTCGCTGCGCAAGACCAGCGGCTCCACGTACGTCAACGTGGAGGACTTCAAGTCTGGCCAGGACTACAAGCACCTGCGCTGGAACGCGCAGTTCTCCGGCTACTGCTGGGCCACCACGCAACGAGCGTTCTGGGACCCGTGGGGTGACGACGCGGAGAGCCTGCACACCCGGTTCTCCACCCTGGCCCGGCGCGGCACCTGGATCAGCCTGCGCAACGGCGTGGACCGCCAGGACGCCGGCTGGCGCGGTCCGCAGGACTACGCCCGGTTCTGGGCGTGCGTGCGCGAGTACGTCAAGGCCGTCAAGGCGGACATCTACCCGCTGTCGCTGAAGGGCGACGTGTGCGAGTACTGCCCGTTCCGCGAAGGCATCTGCGGGGGAGTGGCTGTGCCCGACCCCGACCACGGACGGCCCGCCGCATGAGCGCCATGGCGAGCCCTTGGTGGATGCGGGCCTTGTGCGCCGAGGTCGGTCCGGAGGTGTTCTTCCCCGAGGCGGAGGGGGACCGGGCCGCCGCGCTGCGGCTGTGCCGGTTCTGCCCGGTCCAGAAGGAGTGCTTCGAGGACCTGATCCCGGATGAGGCGGGCCGCACCCGAGCCAACCTCACCGGCATACGCGCCGGCCTCACCCCGCACGAGCGGCACCGGCTGCTGTCCAAGGTGTGCCCCCACTGCCGCGGCCCACGGGACCGGCAGAGGTTCCGCCACTGCAGCAAGTGCGCCCACCTCGACTCACACCTCAACGACCCCATGACCGGAGCCTTGCTATGAGCTTTGCCGCGTACACCATCCTCGTCGTCGCCACCACCTGGCTGGCCACCCGGGCCTGGTACCTGTTCGACGTCTACCGGGTCAGCCGGGGCATGCACCGCGAGGTCCGGCACCACTGCGACGACCCGGCCAACTGCCCGGCCGAGGTGGTGCTGGCCGACCTGCAGGCCACCTACTCCAAGGCGAAGGCGGAGCTGGGCCTGACGCTGGGCGTCTTTGCCCTCGCCGTCGTCGCGGCAACGTCCGTTGCCATCGTCGCCTGGGGGACGCCGTGAAGCGCCTGGGCCAGGCCGCGCTGGCGTTCGACCTGGGTGTGCTGACCGGGTTCGCCCTGGCGATGGCGTGGCTCGACGTGCGCGGCAAGAAGCCGCCGCCCCCGCCGCCGCCGGCTCGCGCTCCGGAACCGTTCTGGGCTGTCCGGCCCGATGAGTCGATCCCCCCTTTCACCATCAACACAGGAGATTCCGCGTGACCCTCGTCATCCGCACCACCGGCCTGGAGGACTACCTCGACAGCGGCACTGGCCGCATCAAGGCCCTCATCATGGGAGCCCCCGGCTCCGGCAAGACCCGCTCCTCCTCGTACTGGCCCAAGCCGCTGCTGGCCGACTGTGAGGACGGCCGCATGTCCGTGGCGGACCGGCACATCCCGTACGCCGCCATCACCAGCACCGCCGACATGAAGGCGCTGCTGGACATGGCCGAGGCGGAGGGGAAGAAGCCCAAGGACCAGCGCCGGTTCGAGACCCTCGTGGTGGACACCCTGGACGCCTACCAGCGCATCGTCATCCAGGACTACCTGCGCCGGGCGAAGAAGGCGTCCATGTCGGGCTGGCAGGACTGGGGCCACCTCGAAGCGGAGATGAACGAGCTGATCGGCCGGCTCAACGGGCTGCCGATGAACGTGGTCATCAACCTGCACGTCAAGGACACCAAGGTCGGCGGCGACGACGACGGTGACGGCGGCTACCTGGTGAAGTCCCCGAAGCTGAAGGGCGACCTGAAGGACCAGATCGCCGCCGAGTTTGACCTGGTCGGGTACATGGAGACCGGCTGGGAAGCCATTGACGGCAAGCGCACCCTGGCTCGCTACGTGCAGTGGGAGCCCACCCCGGACAAGCCCATCCTGAAGGACCGCTCAGGGCGGCTGCCCAAGCGCACCTCCGTCACGTTCACCGAGCGGGACTACCTGGGGTTGCTGGAGCCGTTGCGCGAGGCCCTGGAGGCCCTGCAGGCGTCGTCGGTGCTGGACACCCTGGAGACCGAGGAGCCTGTCACCCCCGAGCCTGTGCAGAAGGGCGGGCCGGTAGGAACTGGCACCAAGTCGGCGCCAGTCAAGAAGGCTGCGACCAAGAAGGCCGAACCGCCCAAGGCGGCCCCGCCGGCCAAGCCCGCAGTGCCCGCGACCACCGCTCCGGTGCCCGCGGCCAAGGCCCCGGCCCCGCACGAGGACCCCATCACCGAGGGTGAGGCCGTCCACAACGTCAAGACCATCCTGGGCGGCGAGGTCATCGACCCGACCACCGGCGAGCCCGTGGAAACGTCCGTTGACGCGCCCTCCCCTGCGGAGGCGCCCACTCAGGTCCTGGAGTTCGAGGCCGAAGGGGCGGCATCAGAGCCCACGCCGTCGCTCGTCGTCGCATGCGGCAGTCCTCGCACCGAAGGGGCCACCCCCAAGGCCCAGGGCTGCGGCACCGACCTGCACCTGCAGATCGAGGACGGCCGGGTCGCTGGCTGCACCTCACCCGAGGGGCAGATGCCCGACCTCATCCAGATCGCCGGGATGAAGACCAACACGTTCCTGTGCAACCACTGCTACGGGACCTACCGCAACGCATCGAAGAAGAACTAGGAGAAGCATTCAATGCCGAAAAGCACTGTCGCTGAGGAGTCCCCGTACCCCATCCCCGAGGACACCCTCGTCCCTCTGCGGCTGGAGTCGGTGGAGGCCGTCACCATCGACTACACGGTCAAGAAGGGACCCAACGCCGGCAAGCCCGGCAAGTTCCACAAGTGGGAGTGGACCTTCAGCGTCTACGACGGCGAGTACGCCGGGCTGAACGTGCGTGGCAACTCTGAGCC
>Ga0308175_100000097_pt1 | contig 69184 bp, 55 predicted proteins | sample PhyCR1_3_FD_203893 | JGI IMG/M metagenome (GOLD analysis project Ga0308175, IMG submission 203893) | Soil microbial communities from UC Gill Tract Community Farm, Albany, California, United States - DLSLS.C.R1 | ecosystem: Environmental > Terrestrial > Soil > Agricultural land | place: USA...
CTGGCCGGGCCGGTCACCCGGTTCGACGCCGACCACTTCTGGCAGGCCGCGCGCCGCCCGATGCGGTTTCGCGAGACCTGCGAGGCGATCTGCGTGGACGCGGAGCCGCTGTTCATCGATCTCGGCCCGTCGGGGACGCTCTCCACCTATCTCAAGTACGGCGGCACCCCGGCGCGGCGCGTCGCCGCGCTCACCCCGTTCGGTCAGGACCTGCGGACGATCGACAAGGTCATCGAAGCCACCGCGGAGCTCCGCCTGGCCGCGTGACCGGGCCAACGCATTCGCACCAACCGTCAATGGAGACAAGCAGCATGCTCATGCAACGTCATCGCTCCCTGGTCGTCATCTCGAACATGCAACAACTCATCCTGCCCATCCTCGACACCGAAGACCTGTTCCTGTGGAACGTGTGCGGAATCATGGGGCTCGCGAACAAGCTCGAGGTCCCCGTGCTGGTCATGGAGCACAAGGGCCTGGGCCCCGGGCTCGAGCCGGTGCGTCGGCTGGCGCAGGGGTCCGCGCCATGCGAGATCGACACGTTCTCGTTCGTGAGCGCCCCGGCCGCCGTCGAACGGATCCGGAGCACGGGCCGCGATCAGCTGATCCTGGCCGGCAACGAGACCCACATCTCGGTCATGCACACCGCGCTGGAGGCGCAGTCCAAGGGGTTCGAGGCCTACGTGCTCGCCGAGGCCTGCGCCGCGCGTGACCGTGAAGACCACCAGGCGGCCCTGCCGCGGATCCGTCAGGCCGGGGTCCCGATCGTGACCCGCGAGATGGTGCTGTTCGAATGGATCCCGTGCTCGGTGGACCCGATCTACATCGAGACCAGCATCGCGTTCGTTAAGCATCCGCACCCCTTCCCGAAGACCCAGCCATGACCGCCCCAGGCACGCACCAACCGGGACGACGCATCGCCGTCGTCGGCGGCGGCGCCGCGGGCGTCGTCGCGGCCTGGCGGCTTGCGACCCACCACCACGTCACCCTCATCGAGGCCGAGCAAGAGCTCGGAGGCCACGCCCGCACCGTCATGGTCCCGTCGTCGCAGGGCGACGTCGCCATCGACATGGGCGTCGAGCTGTTCAACGACCGCAACTGGCCCAACTTCTGCCGGCTGCTGGCGCTCACCGGGTGCGAGACGTTTCCAGCGCCGCTCACCTTCGCGGCCAGCTTCGGCGAAGGCGAGACCTGGGAGAACGACGTCCGCTTCCGGTCGCCGCTGTGGAGCCGGCTCCGGGGCGAGTGCGACCGGTTCCAGCAGGCCATGGACGGCGTCATGCAGCACGTCGCGGACCACGCGAACGTGACCCTGCGCGAGTACACCGAGCGCCAGCACTACTCTTCCGAGTTCGTCACCAAGGCGCTCATCCCGATGCTCAGCACGTTCTCCGGATCGCGCGCCCCGCTGCTCGAATTCTCGCTCACGTACGCCGCGGCGTGCTTCTCGGAGCACATGCTGTCGTTCCTCCACGCGCCCTACTACCGCAAGGTGGTGGGTGGCCTCAGCCGCTACCTCGCGCACCTCGCCCGCGCCATCCAGATCGTCCGCACCGGCGCGCCCGTCTCGGCCATCCGGCGCGAGGCCGGCGCGGTCCACGTGCGCGACGCGGCGGGGCACGAGGAAGCCTTCGACCAGCTCGTCCTCGCGACCCACGCCGACATCGCGCTCGCGCTGCTGGGCGATGCGTCCACCGAGGAGCGCGCGCTGCTCGGCGCCATCGAGTACCACGAGGCCCGCTCGCTCGTGCACACCGACGCATCCGTGCTGTCGCCGTACCTCGCCCACCGCAGGGCGAGCTGCGAGTACGTGTGGCTCGGCCACGGCCCGGAGGGCTCGGTGACGCGCAACATGACCGTGGCGAACGGGCTCGACCCGGAGCGCGATCCGATCTTCGTCACGATCAACCCCCAGGTGCCGCTCGCGCCGGACCGGATCGTCGCCGAGGCGGTGTGGAAACACGCCAGGCTGCGCCCGCAGGACATGACGACGAAGCGCAACTTCCGCTCCATCCAGGGCAAGAACCGCGTGTGGTTCTGCGGGATGGACACCACCTTGACCGGACATGAAAGCGCGGTCTGCTCGGGCCTGCTCGTCGCCGACGCGCTGGGCGCCGATTATCCCTTCGCGCATCACGCCGCCGCCGCCCGGCAACTTGGAATCATCAACAACATCATGGGAATTGGAAGGACACTGCCATGTTGAAACCGCTCTATCCCGAGATCCGGGTCCCCGGATCGGGTCCTCTCCTCGCCATCTTCACCACCTCGCACGGCGAGATCACCGTGGAGCTCGACGAGTCGGCCGCGCCCAAGAGCGTCCGCACGTTCGTCGGCCTTGCCCTGGGGACCCAGCCGTTCCGCGACGCGCGGCTGCAGCGCGTCGTGGAAGGCGGCGAGAGCTTTTATCAGGACACCACGTTTCATCGCGTCGTGCCGGACTTCCTGATCCAGGGCGGAGATCGGCTCGGCACCGGCTTCGGCGGCCCCGGGTTCCGCATCGCCGACGAGCTCACCGGCCGCCACGACGAACGAGGCGTGCTGTCGGTCGCGCACAGCGGCCCGACGACCGCCGCCTCGCAGTTCTTCCTCACCGCGCGGGCGGCGCCGTGGCTGGACGGCGTCCACACCGTCCTGGGCACGATCGTGCATGGCCACGCCGTCGTGCGCGACATCTCGCACGTTCCGGCCGACGAGCGCGACCGCCCGCTTCGCCCGGTCAAGCTGCGGTCGATCCAGATCCGGCACGCGACGCCCTGAACCACCCGCGCCGAGGACCTACCGCCATGGCCGTCCACACTCCCACTGCTGGGCTGGACCAGATTCGAGCCCTCGCAGCGAACATCCACGCACGGGGGCAGCGCCTCGTGGTCACATCCGGGTGCTTCGATCTGCTCCATTATGGCCACGTGAAGTTCCTGCAGGGCTCGCGCGCGCTCGGCGACGCCCTCGTCGTGCTGGTCAGCGTGGACGAGGACATCCGCGCGCTCAAGGGCCCGTCCCGCCCGATCATCCCGGGCTGGGAGCGCGCGCACGTCCTCGACGCGCTGGCTGCGGTGGATGACGTGATCCTGCATGCCGGCGACGTGTTCTACGAACTGCTCGCCATCCTCCGCCCGCACCACTTCACCAAGGGCCTCGAGTACCACGCGCACCCGGACTACCTCGCCACCCTGCGGCCGTACGTCGGAGAGGTCTCGCTCGTTGATCACCCGGTGACGTCGACGACGTCGACCAGCATCATCGAGCGGTGCCGCGCAGCGACGTAGGCCGCGGGGCGGCCGCGTCCAGCTCGTCGAGCCGGTAGCCCTGGGCCTGCTCGCGAAACATCCGGGCGTAGCGGCCATCGTGGGCCAGGAGCTCCCGGTGGGAGCCTCGCTCGATGATCCGGCCGTCCTCGAACACGGCGATCTGATCCGCCATGCGCACGGACGACAACCGGTGGCTGATCAGCACGATGGTGCGATCTCCCTTGTTGTCGTGGATGCGCTGGTAGATCTCGGTCTCCGCTTCGGGGTCGAGCGCGGCCGTCGGCTCGTCGAGCACGAGCACCCCCCCGCGATGCATGAACGCGCGCGCGAGCGCCAGCCGTTGCCACTGGCCGCCCGACAGGTCGACGCCGCCGAACGCGGGGCCGAGCGGCGTGTTGACGCCGGCGGCCAGCCCGTCGATCACCGAGGATGCCTCCGCGTCCTCGAGCGCCTGCGCGATCGCCTTCGGGTCCTGGATCGATGGCAACCAGCCCACGCCCACGTTGTCACCCGCGCTGAACTGATAGCGGACGAAGTCCTGGAAGATCAGCCCCACGCGGCGCCGGATCTCGTCCGGCTGCAGCCTGGCGAGGTCCTGGCCATCGAGCAGGACCACGCCCGAGGTCGGCTGGTGGAGCCGCGCGAGCAGCTTGACGAACGTCGTCTTCCCCGACCCATTGGCGCCGATGAGCGCCAGCGTCGCTCCCGCACGGAGCGTGAGGCTCACGTCGTGGAGCGCGTCGCGCGTCGCGCCCGGATAACGAAACGAGACCCCGCGGAACTCGATCTCGGGCGCGGGCAGTCCCACCACGGGGACCTGCTCGAATCCGGCCCCGACCGCTTCCTCCTCCGCTGGGATGGCGAGGAACTCGAACAGCTGGGTGACGAACAGGTTATGCTCGTAGGCCTTCGCCAGCGCGAGCAGCGCGGTGTTGAGCGCGAGCTGGCCCTGCTGGAGGACCATGAGGTACAGCGTCATGCTGCCGAGCGAGATCGTCCCCCGCGCCGCCTCGACAACGATATACGCATAGGTCGCATACAGCCCCGCGTAGCCGAGCAACGAGAACACCACCGCGCGCCGCCCGCGCCGGCCGGCCAGTGCGGCCTCCTTCGCATTGTAGGTTTCATTGATGGTCTTGTGGCGTGCGAGCAACCACGGCCCCAATCCCAGGAGCTTGATCTCCTTGACGTTCTGCTCGGCCGTCAGCAGCCACTCCAGGTAGAAAGACTTACGGACCCGCTCGATGTTGGCGCGCTGCAGCTCGAACGAGGCGCGGCCGTACCAGACCTCGATGAAGAACGGCGGGATTGCCGCCGCCACCATCACCGCGACGGCCCACGGCCCGAACGACCAGAGCAGGATTGCGTAGCCTATCACCGTGATCCCGTGACGCAGGATCGCGATGGATTGCATGGTGAGGTCGATGACCCGCATACCCACCTCCTGGCGGATCTGCATGGTCTTGTTGATGAACTCGGGATTCTCGAAATGCGGATAGGCGATGCGCCCTGCCTTCTCGAGCACGAGCTGGCTCGCACGGAGGGAGAACCGCGCGCGCAGGACGATCTGCACGTAGGTGGACACGTGCGTGAACAGCATCCGGACCAGCACGAGCGAGCCTTCGAGCCCGACGAAGAACAGCGGCTGCGAGGAGCCACCGTGCGTGGCGGACACCACGGCGTCGAGCAATCGCTTGGCGAGGTAGGCGATGGCGATCGAGCACGCGGCGTCCGCGAGCTGGCAGACGATCGCCACGAGGAGCCACCACCGGCTGGTGCGTACGACCATCCCCGTCATCTCGACGATGCGGCGCAACAGCGAGCCGGAGGTCCTGGGGGCCGGTCCCGGCGAGGTCGCAGCCGGGTGTGCAGACGCAGAGGACGACATCGGGAGGCGCTGCCCTGGCTCGCGGGAACACGACGGCGCTTGTGGAAGGTTACGGAAGCTGAACCTGGAAAGCGAGAAGATCCAGCGGCGCTCCTCGTGAGCCTCGGCGCAACCGTTGCGACGAGCTTTCATGGGTAACGTCGAGCCGGCGTTCGCGTTCGGCTCGGCTCACGGAGCGTGGAGCGCGAGCACGACGGCGCGCCCCGAACGCGCGTCATGCTGGTGAGCCGGATTTGGCGAGCCTGGCCTCCAGCAGCTTGGATCCCGCCATGAGCGCCGTCTCTCGCAGCGCGCGATGCTCAGGTTAGCTTCGCTGCTGGCTGGGCGCCCTGTCCGCGCAGCCACGTCGCGCCCGGTGCCGCGAGGTTCGCCGCCGCCGCTCGATGACGCGTGGCGATCTGCGCCTGCCCTCGCGCCTCGGCGATCCGCGCCGTGTAGACGTGAGCGATCGCGCGGGTCGCGCTGCCAACACGTACATCGTCGACAACGCGCGCCAACTGCTGCGCCGCGACGTCGAGATCGCCCGCACGCCAGGCGATCTGTCCCTCGGCAAGCCAGCCGAGCGCCGGTGTACGCGGCCCCATAACGATGGCGCGGCGTGCCTCTTCGACGGGGCGGCCGAGCTCGACCAGCGCGCCGATCTTCACGACCGACGCCAGCGGTAGGAGCTCGGGATCCGGGCGAGCCTCGTCGATCGCGGCCAGCGCTTCGGCGAACTCGCCACGCAGCTCGTGGGCGAACGCGCGAGCGACGAGGAACCTTGCGCGGTCGGCCGGCCGGCGCTTGCGAGACAGCTGGCGATCCGCGAGCGCGAACAGGCGCGCGACATCCCCGACGCTGAGGGCGCGCGTGAGCGCCGCGGCCTCGGTCATCGCGCGGAACACGAACCAGACGACGAACACGAGCACGAGGCCGGCGCCCATCCAGGCCTTGCCGGTCGTGTTGGTCTCCGAGGTCGCCGCGAGAAACACGTACGCGAGCGTCATCATCACCGGGACCGCCCACCGCGACAGGATCTGCCAGATGCGCTCGACGAGGTCAGTGTCCGGCACCTCGTGGTCGGGCAGGCCGTGGTCGAGCGGGTCGCGGTCGCGTTGCGCCGTCATGTCGAGCTCCGCCGCGTCACCTCGTCTCGCGGACGTGGCGCGCGATCCGCATCGCGCACTCGAGCGCCTGCTCGTAGTTGAGGCGCGGATCGACGCGGCTCTTGTACGCACGCTCGAGATCGATGTCGGACAGGCCGCGCGCGCCGCCGGTGCACTCGGTGACGTCCTCGCCGGTGAGCTCGATGTGCACGCCGCCCAGCCGCGAGCCGAGCTGGGTGTGGAGCTCGAAGCTCTGCTCGAGCTCGTCGACGATCTTGTCGAACCGCCGCGTCTTGATGCCGCCTGCGGTGGTCTCGGTGTTGCCGTGCATCGGATCGCAGATCCACAGGACCTGCCGGCCGGCGCGCCGCACGGCCTCGATCAGCGCCGGCAGCTTGGTGGTGACCTGCCCCGCGCCCATGCGGTGGATCAGCGTGATCCGGCCCGGCAGGTGCTCGGGATCGAGCGCGTCGAGTAGGCCGAGCAGCCAGTCGGTGGTCATCGCCGGCCCGATCTTGATCCCGAGCGGGTTCCGGATCCCGCGGTGGAACTCGACGTGCGCGCCGTCGAGCTGCGCGGTGCGCATGCCGATCCACGGGAAGTGGGTCGACAGGTTGTACCAGCCGGGCCGGCGCGGCACCCGGCGGGTCTGGGCCTGCTCGTAGGGCAGCGCGAGCGCCTCGTGGCTGGTGTAGACGTCGACGCGGCGCAGGACCTCGCTCTCGACGCCGGTGATCGCCGCGACGAAGTCGAGCGACTCGCGGATCGACTCGACGATGCGCTCGTACTGCGCCGCGTTCGGCGTCCCCTTGGCGAACGACACGTCCCAGTACTCGGGGTGGTGGAGATCGGCGAAGCCGCCCTCGACCAGCGAGCGGATGAAGTTGAGGGTCAGGCCGGCGCGCTCGTAGGCGCGCAGCATCAAGGTGGGATCGGGCTCGCGGTCGACCGCGGTGAACCCATCGCGGTTGATGATGTCGCCGCGGTACGACGGCAGCGTCACGTCGCCGCGGGTCTCGACGTCGGCCGACCGGGGCTTGGCGTACTGGCCGGCGATCCGGCCGATCCGGACCACGGGCTTGCGGGTGCCGTGGACGAGCACCAGCGACATCTGCAGGAGGATCTTCAGCTTCGCGGCGATCGACTCGGAGCGGCAATCGTCGAAGCTCTCGGCGCAATCGCCGCCTTGCAAGACGAACGCCTCGCCGCGCGCCGCCCGGGCGATCTCGGTGCACAGCTGCTCGATCTCCCACGAGGTCACCAGCGGCGGCAGCCGGCCGATCTCCTCGATCACGCGCGCCAGCGCGACCTGATCGGCGTAGCCAACTTGCTGCTGCGCGGGCCTGGTCGTCCAGCTGCTGGGCGACCAGTCGAGCGCTTCGGCCGCTCGTGCCGTGATCGCGGTCATTCGGCCGGCTCCTGGCTGGCCGCCGGGCTCGCCCCGCACGTGACCGGTCGCTTGCCCTCGTAGTCCAGCCGCGGCGCGGTCTTCGAATACAGCCGCGCGGGATCGATCGTCGCCTTGGGCGTCGCCTTCCAGCCGCGCAGCACGTCACCAACGGCGTCGCGGATGATCACGTCGGTCACCTGGATCGCCCCCTCGGGCAGCTTGAGCTGGCCGAGCACGCCGTTGCCGCCCGACGCCAGGAAGTCGCTGGTCGCGAGCTTGTAGGTGCGGCCCTCGGCGAGCGGCTTGCCCGCCACGGTGATCCGCACGTCGAGCTTGCCGGCCTTGCAGCGCGCCTTCGCCGTGAGCCCTCCCCAGGACAGGAAGGCACCGCCGTGCTCCAGGTTCGAGGTGACGAGCTTGTGCAGATCCTTGCCGGTGATCGCGACGATGGCGAACCGGTTGTCGAACGGCAACGCCTCGAACAGCTGGCCGTAGGTCAGCTCCCCACCCGGCAGATCGGCGCGCAGGCCGCCGCCGTTGGTCAGCGCGACCTGGGCGTCGGGGCGCGCGGCGAGCATCAGATCGCAGAAGAAGTTACCCTCGGCCGATTCCGTCGTGTGCGCCCGGGTGATGATCTGCGCCAGCGTGACGCCGAGCTTCTCCTTGCGGCGCTCGCCGGCACGTGCCATCGCCGCGTCGGCGATCTGCTGGATCTCCGGATCGGCGACGACCGGCTTGCCCTCGTAGGTGCCCGGCGCGCACGCCGCGACCGACACCGGGTTGCCGTGGCTGTCGAGCGCGCACATGAGGTGCGGCTTGTCGATGTGCACGCCGGTCACCCGGCCGTCCGGACCGATCCGCAGATCGACCCGGCCGAACGCGCGACCTCCCGCCGCCGATTCGATCACCGCGACCCCGTCCAGCCGGTGCGCGATCTCTGCATGGGTGTGGCCGGCGACGATGACGTCGAGCGTGCCCCTGGGCAGGCCGGCGAGCAGCGGGAACAGCTCCTCGGACCTGTCACACGACGACGCGTCGTCGGGGTCATCGAACTGGGTGCATTTCGAGCCGATGTGCATGGTCGCGACGATCACCTGCGCCCCCCGAGCGCGCAGCGCCCTGGCTTGCTCGGCGATCGCCGGCGCGGCCGGCGCCATCTTGAGGCCGTCGAAGTTCGCCGGCATCGTCGTGAAGGGCGTCGACGCCGTGCTCGCCCCGATGATCCCGACCTTGATCCCCGCGACCTCGACCATCACCGAGGCCGGCATGTTCGGCCAATCGATGCGCGCGCCGGTCCTGGCGTCGAGGATGTTCGAGACCACGAACGGAAACCTGGCCTCGCGCGCGCGGGCCTTGAGCGCCCCGCGCGGATCGTCTGCGCTCGTCGCCGCGGTCGCCGCCGGGCCCTCGGGGCCATAGTCGAACTCGTGGTTACCGACCGCCGCCGCGGCATACCCGAGCGCGTTGTAGGCACGCACGATGTCAGCGCCCTCACCGAGGTTGGACTCGAGCGTCCCCTGGAACATATCGCCGGCATCGAGGAGCAGGACGCCGCCACCATCCGCCGCACGGGCCGCGCGGAGGTTCGCCACGAACCCGGCAAATAGCGGCAACCGCTCGAGCGCGCCGTGCAGATCGTTGGTTCCCACGATCGAGAGCGTCACGGCCCCACGCTGGGCGGCAGGGGGCGTGCTCGAAACCGCGCTCGCCGGGGGAGACGTGCTCGGAACAGCATTCGTAGGCGCGGCAGGGTGCGAGCACGCAACCAGGAGCCACACGCAGAGCAAGACCGGTTTCATGTAGCCGAACTCTACCCTGGATCATCCAGATTGTTCGTCGTGGCCACGCGGCCACCCGGCCACGCGGCGCCCGCGCGCGGGCGATCTGGGTGACCGCGGATGATACGGCGATGACGGCGGTGCAGGTCGGTCGATCACCCACCGGGCACCCACCGGGCACCACCGAGCATTTGCGCTCACCTGTCCCAGAAACTACCCTACCCGATCGTTCGTGCCATGCGCTTGATCGACGCAGTTCCGTCCGTGCTGGACGCATCCGGCTGAATAAACGGGGGTACACTGCGTCCACGTTTGGTCAGGAGGGATTGATGCGTTCTCAATTACATCGAGTGCTCGTCTCGACGGGGCTCGCGGCAGCGACCCTGCTCGGCACCGCGTCGAGCTCGTTCGCACAGGTTCGCGATCATCGTCATGAACCACCACCCGCGGCGCCACCCGCCCCGCCGCCCCAGGCGGAGGTCGGCCCCCGGGAAGCACCTCCCCCGCCGCGCGAGGAGCGCCACGACGCACGGCGCGAAGGCTTCGTGTGGGTGGGCGGGCGCTGGGACTGGCGCCGGCGCGAACACAAATGGGACTGGCTGCCCGGTCACTGGGAGCGTGAGAAGCACGGCCACAAGTGGCGCGAGGCACGCTGGGAGCAGCGCGGTGACGAGTGGGTCCTGGTCGAAGGCGGCTGGATCCAGGCCGAGGTTCGCCCGACCAAGGCGCCACCGGTGCTGCGCGAGGAGCGCTTCGAAGCCCGCCCCGGCTTCGTGTGGGTGCGCGGTCGCTGGGACTGGCGCGATGGCAACTGGGTATGGGTCGATGGCCGCTACGAGCGCGAGCGCGCCGGCAAGCGGTGGCGCGAGGCACGCTGGGAGCTGCGCGATGGCGCCTATGTCCTCGTCGATGGTGACTGGATCGACGCGCCGATCTCGCGGTTTCCGACCGCCGCGCCCCCGGCGCCGCGCGATGAGCGCCACGACGCACGGGCCGGCTTCGTCTGGGTCCGCGGCCGGTGGGACTGGCGAAACGGCAACTGGGAATGGCTCCCCGGCCGCTGGGAGCGCGAGCGCTCCGCGCAGCGCTGGAACGAAGGCCGCTGGGAGCTCCGCGGCGATCACTGGGAGTGGATCGAGGGTGGCTGGGGTGAGGTGCCGAAGTACCCACCGCTCGATCAGCCACCGCCGCCGCCGCAGCGCGATGACATCCGCGTCGATCCGGGCTTCGTCGTGATCCCGGGCCGCTGGACCTGGGAAAACGGCCAGTACGTCTGGCAACACGGCCAGCGTGCGCACGCCGAACCCGGCATGCACTATGTCTCGGGCGAGTGGGTGCAGCGCGATGGACACTGGCTGTGGACCAACGGCAACTGGGTCAAGGACGAAGCGCCACCACCACCACCGCCGTACAACCCACCGCCCGGGGGAGGCCCGAGGTCAGCACCACCACCTCCCCACGAGGAGCACATCGTTCCGCGCGATGGCTTCGTCTGGGCCCGCGGTCACCAGGAGTGGCGCGGCAACCAGTACGAATGGATCCCCGGTCACTGGGAGCGGCAGCGCGCGAAGCTGAGCTGGTACGACGGGCGCTGGGAGCAGCGCGGCAACGAATGGATCTACATCGAAGGCGGCTGGCGCTGAGCCAGCGAGACCCGATCGCGCGATCCCAGGCAGCCTGAAAAGCGCGCCGGGATCGCCGGCCAGCACCGGGCGTGGCTCAGAACTTCCGCACGAACAGCGGCAGCTTCAGCTCCACGCCGTAGTCACCGTGATACTCGGTCGGCGACATCTCGAAGGCCGGCAGCTCCAGGCTCACCGAGTGGCCGTGTAAGCCGAGATCGATGCGTGCGTGGACGTGTGCGTTGATGTCGTCAAACTGAATATCACTGTCGACCTGGAACGCCACCATCCCGGGGTTGCCGCCACCGACGCGAACGTGGGCGTGGCGATGGCGACCGTCGAGCGTCAGCTGGAACATGTCGTGAGTGACCAGATCCAGGTGCCGCCCGAGCTCGTTGCCGAGCTGCGTCAGCCGATCGGTGATCTGATCCTCGAGCGAGAGGCCGTGACCTTCCGGCACGCTCGGCCAGCGATCGCCGAGCAAGTCGGTGGGCTCGCTGGGAGGCTCGGCGACGGCGAGCTTCCCCGCCGCGACCAGCGCGGCAACCACGGTCATCGATCGCACAGGCTTCATGATGGATCCGGCGGTCGTGGAGCTTCTGTGCGCGAGGCTACGATCGCGTGCTAATCAGGTCGCCATGAAACGCGCCGTCGTGTTTGTGACGCTGGTCGCCGCGCTCGGCACGGCGTGCAAGAACGGTCCCAAGGCCACGCCGGGTGCACCGGCACGCACAACGACCGCGGCCGGCGCGCCCGAGGTCCCTGCGAGCGCCGGCAACGCGAAGGGCGCACCGCCGGCGTCCCCCGTCCCGGCCGATCCCCTCGCGCATCCCCTGTTCTGGTCGGTGGAGAAGGCCGGCAAGACGACCTACTTCCTCGGCACGATGCACGTCGGCATCGACGCCGAGGCGCGGCTGCCGGCGATCGTATGGGACAAGCTCCACGCCGCGAAGACGTTCGCGATGGAGGCCGACCTCGATGATCCCGCGGTTGCTTCGCTGCTCCAGCCGACCGCGCGCTCGCTTCACCAGGACCTCGGCGACACGTACTGGAAGAAGCTCGAAGACGCGATGGGCCCCGGCGTGGCCACGGCGATCGATCACCTGCCGCCGCTGGTGCCCGCCACCGCGCTGGCCGTGCGCGGGCTACCGCCGACCGCGCCGATGGACCAGGTGCTCTCGACCCGCGCGGCCGGCGAGCACAAGCAGCTGGTGTTCCTCGAACCGGTCACCCGCCAGCTCGCGATCCTCGGCAAGTGGATGGATCTCAAGGCGCTCAAGATGTTGCTCGACGAGCTCCCCGAGGGCGAGCGGCACGCCAAGGCGATGCTCGACGCCTACATCGCCGGTGATGAGCCAGCAATGGTCGCCCTGAGCGATCGCGAAAAGACCGACGCGCTCCTCCACGGCTACACCGCCGCCGAGTACGACCAGGAGATGAACGAGATGCTCTACGACCGCAACTCGTCCTGGATCGACGCGCTCGAGAAGCTCCACGCCGAGGGCGGCGGCTTCGTCGCGGTGGGCGCGCTGCACCTGCTCGGGCCGCGCAGCGTGCTCGCGATCCTGGCTGGCAAGGGCTACCGTGTGACGCGGATCGCCCCGTGACCGCGGAGCCTGAAGCCTCAGGCCTGAAGATCGCGTGACGCCCCGGACCGTCCCATATGAGGGATTGCTCACCTCGGTAAAGCTCGGTCATACTCGGCGGCTCTGGAGGCACCGATGCATCACGCCGTCCTCGCCGCTGTGCTCTCGACGTTGGCCCTGGTGGGAGGCTGCCACGGCGCCCCGAGCGGGGGAGGCGATGACGTCCTGATCGGTCAGTACTCGCTCACCTGGGGCCCGGTGACCGTCGCGCCGAGCCAGGAGTCGACGCAGTGCATCTGGATGCGCCTGTCGAACGACACCGAGATCAAGGTGCACCAGCTGCACAACCTCCTGGGCATGAGCTCGCACCACCTGATCGTCTACAAGGACGACATGGACGCGACCGAGCAGCCCACGCCGGTGCCGTGTCAACCGTTCGCCGGCGCGCTGAACCCGACCGGCAAGATCTTTCCGGTCATGATCACCCAGAAGCACGACGACGCGCTGACCCTCCCCGAGGGCGTCGCGTACACGCTGGCGCCGCATCAGATGATCAAGATCGAGATGCATTACTTGAACCCGAGCGACGTGGATGCTCAGGCGACCGCGACGGTCGACTTCTTCGCCGCGGAGCCCACCGCGATTCGCGACGAAGCCAACATCCTGTTCATCGGCACGCCGGACATCTCGCTTGCGCCCAACGTGATGACCGAGGTCCACGAGTTCTTCAACCCGGGCTGGGCCTCGCTCGATCTGTCCACGTCGAAGTTCTTCGCCATCACCGGCCACACCCACAAGCTCGGCCTGGACGTCACGGTAGGCATCGCCGACACGCCGACCAGCGCCGTCACCCCGGTCTACGCGCCGGCCACGTTCCTGTGGAGCGAGCCGGAGACGACGACGCACCAGCCGGAGTTCCAGGTGTCGGCCGCGGGCGGCTTCGACTTCAGCTGCAGCTACTACAACAACACGAGCGCGACGGTCCGCTTCGGGGAGTCGGCAAACAACGAGATGTGCTTCTTCTGGGCGTACTACTACCCGTCCAACGGCTCGCACGTGTGCGCGCACACCGATCGGTTCGGCGCCGGCCTCGACCTGTGCTGTCCGGACGCCGGCGCGTCCCTGTGCAGCCTGCTCGATACCGGCAGCAAGCCGTGATCACACGGCGCGCAGCAACTGGCCGGCGGCGGCGAGCGCGGCCTGGGGTATCTCGTGGCCGCCAAAGAAAGGGTGCCAGTCGACGACGGCCCCGGCCGCGACCAGGCGCTCGCGCAGCACCTCGGCGACGCTGAACGGCAAGAGGTTGTCCTGCCGGCCATGCGAGAGCATCACGGGGACGCCCGCGAGCGCCGGCATCCGCCGCTGCCAGACCGATTCGGCGAGCAGCGTGCCGGACATGAGGAGGAGCCCGGCCGGCGGCGCGTCGCGGTGCAGGGCGACATCGAGCGAGAGCATCGCGCCCTGCGAGAACCCACCGAGCACGAGCCGGTTCGCGGCGATCGAGAACCGCGCCGTGAGCTCGTCCAGGAACCGCATCACCTGCGCGCGCGCTTCGGGGAGGCCATCGGGGACCTCGTCGCGCCGGTCGCGCACGACGCCGTGGCGAAGCTCCTCCTCGAGGCGCGCGAGATCGAGCAGCCACCACGCGCGCGAGTCGCCGTACAGGCCGCCGAGCGAGAGCGGCGCTTCCGGACACACGAAGCGCACCGGCGCGTCGATCGCCTCGGCGAGCCCGACGAGATCGTCGCCGGAAGCGCCGAAGCCGTGGAGCAAGACGCACGTGGTCGCCGCATCGGCCGCACCGAGGATGTGGGAGGTGAGCCCCGCGAGCTCGAGACGAGTGGGTTGCACCTGCCGAGCGTCGCATGACCACGCGCCCCGCACCATCCATGTAGATCACGCCGGCTGCCGCGGCCGGTCACTCGCTGTGGTGCGCGCCGTGCGGCAGCGCCGGATCATACGTACCGTTGCCGTTGGCGTCGAGGAAGATCGGGTTGGTCAGCGCGAACAGATGGACCGTGACGTCCCGCCCGCCGACCACCGGGGCCAGCGAGCCGTCGCCCTCGACCCGCACGATCACGTACGTATCGTTCGCCACCGCGAGGTCGTACGTCTGGTGGAACCGCTCGACGCCGTCGCTGCGGGCGACGTCCCAGCGCTTCACCTCCTTGCCCGCGACGTAGAGCATCACGCGCGAGACCTCGACCCCACGGCGCCGCGCGCACGGCGATGTCCACGGTTGCCTTGCCGGCCGGCGCGGGCGCGAGGTCGCCGATCCCGACGCCGCCGATCGAGAACGCCACGATGGGGCCGGTCGTGAAGAACGCGTGGTGCGCCTTGACGCCGCGCGCGACCTCGTCGGGCAACATCGCCCCCGGGTCGTCGTGCTCGACGAGCACGTAGTTGCGCGGTTAGTGAAGCCCAACGCCGGTTCCCCGCACCGCCGACGTGCGATCGGCGGTGAAGCGCGCATGGTGCGAGGCTTGAGAGAGATTGCGAAAGACAATTCGGGAACTACAAAAAACTTGACACGACGGCGCGTACATCAATGATGGGTTAGATGAACACTGCGGAGAACCTCGCACCCACGAGCGCTGTGCCGTTGAGCTGGGTGAAGATCTGCATGCTGCATCCCAACGAGTGGGTATGCCTACTCGATATCGCTCACGAGTCGGATGGTTCGATCCGCTCCGCGCGCGTTGTCAGTCACGACCGTTCGATCGAGCAAGCGCTAGATCAAGTCGACCCGCCCAACCCTGATGCGACGGTGGCGCATACGTCGGGACATCCACTTTGGACGCCCCGCATGGAGATCGTTGATGAGAGCCGAGACCACCTTCGATCTCGTCGGTGATCTAATCGGTGTCGGCGCCGTCATGGTGGGCCCGACGGGTCGCGCCGATGTGACGCTCATCTTGGACACTGCCGCGGTGATGACGACGATAGTGCCAAGCGTGGCCCACTCGATCGGGTATACTCCTGCACATCGCGTCGGCTTGAGTGTCACCCGCACTGCCGCCGCAGAAGAGCGCGGCTACATCGTCCGCTCCGAAGTATCGACGCTCGGGTTCACGATGCCCAACCATCGGGTCGTCGTGGCGGACCTTGGATACGGTATCGACGGCTTGCTCGGCATCACCTTCCTGCGGCACTTCAACATCGAGATCCGATACGCAGAGCGTCGAATCCTCGTCGAGAAAATCGCTCCCTGACCGCGTGACAATCTTGCTACGCCGCGGCCGGTCTCGTCGCGGCTCAGTTGGCCCGTGCTCCTGAAGTGGCGGCAGGACCGCGCGGCCGGAACCGCGACAAGGATGTCCGGATGTCACCACGAGCCGCGAGCGGGCTCGAGCGATTCCCTGGCATTTCGAACAGTTTGACTGGCGCGAATCATGCTGAAGGCAACGGCCCATGCGGGCTTATGCGCTGGTGCTGCTCCTCGCCTCGGGTTGTTCCCTCTACTTTCCGCCCTCCTCGCAACCGAACGGCGGGGGGCCGCCGCCCGAGCCAGACCCGGTCCCGCCGGATGCGTCGGTTCCACCGCCTGACGCGTACCAGCCGCCCACGCCTGGCGGGGCGATGGCTCGCTGCGAGGATGGCCAGCTGTACGTCACGACCTCGGCGACGTTTCCCGATCAGCCGGGGCACGGAGCGGGACGGCTGATCGGGCACTGCTCCGGGGCGTGCCGCTCGGCGGCGGTGGCCTGCACGACCGCCGGCTGCGAGGAAGCCGCGCAGACGCTGTGCAGCGCGCCGATCTCGCTCGGCGCCACGTGCCCGCTCGAAGGCGCCGCGTGCCAGGGGGCCGAATCGATCGGCTGCCCGGAGTCGACGGCCTGCAGCGACCCGGTGGCCGGCTCGACCTGCGCATGTGCGAACGGCAAGTACCACTGCACGCAGGTCACGCCCGCGGCGACCGTCCAGGCCGCCATCGTCGGGAAGTGGCGCGGCGTGGTCACGCCTCCGGGGTTCTCCCCGCCATATCAGATCACGCTGTGGATCTATCCCGATGGGACGTACTGGCCCGATTGCGCGAACGAGCACTGCAGTGCGTTCTACTATGGAGGCGACGGCCCCGCGCCCGATCGCAAGATCACGATCCTGTCGACCTCGCAGGCCGTGGGCTCGTGGGCCGATATCGTCATCGACTTCGGATTGACGATCCCGAACGTGGGCACCCTGAGCGGGCTCGTGGTCGACGCCACGACGCTCCGCTTCACGTTCTCCGCGTCGTGGCTCAGCTGCGGCCAGCCGTTCGACGTGAACCTCACGCGCTACTGACGAGGTGTGCAACGGCGATCAGGCCGGCGTGGTGATGCCGAGCAGCCTCGCCGCGTTGCCCGCAAGGATCGCGGTCTTGTCGGCGTCGGACAGGCCCGGCGCCGACAGGACGTGGTCGAAGGGCGCCTTGGCCCAGGGGTAGGGCGCATCGCTGCCGACCACGAGCTGGCTCGCGCCGACCTCGGCGGCGAGGTGGCGGAGCGCCTCGGGCGTGAACACCATCGTGTCGTAGTACAGCTGCTTCAGGTACTCGGTCGGCTTGTTCTCCACGGTCGCCGGGATGGCGAGATCCGGCCGCCAGATGCCCTGCCCGAGCTTCAGCCCGCCGAGCTCCAGCGCCTCGACCACCGCCGCGTGCGCGTGGACGTCGATCACCTTCACCCGCTTGCCACCTACCTTGATGGTTCGCCGGGCTTGCGCATGGCCCACGCGCGGACCGAGGAGATGGCAGCCCACGAAGCACACGCCTGTGAGGACCGCGTTCTCCAGGAACTCCCTTCGTGTCGTCTCTCGAACCTCCTGTCCGCGGTTCATATCCCCCCTGGATCCACGGCGATAGCCCCAAATGCGGTGATGGCCGAGATCCGCCGCGATCACATGTCTGATAATCTCCTCCCGATGTGGCGACTCGCGCTGCTCCTGCTCGCCGCGTGCGGCCGCTTGGGCTTCGACACCCCGACCGACGCGCTCACCGGCGACATGGCGGGCGTCGGGATGTTCGCGCCGGCTCGGCAAACCTACATCAAGGCGTCGAACCCCGAGGTCGACGACTACTTTGGCATGACGGTGGCGCTGTCTGCCGACGGTTCAACGCTCGCCATCGCCGCGCCGCACGAGGACAGCGGGGCCGCCGGCGTCAACGGCGATCAGACCAGCAACACGGCGACCAACGCTGGAGCCGTCTACATCTTCACCCACAACGGCAGCTGGCAGCAGCAAGCGTATCTCAAGGCGAGCAACGTAGATGTCGATGACAACTTCGGCTCCGGTCTCGCGCTGTCCGCCGATGGCAATACGCTCGTGATCGGGGCGACGGCTGAATCCAGCCGGCCGGGGAACCCAGCCGACAACTCGCTCACCGGCGCCGGCGCGGTGTACGTCTTCGTCCGCACCGGCACGACCTGGACGCAACAGGCGATGGTCAAGGCGTCGAACGCCGACGCCGGCGATCGCTTCGGCGCGGCGGTCGCGCTGTCGGCCGATGGCAACACGCTCGCGGCCGGGGCGCCCGCCGAGGCCAGCGCGGCGACGGGGGTCGGCGGCAACCAGGCCAGCAACACGGCGACGGCCAGCGGCGCCGTCTATGTGTACAGGCGCAGCGGTCAGACCTGGAGCCAGGAGGGGTACATCAAGGCGTCGAACACCGAAGCAAACGATGAGTTCGGCGGGGCGGTCGCGCTGTCGGCCGACGGCAACACGCTCGCGGCCGGCGCGCTCGGTGAGGACAGCGCCGCGACCGGGGTGAACGGCGACGGCACCGACAACTCGGCCAAGATCAGCGGCGCGGCCTACGTGTACACCCGCGCCGGCACGACCTGGAGCTTCCAGGCATACGTCAAGGCGTCGAACACCGGCGCGAGCGACCGGTTCGGCACCGACGTCTCGCTGTCGGGCGACGGCAACCTGCTCGCGGTCGGAGCGCCGTCCGAGAGCAGCTCCGCGACCGGCGTCGGCGGCGATCAGACCAACAACGGCGCGGGCCTCAGCGGGGCGGCCTACCTGTTCTCGCGGGCGAACGCGACGTGGCGGCAAAGTGCCTACGTCAAGGCATCGAATACCGGCTCCGGCGACTTCTTCGGAGAGCGGGTCGCGCTGACGGCCGACGGTGCCACGCTCGCGGTCTCCGCGATCGAAGAAGCCAGCGGCAACCCCGCCGATCCGAGCGACGACTCGGCGAGCGGGGCCGGGGCGGTCTACGTGTTCGCGTTCACCCAGACCTGGGCCCAGATCGCCTACATCAAGGCGCCGCACCCCGACGCGATCGACAACTTCGGTTACGGCCTCGCCGTCTGCCCCACGGCCGTCGCCGCCGGCGCGTTCAACGAGTCGTCCGCGGCAACCGGCATCAACGGCGAAGCGGCCGATAACAACTCACGCTCCTCCGGCGCCGCGTACATCTTCGGCCGCTAGGGCGTCCTCGGCTCGAGTGCCAGGATAACCCACATTCGGTCACGAATGTACGCTCGCCTACTTCGATCTTCCGCGTTGAAATAGCGTGACGATTGGAGACTACGCGTCCATCGAACAATCAGTTCCGCAAAGCGCACTCGTGGCGGCGCTCGAAGCGATGGACCCGACGGCGGCCCGCTCGACCGGGGAGATCGATCGCCCGCGGCGCGTTGCGTTGCGTGTACCCGAATGGAAACAGCCGGTATTTGGGCCTCGAAAGGTGCATCGGGGTTATGTGATCTGATATTCACTAATCCCAGGGGGTTCGCATGATCGACAGCACCGCATCCCGGCTATTGCTCGCGCCGCTCGTTGGGGCCTGCATCCTCGCCGGATATCCCGGTCGAAGCCTCGCGGATGATCCCCCAGCCAAGAAGGACGATGCTCCGGACAAGCAGGATGCGCCCGACCGGAATCCGGACCACAAGGAGGACGCGCCCGATCGCAAGGACGACGCGCCCGGCCGCAAGGACGACGCAGCGGACCAGGCGCTCCGGGACCAGGTGCGCGCCTTGCAGCAGCGCGTCGATGATCTGAGCAAGAAGGCCGCCCCCGACAATGCGGCAGGCACGCAGGCGGCCAAACCCGATGGCGATCAGCGCCCGGGGCCCAGCGGCGCAGCGAATGCGAAACCCGGCGAGGGCGGATCCGCGTCCGCCGGACCGCCACCGCTGACCTGGAACGGCATCACACTCTACGGCGCGATCGACGTGGGTATCGCGCACTTGACGCACGGCGCGCCGCTCAGCAACACCTACGGCCCGAGCTTGCCGTACGTCCTGCAGGCGTACAGCAATCGCCCGTTGACCTCCATCGCCAACAATGGACTCACCACCTCCAAGCTCGGGCTCTCGGGGTCCGAGCCGCTGGGCTTACTGGACCTGAAGGGTGTGTTCAAGCTCGAGACGGGCTTTCAGCCGACGTCGGGTAGGCTCACCGATGGGCCGAAGTCGTTGATCGATAATAACGGCGTGGCGAACGACAAGAAGATCTCCAGCGGTGATTCCAGCCGGGCGGGGCAGCCGTTTCAGAATGCGGCATATATCGGCGTGAGCTCCAAGCTGCTGGGGACGTTGACGTTCGGCCGGCAACTCTCGCTGCTGGGCGAGTCGCTCGCCAGGCACGATCCGCTACCGGCGTCACCGGCGTTCTCGCCGATCGCCTACTCGGGAACCGCGGGCGGCTTTGGCGATACGGAAGACAAGAACCAGGACGACACCGTGAAGTATGCGTTTGCCTGGGGGCCCGCGCGACTGGCGGTGCTGTATCAGTTCGGCAAGAAGGGCTACGAACCGGAGGGCGGCGCCTCGGCGAGCATCGGGGCGAGCTTCGCAGGCCTGTCCGTCGATGCCGTCTATGGCTTCGTGCGCGGCGCGATCTTCTCCTCGTCGCTCAACGCGGCACAGAACGCCATGGCACCCGGCACGCTCGCGGGCAGGGTCTCGGATAACACGGCTTATTCGCTCATGGGCAATTACAAGATCAGCCGGATCAAGCTCTACGCCGGCTATGAGCACATGAGATTTGCCAATCCCAAAGATCCTCTGCCGAACGGCACCGTCACGATCGGCGGCTATGTGTTGAGCACCGTCACCAACACGGCCTTCACGATCCACAGAAACCTGGAATACTCGTGGGGCGGCGCGACAGTTTCGGCGACGCCACATCTGGATATCACCGCCGCCTACTACCACTTCCAGCAGAACAGCTACAACGCCAACGGGTGCACCGATAACAGCGCCGGGAACTGCGCCGGGACGCTCGACTTCGGCTCGGTGGTGGCAGACTACCGGCTCACGCGCCGCTTCGGCACCTACGCCGGAGTCAACTATTCGACCGCCGCGAATGGCCTGGCGTCCGGGTTCCTGTTCACGTCGAACATGTCGACGATGATCGGCATCCGGTTCATCTTCTAGCAAGCTCCGCCGCGTCAGCCCTGATCGGCGACCGCCCGGACATCGACCTCGTTGTCGCCGAGGATCGCGGCGTAGGCCTCGGCCCACGTCCGCGCCTCGTCCTGCGACGGCAGCTTGACGATCGAGAAGCCGGCCACGAGCTCCTTCGACTCGGTGAACGGGCCGTCGGTCCAGGCGCGCTTGCCACCGGTCGTGCGGTACCGCGCGCCCTGAGAGCTCGGCGCGAGCGTCGCCGCCGAGACCAGTACGCCGTCGCGGGACAGCTGCTCCATCAGCCCCGACAGCCCGGGGGGCTGCGGCGCGCCGGCCTCGAACACGCGGTCGGCCTTGCGCAGCAGCAGGAACCGGAGCGGCGCATTGGCCGGCTTCGCCATCACGCCGAGGTCCCACGGCTCCACCACGGGTCCGATCTCGATCTCGACATCTCCCACGACACCGGCGATGCGCGAGGCAATCTCGACGGCATGATCCATCGACGCCGCCTGGATCATCGCGAAGCTGGCCAGGAGCTCGTTGCCGCCCTGGAGCGGGCCCCTGGTGACGGTGCGCCGGCCGGCCTCGAATACGAGCCGCACGCGTTGCGAGCTGGGGTGCAGCCCGGCGCCGTTCTCGAACACGCCTGACTTGAGGGCCCCCTGAATGTACGTGCCCATCTCCTCGATGATCCGCGCCGGTGGCGGCCCGCCGGCCTCCATCCGCGCGTCAACCTTGTGCATCACCATGAATCGCATGTTGGCCTCCTAGCATGGACGACGAACGAGCCCGGCGGCGATCGACAGCCCGGCACGTCGATCTGGATCAGGATGACCGCCTGACGTGACCACGACGGCGATCGCGGCCCCCACGAGCGGGTATGAGCCTCGAGCGCTCGCGCGTTCGAATGCTCTGGGTCCGAGCGCACGTACACACACTGCTTAGTACAAAGGAGTACCTCAGCCCCTGACGCAACCACGCAGGGGCGCTATCGTCTCGTCCTGGAGGCCCGGATGGCGAACATCGACGCTGACGAGATCGGCAAGCAGGGGAACCCACCCAAGGTCCGCCGGTTTCCCTGGCGGTTGTGGCTCTATGCGATCGTGATGACGGCCGCCGCGGCCGGCGCTGGCTACAAATGGTGGGAGAGCCGCCGAGAGTCCGGGGCCGCCACCGAGGACGCCAGCAGCTGCCTCACCAAGCTCGGCAAGCAGGAGGCCCTGGTGACCGACGCCGCCAAGAAGGCCGACGACGCCACCAGGAAGGCCGACGATGCCAAGAAGGAGGTGGCCAGCTGCCTCGCCTCGCTCGATGACAAGATCAAGCAGCTGACCACGACATCGTCCAACCTCGACACCTCGAAGGACGAGCTCACGGCGCTGCGCATGCAGCGCGCCGAAGCCGAGAAGCGGCTCGCCGCGATCGACGAGATCCAGCGGCAGTTCGCCAAGATGATCGACACCGGCCAGCTGAAGGTCACCTCGCGGCGCGGCAGCCTCGTCCTTTCGCTGCCGTCGGAGGTGCTGTTCCCGTCCGGCGTCGCCGAGCTGTCCAAGCCCGGCGAGCTCGCGGTGCTCGAGGTCGGCATCACGCTCAAGCGTTTCCCCGATCGCCGGTTCCTGGTGGTCGGCCACACCGACGACGTGCCGCTCAAGAACAGCACCTACAAGGACAACTGGGAGCTGTCGACCGCACGCGCCCTCACGGTGACGCGCTTCCTGGTGCAAGCCGGGATGGATCCCAGGAACCTGGTCGCCGCGGGCGCCGGCGAGCACGATCCGGTCTCCAAGGAGCGCGCGAAGAACCGGCGGATCGAGATCGCGCTCCTGCCCGCGATCGGCGAGCTGCCGCCGCTCCCCGCCTCGCTCGGCGCCGACACCGCCGCCAAGCCAGACGCGCCCAAGACGGATGCGCCCAAGGCGGATGCCCCCAAGCCCGACGCCGCCAAGCCCGACGCCGCTAAACCCGCACCGAAGTCGCCCTGAACCGCGCCGGGTCAGGGTGCTCGAGGCACACGCCGCTCGACGCCGGTCTCGCTGGCCACCAGCACGACGTCGGCGCGGCCGATGAACAGCCCGGTCTCGACGACCCCGGGGATCGCTCGCAGCGCGAGATCGAGCGCGCGCGGCGCGGCGATCGGCCCGCACGCGACGTCGTAGATCAGGTTGCCCGCATCGGTCGAGACCACCACCCCCGCCTTCGTACGCAAGACCGGCGTGCCGAGCTTGCCGAGGTGAGCCGCGGTCGCCAGGTGCGCGAACGCCAGGACCTCGACCGGCACCGGCCACTGCTCGCCGAGCCGGCGCGACAGCTTCGAGGCATCGACGATGATCACGTTGCGCCGCGAGCTGTAGTTGACGATCTTCTCGCGGGTGTGCGCGCCGCCGCCGCCCTTGATCAGGTCGAGCGCGTCGCTGACCTCATCGGCGCCATCGATCGTCACGGCGATGTCCCACGGCCCATCGTCGGGCAGGAGCGGGATCCCGAGCCCCTGCGCCTGCGTGCGGCTCGCCTGCGAGGTCGGCACACAGGTGTAGCGCCGGCCGCTCGCGACCAGCTCCCCGAGCGCGTCGATGAACAGCCGCGCGGTCGACCCCGTCCCGATGCCGATCACGCCGCCGTGCGGCAGCTCCGCGAGCGCGGCCCGCGCCGCCATGCGCTTGATGTCGTCGGTCATCTCGCGAACCGCGAACGCCTAGGAGGCGCCCAGCGCGAGCGCCACGGCGCCCAGCAGATCCTTCTCGAGGAAGCTCCCCTTGAGGATGACCTCGTCCTTGGCAGCGGCGATCGTGACGGCCTTGACGAGGGCGTCGAGCGGAGGCGGTAGCTGCCCCTTGGCGTCGTCGATCTGCTTCTTCGCGGCGGTCGCCATCGACGCGGCCTGCGTCGCGTCCCCCATCACGGCGTGGACATCGGCGTCGGCGTTGCCCTTGACGAACGCGACCACGCCGTAGCCGCCCTTGGCGGTGATCCCGGGCTCGAGCTCCTTGGTCGCCTCCGCGGCGCCCCACACCGCCGCGGACGTGTTGACCTTGGAGAGGAACTTGCCGACGTCGGTCTTGGCGAGCGCGCCCTTGCCGGTCATCCACTTCAAGATCGCCGCCTTGTCCTTGGCATGAGGCGACACGACGACCACGTCCTTGCCGACCCAGCCGAAGAACTGGGGATCCTTGCCCTCGGTGATGACCTGGGTGATGTTGCCGTCTTGCTTGAGCGAGACCTTGGCGGTCTTGTCGTCCATGCCCTGGATCGCGGTCTGCAAGCAGGACGACAGCTTGGTCCGGTCGACGCCCGCCAGCGCGAGGTAGATCGCGCCGTCCTGCTGATCCGCCGACTGCGCGATCACCACGCCCTGGACCGCCGCGAGCGGATCGATCTTGCAGGTGCTCTTCATCGTGTCGAGCACCTTGGTGACCTCGGCCTTCTCGACCAGCTTGGCATAGAGCGCCGTGAACAGCTGGGTCTTCTGGAGCGCGGCGAAGTCGACGCCGATGACGATCTTGGCCTCGGCCGGCAGGCCGGCCTTCGCGGCGGTCCACGCCTTCGCCGTGTCGGCGTGAGCATGGAGGGGGGCAAACGACAGAACGACGGCCGCGAAGATCCCGACTATACGCATCCCGGCACCATAGCAGCCGCGGGTCGGTGTCAAGCCTCCCGCGCGGACCGTTTGTGACCCACGGCGCGCCGGCACGAGCGCCGCTCCCCCGGTGCCCGTGGCGACGAGCCTAGACCGCTGCGCCGGCCATCCCGCGCCGCGCCGCCGCCGCCGCCGGCCGCCAACCACCGCGCAGCACGCGCAGCCAGAACAGGCTCGCGCCCACGACGATCTCGACGGAGAGTCCGATCCAGCCGCCGACGACGCCGAGCCCGCAGGCGACGCCCAGCGCCCACGTCAGCGGCGGGATGGCCAGCCACGAGGTCGCGATCCCGACGATGGCCGCGTAGCGCACGTCGCTGGCGCCGCGCAGGACGCCGCGCGCGATCACGTTCGCCGCATCGGCCACGAGGAACGCGAAGCTGACGTGGAGGAGCATCGTCGCGCGCGCCGCGAGCGCCGCGTCGCCCGAGGCCATGGCGCGCGTGATCAGGCCGCCGACCAGCGCGTAGCTCGCCAGGCAGAACGACGCGTAGCCCGCACCGAGCAGGAACGTGCGCTTGGCGACCCGCGGGACCAGCCCATCCTTGTTCGCGCCGACCGCCTGGCCGACCAGCACCGCGGCGGCCTCGGCGAGGGCGTGCGCCGGCAAGAACGAGACGTTGACCAGCTGCAGGACCATCTGGTGCGCCGCCCCGTCGATCGCCGACATCCGCGCGATCATGACGGTGAGGATCAGGAAGGCGCCGACCTCCATCACGAACTGCACGCCGTTGGGCGCGCCCTGCGCCCACACGTCTCGCACGGCCGCGCGCCGCCACTGCAGGCCGCGCAGGCTCGACCGCATGGCCCACGCGAGCAAGCCGAATTCGGTCAGGTTGCCGCAGATCGTCGCGATCGCCGCGCCCCGGACGCCCCAGCCCAGGCCGAGGATCAGGATCGCGTCGAGCGTGATGTTGACGGCGTTGCCGGCGAGCGACGCGCGCATCGGGGCGCGGGTATCGCCCTGGCCGTAGCGGGCCTCGCGCAGCGCCGCGTAGAGGAGCACGAGCGGTGCCCCGAGCAGGCGGATCGAGAAGTACTGCGCCGCAAAATGACCGGCGCGCGGCGACGCCGACAAGGAGACGAGCACCGGCCAGACCAGCTGACTGGCGACCGCCGCGATCGTCCCGAGCACGAGGGCGAGCCCGATGGCCGCGCCGACCAGCTCCGGAATGCGATCGAGGCGACCGGCGCCGACCGCTTGCGAGACCAGGGTCTTGGCGCCGCGCAAGAGGCCGATGCCGAAACACATGAACGCGAACCCCACGACCCCGGCGAGGCCGACCCCGGCGAGCTCGTCGGCACCGAGGTGCGCGACGAACACCGTCGAGGTGAGCGTCATGGCCGAGAACGAGACCATCGACACCGTGATCGGCCAGGCGAGCCGAAGGAGCTCGCGACCGGGGCGTTCGGTCCAGGACAAAGAAACGGACGATGAAGCAAGCAAGGACATGACAACCTCGACAACCGTGCCTTCCGGCACGCCACCACATAGCTGCTTGAGAACCCGTTGATCGTCGCTGAAACGACAACGGGCTCCGGGTCAGTGCGACCGAGGAGCCCGCGGGGAGGAGAGTTTTGCTCGCGTCAGCTACACGAGCCTCGCCCACCGCGGGCCATGCCATCGTCGACGACGACAATCGTCGACGGGCACATGCACGGCCAGGATGCGGATGCGGCGCTGCTCATGGATTCACCGTATCCCCACTCTCGCGCACCGCAGTCGCGACGTCAAGCATCGTCATCGACGTGTGACGTTGTTTTACCAATGCGGACGATAGGTGATTGCCACGATCTCTCAGCTCACAGTGGCATACCCGCGATAGATCCAGAGTTGCCTGAAAATTGCCACTCTGCGGCGCCGGGCCCCGCCACCGTGACCCACCCGGCGCTGCGCCGCGAACGGGCTCGGCAAGCTGGCGGAGATCGCCTCGAGGTCCCGCGGGCTCGCCGGGCGCGCCGAGAGCCCCGTGCTCCGGCTGGACCATCCCTGAGAGTACTGGCGTCACCACGTGCCCTGCCCATCCACGCGGCGTGCCAGCCCTTCCGCCGCGCAAGCCGCTGAAACCGCAGGGACCCGACACGGCTTGCGACGTCACAGGGTCGCGTCGCATCCTGTCGCGGCGCCAGGCGCCTGGGGGGAATGAGCTCGTTGCTCGGGCGGTTGACACGCCGCGGGCCGAGCGCTTTGCTCCGCCTTCCTTACAGGTCAAACCATGTCGGATCGCCTCACAGAAGACGTCACCAAGTTCCAAGCTCGGTTTGCCACGCTCAAGGCAGAGGTCGGCAAAGTCCTGGTCGGCCAGGACGAGATGCTGCATCGCCTCATCCTGGGCATGCTCGCCGGCGGCCACGTGCTGCTCGAGGGCGTGCCCGGCCTCGCGAAGACCCTCGTCATCCGCACGCTCGCCGAAGCGGTCGACGGCACGTTCTCGCGTATCCAGTTCACGCCGGACATGCTGCCCGGCGACGTGGTGGGCACGCAGATCTTCAATCCGCGCGAGGGTTCGTACACCGTGCGCAAGGGCCCGGTGTTCGGCAACCTGATCCTCGCCGACGAGATCAACCGCGCACCGGCCAAGGTGCAGTCGGCGCTGCTCGAGGCGATGCAGGAGAAGCAGGTCACGCTGGGCGATCAGACGTTCCGGCTCGCCGATCCGTTCCTCGTGCTGGCGACCCAGAACCCGATCGAGCAGGAGGGCACGTATCCGTTGCCCGAGGCGCAGCTCGATCGCTTCATGCTGAAGATCAAGGTCGGCTACCCGACGCGCGACGACGAGGTGAAGATCATCGATCGCATGGCCGGCGCCGGCGCCGAGCCGAGCGCGAGCAAGGTGATGACGACCGACGAGATCCTCGCCGCGCGCGAGGTCACCCGCCAGGTGTTCGTCGACGACAAGGTCAAGCGCTACGCGGTCGACCTCGTGGCCGCGACCCGCGACCCCAAGGCGTCGAACCTGGGCAACCTCGCCCCGCTGATCGACAACGGCGCGTCGCCGCGCGCGTCGATCGCCCTCATCAAGGTCGCCAAGGCCCAGGCGCTCCTGTCGGGCCGCAGCTACATCTCGCCGCACGACGTCAAGACGATCGCGCACGACGTCCTGCGCCACCGGATCCTCGTCTCGTACGAGGCCGAGGCGCAGGGCAAGACCACCGATCACGTGATCGCGCAGATCCTCGAGAACGTCCCTGTCCCGTAGCCCGTAGCCCGTAGCCCGTAGGTAAACACAGCGATGCTACCCGCCGAGATCGCGCAAGCCGTCAAGCGCATCCAGTTCGTCACCGGCCGCCAGGTCTCCGACGTCATGGCCGGCGCGTACCTGTCCGTCTTCAAGGGCCGCGGCATGGAGTTCGACGAGGTGCGGCCCTACGTGCCCGGCGACGACGTGCGCTCGATCGACTGGAACGTCACCGCGCGCACCGGCGAGCCGCACGTCAAGCGGTTCGTCGAGGAGCGCGAGCTGACCGTGATGCTGCTGGTCGACGTCAGCGCGTCGCAGGACTTCGGCTCGGGCCGGCGCTCCAAACTCGAAGCCGCCGTCGAGCTGTCCGCGCTGCTCGCGATGAGCGCGGTCGAGAACGGCGACAAGGTCGGCCTCCTGTTGTTTCACGGCGGCGCCGACCTCTACATCCCGCCGCGCAAGGGCGGCAAGCACTCGCTGCGCATCGTCCGCGAGGTCCTCGCGCGCGGTGAGGGCATACCGTCGGGCCCCACGCGGAGCGCGATGCTGGAGCTGCCGCGCGTCGTGCGGCGCTGGTTCGCCAGGCTCGCGGACAGGACCCGGGCCGAGCCGCGGCGCTCGACCAGCATCGCGGCCGCGCTCGAGTTCTGCCGCCAGGTGCTGCCGCGCCGCGCGGTGCTGTTCCTGATCTCCGACTTCCTCGACGACGGCTACCTGCAGGTGCTGCGCCACGCCAACCGCAAGCACGACGTCGTCGCCGCGCTCATCACCGACCCGCGCGAGGCCGAGATGCCGCCCGCCGGCCTGGTCACGCTCGAGGACGCCGAGACCGGCCGGCTCCGGTTGGTCGATACCCGCTCGCCCGGCTTTCGCAAGGAGCTCGCGATGCGCGCCAAGGATCGCCAGGGCACGCTGCGCGATCAGCTGCGCGCCACCGGGATGGATCTCGTCGTGTTCGACGCGTCCGGATCGATGGTCGACCCCTTGTTGCGGTTCTTCCGCGAACGCGAAAGGAGGCTCCGCCGATGACGGCCCCCCGCCACCAACCCAGGCCCCACCTGCGGCTCGCCGCCGCCTGCGTGGTGGGCTTGACGATCACCCTCATCGCCGCGGTCGGCTGTCACGAAGAAGCGGTGACCGACCCCGGCGCGGCCGCGGCGCCGATCGAGCCCGCCAAGGACGCGATCACCAAGACGACCGAGGTCGGCCCGGTCAAGGCGACCGTCAAGGTCTGGCCGGCCAAGCCGACGCTCGGCGACGCGATCTACGCCCGGCTCGCGATCGAGGCCCCTGCGGGAGTCAGCATCGACGCCCCGTTCCAGGAGGCCGGCGACCAGCGGCTCGGCCGGTTCCGGGTCGTCGGGTTCACCCGCGACACGCAGCACAAGCCCGACGGCGGGCAGCTCCACGAGCAGACCTACACGCTCGAGCCGCCGTCGAGCGGTCGCCAGCGGATCCCGCCGCTCCGGTTCGAGATGACCGACGCCCGCAAAGGCTCGGCGGGCTCGGCGGGCTCGGCGGGCGATCCCGGCAAGCCGCAGGAAGTCTTGACCGACGAGGTCCCGCTCGAGATCGTCCCGCTCGCGGGCGAGGCGGCGTCGGCGCAGCTGCGGCCCGCGGCCGGCGAGCTCGATCCCGACGTCGGGGGTATCGGCTGGCTCGCGATCCTGGGCATCGCGAGCGGCCTCGCGATCCTCGGCTCGGGCTCCGTGCTCGCCTACCGCGCGCTGCGGGCGCGCCGCCGGATCGAGCAGCAGCGCTCGGCCTACGACGAGGCGGTCGCCGAGCTGCGGGCGCTCGAGGACAAGGGACCACCCGACGAGACCGCCGCCGACGGCTGGTTTGTCGCGCTGTCGTCGATCGTCCGGCGCTACCTCGAGCACCGCTACGAGATCCGCGCGCCGGAGCTGACGACCGAGGAGTTCCTCCTGGTCGCGACCGCGCGGCCCGAGCTGACCGCCGAGCACCGCGCGCTCCTGACCTCGTTCCTCGAGCGCTGCGACCGCGTGAAGTTCGCCGGGTATCGCCCGGACGCCGACGAGTCGCTCGCCACGCTCAAGGCCGCGCGCGGGTTCGTCGAGGACACCCGGCTGCGCGAGCCGATCGCGGTGGCGGTCGCGCGGCGCCCGAGCGGATCATCCGGCCCGAGCGGATCGTCCGGCCCGAGCGATGCGGCCCCGAGCGCCAAGCGCAGCCCGAGCGAAGTCCCCGGCCCCGGCGAAGCCCCCGGCCCCGGCGAGCCGCCCGGCACCAGCGGAAAGGCGGCCTGACATGGAGAGCGCGATCCGCTGGATCTATGGTCAGTTTCACGTCGAGCCGACCCACCCGTGGCTGGTGTTCGTGGCGCTGCTCGCGATCCCCGCGTACCAGCTGGCCCGGCTGTCGGCCGGCCGCGTCGTGTTCTCGTCGCTGCGCGCGCTGCCGCTCGGCGGCCACACCTGGCGCACCCGGCTTGCCTGGCTGCCCGACGCGCTGATCGCCGCCGGGGTGGTCGCGCTCGCGCTCGCGCTGTCGGGGCCGCGCGCCGGCGATCAGCGCGCGCGCGTGCACCGCAACGGGATCGCCGTGATGATGGCAGTCGACGTCTCGGGCTCGATGCGCGCGCTCGATCTGTCGGAGAACAACCGCGAGCTGACCCGGCTCGACGCGGTCAAGGAAACCTTCGAGCGGTTCGTGCTCGGCGGCGGCAAGCTCGACGGCCGGCCCGACGACGCGATCGGCCTGGTCGCGTTCGCGAGCTACGCCGAGACCCGGAGCCCCTTGACCCTCGATCACGGCAACCTCGCCCAGGCCGCGCGCGAGGTGACGTTCGCGCGCGAAGGCGAGGACGCGACCGCGATCGGCGCCGGCCTCGAGCTCGCGGTGGCGCGGCTGGCCGAGTACAAGGCCGCCAGCAAGGTCGCGATCCTCCTGACCGACGGCGAATCGAACATCCACGACATCGACGAGGACACCGCGATCGACGACGCGATCAAGGCCGGGGTCAAGGTCTACACGATCGGCGCGGGGACCACCGGCGTGGCGCCGATCCGCATCCCGCGCGGCGATGGCACGAGCGAGCTCCGCCAGATGGAGGTCTCGATCGACGAGACGCTCCTGCGCAAGATCGCCGACAAGACCCACGGCCAGTACTTCCGCGCGACCGACCACGCGGGCCTCGTGAAGATCTACGAGGCGATCGACAAGCTCGAGCGCACGACGATCGAGGAGGAGCGCTTCACCGAGTATCGCCAGTTCTACGGCCGGTTCGTGGCCGCCGCGATGGCGCTCGTGCTCGGCGCGTTCGTCTTGCGCGGAACCGTCCTGCGGAGGCTACCGTGATCGACTGGCAGTTTGCCGAGGTCCAGCGGATCCACCTGGTGTGGCTCGCGCTCGCGGCCGTGATCGTGCTCGGCGTGCTCGAGCGGCGAAGCCGCCGCGCGCTCGGCAGCTTCCTCTCGCCGGTGATGCAGCGGCGGTTGACCGCGCAGGCGACGGTCGCGCGTTCCGTGGCGCGGCTCGGCCTGCTCCTCCTGGCGATGCTCGCCGCGATCGGCGCGCTGATGCGCCCGCAGGTGCGCGGCGAGACCGAGACCGTGACCACGATGCAGGCGACCGCGGACGTCATGTTCGTGCTCGACACGTCGCGCTCGATGCTCGCCGAGGACGCCGCGCCCAACCGGCTCGCGCGCGCCAAGGCCGAGATCGGCCAGCTGGTCGGAAGGCTCGACGGCCACCGCGTGGGCCTCGTCGCGTTCGCCGGCCGCGCCGCGGCGATGTGCCCGCTCACCCCCGACCACTCGTTCTTCACCACGGTGCTGTCCACCGTCGACACCCGCAGCGCGGGCCGCGGCGGCACGCGGGTCGGCGAGGCGATCAAGGCCGCGGTGCGCGGCTTCCCGCCCGGCCCCGGCGCCAAGCTGATCGTGCTCATCACCGACGGCGACGATCAGGATCCGTACAGCGAAGACGCGGCCAAGCTCGCGCGCGACGCCGGGATCAAGATCGTCGCGATTGGCCTCGGCAGCGAGACCGGCAGCGAGATCACGCTGACCGATCCGGCGACCGGCGCGAAGACCAAGCTCATGCACGACGGCAAGCCCGTGATCAGCAAGCTCGACGGCGACAAGCTGCGCAAGATCGCGCTGGTCACCGAGGGCGCCTATATTCCCGCCGGCACCTCGGCGGTCGATCTCGAGTCGATCATGAAGACCCACGTCGCCCCGATGGTGAGCGCGGCCGTGGCGTCGGCCCAGCGGGTGATCCCGGCCGAGCGCTACACCTGGCTCGTGCTCGCCTCGCTCGGCTTCCTGTTCGCGGCGCTGTGGATCGGGAGGACCCCATGAGGTACCTGCTGCTTGCGTGTCTCGTTGTAGGCTGCATCGGCGAGCACCGCGATGCGCGCGACAAGTACAATGAGGGCGTGGCCGCGCTCGCCAAGGGCGAGTACGAGGCCGCCGAGAAGGCGCTGCTCGATGCCCGCAGCCAGGCCGGCCTCGATCCCGAGCTCAGGTTTCGCGCGGCCTACGATCTGGGCGTCGCGTTCGCCTCGCACGCCGACCAGGTGAAGACCGGCAAGGACGCCGACCTCGCCAGGGCGCTCGATCTCGCCCAGCAGGCCGCGTCGTGGTTCGGCGACGCCGACCGCCTGCGCCCCGGCCACGCCGATACCAAGGCCAACCTCGGGATCGTGCGCGCCCGGATCCAGGCGATCAGCGACGAGCTGCGCAAGGGCGAGGGCAAGCTCGAGGTCCGGCTCGATCACCTGATCGACGATCAGCGCGGCGTGCTCGAGGAGGCGCGCGGCGCCTGGCGCGCGATCAAGGAGGCCGGCGGCACCGATCCGCTGGCCCAGCAGGGCACGCTGACCCACCTCGCCGATCGCGAGCGCGGGATCGTCGCGGAGGCCGGCGTCATCGGCGATCTGGCCGCCGACGAGATCGACGCGATCGGCAAGAAGCCCGAGGACAAGCGCAGCGAGGAGGAGAAGGTCCGGGTCATCCAGCTGAAGAACCTCGATCTGTACCTGATGGAGGGCCGCACGCGGATCACCGAGGCCCGGCGCAAGCTGCAGGAGCTCGCCGCCGAGGACGGGGTCGCCCGCTCGGAGGCGGCGCTCGTCGACCTCAAGCGCGCGCGCGAGCAGCTGCTCGATCCGATCACCGTGATGCGGCTGGTCGCCCAGGACGAGCTCGCGGTGCTCGAGGACACGGCCCACTCCGACACCAAGGCGCTCGAGCTCGGCAGCGCGGCGACCCCGGCCCCGGCCCCACTGCCGGGGTGGCTCGAGCCCAAGGTGATCGGCGAGCGCCAGGGCAGCATCCGCGATCGTCTCGAGGAGGTCCGCGCCCGCCTGACGGCCGCGACCGAGGCCGCCGCGGCCCAGGCCAACCCGCCGGCCAATCCGGCGACCGGTTCGGCGGCCGGTTCGGCGGCCAGCGCACCGAACCTCTTGAACCCACCGGCCCCGGTGAGCCAGCCACCGGTCGATCCCAAGCAGCAGAAGCTGCTCGAGCGCGTCAAGGCCGCGCTGCCGTCGGTCGGCGACGCGAGCACCGCGATGGACCGCGCGCGCCAGGCGCTGGCGGCCCCGCAGATCAAGCAGGCGCTCGAGCACGAGCAAGCCGCGCTCGAGGCGCTGGCGCACGCGATCGAGCAGTTCTCCGATCTCAAGCAGACGATCGAGCTGGCGTACGCGGAGCATCAGCAGCTCCTGCAGCTGCTCGCGCCCGAGGCCGCCAAGCAGCTCGACGCCACCAGGCGCGCCAGGCTGACCCACGACGCGCTTTCGCATAACCTCGGGCGGATGCCGCGGATCGCAGAGCTGCTCGCCGACGAGGTCGCCCAGCTCGACGCGCACGGCAAGGAGCTCGACGCCAAGGCCGGCGAACCGGCGAAAGATCCCAAGCAAGCCGAGGCGCAGAAGCAGCAGCTCGAGCAGGCCAAGCAGCAGCTCGAGCAGGCCAGGCAGCAGATGGCGAAGGCCGAGGAGCTACGCGGCCAGGCCGCTGCCGCGCTCGGCGCGCTCGACAAGGCGCTGGCCACCAACAAGGATCCGATGCCGCCGGCCAAGGACGCCGATGCCAAGCTCACCGAGCTCCGCAAGCTGTTCTTCTCGGTGATCGAGCACCTGAAGGAGCTGATCCGCGAGCAGGGCGAGACCCGCGACCAGACGTCGGCGGTAAACGGCGAGGACGACTTCACGCGCACCCCGAAGCTGCCCGGCCTGATCGGCCGCCAGGAAGGCCACGCCGCGATGGCCAAGGCGATCACCGACGCGCTCGCGCAGCAGGCCGACGCGGCGGCCAAGCAGCCCGCGTCGCCGGGCCAGCCACAACAGGGCCCGAGCGCCAAGTCGCTGGCGTCCGCCGCCGACGAGGTTCGCCAGTCGCAGGGCGACATGGGCGACGCGCGCGCAAATCTGATCAAGGCGCGCGACGCCAAGACCGCGACCGAGAGCCTCCAGCCGGGCGTCAAGAGCCAGGCCAAGGCGATCGAGCACCTCGAGAATGCGAAGAAGCTGCTGGAGCCGCCGCCCCAGAAGAACAAGAACGACAAGGACCAGCAGCAGCAACAGCAGCAACAGCAGCAGCAGGCCAAGCAGGACCAGCAGCAACAACAGGGCGGCGCAGGCCAGCGCGCGCGCGACGAGGACGCGAAGCGGCAGCGCGACAAGCACAACCGCGACGCGCAGACCGACCCCGTCGAGAAGGATTGGTGAATGAGCGAAGCGAAGCACCGGGGGTGGGGATCCCGACGGCCTGGCCGTAGGCGCCAAGGAAGCCGGATCGCGTTCTTGATCGCGCTCCTGTTCGCCGCCCGCACCGCTCGCGCCGACGAGCCGGTGGCCGAGTTCCGGCTCGCCGACCGCGAGACCCCGCACACCGATGTCCCGTTCGACCTCGATCTGATCATCGAAGGCTTCGACGAGGCGCCCGCACCCGACGTCCCCAAGCTCGAGATCGCCAACGCCCAGGTCACGTTCGTGGCCGTGCAGCCCAACGTGCAGCGCGGCATCCAGATCGTCAACGGCCGGCGCAGCGACTTCGTGAAGGTGACGTGGGTGATGCAGTGGCGCATCCTGCCGCACAAGGAAGGCCGGATGCAGATCCCCGCGCTGACCGTGTCACAGGGCGCCAAGCGCGTGACCGCGCCGGCCGCGCAGGCTCAGGTCGATACCATCCCGGTGACCGACGCCATGAAGCTGTCGCTCGCGCTGCCCGAGCGGCCGATCTTCGTCGGTGAGACCGTGCCGGTGACGCTCACCTGGCTGTTTCGCAGCCAGCCCCAGAGCGATCCGAAGTGGGCGATCCCGATGATGGCGATGGACGCGTTCACGGTGAGCGGGCCACCCGCGACCAACACGCGGCAGCAGCTCACGTTCCCCGCCGGGACCAAGGAGCTCAAGCTGCCCTACCAGATCGATCAGGTCGATCAGGGCGGTGTCACGCTCAACCGGCTGACCGCGACGTTCTTCCTGTCGCCGCGCAAGGTCGGCAAGCTCGAGGTGCCGGCGTCGTCGGTGGTCGCCGCGCTCGGGACCGGCCGCTCCGACTTCTTCGGCAACGCCCCGAGCCGGCTGTTCCGCGCGATGGACGTGCCGCACGTGCTCGAGGTCAAGCCCTTGCCCGAGACCGACAAGCCGAACAACTTCGCGGGCGCGGTCGGTGAACAGTTCTCGATCGACGTCTCCACCTCGCGATCGGTGGTCAAGCTCGGCGAGCCGGTCGAGCTCACGATCAAGATCAAGAGCGACCAGCGGCTCGATACCCTGGCGCTCGGCCGGCTCGATGGCGAAGGCGGCCTGCCCAAGGACAAGTTCGTCGTGCCGAGCGATCCGGCGACCGGCGAGCTCTCGAGCGACGGCAAGACCAAGACGTTCAAGGTCACCGCGCAGGTCACCGGGCCGGCCACCGAGGTCCCCGCGATCGCGTTCTCGTACTTCGATCCGACCAGGACCACCTATCAGACGATCCACTCCGAGCCGATCGCGCTGTCGGTCGCGGGCACGAGCGTGGTCGGCGCCAGCGACGTGGTCGCGGCCCGCCCCAAGCCGGGCACCCAGGCGGGGTCCGCGGGCGCGCCCGGGGTCGAGCTCGAGGGCGCCATGGTCGACGCCGAGCTCGCGCTGTCGAGCGCCGGCCAGGAAGACGATCGACCGATCGACGGCGCGCTCCTGTGGCTGCTCGTCGGGCTCTTGTACGCGATCCCGCTCGCGCTGCTCGGCGCCCGCAGCTGGCAGCTGCGCACCCAGGGCCAGCGCGAGGAGGCCGCCGAGGTCCGCGCCGCGCGGCGCCGCGTCGAGGAGCTGCTCGATCGCTCCGGCTCGGTGCCGGCGCGCGAGGTCGCCGGCCCGCTCGCGGCGGCGCTGCGTGACCTCGCCAGGCTCCTCGGCCGCACGGTGAACGACGACGCCACGATCGCCAAGCTCGAGACCGAGAGCTTCTCGCAGGGCGCCAGCGCCGTGCCGATGTCGACCGATCTACGGTCCGACGCCGCGGGCCTGCTCCGCCGGTGGATGACCGAGGCACGGCGAACCCGGAGCCCGCGCGCCGCGGACCGCGCGGCGATCCTGATCGTCGCCGGTGTGTTTGGCCTCGGGGGCCTGGGCGGTCTCGAGAGCCTCGGGCTCGCCGCGCCCGCCCACGCCGCCGCGCCTGGCCAGGCCGCGCGCTCGCTCGACGATGGCCGCGCCGCCTATCAAGAAGCCATGCAGCTGACCGGCAACGCGACGGCGCGCAAGGCCGCGTTCATGCGCGCCGTGGCGGGGTTCGGCGAGGCCGTGCGGGCGATGCCCGATCACCCCGAGCTCCTGACCGACTGGGGCAACGCCGCGCTCGGCGCCGGCGACGTCGCGACGGCCACCCTGGCCTATCGCCGCGCCCTCGCGATCGACGGCGGTAACCCGCGCGCGCGCCACAACCTCGCCTGGCTGCGCGGCCACACGGACAACGCGTTCCGCCCGCCCGCCGGCGGCGCGACCGACACGCTGCTGTTCTTTCACACGTGGCCGCGCGCGCGCAAGCTGCTCGTCGGGAGCGCCGCGTTCGCGATCGCGATCCTGCTCCTGGTGCCGTGGTCGGGCCGGCGCCGCCGCGGGTTCACCGGCCTCGCGCTCCTGCCGCTCGCCGTGTGGGTCGCGATGATCGCCTCCGTGGTGTTCGAGGAGCGCCACCCCGACGACGCGGTCGTGATGGACGACGTCGTGCTGCGCGCCGCCGACAGCGCCGGCGCCCCCGCCGCGTTGTCGCAGCCCCTGCCGCGCGGCGCCGAGGTCACCGTGCTCGAGCGCCGCGATGCGTGGACCAAGGTCCGGCTCGCCGGAGGCATGGCCGGCTGGGTCCCCGCCGGCGCGGTCGAGCGCATCGCTCCCTGAGCCGCCCTGTCGCGCGGCATCGATCCGAGATCCCGGCCGGACATACGGACGCTTTGCGACCACCGGAGTGGCGCGCAATACCAGGAGCCGACGACGTGCCGCCCGCCGCGGCTGCCTCACCGAGGTACATGGCTGCGCGCTCCCTGCACCCGGTGCGCGCTGCCGCCCCGCCCACGGCTGCCTCACCGAGGTACATGGCTACACGCTCCCTGCACCTGGTGCGCGCGCCTTGCTCGGATCAGCCACGCGTCGCGTGTCACGGGCGCACGTTGTTCGGGGAGGTCGGGGCGCTACACACGATCATGCCCACGTCGATCGTCGCCGGTTTGTGGGGCCTGTTCGCGGGGTCCTCCCTCATGATCGGCGCCGCGATCGGTTACTTCGTGCGCGTGCCGGCGCGGCTGATCGCGGCCGTGATGGCGTTCGGCGGCGGCGTGCTGATCTCCGCGCTGTCCTTCGACCTGATGGACGAGGCCTACCAGCGCGGCGGGGTCGGTGCGACGGCGATCGGGTTCCTCGCGGGCGCGGCCGCGTACACGGGCGCGAACGAGCTGCTCGCCCGCCGCGGCGCAAAGCATCGCAAGCGGTCGGGCACCCAGCAGCCGTCCGAGGACAGCCACCCGGGCAGCGGGCTCGCGATCGCGCTCGGCGCCCTGCTCGACGGCATCCCCGAGTCGATCGTGATCGGCGTCAGCATGCTCGCCGGCAAGGGCGTGAGCCTGGTCGCGGTGATCGCGATCTTCCTGTCGAACATCCCCGAGGGCCTGTCGAGCTCGGCCGGCATGAAGCGCAGCGGTCGCTCGCGCGGCTACGTGTTCGCCGTGTGGTCCGGCATCGCCGTGATCTCCGGGGTCGCCTCGCTCGCGGGCTACGCGGTGTTCGGCGGCCTGTCCGCCGGCGTGATCGCCGCGACCATCGCCGTCGCGGCCGGCGCGATCCTCGCGATGCTCGCCGACACGATGATGCCCGAGGCGTTCGAGTCGGCGCACGAGCTCGCGGGCCTGGTCACCGTCGCCGGCTTCCTCGCGGCGTTCATCCTCACCAAGCTCGGCGCGTGAACCCGGGCTCGTCCGTAAACGGCGGTCAGCCGTCATCGGACGGCGGGGCGGCACGGTCATCGCATGCACGCAGAGCATGACGGCGCGCATCAAGACCGGCACGGCGGCGTGGGCCGATCGGCGCCTCGTCGAGAGCGGCTGGTACCCCGAGCACGTGCGTAGCCCGGAGGCCAAGCTGCGCTACTACGCGTCGCGCTTCCCCGTCGTCGAGAACGACTCGACCTACTGGGCGTTCCCCGATCCCGACCGCGTCGCGGGCTGGGCCGAGCGCAGCCCGGATGGCTTCACGATGCGGAAAGACCCGTACGATGCCTCGGAGCCGTGCTTCGCATGCATCGAGCAGCGCCGACGCACCGATGCCACGCGGGCCATAGACCAGCACGGCGTGTCCCGCGAGCGCATGCGCGGTCAGTGTCTCGATGAGGGCAGCGCGTCCGATGATCCTCATAACAATTTCGCAACCTCGCCCAGCAGACTCTTGAGCCCGACACGGCCCGGGTCCGCGGCTCCGCGCGCACCTGCTCGAACGCCTCGTCCGCGAGAACCGTCGAGCCGCTGACGCGTCCCGCATCGAGCCGAGCCAGTACGTCGGCGAAGACACCGAGCTGCCCGGCAAGATGCGCGATCACGATCGGGGCGAACTCATTCCGGTGCTCGGGGAACTCTGCGTGAAGGCGATAAGACGCGAGCTGCGCGATGAAGCCGAGCCGGCCGCCGTGCTCCCTCCGGAAGAGCAGGTCTCGTTCACTCGCCGACACCGATCAGCGCTCGTGCAGTTCCTCCACCGACCACATTCGCTTCATCGACCCAGCCTCCTTGCGCGCTTCGCGATGCGGGGCGGAGGCGTTCTCGCCCATCACGGCCGCCGTGCCCAGGCCGCGTGGGCGGCGGGGGCGGGCGCGCTAGCACCCCTCCCCTAGCACACACAAGCCGAGGACTCCAAGGCAGGAAAGGCAGGCTCCGGAGATCGCCAGCAGGGTGGGGCCGCTGAGTTGATTCCACGCGACCGCCGGAAAAAGATACGCCCGTCGTGTCGTCAGCACCCGCGCCGTAGGCACGCGTGGCGTAGCATCGCCGCCGTTGAGGCCGGGGTTACGCTTCTCCAGCCACAGGCCAACGGGCGCGAGGATAACAACCCCTGCCGCCAAGCCTATTAACAGGAGCCGCCCATCCCATGGGCCCCATTCGGGTCCGATGCCAATCAGCATCCCCGGGATCCCTACGAGCAGACCCAGCGGCGACAGGAGGCACATGATCGGCACCACGAGTACAATCAGCATCAGCCCCGCTACGGAGCGATCCGCGATGACAGCCGAGAGTCCGATGAAAAGCGGGCCGGCGGCATAGCCGGCCAAGAACGACCTCATTCCACCGGCCAGGAGCCACCTCCGCAGGATCCACCTCATGGCGCAAGTGTAGCTCGGCGCCGAGCGTCGGTGGTGATGCGCCGCGAGTAGGCCGCGCCTACACCTTTTCCAGGGGGCGGCCTCATCACCGCAGGCCGGGGACTTCATCGGGCGAGATCAGGGTACGGGTAGGACAAACAAGCGGGGTTCTGGCGCTCCCCCGGGGATGCCTCGATGTGGCCCGAGGTGGAACGTGCGAGCCGGGGAGCACCACCGGCTGCCAGCAGTGTCAGCGGCCGTACGTTGAGTTGACGCTCGGCGGGACGCCGGTCCATGTCGCCGGCGCAACAGGTCTGGTAGAGATGGCGCATGGTACCAGCCCGTTCCAAGGTGAGAACAGGTGAAGGCGATGTGAAAGCGAAGTCGTTGGTATGTGGGCTCGGGATGCTGTTGGTCAGCGTTGCCTCAGCCTCGGCCGACAATGGCAAGGCCCGCCCGGTATCGCTGCACATGCGGCCGCGCGTCGCGCAACAGGTGGCACCCGATCAGGCGCCCGACCGGAGTCTGACGCCGGCTGCCGCATCGCCCAGTACTGCAGGACCCACGGATCCGTCCTCCGCATCGCCGCCTCCGGAAGCGACGCCCAGCCGACCGTTGATCGACGTGACCGGTTCGCGGATCGCGCGCGACACGCACATGACGCCGGCACCGCTGAGGGTGTTGAGCCGTGACGATCTCGACGCTTATGGTCGCTCGACCCTCGGCGACATCCTCGTGCAATTGCCCATGCGGACCAGCGCGACCGATGAGCAGGTCAACACGTTCGGTGCGCGGGTCGACAATGGCAACGGAGCGCTCGGCGTCGATCTCCGCGGGCTGGGGACCAACCGAACCCTGATCCTGCTCGACGGACGCGCCATCGTTCCCGACGGAACCGGTGTCGTGGATGTCAGCATGATCCCGCTCGTCGCCGTTGAACGCGTGGAGATCCTCGCGCCCGGTGGATCGGCGGTCTACGGCTCGGGCGCGATCGGCGGGGTGGTGAACATCATCACGCGGAGCGAGTTCGAGGGTGTCGCGACCGCGCTGTACGCCGGCGACTCGCAGCGCGGCGACGGCGTCACGTACGATGCCAGCTTCATCGTCGGTCATCATACCGAGGACAAGCGAGGCAGCATCCTGCTGTCGGCCGGCCTCCAGCATCAGGATCCGGTGTTCGCGAACGATCGCTCGTTCTCATCCAACCCGGTGTTCGCGACCAAGCTAGCCGGCGAACTTCAGCCTCTGTCGTCTCGCGGTACCGTGTACAGCGCGGGCAGCTACCGGCTGCGACCCGAGATATCTGGCTTCTTCGAAGCGAGCTACCTGCACCACCGGCGCCTGGAGCAGTTCGATCCGGACTCGCTGGGGACCGAGCTCGTCTCCAAGGACAGCCTGTACAACACGACCGGAACGGATGTGATCGACGCCAGCGGGCACGGTGGCCTGCTTGGCTCGCGACAGACGACGCAGCGCACGGACCTGCTTCGCATCGTCGGCGGATTTCGTGGCACGGTCCCCGACGATGCGCCGTTGCTCGCCAGCTGGGCATGGGAGCTGTCGTATAACTACGGACGTATCCACGTCGCCACCGACCAGCGTGGAGAGCTGGTGCCCGACCGGCTCGCCGCCGCCATCGGCCCGAGCTTCCGTGACGCCAATGGCGTGCCGACCTGCGGAACACCGGCTGCGCCGCTCGCCGGCTGCGTGCCGCTGGACCTGCTGGGACTGGCCGGTCCGATCGATCCGGCGGCGCTCGCGTACATCGCGTTCAATGGCGCGCAGGACGAAGTGAACGCGCAGCACACGGTGCTGGCAACCGCGCATGGTCGGCTCGCCGAGCTCGGGATCCATGGTGACCTGTCGGCCGCCGCCGGTGCGGACTTCCACGAGGAGTCTGGCCAGCTCGCCGTCGATCCGACGATCTCGACGGTGGATCCTGCGAACCAGCCCCCTCCGCATGGCTCCTACCACCTGCTCGAGGGCTTCGGCGAGCTCTCGTTCGTGCCGGTCCGCGAAACGGCTTTCGTCGATCGGTTGGAGCTGGATCTCGCTGCGCGCGGGTTCCAGTCCAGCGCGCTCGGCGGCGGTGTCAGCTGGAGCGCCGGTGGCCTGTTCCGCACGATCGGAGGCTTGGCGGTTCGCGGCACGTACGCCACGACGTTCCGCGCGCCCACGATCGCCGAACTGTTTCAGCCCCGCAGCGAAGGGGCCGTGCGTCTCACGGACCCTTGCGATACCAGCAATGGGACCAACATTCCGAACATCGCACAGGAGTGCATGCGTGAGGGGGTCCCCACAAATGCGGTGTTTGGGGCGCAACAACGCACGGTGGGTGGTGGCAACCGCGGCCTCGAGGCCGAGACCGCGAACGTGCTCACCGTTGGCCTCATGTTCGAGCCGCCGAAGCTCAAGGGCCTGGAGCTCAGCGTCGATTACTGGAGCATCGAGCTCTCGAACGCGGTCCAGCTGGACCCGGTATTCGAGATCCTGCTTTATTGCTACAACTTGGGGCGCGGGTCGTTCTGCGATCGAGTTCATCGCAATCCGGCGCAAGGCGGCGCGATCGATTTCATCGACGTCTCGCTATTGAACACCGGCCGTGTCTCGACCTCCGGCGTTGATGCTATCGCGAGGTTCGATCACGACTTCGGCGCGCTGGGCCGGTTTCATGAACAGCTCGAAGCGCAGTTCCTGCAGAACTACGACATGGAACAAGTCTTTGTGGTCACGGATCGCCCCTATCCCGATCTCCAGGCGAGCTTGTCGTCCCGGTGGTCACACGGAAGCGGCCTCGCCGGCGGGGTCAACCTGCGTTACCTGGACGGTTTCCAGAAGTGCGTGCTTCCAGCTTGCGGCGCGCTGCTGGCGAGGGCCGTCAGTGCATGGTATGGACTCGACCTCAACGCGAGTTACACGTTCAACGGATGGCATGGGCGGCCAACGCTCGCCGCGGGTGTCAACAACCTGCTCGACCGCGCTCCACCGGTCAGCTACGTCGCTCGGCAGATCGGTGTTGCTCCCTCGACGTATGACCTCGTGGGGCGGTTCTTCTATCTGCGGCTGTCCAGTCAGTTCTGATCGCGTCGAAGGCTCGGCTCGGTGCGCTGGTCGTCCCGAGGAGCGCGGACTTCGGCATCCGGAGCGCCTTCGAGAACGGGCCGAGCGCGACGCACTACGCGATGCCCGCCGAGATCCCGGCGGTCGGATCGGCGCGCGTGATCCTCGGCTCGTACGGCGCCACGCGCAGCCCGATCGACGCGCCGCCTTTCTCGGATCAGCCACGCTTCGCGTGTCACGGGCGCACGTCGTTCGGGGAGGTCGGAGCTCATCGGACGGCGGGGCGGCACGGGCATCGCATGCACGCAGAGCATGACGGCGCCGACGAGCCGCAGGGCTTCGTCGCGTCGGTCCCGCCGGTCGTGGCCGCGACGAGCGACCTCGCCGTGATCCGGATGCACGGCCGCAACCCCGCGCGCTGGCGCGACCGATCACACGGTCGCCGCAGCGGCGTCTGGACCTACCGCTACGCCCACGACGAGCTCGTCGAGTGGGCCGCACGCATCCGCGCCCTGGCGGCTCGCACCGACGAGGTGCACGTGATCTTCAGCAACGGTCCGGTCGACAACGCCGTCCGCAACGCACAAGAGCTCGCCGAGATGCTCCACCCCGCCGCCGCCGAGCTCGCAATGCACGATCGGAACCAACCGAGCACCCCGTAGCCACGAAGGTCCCTACCTCGGGTCCCTACGCCCGCAGCATCGCCGCTCCCGTGGCCGATCGCGTCAACAAACCTGACAGCCGTAGGTCACGATCCGCGCCGTTCGCGGTCGCTTCGTCGGGCCGACTGGGCCATGGTTGCCACTTCCACGCACCATGCTGTCGATCGGACGGATCAAGACGCCGGCCAGGCACCCGCCCGGCGAGCTGCCGGGCCTCGCAGATCGGTTCGCCGCGGTGCGCGATCGATCGCGCGAGCTATGTGCGCCGCTGTCGGCTGAGGATCATGTCGTCCAGCCGATGCCGGACGCGAGCCCGGCGAAGTGGCACCTGGCGCACACCACGTGGTTCTTCGAGGCGTTCGTGCTCGGCGGCGAGCCGTTCGATCCGGCGTACGAGTTCCTGTTCAACAGCTACTACGAAGCGGTCGGCCCGCGGGTCGACCGTGCGCGGCGCGGCATGCTCACGCGCCCGAGCCTCGATCGGATCCACGCGTATCGCGCGGCGATCGACGACCGGGTGTCTTGCGCGCTGGCGCACGGCACGCTCGATGGTGACGCCGGTGCGCGGATCGAACTCGGCCTCCACCACGAGCAGCAGCACCAGGAGCTGATCCTCACCGATCTGAAGTACCTGCTCGGCACCCAGCCGCTGCTGCCGGCGTACCGCGAGCTCACCCGCGCGGCCCCCGCCGCGCCCGAGCCGCTGGCGTGGCGCAGCATCGACGGCGGTATCGTCGAGATCGGCGCGCCCGACGCCGGCTTCGCGTTCGACAACGAGCGCCCGCGGCACCGGGTCCTCGTCGCGCCCTACCGGCTCGCGACCCGGCCGATCGCCAACGCCGAGGTCCTGGCGTTCATCGCCGACGGCGGCTACCGCGATCCCCGGCTGTGGCTCAGCGACGGCTGGCAGCGCGTCCTGGCCGAGCGGTGGGAGGCGCCGCTGTACTGGACCCGAGCCGAACGGATCGATTCCGGTCCGCAGCGCAGCACCGATCGGAATCCCCTTGCGGCGAGGGCTCCCCTTGCGGGGACGCGGCGCGACGGCGACTTCGCGATCTACGAGCTCGCCGGGGTGCGCGAGGTCGATCCGGGCGAGACCGCGTGTCACCTGAGCCTCTATGAAGCCGACGCGATCGCGCGCTGGCTCGGCGCGCGGCTGCCGACCGAGGCCGAGTGGGAGCACGCCGCGGCCGGATACCCGCTCGACGGTAACTTCGCCGACGCCGGCCGCTTGCACCCCGCGCGCGCCGCGGGGGCGTCGTCGCCGAGGCTGCCCGGGCTACCCGGGCCAAGCGACGCCCCGCTCACCCAGCTCTACGGCGACGTCTGGGAGTGGACCGCCAGCAGCTACTCGCCCTACCCCGGGTTCCGCCCGCTCGCCGGCGCGCTGGGCGAGTACAACGGCAAGTTCATGAGCGGCCAGCACGTGCTGCGCGGCGGCTCGTGCTTGACGCCCGCAGACCACATCCGCCGGTCGTACCGCAACTTCTTTCCGCCGGGCGCGCGCTGGCAGATGACCGGCGTGCGCCTGGCCGCCGATGGCTAGGAGACGCCGAGGAGACGCCGATGAAGCCAACGACGACCCGAGCGATTCGCCGACGCGCCGTTCCCCTCGCGGGCGATGACGTGCTCGCGGGCCTGCGCGCACCGCACAAGCACCTGCCGTGCCGGCTGCTCTACGACGCCCGCGGCGCCGCGCTGTTCGAGCAGATCTGCACGCTCGACGAGTACTACCCGTACCGCTCGGAGCTCGCGCTGCTCGAGGCGCACCTGCCGGCGATCGCCCAGGCGGTCGGCCCCGCCGCGCGCGTGATCGAGCCGGGCAGCGGCGCCGGCCAGAAGACGCGGATGCTGCTCGCCGCGCTCGATCGGCCGGCGACCTACGTCCCGATCGACGTCAGCGCCGAGCAACTCGCCGCCACCGCGGGCGACCTGCACGCCGAGTTTGCCGGCCTCGAGGTCGTGCCGATCGCCGCCGACTACACCGCGCCGCTCACGCTCCCTCCCCCGCCACCGCGCGCCGGCCGCACGCTGGTGTTCTTTCCCGGCTCGACGATCGGCAACTTCGAGCCGGACGACGCCCGCCGGTTCCTCGAGAGGTTCGCGGCGCTCGCCGGCCCCGGCGCGGCGATCGTGCTCGGCGCCGACTCCAACGCCGACACCGACGCGCTGCTCCGCGCCTACGACGACGCCCAGGGCGTCACCGCCGCGTTCGATCTCAACGTGCTCGCGCACATCAACCGCACGCACGCCGCGACCTTCGACCTCGCCGCGTTCCTGCACCGTGCCGTGTGGGACGCCGCCAGGTCGCGGGTCGAGATGCACCTGGTCAGCCGGCGCAGCCAGGTCGTCCAGGTCGCGGGCGAGGCGATCCGGTTCGAGCGTGGCGAGCCGATCGTGACCGAGCACTGCTACAAGCACGCACCCGAGGTGCTCGCGGCGCTGCTCGAGGCGTCCGGCTGGCGGGTGCGGCAGGTGTTCACCGATCCGCGCGGCCGCATGCGGCTGTGGCTCGGCGAGCGCTGAACCGCGGTCGCCGCGACCGGCAGGCGTGCCGGGCCTGATGGCCGTGATAGATCGTGGCCATGACGCGCCGCCTGTATCACGACGATGCCTACCTGCGCCGGTTCGACGCCGAGGTCGTCGCGATCACCACCTACAAGACCAAGCCCGCGATCGTCCTCGATCAAACCGCGTTCTACCCCGAAGCCGGTGGCCAGCTCGGCGATCGCGGTCAGCTCGGCGGCGCCTCCGTGATCGACACCCAGGAGACCGACGACGGGACGATCGTGCACGTGATCGCCGGTGAGCCACCGGCCGCCGGCGCGCGGGTGACCGGCGAGCTCGACTGGCTGCGCCGCCGCCAGCACATGGCCCAGCACACGGCGCAGCACCTGCTGAGCGGCGCGCTGCTCGATCGCGCGCAGGCCCCGACCGTGTCCGCGCGGCTCGGCGAGAGCGCGCTAACCATCGACGTCGCCCGCGATCGCATCCCCGACGGCGAGCTCGCCGGCGCGGAGGACCTCGCCAACGACGTCGTCGACGACGATCTCGCGATCCGCGCGTGGTTCCCCGGCCCCGACGAGCTCGCGCAGCTTCCGCTGCGCCGCGATCCGAAAGTCACCGCCGACATCCGCGTGGTCGCGATCGGCGAGTTCGACTTCTCGCCGTGCGGCGGCACGCACTGCGCGCGCACCTCGCAGCTCGGGGCCGTGCGGATCACCGGCGCCGAGCGCTACAAGGGCATGACGCGGGTGACGTTCACCGCGGCGCGCCGCGGCCGCGCCGAGCTGTTCGCGCGCGATCACGTGCTGCGCGGCCTCGCGAGCCAGTTCTCGTGCGGCCCGGCCGAGGTCCCCGCCGCCATCGACAAGCTGCGACGCGACGTGGAGGCCGCCGGCAGCGAGCTCACCCAGCTGCGCAGCCGGCTCGCCACGGCCGTGATCGCCCAGCTACCCGGCACCGGCGCGGTGATCGCCGCGGTCCCCGGCGACGCCGAGCTCCTGCGCAGCGTGGCCGCCAAGCTCGCCGGCGCCGGCCGCGACGCCCTGCTGTGCGCCCCCGATGACGGCGGCGCGACCATCGTCTTGATGCGGGCGACCGGCTCGACCCTCGACTGCGGCGCGCTGTGGAAGCAGCTCGCCGCCAGGCACGGCGGGCGCGGCGGCGGCCGGGCCGATCGCGCCGAAGGCCGGCTCACGACCGCGATCACGGACTGGCCGAAGGCCGTCGCAGCGCTGGTCGATTAGCCCTGCGACCCGGGGAGGTCGCACGAGCCCAGGCGCGCATCCCGGCCAACTGGCCGCGATGATTGGCAGTGGCGCTTTCGCACAGGGAGCGCTGCCGCACATCGCCGTTGTCGCCGCGGCGCACGATCGCTCGAATTTCGCGAACTTTCGATGCGGACGGCGAATGCGAGGTCGGCCTGCCGTTTGAATTCCCTGCGGCTCCAGGTCCAACGAAATGTTGCACAGCAAGCCATCGTCAGAACAGGCAGGGAACGAGCCCGGTGAACAGGCAGCGCCCACGGAGGGGCGCATCGTGGGGATCGGCGCATCGGCCGGAGGGCTCGAGGCGCTCGAGCAGCTGTTCGATGCCCTGCCGCCTGATACCGGCATGGCGTTCGTGGTCGTACAGCACCTGTCCCCGGACTTTCGCAGCTTGATGGACGAGCTGATCGCCCGTCACAGCGAGATGCCGGTCGTGATCGCCGAAGACAACATGCCCGTCTGCGCGAACCACATCTACCTGATGCCGCCGCGCAAGCAGATGATCATCCGCGACCGGCACCTGGTGCTCACCGACAAGGAGCCCCAGGCGTTCACGCTGCCGATCGATACGTTCTTTCGCTCGCTCGCGCAGGACATCGGCGAGCAGGCGGTCGCGGTCGTGCTGTCGGGCAGCGGCAGCGACGGCTCGCGCGGGGTCGTCGAGATCAAGCGCGCCGGTGGGCTGGTGCTCGCGGAGACCGCGTCGAGCGCGAAGTTCGACAGCATGCCGGTCTCGGCCGTGGCGACGGGGGTGGTCGACCACGCCTACCCGCCGCGCGACCTGGCGCGCGTGCTGTGCGGCCTCAAGCCGCGCGACGTCCCCCCCGATACCACGCTGCTATCCGACGATCCCGCGATGGACGCCGTCCTGCGGCTGCTCCGCGATCACTTCGGGATCGACTTCTCGCTCTACAAGACGACCACGGTGGGGCGCCGGGTCCAGCGCCGCGTCGACCTGCTGCGGGCCGCGAGCCTGCCGAGCTACGTCGACCTGCTCCGCACCGATCCCGAGGAGCTCAACGCGCTCTACCAGGATCTGCTGATCGGCGTGACCCAGTTCTTCCGGGATCCGCAGGCGTTCGAGCGCCTCGAAGAGGAAGTGATCCCGGCGCTGCTCGACAAGCTCCCCCCCGAAGAGGATCTTCGCGTCTGGGTCGCGGGCTGCGCGACCGGCGAGGAGGCGTACTCGCTCGCGATGCTGTTCTGGGAGGCCTTCGCGGCGCGCGATCGCCCCGTGCGCCTCAAGATCCTGGCCACCGATGTCCATCAGGCGTCGCTCGAGCACGCCGGCGCCGGCATCTACGGCGACGAGCAGCTGCAGTTCGTCAGCCAGCGCCGGCTGGCGCGGTTCTTCACCCGGCGATCGAGCGGCTACCAGGTCTCGCAGGATCTCCGGCAGCTGATCGTGTTCGCGCGTCACAACGTCACCAAGGACGCGCCGTTCACCAAGGTGCACTTCATCGCGTGCCGCAACCTCCTGATCTATTTTCAGCCCCAGCCGCAGCGGACCGTCATATCGCTGTTCCATTTCGGGCTGACGTCGGGCGGCGTCCTGTTCCTCGGCGCGAGCGAGACGCCCGGCGCGCTGTCCGACGAGTTCATCGCGATCGACGATCACTGGAAGATCTATCGCAAGCGCCGCGACGTCCAGCTGCTGTCCCAGATCCGCCTGCCGCTGCATCGCCAGACCGCCCGCAGACCGGCGCTGTACGACGTGCCGCGCTCGCACGGGCCCGATCCGCTGATCCTGCAGACCTACGATCAGCTGCTCGATCGCTTCATGCCCCCGGGGTTCCTGATCGACGAGGACGGCCTGCTCATCGACAGCTTCGCCGGCGCCGAGCGGCTGCTCAAGGTGCGCCGCCGGCGGCCGAGCAGCAGCCTGCTCGATCTGCTCGACGACGAGCTGCGCACCGTGGTCTCGGGCGCGATCCAGCGCGCCGTCAACGAGCGCTCCGCGGTGGCGTATGCCGGCGTGCGCGTCCCGGCCCTCGACGGCTCCCGGGGCGCCCCGGACGCCGCGCCGCGGGACATGCGCTGCACGCTGACCGCCGAGCCGCTGGTCCATCCTCGCACCGGCGCCCGCCACATCCTCGTGACGTTTCAGGGCCCGACCGCCGCGCACCGCACGGTGCAGGAGCTCGCCCCCGCGGCGGTCCCGTTCAGCGAAGCCTCCCGCGAGCACCTCGACACGCTCGAGACCGAGCTGGCCTACACGCGCGAGACCTTGCAGGCGACGATCGAGGAGCTCGAGACCTCGAACGAGGAGATGCAGGCGACCAACGAGGAGCTCGTCGCATCGAACGAGGAGCTCCAGAGCACCAACGAAGAGCTGCACTCGGTCAACGAGGAGCTCTACACGGTCAACGCCGAGTACCAGACCAAGATCATGGAGCTCAAGGAGCTCAACACGGACATGGCGCACCTGCTCGAGGGCACCGACGTCGGCACCGTGTTCCTCGATCGCGAGCTGCGGATCCGCCGCTTCACGTCGCGGATCGCCGGCGTGTTCCGGTTCCAGCCGTACGACATCGGCCGCCGGATCAGCGACTTCTCGCACAACATCGAGCGGCCGAAGCTGATCGAGGAGATCGAACACGTGCGCGGGACCGGCCTCGTGATCGAAGACGAGGTCCGCGACCGCGGGGCCGTCCCGTACTTCCTCCGGATCCTGCCCTACCGGATCAGCCGCTCCGGCGAGCAGGCCCCGGACGCGCCGCAGATCGACGGGGTCGTGCTGACCTTGACCGACATCTCCACGCTCGACCGGGCGCGCGCCCACCTCGCGGAGCTGTCGGCGATCGTGGAGTCCTCCGATGACGCGATCATCGGCAACACGCTGTCCGGCACGATCACGACGTGGAACCGTGGTGCCGAGCGGCTGTACGGCTACACCGCCGCCGAGGCGATCGGCCAGAACATCCGCATGCTGATGGCGGACGGCTGCGAGCGCGAGCTCGACCGATTCCTCGAGCGGATCCGCCGCGGCGAGAAGGTCGAGCACGTCCTGTCGATGTCCCGCCACAAGACCGGCGGCCACGTCGAGCTGTCGACCACGATCTCGCCGATCCACGACCGTCGCGGCGTGATCACCGGGGTGTCGGCGATCGGCCGCGACATCTCGCCGCTGCTCGACGCGCAGCGCGAGCTCGAGCAACGCCAGCAACGGATCGCGACCCTGCTCGAGCAGGCCGAGGAGAACGCCCGCCGCCGCGAGCAGTTCATCGCGATGCTGTCCCACGAGCTGCGCAACCCGCTCGCCGCGGTGATGCACGCCACCACGTTGATCCAGAAGCAGAACGGCAACGAATCGATCGAACGCTGTCGGGGGGTGATCGAGCGCCAGGCCCGGCAGATGAAGCGGCTGCTCGACGATCTGCTCGACGTCTCGCGGATCACGCGCGGCAAGTTCCAGCTGCTCGCCGAGGACATCGATCTGCGGGTCCCGGTCGAAGCCGCGATCGAGTCGACCGGCCCCTTGTTCGCCGAGCGGGGCGTGGCGCTCGACGTCGGGCTGCCACGCCAGGCGATCCCGGTGCGCGGTGACACGAACCGCCTCGTCCAGGTCGTCGTGAACCTCTTGTCGAACGCCGCGAACTACTCGCCCCGCGCCAGCACCGTGCGCCTCCAGGTCATGATCCAGGGCCGCCACGGCGTGCTGCGGGTGAGCGATCAAGGCATCGGCATCGAGCGCGAGCTGCAGGGCAAGATCTTCGACCTGTTCGTGCAGTCCGAGCAGCGCCTCGATCGCTCGCGCGGCGGGCTCGGCGTCGGGCTCTCGCTCGCCAAGAACATCGTCGATCTACACGGCGGCACGATCGAGGTCCACAGCGACGGTCCCGGCCGGGGCAGCGACTTCAAGGTCACGATCCCGATCCTCGAGCAGAAGCGCGCGGACTGGGGCGCCGAGCCCACCACGGCGCGGCACAGCGAGCGCTGCCGGATCGTCCTGGTCGACGATCAGGCGGACTCGCGCGAGATGCTGCGGATGCTGCTCGAATCGCGCGACCACATCGTCATCGACGTCGAGAACGGCCCGGCGGCGATCGACGTCATCACCCGCGATCCGCCCGACGTGGCCTTCATCGACATCGGCCTCCCCGAGATGAACGGCTACGAGGTGGCCCAGCGGCTACGCGGGCGCCCCGAGCTCGACGCCGTGATGCTGATCGCGCTCACCGGCTACGGCGCCCCGGCCGACGTCTCGGCCGCACGCGCGGCCGGCTTCGACGAGCACGTCATCAAGCCCGCCGAGGTCGCCAAGCTCGAGAAGATCCTGGCCGGCAGGAAGCCGCGCGTCACCGAGTAGCCGAGCGCGACGAGGCCCGCCCGAGCCACCGCGCCGCGGTCCCGCGGGCGAGCCGTCCGCGACGTCAGGCCGGGTCCTTGGGCTGTGGGTCCGGCGACGCAGGTGGGAACGGGTCGGGACCGCGCCGTGACGAACGGGTGCGGCGCTTGCCGGGCGCCGCATCGCATGGATCGGTGCCCAGCGCCGGCTCGGCCAGCGCCGCGATGGCGGTCGCCAGGCCGCGCTGATCGGGATGCGCCTCGCTGTAGATCCTGGCGTACGCGACGGCGCGCCGGGACGTCTCCGTGAGCATCGCCAGCCGGGTCACGAACGCCGCGAGCGCCGCGTCGAGTGACTCGCGCGCACGGACCGCGATCTGGGCCTCGCTGCGCAGCTCGTCGGCCTGGCGCAACAGCACGGTCGCGTCGAGGTCCGGAAACGCGACGTTCGCGAGCTGGTTCGCGAACAGCGCGATCACCGCATGGACCCCCGGAGGAACGGGATCTTCGATCGACGACGCGGCCGCCGGATCCGATTCGGAGGCCGCCCCAGGCGTCTTGGGTGCTGACATGTGAACATACGTTCAGTACATCAGCGCGCCTGGTTCGTCAACAGGACTTCGCGTCCCGCCCCGGTCGTTGGCTCGCCGGGACGGACACTCCGGATCGGGCTACAAGACCTTCGGACCTGGAGGAGTCCCGAGCTCCACGCCGCCGGGGCCGCCCGAGAAGTCGAGCGGCGACACGGCCGGCTGCTGGCCGACCCCGGGCTTACTGAAGTCGCAAACGCCGTCGGTGAACACGGCCTGCAGGCGCGCGAACTGCGGATCCGTCAGGCTGCCCGCGGGGTAGTCGGCGCGGCTGATCGGCCTCAGCTGACACTTGAGGATGTTCTCCGCGAGCGGGCCACCGGCGACCTGCCGGGGTGACGAGTGCGGCGTCAGCATCGCGTCGGCGTTGCACATGCTGAGGTCGGTCACCTTGTTCGACAGCGTGGCATCGCCGGTCAAGAAGCAGAAGTCGACGGCGTCGCTTGGGCGATTCTTGGTGACCTTGGCGGCGACGCTCGCCGAGCCGGCGTCGGCCTTCATGCCGCCGAGCCACTTGTCCATCATCAGGAACGACTGCAGCAGCAGGTCCGAGGTCGGCGGCGGGAGCAGGCCCGTGTCGTAGCGCCACATGATGTGGTTGCCGTGGCCGCCGTTGGCGTCATCGAGCCGCGCTCGCAGCGCAAAGCTGCGCCACTCGTGATGGATGCCGAAGGCTCCCGGGGGCGCGGGCGGCGACAGCTTCGTATCGTCGTAGCCGCGGAGGTCGATGATCGGGATCGAGGCGAGGTGGTGAGCATCGGAGACGAGGCCGGCCCGGTAGGCGATCGCCAGCGTGTCCTTGTCGGCGACGCTGCGCGTGCCGACGAAGTTATCGTCGAAGTCGACCCCGCCGATCGTCTCGTTCAGGGTGACGAACTCGTCGGCGGTGATCGCCCCGGACAGGAACGCCTTCAGTCCGTACTGCACGCCCACGTTGTCGTTGGTCGCGGGCGCGTGGCTGGTGCCCTTCACCTTCCCGTACAGCGCGACCGTATGGTCGGCGCCGGTGCAGCGCACGCCGTTCGGGTTGGTCGCTGGATCATAGACCATCGAGGCCGGCAACCTGCAGTTGTTGGTGCTCCCGCCGACGGCGGCGGTCGCGCCCGTGGTGTCGTTGATGACGAACACGGGCACGTAGTTACCCGGCCTGCCGAGGTTCGAGAAGCTGTTGACCCAGGCGTGGCAGCCGGTCTGATCGACGTGCCCGTTGATCGCGGCCTTCTTCGTGTTGATCTGGGTCTGGGTCATGGCCTCCTGGGTCATGAGCGTCGACCACGCGAGCGAGTTGTAGGCGTTGACGAGCAGCGCGCAATCGGCGACCTCGATGCCGGTGGTCTCCGAGTCGGGATACGTGCAGCTCGGCTGGATGCCGTCGAGGAGCCCGGGGTAGATCGAAGCCGTCGTCAGCTGGTTGATCGAGCCGCCCGAGCAGCCGTTGCCGATCGTGTACCGGATCTCGCCGTAGGTATCGACGATCTTCTCCTTCATCATCATGACGGTCTCGCTCATGGTGACGCGGTTCGAGTTGTACAGCGAATCGCTCATGCTGTTGATCGCGACCAGGAAGCCGCGGGACAGCGCGTTGTCGTCGGCCCAGCTCTGCTCCGAGCGGAACTGCTGTCGCGGCTGGCCGCTCGACGCACCGAACGAGTACACCACCTTGCCGTTCCAGCCCGCCTGTGGGGCCGTCGGCTTCCACCCGGTCATCAAGCTGTCCTTCGTCGGATCGAACAGCACCGCGATGTCGTAGATGCCCCGGTTCAACGTGCCGCGCTCGACGCGCACGATGTACGGCATCGTGACGCCGGCGTCGGTCTTCGTCATCGCCAGATCGGCCGGCGCCGCGGCCGCCGGGTCGAACGGCTTGAAGCACGCGTTGGCGGGGGGCACGGCGGGCGGGTTGGGATCGGGGACGACCGCCTTGCACGTCGGATCGGTGCTCCGGTAGAACAGCTTGACCTCGGTCGCGATGTTGCACTGGGCGTCGATCGCGTTGGTGGACAGTCCGCTGGTGTTGGTGCCCGGCGTGTCGCCGACCTGGGCCGTCGCGAGCGGCGTCGCGCACACGAACGGCGTGACCTGGGCACCCGAGATCACCGGACCACCGATCTTGTGGTTGGTGATCATCAGGAAGGAGGCGTGGTCGCCTGCCAGATCGGCGACCACCTTGTTGGGGCCCTCGTCGAGCCCGGTGATGAGGCCGATGACCCTACCGTCCGATCGCACGGCGAACTCGGACGACACGTCGCGGGAGCCCACCGTGACATGCAACCCGTCGGGCGTGGCGTCGCCGGGGATCCCGATCTCGACCAGCGCGTCACCGCCGCTGATCAGATCCGCACGATTGGACAGCGTGCTTATCACCAGGAACGTCTTGGTCGGCGCCAGCGGTGGGCGGCTGCTCGACGACGAGGTCGAGCAACTGACGCCACCGACACCGAGCGCTACGAACCCCATCGTTACAGCGTATCTGCGCAACAGGAACCCCATCGCCATGACGATTCTCCTTTGTTCCTGTCCGGGATCCCGGTCCAAGAACGCTAAGTCAAGTTGTGGCGAAGTCTGCGCCCGCGCCCGGGACACGGTCAAGCGGTCCGCGAGTCGAGTCCCGGGCCCGCGACGAACGGTGTGATCCGAAATCCGACACGAGCAGACTCGTTATGAGCCACATGAACGATCGTAGCCCGATCACACGCGCGCTCCGCTAGGCCGAGCGCACGAGCTTGACCTCGAGCTGGTGGTCCTTGTCGTTGCGCGGGAACGTCGCCGCCTTGAACACGTTCTTGATGCACGCCCCGAGCGGCGTGGCGCCGACGCTCTCGGGATCGAGCGTGATGTTCTTGGGGTGACCGTCGGGCCCCACCAGGATCACCACGCGCGTCCCGGGCGGCGGATTGCCGTGCTCGGTCACGCAGCGGGTCGCATCGACCTGCCTGGCACGCACGACCTCGAAGTACGGATCGACCTGCGGCCGCCGGTGCGCCGCCGCACCCTTGCCGGACGGCTCGCCCCGCGACGCCCCGGGCGGATCGCCGTGCGCGTGATGTACCTCGGGCACCTCGGGTCCCCCGGCCGCTGGGTCCGGCGTCCCGACCTCCGCCCGGTTGGGGCCGACCACGACCACGTTCGAGCCGGTGTCGGTGACCCGGCTATCGCTGCCGTTGGTGATCACGACCGACGTCGGCTGCTGGTTCTGCATCTGCTGCCACACCAGGAACAGGGCCCCGGCCGCCACGACGACCATCGCGCCCGCGACCAGCGGCCATACCAGGCTGCGCCTGGCGTTGACGACGACGATCGGCGCCTGCTGTGCCGTGTGCGTGCCCGAGACCCCACGCAAGATGTCGAGCCTGGGGCCCGTCGCGCTCTGCTCGGCGAACATCGCCTGGGCCGCGTGCTCACTGCTTGCGCCGCGTAGGTACTGGCCGGACGCGGGAGTGGCCGCGACCCCCGAGTCGACCGACGGAAACTCCAGCTCGCCGTCCTCGTCCTCCAGCTCATCGGCATCGGGCTGCGCGATCACCGGCATGGCCGATCCCGCCCCACCGACTTGCAGCGCGCCGCTGATCTGCGCGCTGCGTTGCTCGAGCTCAGGGGCGAAGTTCGCGGCCACGAAGTCGCTGATCTCACCCTGCGTCCACGGCCGCTGGAGCGCCGCGATCGCGTCCTGCACGGCGCTGCCGAACTGCCGCGCCGTCGCGAAGCGGTTCGCCGGATCGCGATCGAGCGCATGCAACAGCGCGATCGCCAGCGGATCCGGACAGTCGGGGCGGTAGTGCCGGATGTCGACGACCGGCTGCTCCAGCACCGCGCGAAACGTCAGGTAGTCGGTCTTGCGCTGGAACAACCGGCGCAGCGCCAGCATCTCGTAGACGACGACCCCGAGCGCGAACACATCGGCCCGCCGATCGACCACCGCCCCGCGCAGCTGCTCGGGCGCCATGTACGCGTACTTGCCCTTCACCGTGCCGGTCTGGGTGTGCGCCGAGGCGTCCTTGACCTTCGCGATCCCGAAATCGAGGACCTTCATCACTCCGGAATCGGTCAGGAAGATGTTCGAGGGCGTGACGTCGCGGTGAACGATGTCGAGGTACTCCCCACCGCGGTCCTTCAGCTCGTGGGCGTAGTGAAGCCCATCGGTCACCTGCTGGATCACCCCGCCGATGAAGCCGAACTCGAGCACCCCGGCTGCTTTCGACAGCTTGCGGAGCAGCGGGAGCAGCGTGATGCCCTCGAGGTACTCCATCACGATGTAGAGCTGGCCGTCGGTCTCGCCGAGCTCGTAGACGTGGCAGATGTTGGCATGCGTCATCATCGACGCGATCCGCGCCTCGGCGATCAACATCGCCCGAAACCGCGGGTCGTCCGCGAGGTGCGGCAAGATCCGCTTGACCACAAACAGCTTCTCGAACCCCGCGGCACCTTCCAGTCGCGCGAGAAAAATCTCCCCCATGCCACCCGTCGCAAGGCGCGCGAGCAACTCGTACCGACCGAGGCGAGCTGACGCAGCCCCCGGAATTCCCATGACCGCGGGAGTCTAGCAGTTATGCGGGGATCTTGCGCAACTACATCTACCTACCAGGGGGTAATGCCTTGTTCTCCGCGTTGCGCAGCTGCTTGCGTTCGCGCTTCTCGCGCTTGTAGGCGTCCCGCGCGGTCTCGCCCGGCAAGCGCGTGGTGATCTCGAGGTTTCCGAACCTGACCCGGCCCACGATCCGGATCTGCGGGCGTGCAGGATCCACCTCCGGCGGCACCCGATGACGCTCGGTCACCGATCCCGCGAACGAGGACACATCGACGTCGATCGCCAGGTTCGGCGGCAAGATGACCTCGAAATTTCCCATGAAGACACGCACGTGGATCGTCGTGACCCCGGGCCCGAGCGAGGCGTCTCGAAAGTCGAGCTCGGCGTTGCCCCAGAGCACGCGGAGGTCCAGGGTTCTGGGCACCGACCAGCGGCCGCGGCGCTCGACCGAGCTCATGACCACGCGCAGCTTCTTGGCGTCGGCCCGGTCCGGATCATCGATCGCGTTCGGGCCCGCGAGCACCAGCGCGGTGGATGGCGCCGGTCCGAGATCCGCCACCAGCACCTCGAGCTCGGCGACGCCGCGGGCGCGGTGCGCGAGGTCGAGCCGGCGCTCGAGCTCGTCGACATCGATCACGTCCTGGGCGTAGCTCTCGGACAGGCGGGCGATCACCTGCTCACGGCGATCACGCAACGCAACCAGGCTCTCGACCATGGCTCTGGTATACACCCGCGATGCGCTTCGAGCTGCACTGTCACTCGACCTGCTCCGATGGCACCGAGCCACCCGAGCAGGTCGCCGCGCGTGCGGCCGAGCGCGCGGTCGCGGTGTTCGCGCTCACCGACCACGACACCTGCGCGGGCTCCGGCATCACGGTCGCGGGCGCCCGCGTGCTCCGCGCCGTCGAGCTGTCGTGCGACGACGACGGCCGCACCGTCCACGTGCTGGCGTTCGATCGCGGAGGGCCGTGGCACACGCTCGAGGCCAGGCTCGAGGCCGTGCGCGAGGCGCGCCGTAACCGGCTCCGCGTGATGGCGGCCCGGCTCGCGCGGCGCGGCATCACGATCGACATCGAGTCGCTCATCACCGACGCGGCTCGCCGATCGATCGGCCGCCCCGATCTCGCCCGCGCGATGGTCGCCGCCGGCGCGGCCTCCTCGGTCAAGGACGCGTTCGCGCGCCACCTCTACGACGGCGGACCGGTCGACGTGCCGCACCACGGCCTGTCCTTGCGCGACGCGATCGCGATCGGCCGGCAGGCCGGCGCCGCGCTGTCGCTCGCGCACCCGCACCTCTACGACGATCGCAGCGCCGGCTACCTGCGGCGCTACCAGGCCGAGGGCCTCACCGGGATCGAGGCGTTCTACGGCGCGTACGATCCCGGCGAACGCGCGCGCTGGATCGCGCTCGCCGACCGGCTGGGCCTCACGTGCACCGGCGGCTCCGACTGGCACGGCCCCGAGGCGTCGAACGCGGCGCCCGGCGTCGATCTGCCCGAAGATCGCAGCGCCGCGCTGCTCGCGTGGCTCGCGTAGCCAGCGCCCGGCTCGCGCCGTCAGCGCGGTGACTGCCTGGCTCGCATCGTCAGCGCGGTGACGGCCTGGCTCGTGTCGTCAGCGCCCGGGCTGCCTTTGGGCCGGCCTTCCGGCGGGCAGCTTCGCGCGCTTGGCGGGCGATCTGCCGTTGCGTGCCGCCGCACGTGTCTTGGTGGCCTTCGAGGTGCCCGCATGCCTGGCGGCCTTCGCGCTCGTCGCCGCCTTGGCAGCCTTCACCGGCTTCGCGGCCCTCGCAGTCTTCGTGGCTTTCGGTGGCGGCGCGGGCGGCGGTGGCGGCGCGGTGTGGCCGAGCGCGACGATCGTCTCGTACTGCGCCTGGGTCACCGGCTGCACCGAGAGCCGCATCCCGCGCTGGACCACGAGCATGTCCGCGAGTGATGGCTCGGCGCGGATCCGATCCATCGCGACGAAGTACGGCAGCGTCGCCACGTACTCGACCTCGACACAATCCCAGATCGGCTGCTCGCGGGTCGCCTTCGGATCGTAGTACGGGCTGTCCGGATCGAACTGCGTCGGATCGACGACGCCCGTGCGGACGACGCGCGCCAGCCCCGCGACCCCCGGCGGCGTGGCGTTCGAGTGATGGAACAGCACCGCGTCGCCGACCGACATCGCCCGCATGTGGGCGCGTGCGAAGTAGCTGCGCACGCCGGTCCACGGCTCGACCTTGACGCGCGCAAGATCCGCGATCCCGAACTGATCGGGCTCGGACTTCATCAACCAGAACCGGTTCGCCATCGCGCGAACCATCGCACAGGTCTCGTCGCCACGCGCACGCTCATCGGTGCGCAGCAAACACCGGGAGCACAGATCCCTCGACCGCGCTCAACGATCCCGGTCGCCGCTGACACGATCGCCGCGGAGAGGCGTCCATGTACCCGGCGGCGCTTCCGGGTGTACTTCACGCAACCACGCGGGTTCGCGGGGTGGGACAGGGGGCGGCTGGGCCACCAGCACCGGCTCGCCCTCAGGCAAACCATCGCGCAGGTCTTGCCACGGGGCCCTGCGGGAACGCGGGACGCGTGTGTCATCGACGACCCCGGGGGCGTCGCCGCAGCGGGCGATCCCGGTGTACCCGAGCTTCTGCGACGGCATCGTCGTGAACGTGAAATCGTCGCCGACCTTGCCGGTCACGAGCAGCCGCCACAGCGGCCAGCCAAGCCGCGGGCGCGATCCGCGGATCACGACCGGCTCGAGGTGGTGGGCGCGACACATCTGCTGGAGCTCGTCGGGCCGGACGAACCTGCGCAGCACGTGGAGATCCTGCCGCGCGTTGCGCACGAACCACGCGATCCCCTTGATCACGATGAGGTTCGCCAGCCACGTGCGATTGAACGTGTGGAACACGAACAGGCCGCCGGGGACGAGCAACCGGCTGGCCTCCGCGATCACGCGCTCCGGATCCTCGAGGTGCTCGAGCAGATCCATCGCACATACGACCTCGAAGCTATGACGGGCGTAAGGTAGCGCGTGGGGGGCGCCGAGCTCGTAGATCACCGTCTGCGACGGATCGTTGGCCCGAGCGACCGCGAGGTTCTCGAGGATAGGATCGATCCCGGTCACCCGGTGGCCGCGCGCCGCGAGGTAGTTCGCGAGGAACCCGCCGCCGCAGCCGAGGTCGAGCACCCGGCACGACGCAGGCCCGAACGCCTGTGCGATCCTGGCGGCGACCCACGGATTTCGCCGTCGCGACTCGGCCCGAAGCAGCGCGATCGGCGTGTCCCCGGCCACGTACCACCGCGATCCGAGATCTGCATACCACGCGGCCTGGCTCGCCTCCGGATCGGCACACGCGGCGTCCCCTTCGATGCTCCAGTAGATCACCTGGTACGCCAGGAACGCGATCGTGATGCCGAGCTGCCCGACGAGCAACCCGACCATGCCGATCCACCACAGGTAGGCGAACGCGGCGAGCACGATCGGGTGCAGCATGAACAGGAGCGCGTGCAGCCAGTGCTCGCCCCGGCTGTACTGCTTGGCGTGCCTGGCCTCGTCCTTGGTGACAAACAGCGTCGAGAAGGCCGCGAGGCTGATATAGACCGGCAGGGCCGTGGAGCTCCCCGGATCGGTCGTGACCAGCCACAACAGGCACAAGGCGATGGTCAGCGTACAGAGCGGGTGGCCGATGCGCTCGGCGCGCGACAACCCGCGCTCACGATGGAACCAGCCCTCGTCGATGACCATGGTGACGGCCTGGAGCACGATCGGAATCAAGCAGTACGCGACCATCGACCAAGCGAGCCGATACAAGTTCTGAGCCTCGCGCCGGTCGCCTGCCATCGCATAGTTGCGGCGAACCAGACGACGCTCACCTACACGACGTGTGACATCAACGCTCGCCTGCGCGGCACAGCCACGGCGGCGCCGCTACCCGATCCGCGCGCCGGCTGGAAGGGTCGCGATCGACAGATCGCGCGAGGCACGATGCACCTCATCGGACAAACCCCGTGAGGTTGACGTTGAACGAGAACCGCGAGGGTGCGTCGAGCGGGCGGAAGAAGTCGTCGTAGTGGGTCGGGATGATCCGTGCCGGCTGTAACACACGCACGATCCGCTCGATGTACCGCGGCGTGAACCTTCGGCCGGAGATGCCGCACAGGAACAGATCGACCCCGCGATCGCGGATCTCGTCCTCGATCAGGTCGGCGGAACCCTGGTGATAGATCCGCGTGCCGGCGACCTCGACGTGGAGGCCCCAGACCTGCCCGCAGCGGTAGTGTTGCGGCGACAGCTCGTCGACCTCGCGATCGCCCGCTCCGAAGCCGGACCACCCTGTGCGCCAGGAGGTCGCGCAACGAGAGCCGCGTGACGTACGGGTCGATCAGCACCACCGTGCCCTGGTAGGCCATCCGGAACCCGGCGGTCCCGAGCCAGGTCAGCTCGAGGCCCGGCGGCAAGCTCCCCGACCACGCCAGCTGCCGGGCGGTCGCGCGATCGCTGGCCTCCTGCCGGCGCGCGGTGGCGAGGTACGCGAAGAAACCACCAACATGACCGACCGGACCGAGCACGCCGTCACTTTACAGCGCCCGAGGCTCCCCTGCGCGGGACCAGGGCGCTACAACCACCGCAAGAAAAGGAGTCACCGATGGCTTTCACCCTCCCCGAGTTGCCCTGGGCCAAGGAATCGCTCGCACCGACGATCTCGGCCGAAACGATCGACTACCACTACGGCAAGCACCACAAGGCGTACGTCGACAACCTCAACAAGTTCGCCCCCGGCACCAAGTACGAGCACATGTCGCTCGAAGATGTCATCAAGGCGTCGCATGGCCAGGCGAGCGAGAAGAAGATCTTCAACAACTCGGCGCAGATCTGGAACCACACGTTCTTCTGGCACTCGCTCGCCCCCAAGGCGGGCGGTAACCCCACCGGCGCGGTCGCCGGCGCGATCGACAAGGCGTTCGGCTCGTTCGCCGACTTCAAGACCAAGTTCAGCGAGGCCGCCGCCGGACAGTTCGGGTCGGGCTGGGCGTGGCTCGTCAAGAACGCCGATGGCTCGCTCGCGATCGAGACGACCTCGAACGCCGACACGCCGTTCGCCGCCGGCAAGAAGTGCGTCCTCACGCTCGACGTCTGGGAGCACGCCTACTACATCGACTACCGCAACGCGCGCCCCAAGTTCATCGAGGCGTTCTGGAACATCGTCAACTGGGATTTCGCGAACAAGAACATCGCGTAGCGAGGATCGGGCCCTTGCGCTAGCATTCGCAGGCGATGCCGAAGGACCGGCCCCCTGGAGATGACGCCGGCGCGAGCACCGGTGACGCCGCAGCCGCCGTTCAGAGCTCGCCCGGCAAGCAGACGCTGGTCAGCACGGCGCTGGGTCCGCTGCCGGGTACCGCGTTGCCGAAAACCACGGTCGATCTGCAGGTCCATCCGCCCGAGTACATCTCCGAGGCGGTCGATCGGTTCCGGCGGGCGCTCATCGCCGGGGACGTGAATGCCGCCCAGACCGCATGGGCCACGGTGACCAGCCAGGATCGCATCAAGTTCGGCAAGTCGCCCACGATCGGTCTCGACCTGCAGACGATCATGCGCGTGCTCGGTCCGATGCTCGTGCCGATCATGGGCGAGTGTCAGCTCGACTTCGTCGGCCGTACCGACTTGATCGAGCAGATCCTGCGCGTCGGCCACCCCAACTGGTTCGATCCGATCGCAGACTACGGTGGCACGCTGCTGTCGAGCTTCATCGATTACCTGCCGACCCGCGGCACGATCGACGAGGCGGCGCTCGCCAAGCTTGCGCGGCTGATGACGGGCACCACGTCGCTGGCCCTCGCGCGCCCGCTGTTCGAGCGCATCTACAACACGACGCTGTCCGACACCAGCTACGACGTGAAGGAGTTCCAGGCCGCGGCGTGGACCGCGACGCACATCCACCGGCTGTACGACGTGCTGTGCAAGTACCTGCCGCTCGCGCACATCCGCACGATCAAGTCGTTCTACCTCGCGAAGGACAAGGACCACGCGTGGTGGAACAAGGAGAACCGCGTCGTGTTGCCCGAGAACGACGTCAACAAGACCGACAACCGCAAGCACCGGATGACCGGCGGCAGCCTCGCGCAGGCCGATCCGGAAACCAGCAAGGGCGAGACCAAGGGCGAGATGGACAAGTTCGACGTCGGCGCGCTGCACGAGGTTGGTCACGGCGTCGGCGGCCGGCTCGGTGGACACGCGTGGGCCGAGACCTATCCGTGGGTCGGCTGGACGACGAAGATGGACGTCGATGCGTGGTCGAAGGGGCTGTGGGGCGACGACGCGGAGCTGACCAAGCGGATGACCGAGCACGCCGGCAAGCACGCGAAGCTGTCGTCGCCGGACGCACGCCACTACCTCGCCGACGACCTGCACAAGGCGCCGAAGCTGCCGGCCGGGTTCAAGGACAGCGACGACGTCGACGAGGCGATCGACAGGTACTACGGCGATCAGAAGCTGACCGCGTACTGGCGCGCGCAGCAGGGCCAGGACGTCGAGCACGCCTACCTGTTCTCGGAGCACACCAACTACGGCAACAACGGCCGCGTGTACGTCTACCTGTCGCGCGGGTCGAGCAACTTCAGCTGCTACAACCAGCAGGCGCACGCGCAGAAGATCTCGTGGTACTCGCTGTCGTCGCCGCACGAGTGGTTCGCCGAGCAGTACGCGCACTACTACCGCACCCAGAAGGCCGCCCCCGGCCTCGAGGCCGGCACCCGGGCCAAGCTCGATGAACTCGACAAGGCCAAGCCGGCCGACGACGGGCTGATGAATCCTGCGGTCGCCGGCGCGCCGACCCGCGGTGTCGCCGCGGACGCCGCCGGCAACGCCGCGGGCGATGACGGCGGCGGCAACCGCCGCGTGCCGTTCCCGTGGTGACGCGTGCGCTCGCTGCCCTCGCGATCACCGCGTGCGCCGGGAGCCAGCCCGACGTGATCGCGAGCGTGCCGGCAGGCGGCGGCGTCCCGGCGCTCGAGCGCCACCTGCGCGACACCCGCGCGATCGCAAGTCACACGGCGACCACCGATGACCTGCTCGCGCTGGTCAAGCAGTTCGAGGCGTTTCCACCGCACCGCAACGCGCAGGGCGAGCCCGATCCACACAACTACTTTCACGGTCCCCACGCCCCTGCCCCGCTGCGGCCTCAGCTCGCCTACCAGGACGGCGGGCGCGCGACGTTCACGATGAACTACCGCAATACCGCGACCGGCGACGGCGGCGGCGACGGCGGCACGATGCGGGTGTTCGCGTGGACGCTCGCGATCGATCCGGCCCTGCCGCTCGCGTGGACGATGCGCGTGCGGCACTGGGACTCCACGGAGAAGCGGTTCGATGTCGATCACGACTAGCGCGCGCGTGCCGTGCGCGTGCGGCGCGGTGCTGTCGATCGACGTCGTCGACAGCCTCAACGCCGAGCGCCATCCCCACCTGCGCCAGCAGGTCCTCGATCGCCAGCTGCACGCCGGTCGCTGCACCTGAGGGCGCGTCGTGGTCGCCGAACGCGACTTCCTGTACGTCGATCTCGGCCGCCGCCAGGTGCTCGGCGTGTTCCCCCGCAACGAACGCGGCGCGCCCGACGCCGCGGCGCACCGGCTCGTTGCCGCCTACGAGCGCTGGTTCTTGACCGACGCGCCGGCATGGGTGCGCGACGCTGCCAAGCACTGCCTCGTCCGCGCGTGCTTCGGCCTCGAGGAGCTGCGCGAGAAGCTGGTCGGTGACGACGCGCGGCTCGACGACCTCGCCGTCGAGATCGTCAAGTGCATCGTGCTCGCGGAGGGCCCGATCTACCGCGCCGCCAAGATCGCGGCGCTGCGCCTCGATCGCGTGCGCGACGATGGCGACCTCGAGCTGCTCGCCATGGATCTCGACGACCAGCCGCTCGGCCTGGTGACGCGCGTCGCGCGTGCCGATCTCCACGCGATCGCCACGCGCCCGACCGGCGAACTGCTCGCGGCGTACCCCGGTATCGCGTCGGGTCCGCACGTCTCGATGCTGCGCCTGGCCCGAGCGTAGACGCGCGCGCCCGCCCCCGCGCGCAGCAGCAGCGGACGGACGAGCGCGACCCGAGCGATCGTCTACGACAGTCCGGCGCCGCCCCCGCCCTGTCGCATGTCCACAGCCGTGAACAAGCCCGGACAGCACGCCACTTCCAGGCTCGCCTATGGCGGCGTGGCAAGGACAAGCAAGCGAGCGATCAGATCTGTCACGTACGCGCGCAGTTCGGCAGGCGAGACGCCAGCCGGTAAGACGATCCCATCGGGGATCGTGATCTCCGAGAGCAGCCAGGCGAGCGTTGCCGGCGTACATCCGCCATCTTTCGCCAGTGCCACAGGCAAGGCGACCTCGACCGAATATCCAGCGCGTTCGAGGAACATCACATCAACCAGGTCGCGCTCCTCTGCCCGACCGACAATCGCCGTGAGCTTGTTCGCCAGGATCTCGTCCGCAGGATCGATCACGATATTGTCGCGCTCGAGCTTGTCAGCGTACAGCTGCGGACCTGTGTCCTTCACGATATCGACCACCACGCCCTCGCCGCCGCGGGTCAGCAACAGACGCTTGAAGCCCGGCGCATCCTGTCGAACTTGCAGCTCACCTCCGATGGCCGCAGAGACGTCGGCAAGGACATGGCGACCGCGCTCGAACGCCAGGACCTGACGGGTGAACAGATCCAGGTCGTCGGTCGTCCGGTGACCGAGGTGAAAGCCAGCGAGCGCAGCCCCACCGGTGAGGAAGAACCCGCGCTCTCGTTGAAAGAAGGCATCGAGGACCTCGCCCTGGAAGGAGGTCAGCTTGCTACGCGTGAAGGAGGCCACGGCTGCGCCATCCCTCGATCAAGAAGCTCCAGAAGGCATGGCGGCGGCCGATTCGACGCCGAAGGCGATCCAGAACGCGCGCCACCTCTACCGGGCGAACGAAGTGCCAGACATCGATGTCGCGCGCCTCGCGCAGCATCTTCGCGAGGAGCTGATCGCGCCGCGGGCCATCGGGCCCGGCGAGGATCTGGTGGAGCTCGTCGATCGAGACGTCCTCGTCCCACAGGAAGTAGGGCCGCAGCTCTTGCTTTGCCATGTCGGCTGTCAGCGCGCGCATCGGACAGAGTGTACCACTCGCCGATCGGCTACCGCATCGCCGCCGGTCAGCTCGTGAGGAAAAGCCTGGCGACAGCTCCATCGTCGGCGCTCCGGCTGGGATCTGGAACACGTCGCGGCCATCGCTGGCATCGGGCTTGAGGTCACGTGGTAGCTGCCACGAGCGCTTCCCAGGTCCAGCCGCTGGTCTGTTCGACCCACCATCGGTTCATCCCGGCGAACTCCGAGGCCGGGTCACATAGCTCCCGTAGCGCTCGAAGATGTTGCACGGCGTTGACTCTGGTGCGAAGCGCACGCCGCAGCCGCTCGATCTCCGCAAGGACGTTCCTCGTCGTCCCAAGACGCAGAGAGACGAGGGCGTCGCGATTCAAGCCGCAGGTGATGATCGTAGCCGCGCCTCGATCTGACTCGGCATCCATGATCCCCTGCTTCGTCCAGCTGAAGTGATCGGCGGTGCGGAAGAGCGACATGGGATCCAGCAGCAGCGGGACCTCATGCGCCTCCATGCCCTCGCGGTAGGGTGCGCGAGGTTCGCGGACCGGAAACAGGTTGCGTTTCCAGTGCTGGTTGCACGGACCGCACGCGAGCGAGTAGTTGTTCCAGTCGAAGGCGAGCCACCAGTAGCCGTCACTGACCGGGACCTGCTTCGGCGGCAGGTTGCTCACAAGTGGTGGAGAGCCTTCCCAGCGGGTGACCGCCGACTTGGGCCGGTAGTGCTCGACATCGAGCTGGCGGTTCCATTCGTACTGGCACTCACACCACGCGCACTTGGCGAGGCTCGTTGAGCCGCCAACGAGCTCCTTCTTGTGCTTGGTAACTTTCCACAGCTCGCGTCCCTCGAAATGCTTGCCCTCGATCGCCAGCCCTGTTACGGCGATGTCGCGTAGCTCGGCCAGGTATGCATTTGACTTCGGGACAAAATCGATGCGAGCATCAGGCCGGACAAGCGACAGCATCGGCGAAGCTCAGGCCTGGCCCTTGGCGTACGCGTCGAGCAGCCGGCGATCCTCATCGCTCCAGGGCCGCGATGGATCTTGCTCGTGGCCGCGCTCCGCCGCCAGCACCTCGCCCACGCGCCCGAGACGCGCCGCGAGCTCGTTCTCCAGGCGGACCCGCTCCGCATCGGTCGGCGCGGCACCGCGCTCCAGCAGCGCCCTGTGCTGCTCGAGCAGAGTACGGGTCTCCTTGTCGAACGTGTACACGATCCCGAACTGCTCGAACAGCACGCGATCCACGTCGTGGCCTGGCCGGATGTCCCGCTGGCTCAGCTCGATCCGCCCGCCGTCATCGCGTCGCATGATGAAGATCTCGCCCGGCCTCGCCCCCTGGAGCGTGAGCGGGTTGTGCGTCGTCACCACGAAGCTGAGGCGGGGGAACAGCCGGCGCACGTCGTCGATGATGCGCATTTGCCACCTCGGGTGCAGGTGCAGGTCGATCTCGTCGATGAGCACGAACCCGGTCATCTGCCGCAGCAGGTCGCCGCCGATCGCCTCCCGAAGATCCTCCTGCCGCTGGACCCAGCGCGCCATGAGGTCGATGACCCACCCGGTCGTGGTCAAATAGCCATCGCTGAGCGCGTCGAGCCGCACGCGGCCGAACTCCGAGTGGGTGACCATCACGTGCCGTTCCTCGGGCTCGATGGCCGTGACACCGAGCAACGCCTTGAGCGCCCGTTCCACCGACTGCCAGGTAGCGGCATGCAGCCGCTGCCTGCCATCAGCGGGTTCCGCCGGGTACTGCCGCCGTTCGTTCAGCACGCGCCGGTCGAGGTCAAGGAGCCAGTCGACGGCGTTGACCAGCGTCGCGGGGCGATCGAACAGCGTGTGCAGCTCTCCTGTCGGGCCCCACTCCGGCGCGCGATCTTTCTCACCGCGCGCATTCCCCCGACGCACGCCATAGCCAACGACCCACGGTCGTGTGATTTTTTCTTTCCCAGCCACAACGATGGCCTCGGTGCGGGCTTCGCGGCGGACGATGACCTCGACTGGCCCGGTATCGAGTTCGATCCCGATGCGGCCCTCACCGCCGTTGCGGATGAACGGCTGGTTCTCATCGAGGAGACGGGTCGCGACGGTGGGATCGGCGAGCGCCAGCCCGAGTGCGCGAAGCAGCGTGGTCTTGCCGATGCCGTTCTCGCCAACGAGCACGATCCATTGCCCCTGATCTGGTTCGCAGACCGGAAACGGAGCATCGACCGCCGGGGTATCCTTGAACAGCCGGAGGTTGGACAACTCGACGAGGCGGACGATCCGCGGCGGCAACACCTCCGGAGCTTGATCAGAGAGATATGGCTCGGGCAGGTGGTGTTCCTTCCATTCTTCGGGCGCAGAGAAGGCCGGTGGAGAAGCCTGCTCGAGGTGTTGGAACAGGCCCCCGAGAACGATGTCCTGCAATTTCTCGTCACCGCTGGTGGTGGCGTCCAGCATGTTGAGAAGAAGAGATGTGGCGCGTACGTAGTCACTATGCCTTTCGCCAAGGATGGTCGCGAGCTGTGGCCGCAAGTCAAACTTCTCTTCCGTAGAAACGAGTGTGGCAAGAAGCATGAGCACATCTGTCTTCGTACCTTCGGAAGCAAGCAGAGACAGCGCGGCTGCGCTCGCCCGCACGCGGGCTGGCGCATCGTCTGGAAGCCGAGGCAAGCGCAAGTCAGCGAGAAATCCTTTTGGCAATGAATTCAAGACGGCCCAGACAGCATCGACGAGGCCCCATTGCTCAGGATGAGCAGATAGCTGTTTCAGAAGGGCCTCCAGGATCTTCGTCAATCGAGCCCTAGTTTGCCCATAACTCCTAGCAAGTGAGCGATTCTGGCCCTTTCTACCGCGCTCATCGAAGAGACGATACCATCCCTCGGCCGAGGGGCCCGTCAGGTCCGGACCCAATAAATCGATCAAAAATAGCACATCGTACGGAGGAGTATCCGGCATATCGGGAACACGTTCCACGATTTCCTGCGACACAATATCCCTATCCCTCACTACCTCCTGCGGCACGACGTCTTCTCGAATCCGAGAAAAATCCGTGTAGAGTTCGAGCATCCGTGCGAACCATGCCATGAATCTTGGGCGCCATTGAGAATGGTCCAGGAGAACCCTACAGGTTCGCGCCATCTCCCGAGTCAACCAGGCATTTATATCATAACCTCCGTGCTCAATGGAAAAAAAGAAACTAAAGATCCGCCCGCGGGTAGCAATGGCACGAGTCCAGGGCAACTCATGCGCGGAGAGCCAGTCTGCCAACTCATCATCGTCAACGGGGGATGGATTGGCTTGCCAGCGAACTTCGGCAGCTTTCCATTCTGAAAGATCACCGAGTTGGCCGGCGCGAACAGCCACAGCAAGCCGATGCAGTTCCGCCCGATCGGAAACAAAATCCAGACAATCCCAAACTGGCCATGCCATTGGGCACCAATGCTGCCTCGCGTCATCCCACACACTTGGCTCTGCAAAAGCCTCAAGGACTTCGGCGAGGTGATTCTTCGTTGGGGCAGCATGAAAGGTAGCAATCTTATACCACGCTTGCCAGGCAGCGGATCCATCAACCATCGGTATCGCCACTTGTGACCAGATCTCGGCTGCCGTATCGAGGGGCCAGAGCAGACACTTAACACCCTCA
>Ga0308175_100000098_pt1 | contig 68405 bp, 54 predicted proteins | sample PhyCR1_3_FD_203893 | JGI IMG/M metagenome (GOLD analysis project Ga0308175, IMG submission 203893) | Soil microbial communities from UC Gill Tract Community Farm, Albany, California, United States - DLSLS.C.R1 | ecosystem: Environmental > Terrestrial > Soil > Agricultural land | place: USA...
TGCGCAGCTCGCCGACGACATCGTGTGGTCGCTCGGCGGCGGAACCGGCGCCGACACGGCGATGGCCATGTGGCAAGCCGATCCGGAGCTGCTCGATGCGATGGGCAAGGCGCTGGCGGCGGGCTGTGGTGGCGACGCCAAGAAGGTGACCTGCCCGACGGGGGTGCCCGTAGCAGGGGCTTACCAGCTGACCGTCGAGGCACGCGGCGACGCCTGGCGCGTCACCGCGTTCGTCAAAGCCGAGTAACGCTGCCCGTATACAAAAGCGGCTCCGGGGTGGCCGGAGTGGCGGCGTTTGGGGTTGGGGTGAACTCGTATCGCCGCGGCGATGGGGAGCGCTGACGTTCGGCTGGCATGCAGCGTGCTCGGATGGAGGGCATGTTGCTCGACAGCGCCGTGGTGGAGGGTGATCCGATCGCGGCGGCAACGGCCGTCGCGCTCCGCCACACCAGCGATGAGGAGCCGGGCATTGCACGGATCAAACGCGGCAAGAGTTTTGTGTATAAAAGACCCAGCGGCGCGATCGTGCGCGACGCCGCTACACTGTCGCGCATCCGCGCGCTGGCGATCCCCCCGGCCTGGACCGAGGTGTGGATCTCCCCCGACCCACACGGCCATATCCAGGCAATTGGCCGAGACGCGCGCGGTCGCAAGCAATATCGCTATCATCGGAAGTGGCGGGAGGTGCGTGATGCGGCGAAGTACTACCGGCTCGTCGCGTTCTGTGCGGCGTTGCCGAAGCTGCGGGCAGCTGTCGAGCGCGATCTCTCGTGCAGCTGTCTCTGCAAGACCAAGGTGATCGCCACCGTGGTGGCGCTCATGGAGCGCGCGCAGCTGCGGGTCGGGAACGAGGAGTATGCCCGTCAAAATGGTTCGTACGGCGCGACGACGCTCCGCGACCGCCACGCGCACATTCACGGCGATACTCTCGAGCTCGCGTATCGCGGCAAGGCCGGGATCGCTCGCCGGGTGCGCATCACGGATCGCCGGCTGACGCGGATCGTCCGGCGCTGCCGGGATCTGCCGGGCCAGCGGCTGTTCCAGTACATCGACGGGGATGCGATCCATCCGATCACCTCGACCGACGTCAACGACTATCTGCGCGAGGCCACGGGTGGACCGTTCACCGCGAAGGACTACCGGACCTGGGCAGCGACGCTTGGCGCCGCCTGGCTGTTGTGTGCGCAGGCTCGGCCGGCGACGCAGCGCGACTGCAAGCGCTGCATCACGCGGGTCATCGCCGAGGTCGCGCAGCAGCTCGGTCATACCCCGGCGATCTGCCGCGCCTCGTACATCCATCCCCGGGTGATCGACGACTTCACCGCGAACAAGCTCGCGGCGCTCGCGCGCCAGCTGGCACGCCGGGCCGGCAAGCCGCCGGTCCACGAAGGGACCAAGCCGATCGCCGTCGAGACGCTGCGCGCGATCGAGCCGGTCGTCGCGCGCTATCTCGAGGATCGCCTCGAGATCCGGACGTGAACGACGCGATGGTTAACACGCAGGCGCCGGCCACCGGATCCCGCAGGGAAGCCAACCTCGACGGAGCGAAGGGCTTGCCCGCCTGGCGAGGCAGCCTAGGAATCCGGCCTCGGGCGGACGAGGTGCAGGAACATCCCACCGGCGACGAGGCACCACGTGCCGACCGCGACGTAGACGAAGGTCTCCGCGATCGCGACGAAGTACGGCGCGTCGATCGCGCGCGACAGCCGAGCCGTGCAGACCGTGTACATCCCGAGCGGGAACACGGCGCCCCAGTACAGCGGATCGTAGCGCAGCGGGAATTTCCGGATCCCGTGGCGCCAGATCCCCAGGATCAACAGCATCGGAATCCACCACGTCGCGGTCGCCCACCACATCAACGTCAGGCCGCGTACGAACGGCAAGATCTGATCGATGACCGGTGAGTGCGGTGCCGCGGCGACGAGCATCGTGCCGGCGAGCGTCGAGATCGCCGCGGCGCCCATGTTGATCCAGTACGGGGGAGCGAGGTCCGAGGGGCTCATCGGGAAGAACGTGTAGCGAAAGAAGATGAGCGAGATGATCCAGAGGTAGAGCATCCCGCCTCCGAGCCACATCGCGAGCGAGAACACGAGCGCCTGGGGAGCATGAACGCCGAGCCCGGGCGCGAGCTGCGCGCCGAGCACGCTCACCGACTGGGCCGCGACGACCGCGACGAGCCAACCGCCGTTGATCCCGTCGGCGAGCGCCGGCTTGTCGGGCTTGACCGTGAGGATCGCGAAGACCGAGTAGATCAGGATCGCCCACAGGGCGATGCCAGCGAACCACAGCACGAGCGCGGCGGTGAAGCGCTCGCCGATCAACAGGCACTGCGAACCGAGCACGCAGGTGGCCGCCACCAGCGTGAAGAATCCGACTGCCCGGCCGTGGTTCGCGAGGTCGGCGCGCACGCGATCGCGGTGGCGGATCACGCGCACGGCGAGCAAGATCCAGAGGGCCGGATAGAACGCCAGGTTCAGGACGAACAACGCAACCGCGCTCGCGTGCATGCCGAGCAGCTCGCACGCGAGCGAGACGATGCCGGTCGCCATGACGAGCGCGAAGTACGCGGGGTGCATCCCGGCGAGGCCGGCCGCCGGTCCCGGTTGCGGCGGCTCCGTCATTGGCGGAACAGGGCGCGCAAGAGGCCCAGGTTGAGCAGGAGACACGCAAAGCTGACGCCGAGCGCCGGCCCCACGACCGCATCGTCATCGCCGAGGTACGCGTTCATGGTCGCGGTGAGTAACCACAGCTGGAGCACGACGAGGATCAGCACCAAGCAGATCACGCCATAGACGACCGTGGTGCGCTGGGCGCGCGTGAGCTGGCGCTGTGGCTTGCCGGTCATCTCGTACGCTCCGTCACGCCCGCCGCGTAGACCTCGCCGCCGACCACCTCGAGGTCGATCGCGGGGAGCGGGCGCGGCGGCGGGCCGGCGATGTTGCGCCCGGTCGCGAGCTCGAAGATCCCTTCGTGACACGGGCAGCGCAGGATGCCTCGGTCGAGCTCTGGAACCACGGCACACGACAGGTGCGTGCATTTCTGGCTGTACGCGAGGAGCTTGCCGTCGCGCGTCCGGATCAGCAGGCATGGATCGCGATCGCCGGGATACGCGAACATGGTCGCGCTGCCGAGCGGGAGCTCCGCGAGGGACGCGATCCGCTTGCGCCCGGGTGGGGCCCGGCGTTCGCGGATCAGGCTGGTCGCCGCGATCCATGCCTGGCCGGCGACGAACGCCCCGCTGATCAGGACCAGGAACTTCGCGAAGTCGCGCCGCGCGACGTAATCGTCTTCGGGCCAGTCGATCGCGAAGTCGCGGCGCCAGCGGGGCTGCGCGGCCATCGGGCGGTGATCGGGCGCGACGGTGACGTCTTCTGGATCGGTCGCCGGCTCGTAGGCGTTGCCGCGCGCCGTTCCGGTCAAGCCTTCGCGCCCGGGCGAGTCGACCCGTGGATCGATCGCGCGATCCTGCTCGAACCGGGTCTGGGGATCGCCGGGCATGGCTAGACCTCCACCCCGGCGAAGGGATCGGGCATGTCGAGCACCGGCAGGCGCACGCTCCGGTTACGCGCGCGGTCGTCCATCGCGGCCGTGACGTCGACGTGGTCGGGTGTCCCCCGGTCGCGCGGCACCATGACGTTGACGCGCGTCGTGATCGTCTGCCCGCCGAACCGGAACCTGTTCGTCGGCGTCGAGCTCGGCCGCAGCGCCATGGCCTGCTCGCGGGTGCCGAAGAACAGCGCCTGGCTCGGGCAGACCGTGGCGCACATCGGCTTCTTGCCGATCGACGTGCGATCGTAGCACATGTCGCACTTCATCATGATCGCGCGATCGATGTAGAGCTCGGGGACGCCGAACGGGCAGGCGACGACGCAGTTGCCGCACGCGATGCATCGCGGCTTGCGCGCACTCTGCACGACCCCATCGCCGGTGCGCTTGATCGCATCGGCCGGGCAGACCTCCGCGCAGGTCGGCTGCTCGCAGTGCATGCACACCATCGGCACGGTCTGGATCGACGACGCGCGATCGACGTACTCCAGGTGAATCATCGCGTCGCCGCGGTGCGTGTCACACTCGGTGCAGGCTTGGACGCACGCCTGGCACCCGATGCACCGGCTGGGATCGACGAAGAACTCGAGGTGCGGTGGGACCGGCATGGGTTCCTATTGCTGCGGCTCGTGGCTTGCCGCGTAGCTCGGAGGCGCCTCGGCGCGCCGCAGGCGGCAGCCGCACACCTTGTATTGTGGGATCTTGCTGATCGGATCCTGTGCCGCGACGGTGAGCCGGTTCGGGCTCTTGTCGCCGGGCCAGTGGTACGGGATGAACACGGTATCCGGCCGGATCGTGGTCACGACCATGGCCCGCACGGTGATCGCGCCGCGGCGGGTCTCGCAGGTTGTCCAGTCGCCGTCGGCGATCCCGAGCTTGGTCGCGAGCCGCGGATGGAGCTCGAGCCGCGGCTCGGGATACTGCTTGACCAGGGGGCCGATCCGCCGCGTCTGCGTGCCCGACAGGAACTGGCTGACGACCCGGCCGGTCGTGAGGAAGATCGGATAATCATCGGATCCATCGTCGACCGCTGGGCGGTACTCGGCGACGTTGAAGCGCGCCTTGCCGTCGGGGAAGTAGAACGGACCCTTGCCCCTGGCGACCGGGTTGTAGCTGCCGGGCTCGAACAACCGCGGTGTCCCCGGGTGATCCGGCGTGGGCGCGCCGGTCTCCGGATCGTGGCTGTAGCACGGCCAGAACACGCCCATCTGCGCGTCGATCTTCTCGTACGTGATCCCGGAGTAGTCGGCGACGCCGCCCTTGCTCGCGATGCGGAGCTCCTCGAAGATCTCGCGCGGCCCCTCGAACGTGAAGCCGTGTGGGCGGCCCAGCGCGCGGGCGAGATCCTGGATGATCTTCCAGTCCTGCCGCGCTTCGCCGGGGCACTCGATCGCCTTGTTGATCTTGATGACGCGACCCTCGACCTGCGTCACCGTGCCCTCGTCTTCCTCCTGCAGGCTGCCGGGGAGCACGATGTCGGCATGGCGCGCGGAGTCGTTCAGGAAGAAGTCGATCGCGACGTAAAACTCGAGCTTGCCCAGGGCCCGGGTCACGAACTGGTTGTCCGGCAGCGACACCTTCGGGTTGAAGCAGATCGAGATCAGGCCCTTGAGCTCGCCCGCGTCGATCCTGCGGAACATCTCGTAGGCGTCGACGCCCGGTCCCGGGAGCTCGCGTTCGTCGATGCCCCAGACCGAGGCCATGTAGGCGCGGTGCTCGGGGTTCGCGATGTCGCGCAGGCCCGGCAGCTGATCGCACTTCTGGCCGTGCTCGCGGCCGCCCTGGCCGTTGGCCTGTCCGACGATCGTGCCATAGCCGCACTTCGGCTTGCCGATCCGGCCCGACGCCAGGACGAGATCGATCGTGCCGAGCGCGTTCTGCACGCCGTTCGAGTGGTGCTCGATCCCGCGCGCGTGGAACAGGAAGCTCGACTTCGCCGTGCCCCACAGCTCGGCGGCGCGCTCGATGCTACGCGCGGGTACCCCGGTGACCTCGGCCGCTCGCGCGACCGGCCACGTCTTGCAATAGTCGGCGACCTGCTCGAACCCGACGGTGTGCGCGGCGATGAAGTCGCGGTCGATCCATCCGTGCTCGATCATCAGGCCGAGCACGCAGGCGAACAGCGCGGCATCGCGGCCAGGCCGGACCGGCAGGTACAGATCGCACGTCCGCGCGATCGGCGTGATCCGCGGATCCTGGACGATCACCTTCGCGCCCTGCTCGCGCGCCTGCCAGATGTAGTTGGTCGTGATCGGCGAGCACTCGGCCACGTTCGAGCCGGCGACCCAGATGATCTCGGTGCCGACCATGTCGGACCACGGATTGGTCGTCCGGTCGATCCCGAACGCCTTCTTGTTCGCCGCTCCCGCGCTGACCATGCACAGGCGGCCGTTGTAGTCGATGAACGGCGTCTTCAAGCAGACGCGCGCGAACTTGCCGAGCAGGTAGGTCTTCTCCGTGGTCAGGCTGGCCCCGCCGAGCACGCCGATCGAGGCGTTGCCGTGGTGCGCCTGGAGCCGCTGGATCTCTCTCGCGACCTCTGCCATCGCGTCGGCGTACGGCATCCTGCGAAAGCCACCGGGCGCGAGCGGATCGCGGTGAAGCGCGGTGAGCAGGCGATCTGGATGCGAGCCCTGCAGGTAGCGCTTGACGCCCTTGGGACACAGCATGCCGCGGTTGAAGGGAAAGTCTTCCCACGGCTCGAAGCCGATCACCTCGTTGGCGCGGACCTTCAGCTGGATGCCGCACTGCTGGCCGCAGAAGCAACAATGCGTCTTGACCAGCTGGTCCGGAACATCGGCGGTGCTGCCGCGCGTGGCGGCGGACAGGTGAGGCCCGAAGGCTCGGGTGATCTCGAGATCGTCGATGGGTACGGTCGCCATGGGGCTAGCTCTTGCTCACGGTCCACAGCCCACCTTGCGCCAGACCGAACAGCGCGCGCCGGCAGGCCGGGCAGATCTCCTGGTAGTGCGTCGCTCGATCCGCCAGCTCGTAGCGGAAGCCGAGCTCGCGCTCGACTGCGATCAGATCGCGGATCATCGCGACCGGCGCAAACGGGCGAGCGCAGTGCTTGCAGCGCGCCTGTTCTCCGCGCGCGGCTTCGTCCTTGTAGAACCCGACCCCGAGCTGCGCCGGCCGCTGGAAGATGTGGAAGAACTTTCCGAACGGCAGCCACAAGAGCGTCACGATGACCGTGATCGCGTGGAGGATCGCCAGGAAGTCGTACGCGTAACCGCGGAGCCACGTGTAGCTGATCGTCAGCATGAGGCCGGTGATGCTGATCGCGGCAAGCAACACCAGGGGCAGGATGTCCTCGCCGAACCGCTGGACAGCCTCGGCGCTGCGGTCGCGCATCCGGCGCCGGAACGCGAGCATCACGCCCGCGAGCACGAGGAAGGAGGCCCAGACGAGCCCGTGAAATACGATGAACGCCGGCGCCGACGCGACGGGAAACTCGCCCGCGGAGAAGCCGAAGACGTAGGCGCGATAGACCTCGAGGTGGCCGGGCACCGTCTCGAAGTGGATCCAGCCCCATACCAGCGGGAACGTGATCGCGGCGGCGAGGATGCAGCCCCACATGAGCAGGAAGTGCGCGAGCCCGCGCATCGCGCCGCGGCGAAAGATGAAGCGATTGAGCGCGACCTCGACGACGGCGCGACGTACGGCCCGCACGAGGTTGGCCGGCAGCCGGCGCGTCGCGAACGCGCGCCAGCCGCGCCGCCAGTACATGCGCGTCGGCGGCCGGGAGAGCCACATCGCGTAGCGATACGTGATGCCGAAGGTCGCGAACAAGGTCGCGAACGTGTACCCGACGAGCGCCGCATCGAAGTGCGCGAGCCTCCGGGACCCCAGCACGATCAGCGCGCCGAGGACGGCCGTGAACCCGATCCCCCACAGAGTGGCACGCAGCGTGTCGGATCGCATGGCCAGGTGAGCTTGCCAAGCAACTCGTGCGATGTCTCGCGCGAGCGGCTGGATTACCGACGAGCGCGACGGGGAGCCGGCTGGAGAGGGTCAGGCATGGCGGCGATGCGAGCCGGCCCGCTTGCCGCACGATCCAGGGCTCGGCAAGAACGCGCAATACCGGCGCTCAGGGCATCGCGAGCGCGAGAATTGCGCGAGCTGATGCGCTGAACCCTGCTACCGGTGCTTTCCTTGCAAGCGATATTCCATCTGCATGCGGGAGCGCGTCACCGCTTCTCGAGGACGATCAACCCATTGGAGTCTGGAAGCTCGACGGGGCGATCACCTTCGTCGGTCAGCTCGATCTTGCCGTGCAGGTGCTCTCGGTAGCCGGGCTGAAGGTACGAACGGAGCTCGGGCGGCAGCTCGACGACGCGGACGGCGTCCGGACCGCCGCACCAGTCCGCCAGGTGAGCGACGTAGTCGTCGTAGGTCAGGATGCCGTAGACCTCGCGGACCTCGTAGGGAAAACTCGCCGGCCCCCAGGTGTACGTGTAGAGGAACTCCATCGCATCGGCGGTCGACAGCTCGACGCGGCGCGGGCCGTGAGGATCCGGCAGCTCGATTGCATCGATGTGCCGGCCCTCGAACTGCGCGACGAACAGCTCGAACGTGGGGCGGGCCTCCGGCGCGATCAGGCGGAGGCGGCGCCTGCCGGGCGGGGGCTGGATGCCGTCGCGGATCACGAGGCGTCCGCCGGGGGCCAGCTGGGCGAACGCCGCCTGGATGACGCGCTGGACCGACGCGAGGGTGAACCGCGGCTCGCCGTACGAGTAGACCTCGTGGAGGATCGAGCAGAACACGACGCTGTCGAGCGGGTGGCCGATCAGCTCGCCGAGTTGCTCGGCGGTGCCCTGGATGACCCGCCAGTGGCGGCCGTGCGCCCGCGCGCGCTGTGCGAGCGTGTCGACCACGTCGCGCGACGCGTCGACCCCGATGATCTCGCTGGTGGCGAAGCGCTGCTCGAGGAGGTCGAGCACGACGCCGCCGCCCGGTCCGATCTCGACGATCCGGCCGGGCTTGACGAGCAGGACCATGCGCTCCTTGTCGGATCGCGCCGCGTTCATCGCGGCGAGGTAGTTCGCCTCGTTGGCGACGCGATCGAACTGGTCCTTGCGGAGCTTGTAGAGATCGCACAGCGCCTTGAGCATCGCGTGATACGCCACCTGCGAGCGGGTCTCGTACAGCGCGAGCAGGGTGACGAGCGCCGTGCTCTCGTCGGTGTCGACGTACTCCACCACGATCGCGTCGGGGTCGGTGGGGTGCGCGAGCCGCGCGGTCAGCGTCCCGAGCGGGCCGAGCTGGCCGGTGCCGGCCAGTAACGTGCGGATGGGCGTACCGGCGAGCGCGGCCTCGATCAGGCGAAGCCGGTAGCGCACCGTGGGGCTGGTGCCGTGGAGCCGCGCGACCAGAGCGTGGAGCTGGGCGTGCCACGGGCGGGACACGTCGACGCCGATCGCGCGCGCGGCCCCGACGGCGGCGGCGAGCACGCCGAGCTGCGCCGAGGGTGACAGCCCGCTGGTCGCGGCTTCGCAGTACCACAGCTGGCAGGTCGCGAGCGCCGGGGCGAGCACGCCGAGCTCGAAGTCATCGAGCGCGTCGACCGCGGCGTCGACCGCCGCGGCCGGTTCGCCGGCGGCCTGGCGCGTGGCCCGCAGCGCGCGCAGGCGCTGGCCGAGCGCGGCGCGATCGAGCGGTGGCGCGAGCGCCGAGAGGGCGCGCTCGGGATTCGACCACACGCCGGGCCGGCACACCGAGCCGAGCTGCTCGCGCACGTGCGCGAGCCTGGCCAGCAGCGCATCGTCGAGCAGCCCCTCGCGAACGGCGGAGGTATCGCACGCGTCGAGCACGTGCAGCGCATCGAGCACGAGCGCGAGGGCATCGCCGGGCGGCGCGTTCAAGGTGCGGGTCAGCGCGGGCAGGAGGTCGCGCAGCGTGCCGACCAGCGGCGCGAACATGACGAGCGGGCCCTCGCCGCGCACGTGCTGGCCGGCGAGGCCATGCGCGGAGACCCACGCGATCGCGAGCTTGCCGAGCACCTCGGGGAGCGGCCAGCCGCGTGCTCGATCGGCGCGCCGCAGGATCGCCGCGGCCGCTTCGTTGTGGATGTCGAGCGCGATGCCCTGCGCCGCCCACGCCGCCCGGTGCGCGACGCTTTGCGTCTTGGCGATGTCGAGGTGGAAGATCGCCACGCGCAGGGCCGGGCCGAGCCCGCCACGGATCACCCGGGCGGCGGTCGCCGCGAGCGCTTCGAACGCCGCCGGCGACAGGCCACCCTCCTGGAACCGGTGGAGGTCGCGGGTCTCGAGGCCGAGGAGCTTCCTGCCGAGCAGGCGGGTGGCGATGTGATCGAGGAGAGGGAGCTCGGAGCCGGCGTCGTGCTCGACCTGCGGCGGCATCGGTGCCGCGAGCGCCGCGATCTCCGGAAACGCCGCGGTCAGGCAGGTCACGGCCGCGCCGTCGCCGCGCAGCGCCTCGAGCATCGCGGTCGCGAACGCGGTGTCCGCGAGCATCGCGGCCATCACGGCCTGTGGCGATAACCAGGTCGCGAGCGTGGTCGGACCGACCCGTGCGACCAGCCGCCGCCAGGCTGCGAGATCCTCGGCGTTCGCGGACGACAGCAACCTCAGCAGATCGTCGGGAGGGCGCACGCCGGCATGCTAACGCCACTACCGGCGCGGCGATACGGCATGGCCGCGGGTTACTCGCTGCAGCCGGGGCGGCGGGCCGGCAGGCGCTTGCCGGGGTTGAGCAGGCCCGAGGGATCCCACATCTGCTTCCACCGGCGCTGCCACTCGATCACCTGCTCGCTCTGCTCCATCGCGATGTAGTCGCGCTTGGTGAGGCCGACGCCGTGCTCGCCGGACAAGGTCCCGCCGAGCTCGATCGTATGAGCGAACAGCTGCTTGGCCGCGGCCCACAGGTACGTGCGCACCGCGGGATCGTTGGGGTCCTCGTTGGACAGGAGGTTCACGTGGAGGTTGCCGTCGCCGGCGTGGCCGAACACGGCGCACGCGACGTTAGTCTCGGCCGCCACGCGATCGACCCGCGCGAGCATCTCGACGATCCGGCCGCGCGGGACGCAGATGTCTTCGTTGAGCTTGATCCGGTAGCTGGCCTTGAGCGACGGCGAGATCAGCCGGCGCGCCTCCCACACCGCGCGGCGCTCCGCCGGCTCGGTCGCGGCGAGGACGTCGAGCGCGCCGAGCTCGTCGAAGCGCAGCCCGATCTTCTCCATCATCATGCCCATCGTGTCGGGATCGCCGTCGACCTCGATGAGCACGATGGCCCCGGCGCCGGCGGGGAACCGGTAGCGGCTCTTGTCGCGGATGACCTCTATCGAGGCGCGATCGGCGAGCTCGAGCACGCGCGGGCGCAGGCCATCGCGGAGCAGCGCCGAGATCGCCGCGCCGGCGGCCGCGACGTCGCCGAACACGCCGAGCACGGTCGCGGCGGCCGTCGGCAGCGGCAGGAGCTTGACCGTGAGCTCGGTGATCACGCCGAACGTGCCCTCGGTGCCGACGAAGCCGGCGACGAGATCGTAGCTGGTGACGCCCTTGGACGTGCGGCGGCCGCAGCGCAGGACCTCGCCGCCCATGAGCGCGACCTCGAGCCCGAGGATGTACTCGCGCGTGACGCCGTACTTGAACGCGCGCGGCCCGCCCGCGTTGGTCGACGCGTTGCCGCCGATCGAGCAGAACTCGAGCGACGCGGGATCCGGCGGATAGAACAACCGCTGGGCCTCCACGGCTTCTTGCAGCTTGCCGGTGACCACGCCGGGCTCGACGACGGCGACCAGATCGCCGGGGTCGATCTCCTTGATGCGCGTCATCCGCTCGGTCGACAGCACGACGCCGCCCTGGACCGGCAGCGCGCCGCCGCACATGCCGCTGCCGGCGCCGCGCGGCGTGACCGGCACCTTGCGCTCGAGGCAGATCCGCAGGACCGCGGCGGCCGCTTCGGTCGACTCGACGAGCACGGCGCACGCCGGCGGGAACTCCTGCGGCAGCGGGCTCTCGTCGCGGCCGTAGTCGTCGAGCCGCTCGTGACCGGGACCGATGACCGCGCCGGGGCCCAGCTCGCGCTCGAGGACGGATGCGATGTCGCTCACCGTGACAGCGTACTCGGGCGACGTCGGGAGGCTACCAGCTAGACGCTAAACGACGAGCCACACCCACACGTCGACTTCACGTTGGGGTTGTTGAACTTGAACCCGGCGCCTTGCAGGCCCTCGACGTAGTCGATCTCGGTGCCGACCAGGTACATGAGGCTCATCTCGTCGACGACGACCTTGACCCCCTGGATCTCGAACTGGCGGTCGACCTCCGCCGGCTCGTCGAAGTACAGATCGTACGAGAACCCGGCACAGCCGCCGCCGACGACGCGCAGGCGCAGGGCCATGTTCGCTTCGATCGCCTCGGCGTCGCGGATTTCGTTGACCTTCGAGGCGGCAACGGGGGTGATCAGCACCATCGACTCCGGCCCTTGCGGGGGAGCGTCGATCACGGGGTCGATCACAGGCGCCAGGGGCGCGGTCGCGGTAACTAGCTCGGGCATCTTTGATCTCCTACGACGAGTGACCTTACCCTCACGTGAGGGTTATGGCAATCTTCACAGGTGCTAACCTTTGATGTATTGCTCCGCGAGCTGCGCGGGAAGACGCCCGAGATCGAACCCACCGCCCTGGAGGCGGCGCTGCGCGACAATGGCAAGCGCCCCGCGCTCGTGGATGTGCGTGAGCCGGACGAGCACTCGCAGGGCATGATCCCGGGAACGTTGCACATTCCGCGCGGATTTCTCGAGCTCCGGATCGAGCGCAGCGTCCCCGACCGCCAGACGCCGGTCGTCCTGTACTGCGCGAGCGGGACGCGCTCGGTGCTCGCCGCCCGCAGCCTCGCCGAGCTCGGCTATACCAACGTCAGCTCGCTGGCTGGTGGCTTCACCGGCTGGAAGCGGGCGGGCCTGCCGTGGGAGCAGCCGCTCTCGCTCCGGCCCGATCAGGAGAACCGCTACTCGCGCCATACGCTCCTGTCCGAGGTCGGCATCGCCGGCCAGCTCAAGCTGCTCGGGGCGAAGGTCCTGTGCATCGGGGCGGGCGGCCTGGGGTCGCCGTCGAGCATGTACCTCGCGGCCGCCGGGATCGGCACGATCGGCATGGTCGATGACGATATCGTCGACGCGTCGAACCTGCAGCGCCAGATCCTGCACGGCACCGATCGCGTGGGCACGGCCAAGGTCGAGAGCGCCGAGACCACGCTGCGCGCGCTCAACCCCGACGTCCGGGTCGACAAGCACCGCACGCGGATCAACGGCGACAACGCGCTCGCGCTGATCGCCCCCTACGACGTGATCATCGACGGCGCGGACAACTTCCCGACGCGCTACCTGGTCAACGACGCCGCGCTCCGGCTCGGCAAGCCCGTGATCCATGCGTCGATCTTCCGGTTCGAGGGCCAGATCACGATGTTCCCCGGCAACGGCTCGCCCTGCTATCGCTGCCTGTTTCCCAAGCCGCCGCCCGCCGAGGATGCGCCGTCGTGCGCCGAGGCCGGCGTGCTGGGCGTCTTGCCCGGCATCATGGGCGTGCTGCAGGCGACCGAGGCGATCAAGTTCGTGCTGGGCCTGGGCGAGTCTCTGGCCGGCCGGCTCCTCATCTACGATGCGATCTCGACCCGGTTTCGCGAGCTCAAGCTCCGGCGCGATCCGAAATGCCCGACCTGCGGCGACGGCGTCGATCGCAGCAAGATCCCGCTGATCGACTACGAGCAGTTCTGCGCCGGCCCGAGACACTGACTCGTTGCGCGTGGCCTGCGATGCGCCGTTCAAGTCATCACGCACCAGCGCGCCGGGCGGGCGGTGCGCGACCGAGCGCATCGCAGACGTCCGCGGGGCCAGCTGATACACTCCCGCCGCGTTCGTGATCGCGACCGGTCAGTCCATCGGCAACTACCGCATCCTGAACAAGATCGGGACGGGTGGGATGGGTGCGGTCTACCTCGCGGAGCACCCGCTGATCGGCAAGCGGGTGGCGCTCAAGGTGATCCACCACGAGCTGGCCGGCAATCGCGACGTCGTGTCGCGGTTCTTCCAGGAAGCCCGCGCGGTCAACAAGATCGGCAACGAGCACATCGTCGAGATCCATGACTTCGGCGTGACGCCGGAGGGCGACCACTTCTACATCATGGAATACCTCGAGGGCCGGACGCTCGCGTCGGCGCTGTCGCGCGAGGTCACGCTCGACGTGATGCGGTCGCTGCACATCGGCGCGCAGATCGCCAGCGCGCTCGCCGCCGCGCACGCCGCCGGGATCATCCATCGCGACCTCAAGCCCGACAACATCATGTTGATGGCGCGGCTCGGCGAGCAGGACTTCGTCAAGGTGCTCGACTTCGGGCTCGCCAAGGTGTTCTCGGCGGCGACGGCGGTGAAGACGGCGGCCGGCGTGTTGCTGGGGACCCCGCAGTACATGTCGCCCGAGGCGTGCGAGAGCAAGCGCGACATCGACCACCGCACCGACATCTACGCGCTCGGCGTGCTGCTGTTCCAGATGATGACCGGCGTGCTGCCGTTCGACGGCGAATCGATGGGCGAGGTGCTGGTCAAGCAGGTCACCGCGCTGCCGCCGGCGCCGCGCGGGCTCAACCCGGCGATCCCGCCGAGCGTCGAGCAGATCCTGCTGCGCTGCCTCGCCAAGCGGGCCGATGCCCGGTTCGCCACGATGCAGAACCTCCGCGAGGCGCTCCTCGATCCCGAGTCCTACCTGCGCGGCTCGCCGCCGATCGCCCCGGCGCGCTCGGTCGCCGCGAGCGAGGCGATCGTCGATGCCAAGACGATGATGGCGCAGGCCGTGCACCAGCAGAAGACCCGGCTCGCGACCGCCAACCCGCTTCCCCTGCCGGCGCCGGCGATGTCGCTGGCCGGGCAGGGCGCCCCGACGATGATCTCCGACGTCGGCGAGCACGGTCCGGTCAAGCGCGCGACGGCCGGGATGCCGGCGCTCGCGCCGCCGCAGGAGTTCAAGATGAACACGATGCGGATCGCGACGCCGCTCGGCTATTCGTCGCGTCCACCGCGCAAGGTCTGGCCGGTCGTGCTCGTGATGGCGCTCCTCCTGGGTATCGCCGGCGGGGCGTTCACCGTGACGTGGTTCGGCCACGCCGGTGGTTCGGCTCAGCCCGGCAGCGGCGCGGTCACCGACGGCAGCGCGGGCGGCTCGGCCGCTGCCCCTGCCGCGAGCCCTGCCGGCTCGAACACCGGAGGCGCGCGCCTCGGAAGCCCCGGACCTGGCAGCGTGGGGGCCGTGGGGAGCGATCGTGGCGCCGCCCCCGCGAGCACCCCCGGCACGAACACCGGCTCGAGCATGGCCGGCGGGGCGGCTGGTTCGAGTACCGGGGGCGCATCCGGCGGTTCCAGCGTCGCGGTCACGCCCGCGGGGGCCGCCGGCGCGAGCAACGCGGGCAGCGCGGGTGCCGGCAGCGCGAGCGCGGGCAGCGCGGGCAGCGCGGGCGGCACGAGCCGTTCGCCACCGGTGAAAGGCCTCACCGCGCACCTCTCGATCGACAGCATCCCACCGGGCGCGACGGTGATGAGCGCCGACGGTGAGTCGCTCGGCAAGACGCCGCTCAAGGTCGAGTGGCCGGTGAGCGATCTGCCGGTGACCTTCGAGCTCAGGCTCGGTGGCTACAAGAAGAAGCAGCAACAGACCGTGGTCAACGGCAACACCGCGCTGCACATCGAGCTCGAGCGCCTTGCCGTGATCCGCCATCCCGGCGCCGGGGCGGGCAGCGGATCGGTCAAGACCGGCAGCGGTGGCAACGGGTTGATGCGCCCCGACGAGTGATCCCGGCTGCCAGGGCCGCGCGCGGCGGCGCCGCGCTTCATACGCCCGTGACCGCCCGTGACACCCCGGTGACCCTGCCGGCTTGCGAGGACCCGTGGAGAGCGGGCTTCCGACGAGCATTTCGGCTATGCTGGGGGCATGTTGATCGCCATCCTGGCGGGTCTGGCGATCGCGGTCGTCGCCGCGGTGTTCGCGTCGCGGATCGCGGCGGCCGAGGCAGCGCGTGTCGCGCGCCGGGCGATCGACGACGCGCAGGCCGAATCGGCGGCGCAGGTCACGGCGGCACGGCTGGAGGCCGCGGCGCACGGGCGGACGATGGAGACCGCGGCGCGCGCCGAGGTGCTCGAGGCGCGGACTGCCGCCGACGACGCGCTCGCCCGCGTCGAGGCGCTCGCCGATCGCCGCGATGATGCGCTGGCACGCAGCGAGGGCGAGCTCAGCGTGCAGGCCGACACGCTCGAGCAACGCGAGGCGCAGGTCACCGCGACCCAGCGCGACGTGCAATCGCGACGCGATCGCGCGCAGGGCATCGAGCGTGATGCCGAGCGCAAGCTCGCGAGCGCGCGCACCGAGCTCGAGACCCGCGCCGGCGTGCGCGGCGCCGAGCTCATCGCGCAGATGTCCCAGGCCTGGCTCGAGGAGGCGCGCGCGCGGGCGGCGGCGGCGGTCCGCGCGATCGACGCGACCGCCGCGGACCCGGCGCATGATCGCGAGGCGCGCCGGGTGATGGAGATCGCCGCGGCCCGCTACCAGTATCACTACCTGACCGAGCGCTCGGCCTCCAACCTGCGCATCGGACCGGAGCTGGTCGCGCTCCTGCTCGATAACAGCGCCGCGCTGCACGGCGCGCTCGAGCGCGTCGCCGGCGTTCAGCTCCAGGTCAACGACGAGCGGGACGCGGTCCGGCTCGACGGCCTCGATGGCGTCGGCAAGGAGTTCGTCCGGCGGGCGATGAGCAAGTTCATGAAGAAGCCCGAGTCGATCGACGACGCGCGCAAGGATCCGGACGGCTGGGCGACGCGCGGCCGCGAGCACCTGAACCAGGAGATCCGCGCGCTCGGCAAGCGAGCGTTCCAGATCCTCGGGATCCAGAAGGCGCATCCGGAGATCGTCGAGCTGGTGGGCGCGCTCAACTTCCGGACGAGCTACACGCAGAACCAGTGGTGGCACGCGGTCGAGGCGTCGTACCTCGCCGGGATGATGGCGGCCGAGCTCGGCCTCGACGAGAAGCTCGCGCGCCGCGCGACCCTGATGCACGACATCGGCAAGGCGCTGACCCACAAGATCGAAGGATCGCACGCGGTGATCGGCGCCGACATCGCGCGCCGGCTGGGCGAGACCGAGGTCGTCGCGAACGCGATCGGCGCGCACCACGCCGACGAGCCGTGTAACTCGGTGTATGCGTACCTGGTCGCGGCCTCGGACGCGATGAGCGGCGCGCGCCCGGGGGCCCGCCGCGAGCTCGCCGAAGGCTTCACGGCCAAGATCGAAGACCTCGAGCGGATCGGCCTGGCGCGGCGCGGCGTCTCACATGCGCACGCGGTTCACGGCGGCCGTGAGCTCCGGGTCTACGTCCGTGAGCGCGATGTCGATGACCTCACGGTCGTCGAGATGTCGACCGATATCGCGCAGCAAATCGCCGAGGAGATGACGTTCCCCGGTCAGATCAAGGTCACGGTGATTCGCGCGTTCGAGGCGACGGCGACCGCAAACTAGCGCACCGAGTCTTCCCTTGTGCGGTGTTGCCACACCGTGCAACGCAGTGCGCGCGGGATACACGACCTTGTGGTCGCCAAACATGGTGACTGCGGCAATTTCGCACAGGTGTGTGCGTGCGCCAGGGGCATGCGGGATGCAGCCCGGTAGCTCCTAGCAAGGGGAGAAGTTGTGACGAATCTTTGTCAACACGGCGGACGCAACGGTGCGCTGCCGGAGGAAGAACGATCAACCAGGAGCACACAGCCGCAAACGCAATCGCTGCCTCACCCGAGTCGAGGGAACGTCTCCGATGATCATCGGTGGTGGCGAGATCGCAACTACCGCGACGACGATCGCGATCTCGACGACCAGGTGAGTGACCTCGTGCCCCGGCGCTGGAAAGGAGGGCGCGGCGACCTCGAGCCGACCGGGTACCGGAGCGGGCGCTACGCCGGTAGCCGCGGTCTCGGCGCGGGTCCCGAGGCCGCTCCCTACCGGGCCGACGCGTCGCGCAACGCGGGCCCTGGCAACGTCGGCTACCCCGCCACGGGGCCGCATCGTGGCAAAGGTCCGGTCGGTTATCGGCGCTCCGATGAGCGGATCCACGAGCTGGTCTGTGAAGCGCTCGCCGGCGATGATCAGCTCGACGCATCACAGATCGTGGTCTCGGTGACCAGCAGCGACGTGACGTTATCCGGCGTTGTCGATGATCGCCACGCCAGGCTCGAGGCCGAGGGCTGCGCGTACAGCGTCGCGGGCGTGCGTGACGTCCAGAACCAGCTGTCCGTGACAGGTGATCCGCCGCCGGCGACGACCCATCCAGCCTGGTCGTCGGCCCCGGCCTCGGGACGGAACCGACGAGAGCGAGACCCCCTCGCAGGAGGACGAGATCGAGACCCCGTCGCAGGACAAGAGGCACCACCGGTGGACAACCCGCGTGTGTGACCTGTCAACGAGCGACGACGAGCAGTGACGAGCAGAAGGAGGAGAAGGCCGGACCGGAGGGAGGGCGCGGAGCGACCAGAGATAGGACGACAAGAGGGAACGGAGGGCGGGAGGAGGGCGGGATGGCGGGAGGAGGGACGGCCAGGCAGGACGTGACGATCGCGAGTGAAAGAGACGGTGGGGCAGGAGAAGGAAGACCGGGGCGCGACCGAGACGAGCGAGGGAGCAAGCAAGACGAAGAGACGCGAGCGACGGAAGTGGGACGAGCAGGAGGGGAGGAACGCGACGAGCAGAAGTAGGGGAAAGACGGGCAGGCACGGAAAGACGGGTGCGGGAGGGGGGAAGACCTGAGTGAAAGTGGAAATGCCTGCAGCTCCAAGTCGACCAGGAGCTCGGCGAGGTGCGGGAGGGGGGAAGACCTGAGTGAAAGAGGAAAGGGCAGCGAAGCGAGAAACAAGGCGAGTGAGCGAGGGAAGGCCAGGCAGCACGTGTGACAGCGTTCTGCCTGGCCGATTTTTTCAGGCACCAGACCTGCACTCCGACGCTGTCGTCATGCGTGATCACCGCGAGGACGACCCGAAGAAGCTGCAGCCGGTGCGAAGCCCCAAGAGAAACTCCAGCCTGGCGGAGGCAACGGAGCCGAGTCCTTGGCAGCCCATCGGGCACGGCCGGGACCGCGACTGGCGTCACCACGTGTAGGCTACCTTTGCTCTATGTATTTGAAACATTTGATAATTAAGTGATCCCCGTGCTGCGCTGGTCGCCAGGGTTAACCCCAACGTAAAGGTGAGGTTACCCTTGACAGGTACGAGCTAAGCCAGCATAGTCCGGTCGTAAGCACTAAACCTTACGTACGCGTTAGGTTGAAGCATATGACCAAGGACGACCCCAGATTGATGCGTGTAGGCGAGCTCGCGAAGGCGGTCGGCAAGACCGTTCGCGCCATGCATCTCTATGAGGAGCTTGGCTTGCTCGAGCCGCGCTCGCGATCGGAAGGTGGGTTCCGGATGTACGGGCCCGAGGCCGTGGATCGGATTCACTGGATCGTGAAGTTGCAGGCGATCGGGTTCACGCTCGCCGAGATCCAGGGATTCGTCCGCGAGTTCGAGGGCGCCGGGTCGGGGCGCGAGGCGACCGCACGCGTGCGGGCGTTGTTCACCGAGAAGCAGTCGCAGATCCGCGAGCAGATCATGCAGCTGCAGGTGATCGAGAACGATCTGAGCGAGGCGCTCACGTACCTCGATTCGTGCCAGACCTGCAGCGACGACTACGCGCCAAAGGCGTGTGGCGAGTGCGATCACCACGGTCACCAGCGCGGCGAAGCGCCGCCGCTGTTCGCGGGGTTGTCGCGCCGGGCGGGGGCGGGCCCGGTGATGGGGGGGATGGGATCGAGCGACGATTCGCTGTCGCTGTCGCGGGACAAAGACAAGGACAAGGACAAGTCGAAGGACTTCGACGTACCGGTTACCGTCTTATATCGAGAGGGCAATAACTAATGGCCGTACAGGCGCAAAACTCGACCCCGGCGACGCAGAGGTCGATCGCGATTCCGGTTCCCGAAGGCGTGACGCTGCCGATCTTCATGGACAACCACTCGACGACCGCGGTCGATCTGCGCGTCGTGCAGGCGATGTTGCCGTTCTTCACGCAGCACTACGGCAACGCGGCCAGCCGCAACCACTCGTTTGGCTGGACGGCGGAAGCGTCGGTCGACCATGCGCGCGCGCAGGTCGCCGCCCTGCTCGGCGGCGATGCCAAGGAGATCGTGTGGACGTCGGGGGCGACCGAGGCCAACAACCTCGCGATCAAGGGCGCCGCGTCGTTCCTGCGCAAGCAGGGCAACCACATCATCACGGTCGAGACCGAGCACAAGAGCGTGCTCGACACCTGCAAGCGCCTGCAGCGGGAGGGCTTCGAGGTCACCTACCTGGCGCCAGCGAAAGACGGCCTGGTCACCCCCGAGCAGGTGACCGCGGCGATGACCGACAAGACGATCCTCGTCACGATCATGTTCGCCAACAACGAGATCGGCGTGGTCCAGCCGATCGAGGCGATCGGCGCGGCGATCAAGGCGAAGAACCCCAAGACGCTGTTTCACAGTGACGCCGTGCAGGCGTTCGGCAAGGTCGCGTTCAGTGTCGAGAAGGCCAAGCTCGACCTGGTGTCGGTCACCGCCCACAAGCTCTACGGCCCCAAGGGCATCGGCGCCCTGTGGGTGCGCCGCAAGCCGCGCGTCCGCATCGATCCGATCATCGACGGCGGAGGCCACGAGCGCGGCATGCGCTCCGGAACGCTGCCGGTCCCGCTGATCGTCGGGTTCGGCAAGGCGGCCGAGCTCGCGAATCAGGAGATGGCCGAGGAGCAGGTTCGCCTGCGGGCCCTGCGCGATCGGCTGTACAAGGGCCTCACGACGCGGCTCACCGAGACTTACGTCAACGGCTCGCTCGAGCACCGGCTGCCCGGCAACCTGAACATCTCGTTCGCGTTCGTCGAGGGCGAGTCGCTGCTCATGGCGCTCAAGGACGTCGCCGTGTCGTCGGGCTCGGCGTGCACCTCGGCGTCGCTCGAGCCCAGCTACGTGCTGCGCGCGCTCGGCGTCGGCGACGAGCTGGCCCACACGTCGATCCGGTTCGGCATCGGCCGGTTCAATACCCCGGCCGAGATCGACTACGTGATCGAGCTCGTCGTGGCGAGTGTCGAGCGGCTGCGTGCCCTGTCACCGCTGTGGGAGATGCACCAGGAAGGCATCGACATCAACTCCATCAAGTGGACTCCGCACTGAACCAAGGATTCTTGCTTCATCGCCAAGTCCTCATCAAGACCAGACCAGATACCTAAGAAGAACCACCATGGCGTACTCAGACAAGGTCATCGAGCACTACGAGAATCCCCGGAACGTCGGCACGTTCAAGAGCCAGGCCGATATCGATGCCAGCGAGGTGGGCACCGGCCTGGTCGGCGCGCCGGCGTGCGGCGACGTCATGCGGCTCGAGATTCGCGTCAAGGACGGACTCATCGCCGACGCGAAGTTCAAGACGTTCGGTTGCGGCTCGGCGATCGCGTCGTCGTCGCTCGCGACCGAGATGATCAAGGGCATGACGCTCGATCAAGCCGCGCAGATCAAGAACACCCAGATCGTCGAGGAGCTGAACCTCCCACCGGTCAAGATCCACTGCTCGGTGCTCGCCGAGGACGCGATCAAGGCCGCGATCGAGGACTACAAGAAGAAGCGCAGCAAGTGATCCTGCGGGCCGCCGAACTCCCCGTGGATTTCCCGGATATACGGATATACGGACTTAACGGACATACATGATGAGCGCTACCGCGACCAATCCCTCGCCCACGACGACGGCTGCCCCGGCGGTTGCCCCGGCGGCGTCGCCCGTTCCCTCCAAGCGCGAGATCGAGATCACGGAGGCCGCGGCGTCCGAGATCGCGAAGCAGCGCGCCAAGCGCGGCTCGCCCGACGCGATGATCCGGATCGGCGTGCGCGGCGGCGGCTGCACGGGGTTCACCTATGTGTTCGAGTGGGCCGAGCAGACCCGCCCGACCGACAAGGTGTTCTCGGCGCACGGGGTCTCGATCGTCGTCGATCCGAAGAGCCTGGTGTATCTCGGCGGGATGCAGCTCGACTTCGTGCGCGGTATGATGGGCCACGGCTTCAAGTTCAATAACCCGAACGCCAAGGGCTCGTGCGGCTGTGGCGAGTCAGTCCAATTCTAGCGGTCCGCCGCGCGATCCCGCCGCGGCCGGCGACCGGGGAGCCGCGCCACGCCTGGCAGGCCTGTCAGAGATGAGCGGCGACGATCCGTTTGCGCTGCTCGGGCTCTCGCCCGCGTACGACGTCGATCTGGCGGCGCTCGAGCGCGCGTTCTTCGAGCGTAGCAAGCAGCTGCACCCCGATCGCATGGCCGGGGCGCCGGCGGCCGAGCGCGTGGCGGTGCTGTCGCGATCGCGCGCGCTCAACGATGCCTACCAGCTGATCAAGAAGCCGGTCGCGCGGGCCGAGTACCTGCTCGCGCGCGCGGGCGTCACGATCGGCGACAACGAGCGGCTCGATCCGGCGTTCCTGATGGAGATCCTCGAGCTCCGCGAGGAGCTGGCCGAGGCGCGGGCGGCGGGGAACACCGAGCTGGTGGCGAGGCTCCAGGGCGCGATGCAGGCGCGGCGGACCGGGGCGCTCGAGGCGCTGCCGGGGCTGTTCGCGGCCGGTGACCTGACGGCGATCAAAGATCGGCTGATCCTGCTGCGCTATATCAATCGCTATCTCGAGGAGTGCAACGCCGCGCTCGACGAGGACTGAGCGAAATCGCGAGAATCGAGACCCAGATGTTGATGCAGATCGCAGAGCCCGGTGAATCGAAGATCAAGGAGGCGTGCAAGCCGCGCGTCGTCGGCATCGATCTCGGGACGACGAACAGCCTGATCGCGCACGTCGCCGATGCCGCGCCCGAGGTGATCGGGGGCGACGGCGGCCCGCTCGTGCCCTCGGTCGTGCACTACGCGGCGGACGGCGCGGTGATCGTCGGGCGGCCGGCCCAGGCGCGTGCGCTCGACGCGCCGCACGATACGCTGGCGTCGGTCAAGCGGCTGATCGGCCGCGGCGCCAGGGACCTGGCCGCCGTGCGGGCGATGCTGCCGTACGAGCTCGTGGGCGATGATCGCGCGATCCGGATCCGCGTCGCCGGCGGGCGCCGGGTGGTCTCGCCGGTCGAGGTCTCGGCCGAGATCCTGCGCGAGCTCAAGGCGCGCGCCGAGGCCGCGCTCGGCGGGCCGATCGAGGGCGCGGTGATCACCGTGCCGGCGTACTTCGACGACGCGCAGCGCCAGGCGACGCGGGACGCCGGCCGGCTCGCCGGGCTCGAGGTGATGCGGCTCCTCGCCGAGCCCACGGCGGCGGCGGTCGCCTACGGCCTCGATCGCGGCTCCACCGGCACGTACGCGGTGTTCGACCTCGGCGGCGGCACGTTCGACGTCTCGATCCTGAAGCTGGTCGACGGCGTGTTCGAGGTCAAGGCGACCGGCGGCGACTCGGCGCTCGGCGGCGACGACCTCGATCGCCTGATCGTGATGGCGCTGATCCCGGCCGTGGCCGATCTCGATCGCCGCATGATCGGCGCGGCGGTCGCCGAGGCCCGCCGGGTCAAGGAGGCGCTGAGTGATCTTTCGCGCGACCAGGTCACGTTCGAGCTGGCGACCCCGCCGGACCTGCCGCGCGTCCGCGGCGACGGCGTCGTGCACCGGGCGCTCGGCCGGCGTGGCGAGCAGGTCACCACGGTGTGCGATGCGCGGCTCGATGGGGTGGCGAGCGACGACGCGGTGACCTGCGCGCGATGCGAGGCCGGCGTGTTCCGGCACGACGTCACCCGGGCCCAGCTCGCGGAGTTCGCGCAGCCACTGCTCGCCCGCTGCGGCAAGGCGTGCGGCCGGGTGTTGAAGGACGCCGAGCTCACCAAGGACGCGCTCGACGGCGTGATCCTGGTCGGCGGCTCGACGCGCTCGCCGGTGGTGCGCGATTACGTGGCGGCGTGGTTCGAGCGCGAGCCGCTGTGCGATCTCGATCCGGAGCAGGTCGTCGCGCTCGGCGCGGCGGTGCAGGCCGACGTGCTCGCCGGGGGCCGGCAAGACGTCACGCTGCTCGACGTCGTCCCGCTGTCGCTCGGCATCGAGATGATGGGCGGCGTCGTCGAGAAGCTGATCCACCGGAATACAACGATCCCGACCGGCGCGACCCAGATCTTCACGACCTACGCCGATAACCAGACCGGGTTCGACATCCACGTCCTGCAGGGCGAGCGCGAGACCGCGGACGCCTGCCGTTCGCTCGCGCGGTTCGTGCTGCGCGGCGTACCGCCGATGATCGCGGGCATGGGCCGGGTCGAGATCACGTTCCTGATCGACGCCGACGGCCTGCTCAAGGTGATGGCCAAGGAGCTGACCACCGGACAGGAGGCGTCGATCGAGGTCAAGCCGAGCTACGGCCTGTCGGACGAGGAGGTCGAGCAGATGCTGATCGACTCGTTCGAGCACGCCGAGGATGACCTCGCGCGACGGAACCTCGCGATCGAGCGCGTCGAGGCCGAGCGCATCCTGGCCGCGACGCGCGCCGCGTTCGTCAGCGACGCCGCGCTGCTCGACGACGACGTCCGCGCCGCCGGCGAGGCGGCCATGCGCGCGCTCGAGGCCGCGATGGCGGGCACCGACTACCTCGCGGTGCGCGACAAGATCTCGGCGCTCGACGTCGCGACCAAGCCGTTCGCGCAGCTGCGGATGAACCGCGCGATCGCGGCGCAGCTCCACGGGGTCTCGCTCGATGACGCGGCGCGCAAGGTCGGGGTGTAGCGATGCCAAAGGTCACGTTTCAGAACCCGCAGGGGCCGGCCTCGACCGGACCTTTGACGATCGACTGCAAGCGGGGGATCTCGATCCTCGACGCCGCCGAGGAGTGCGGCGCGCGGGTCGGTCACGCGTGCGGCGGCAACCTCGCGTGCTCGACCTGTCACGTCTGGATCCACGAAGGGCTCGAGTCGCTGCCCGAGGTCACCGACAAGGAAAACGACATCATGGACAAGGCGTTCGACGTGCGCGCCGAGTCGCGGCTCGGCTGCCAGGCCAAGCTCGGCGATCAGGATCTCGTCGTCGAGATCACCGAGGAGAGCCTGCGGGCCTGGCTCGACGAGAACCCCGAGGAGCGCAAGAAGGCGCGCAGCGCCGGCTGAGCCGCGGTCGACCGCACGATTCACACCGAGCTCGGGATGTTCGTGAGAGCGGCTTGACCTGAACCCCACTCCAGTTCAAGCGCTCCTGACGCAAGAGGGACCAAGCGCGCCAGGCTGAACCCGACTTCCACGTCCCCATGGCCGCGCTTCGAGGTATTCGTTATCCGGCGCAGATATTCATCTTGGCTGGAATTTGCATTGACACTTGCAGAGTGTGATTGATAAGTAGGTCCATGCGATCATATCGAGCATATAAATTAGCCCACTGTACTGTATTCATGTCGGGGCTTTTTGCGATGGCAGGCTGCAGTAGCGAATCGAGCGGCGACGAGAGCGTGAGTGAGGTCGGCCAGGCGCTCATTGGTGATCCATTGTCAGGGATAACGGCCGCGGACTTCACGATCGTGAAAGACAACTTCAGCGCTGCCGAGGCCATCACCGATGGCCTCGGACCGGTCTTCAACGAGCGCGCCTGTGGAAACTGCCACACGAACGGCACGACGGGCGGCGCGGGTAACAACATCGAACGACGTTACGGGCGGTTCGATAACAATGGTCAGTCGTTCAATCCGCTCGCCAACGAAGGCGGATCGCTCCGCCAGCTATTTTCGCTCGGTACGTTCAACAATGGAGCCACGCTGTGTACGGCTCCGGTGGAGTCCGAACCGGCCGACGCCACGGTGCATAACGTGGGACGCCTCACGACGCCTTTGTTCGGCCTCGGCCTGGTCGAAGCGATGCCCGATTCGTTCTTCCAGAACATCGTGAACAACGAGCCGTCGGCGACCCGCGGCGTGCTCATCAAGTCGACCATCCTGCTGGCGAATCCAGACGACCCATCCGAGCTCACGGGCGCCCTGCGCGTCAACCGGTACGGCTGGAAGGATGCGGTCCCGGTCCTCGAGCAGTTTGCGGCCGACGCGTACGTCAACGAGATGGGCATCACCACGCAGAGCTGTGTACGCGGGACGAGCGTCACCGCGTTCTGCACCGAATCCGCGCCGAACGGCCGAGCGCAGCCCACCGGGTGTGACGACCTGGCGCCGCTGCAGGCGGCGAACTTCACGAGCCTGACCGGTTGCCCGCAGAACACCGATGACGCCGTCGGAAGCTGCAGCGGCGGCTTGTCCGAGGTTCAAGACGACGTCGCCAACTTCGCAACGTTCATGACCTTCCTGGCGCCGCCGGCACAGGACCCGAACACGAGCACCAACGGCAGGGCGAAGTTCATCTCGGCCGGTTGCGCCAACTGCCACGTGGACAACACGGTATCGGGCGGGGCGCTCGCCACCGCGGCCACTTTCAAGACACCGGCCAGCCCTGCCGGGATTCGCGCCGCCGACGGCGTGCTCCGCCACGTTCCCGGGAGCCTGGCGTTCCACCCGTTCTCGGACTTCGCCGCTCACGACATGGGATCGCTCGGCGATAACATCGGCCTGAACGCCGGTGATTCGCCGGCGCAGGCGCGACTCATGCGCACCGCGCCGCTGTGGGGCATCCGGTTCCGCAACCTGCTCCTGCACGACGGACGCACCAGCGACATCGCCACGGCGATCGCCGCCCACGCGGGTCAGGGAGCGGCCGCCGCCACGGCCTTCGGGAACCTGAGCGCGGCGGATAAGGTCGATCTGGTCACGTTCGTGCACTCGCTGTGATGCCGCGGGAAGACCCGACACCATGAGCCCGGTCCCCCGTTTCATGAACCTGGGGACGGCCTGGTCCGGCTACCGCTGACGGATTGCGCCCACATCAGGGAGGACGCGCTGAACGAGCTCGGCGTCCTCGGCATCGAGACATATCCGGGACGGCGGCGGCGTACGTGATCGGGGAACGGGATGCGCATCGCGGCTGCCATGGCGGCAGCCCGCTCCAGGTGGCCACGGCCAACGGATGCGCAACGCCTCGTCGAGCTCACCCCGCGCATGGTGGGGGCTTCTCCCGACCGGCGTTGTTTTCCGGTCGCAGCACGCCACGATCGGTCCGGAGCGCAGCTATGTCCGGTCGGAACCGGACGCCAAGGAGGTGAGCGTCACAACGAACTGACCTGGTACCGGTCTTCTCCCCCGGCGGTCTGGCGTTCGAGCTCGATCAATCTCGGTAACGCTTCCGGGACAGCCGCATCTTCCCGGTAGAAGACGACGCGTTCATCGAACCAGGCACCTGTGTGACAAGCGAACACACCATGACCACATACCAAACTCCTCTCACCGCGCTCGCGCTCCTCACGATCTGCGTTGCCGCCGTGAACACCGCGCGCGCGGAGAAGCCGTGGCAATGCAACAGCGTGGAGAGTTGCTACAACCTCCTCAAGGGCTTCGACGAGAGCGCCGCGAATCGAGCGCCGAACCCGACCAAGGAGCTCAAGCTCGGTCGGCTCGATGTCGCGACCGGCGCATTCTTTGCTACCGAGCTCCCCGTCGGGCCCGAGCACGTCATCCGCGGCAAGATCGAGACTCCGAGGGAAGGCAACCACATCGGCAAGCCGGTGAGGGATCCAGACGAGACGTACAACGATCCGGCGGTGATCGACGCGGTGACCGTCGTCTTCACCGTCGAGCTCGTCCACCACGGCGCGCAGGCGGTGACGCTCGCGTGCAACGGCCGCAAGGTCGCAGCGAAGAAGGGTGCCGCGAGCGTCTCGTGCTCGGTCGGCGCGAAGGAGTCGGCGCTCGCGTGGAAGCTGACGGCGGGCGGGCACACGGGCCAGGGGGGCTATGCGTTCAAGCGCGCGCCGTTCATCACCATGGGGGCGTTCATCATCCCCGCGGTGCCGCTCGGCGTCCTGTACGAACCGCCGCAGAACAAGGCGAAGGGGACCACGCAGAGCTCGCACGGTTGCACGTCCAACTGCGCGGCGATCTCCGTCGCGCAGCGCGTCGGCAGCACGGTCGGCCTCACGCTCTCGAGCAGCGACAGCGTGACGACGGATGGCACCCTCGGCGACGCGTCGGCCGACACGTGGAGCACCGTTGCCGACGTGGCCAGGGGGCTCGGCGCCGTCGCAGCGGTCATTCCGGCACCGTATGGCCCGATCATCTCGGCGGCGCTCAACCTCTTCGCGGCGGGACTCGGACACGCCGAGGCGCACGATACGAAATCGACGCAGCGCCTGTCGCAGAAGACGTGGAGCTTCGCCGTCACCAGCGCGAACGGGATCACGACCGGCGAAGGGCTCGGGCCCGGGCTCGGGGACGTGATCCTCTATCAGCACAACGTCCGCGTGGCGTGGATCGGGTCGAACCAGGGGGCGTTCCTCGCGCTCATACCGAACCCGGACGGCACGTACGGCAGCTTCGCGCAGCACTCGGTGCGCGAGTTGATCGCCGATCGCACGGAGCTGAGCCAACAGCTCGACCGTCCGACGCCGGCCGCTTGCGTCAAGGACATGACCGATAAGCTGCCCGCGGGCTGCGGATCGAGGACGGGCGCGGACCTCAAGACGATCGAGGCGCTGCTCCGGCTCGACCCGTTCGTCGGAAAGGACTTCCAGGTGAGCTCGAACGCCGACCTCGATCCCAAGCGCTTCGCCTGGACGCCATCGATCACGCTCAACGGGGGTGAACAAGACTTCTCGATCGAGCACGACATCGAGTCGGCGGACACCAGCGCGGTCACGCAGTTCCAGAACGCCACGCAGCAGGCGTCGAAGGGCTTCCTGAGCATCGCCGGCTACGGCCCGGACGAGAACAGGACGGTCGTCAGCAACACCACGCACACGGTCAGCAAGACGCGCACCGTCGGCAGCTCGGTCACGGCGACGCTCGAGCTGTTCGCCGAGGCCGACGAGGTCTGCACGTTCGACGTGTTCTATGACCGCGTGTTTGGGACCTTCGTATTCAAGAAGGATCCGTCGACCGAGGACAAGGTCTCCGGCACAGCGCTCGATTCGGCCGGCCGCCCGCGCAAGTTCCAGAAGGTGAAGCTCACGGCGGCCAATGGCAGGACGTTCATCACGAAGACGGACGCCAACGGCAACTTCCGCTTCCGATCGAGCCACCTCGAGTCGGGCGCGGTGATGGTCACGGTCGAAGGGGTGACGCCGACGCGGGCGCAGCTCACTCCCTCCAAGCTGAAGATGATTGTCAAGTGAGTATGACGACCATGCGCGCACCTGTCTGGATCATCTCGGGCATGGCCCTGCTCCTGTCGTCGCTCACCGCGCACGCGGATCCGAAGTCCCCGGGCGAGATGTTCTACGACACCGTGAAGCAGTTCGAGAACAAGATGAAGTGGCCCAATCCGAAGTACGCGCAGCTCGCGGCCAAGATCGACGGCAAGACGGGGGTGGTCACGTCGACGATGCCGAAGGGGCCGCCGATCAAGCAGCAGATCATCGACAAGAACTGCGAGTCGACGGGGACGGGGGTGCACTGCGGAAAGCCAACGCCTACGGGCGAGTACAAGACCGTCGGTTATGGCCTGCCGGTGATGAACGGCGTGGACGTCGAGCTGCAATTCGAGATCACCGACCGCGCGAGCGGTGAGAGCTTCTCGATCGAGTGCGGCGGCAAGCCGGCGGTTGCGGCGAAGCCGGGATCGAACGTCGTGTCGTGTCTCGTCGGTCGGACCAGGACCAAGCTCGCGTGGGTGCTGCACGCCGGGAAGCACAAGAAGTCGGGCACGACGGAGTTCCAGCGGCCGGGCTTCATCGGCGCGGGGGGGTTCGTGGCACCAGCGGTGCCGGTGCTCGTCATCTACGAGCCGCCGATGGACAGCGCGAACCTGAGCCACGCCGACTACCACGAGGTCAAGACCATGGGCTCGACGGTGACGATGTCGTTCGGGAGCTCGGACAGCACCGAGAAGCCGGTCGACGGCTCGTTCGTGTCGACGGATCAGATGGTGACGATCGCGGGCAACGCCGCGAAGGCCACCTCGTCGCTCTACAGCTCCGGTATCGAAGGGGTGAAGTCGGGGATCACCGGCGACCCCGCCGATCCGAAGGCCGACTACGGCGGCGCGATCAGCGACGGGATCACCGCGATCGCGAAGGGCTTCGGCAGCGCGACGAGTTCGCTCGAGGTCGGCAAGAAGACCGAGAGCTCGAGCGCGCTCAGCCTGGCGACGACGCAGACCTCCGGCTTCCTCACCAAGGCCCATCTCGGACCGGGCCGGGGGGATCTCATCGTGTTCCTCCACAACGCGCGCCTGTTGTGGGTCGCCGATCCGAGCGTCCACCTGGCGCTCATCGGCTACGACGGGTTGGAGACGATCACGGTCGATTTCTTGCGCAGCGAACGGAAAAAACTGCTCGGCACGACGGGTACGAGTAAGGATCTCGGCATCGATCAGGCGACCATCGAAGCGCTCATGAAGCTCGACCCGTTCGTCGATCCGCTCACGTTCGAGGTGAACGCGAGCGGGAGCTTCTCGAGCCCTCGCTTCATCGACGGACAGCACTTCAACGTCAACAACAACGGCTTTGACTCGACGTTCAGGCGGCTGTCGACAACCCAGCAGCTCACCTCGAGCGTCGACTCGTCGCTCCACGTCGAGAGCTACTCGAAGGGGTTCCTGAGCTTCATGGACATCGGGATCGCCGAGGACAAGACGCTTCGTACCCAGATGACGAACGGCACCTCGAACCTCGCGACGACGACCAAGACGACGCAGATGCGCGCCAGGCTCCAGACGCCGTCGAAGGACGAGCACTATTGCATCGCACCCTACTTCGACACTGTGTTCGGGACGATCGCATATCGGTACGCCGGCCCGGTCTGTGACTGAAGGCGCCGGTCCGCTCGGCGCGCTGCCGGTAGAGCACATCCAGGTATGGCACGGGCGGCTGTACCAGCGCACGGAGCTAGTCGAGGGCGGCGCGCCCGATCGAGCCGGGCCGGGCGACGATCGCGCGGAGGTCGGCCACCACGCGGCCATCGGCGATGGGCACGCAATCGCCGGGCAGCTCGGGCACGAACTGCATCCCCTGGCCGCGCGCCGCGTCGATGAAGTGCTCGAGGTGGGCGAGGCACGCGTGGGCGACGTCGTGCAGGACCACGAGCGAGTGCGAACGCATCGCGCAGTCGGCGAGGGCGCGTGGCACCCAGGCCTCGGGCTCGAGCCAGTCGCGTGGCACGCTGTTCCACAGCACGCACGAGTAGCCGTGCGCGACGAGGTAATCGACGGCGCTCGGGCTCAGGAGGTGAGGTCCCAGAACGCCGCCGTCGCCGAACGGGCGAAACCGCTTCGGGCCGGGGACGATCGGGGCGAGCAGCGCCTCGGTCGCCGCGATCTCCTGCTCTGCCGCATCGGCGCGCGGATCGTTGCCGAGCGGGGTGGCGTGGCTGAACGAGTGATTGCCGACGAAGTGGCCCTCGTCCCGCGCGCGCGCCACGAGGCGACGTCCGGCGGGGCCGGCGAGGTGCTTGCCGAGCACGAAGAAGTGAGCCGTCACGCCCAGGCGGGCCAGCACGTCGAGCACCCGGGGGGTAACGTCGGGATCCGGGCCGTTGTCGAACGACAGCGTGACGTGCGGCACCCGATGCTACCGGTACGTGTTGTTGGACGTGTGGTTTCCGGCGAGCCACTCCGCGAGCGTGCGGCGCGCAGTTTCCCGGCGCGCTTTCACGAGGTCAGGGGTGATGGCCTCGGGCGCATCGCACGTGAGCTCGACGAGCATGCCGTTCGGGTCTCTCACGTACAACGACCGACAGTAGCCGTGCTCGAGGACAAAGGTCTCGGGCTCGCGGTAACCCGCCGCGGCGAGCCGTGACGCGACGGCCTGCTGTGTGCTGGCGTCGACGTTGAGCGCGATGTGGTGAAACGGCGAGGCCGGCATCTCCGGCCCGAACAAGGTTTGATCGCGCTCGTGCGCGAACTGGAAGAACGCCAGGGCGCTGCCATCTTCGAGCTCGAAGAAGCAATGACAGTAGGTGCGCACTTCGCCGAACAGCTCATCCGATTCGCGCCAGGTCGCCGCGAGGGGTAGCCCGATGAGGTCCTCGTAGAATGCGCGGGTCTTCTCGAGATCCTTGGATACGTACGCTGTGTGGTGAAGCCGGGTCGGTCGTGTAGGCATGGCGGTCTCTCCTGTTCGTGCGTGACGACGATGGTACCGACAATCCTGCGTGAGCGCGCTAAGCCGTCGCGCGTCCGCTCTCGGTGGCCTGCGGCACCTCGACGAGCCGGCCGCTCGTGACCTCGTAGATGTAGCCGTGGATCGGGATCGATCGGGGGACGAGCGGGTGCTGGCGGATCCGCTCGACGTCGATGGCCACGCTCCGGGCCTGGTCCTTGATCGTCAGCCAGTCGATGAAGTCGCCCGCGCGCGAGCCGCCGCCGCCCGCCGGATCGGTCCACCGCGAGCCGTCGAACGACGCAGTCGCCAGGCTCTGGGCGAGCAGATCGCGCATGACGTCGTCGGTGAACAGCTCCATGCCGCAGTTGGTGTGGTGGATCACGAACCACTCGTTGGTGCCGAGCAGCTTGTGGGAGATGACGAGCGAGCGGATCGCGTCGTCGCTCGCGCGGCCTCCGGCGTTGCGGATCACGTGCGCGTCGCCTTCGGCCAGCCCGGCGAGCTTCGCCGGATCGATCCGAGCGTCCATGCAGGTCAGGATCGCGAAGCCGCGAGCGGGCGGCAGCGCGAGCTTGCCCTTGTCGCCGAAGCTCTGGACGTACTGTTGGTTGGCACGAAGCACCTCATCGCGGATCTTGGTCATGGCAGCTCCTCTTGGCCGGTGGCCTGGAGGTCGAATATCCGTGATAACGGACAAACGTCAAGGCCGCCGGGCGCGAGCCGCGCGACAATCGACCAGATCGGCTGATCGAGACGCCGATGCCTGAGCGTGCGTGACCAGGCGTGACCAGGCGTGACTAGGCGAGGCTGTTCGCGGACGACTCGTGGGCCACGGCGAGGTTGCCGAACCGGACGCCGTCGCCGGCGGCCACGCAGAAGATCCGTGCCTCCACGTTCGCGGCGCGCGATGCGGCGCGGGCCAGGCTGAGCGCCTGGACCACCGTCTTTCGCTTGATCAGGTACAGCCCATCCGGGAGCTGCAAGGCCTGGTGCGTCGTGCGGCCCTTGACGGTCCGGACGAAGCCGCGCTCGCCCATCTCCGTCGAGAATCGCTGATCGAGATCGGAATTACGCTCGACCAACTCTACACGAACAAACGTTCTTGCCACGAGACAGAATAGCGCAGTATTCGTGAAAACCAACCACTACGTGGCGATTGTTCGGCCGGAAATCGCAAGTCGATCCGCTGACCGTGCTGCAGCGCGTGCTGCCACGTCTGCCTCCGCGCCGGCGGCGCCTACTCCACGAGCTTCAAGTGGCCGCGCTTCCGCGGCTCGTCATCGGCCTTCACGACCGTGGACGCCGGGGCGGAGGTCGGGGCGGCGCCGGGAGCAGCGGCGGCCTGCGCTTCGCTGCTGCCGGTCAACACGTCTTCTGGAACGTCCTCGGGCCACACCGTGCCGCGCTGCTCGCCCTCGACCATGGCCGCGTACACCGCGGTCCACGGCAGGATGCAGCGGAACGGCTGCCCCCCGAAGGTCAGCGTGCCGGAGATCGCTTCCTCATCGACGGTGAGATCGCCGATCGCGGGCGACAGGTTGTAGCCAAACCGCAGGACGAGGCTCGGATCGGCGCGGAACCGCGGCGGGACCGAGACCTCGGCGCGCCGGGCGTCGACGTGGACCAGGACCGGGCCGCGGGCGAGCAGGGCCTCGAGCGTGCGCTTCTTGTCGGGTGCGCTCGCATCGTCCTCGTCGACCAGCGCGTTGATCGACGCGACGTCTCGCGACGGCGCGCCGACGAGCTGGACGAACTCCTCCTCGGACATGAGGCCGGCATCGACCGCATCGCGCAGGATGCCCTCCGGGCGATCGCCGGCGGCGGCGGTGACCCGCTCGACGGTACGTTCGCAGCGGGCCGCATGGCGGAGCACGGAGCCATGGGCGGCGAGCGCGCTGTGGGCCCCGCTGCGCCAGCGGGCGAGCGCCCGCTCGACATCGACGAGGGAGGTCGCCACGCGATGCTCGATGAGCGCGGTCACGACCGCCTGGAGTCGGGTGAGGGTCTTGGGGTCGCGCTCGAGCATGGCCTTGTGGGGACTTAGTACGACAGTCGGGTAAGGGTAAAGCCCGGACGATGGTCGCGATGCATTTTTTCACACGAGGTCCAGGGCCGCGTGGCGCCCCTCACGTCGAACTTGCTGCGAGATCGTCGAGGACCACGCGGCCGGGAGTTGGTTTCTGTGACTGCGCGAATCGCGCCAGGTCAAGGCGATCGCACCCTGACTTGACATTCGCGCACGGCGTGCGCTGAAGCTCGGTGACCGGCCGGTCACTCGGACAGCGCGGGGAGCACCACCCGCACGCCGCACGCGGCGGGGACGCCCGGGCAGGGTGGCGCGAGCTTCTCGAGCTCGATGACGACCTGCGCTCGGGGGTATAGCTCCTGGATCTTGTGGCCGATCGCGCCGGCGAGCGCTTCTAGCAGCTTGAACGTCGACCTGGTACCGAGCGCAACGACGACCTCACTGACCTTCCAGTAGTCGACCGTATCGGCGAGCCGATCCGACGCGGCAGCGGCGGCCAGCGGCAGCTCGAGGGTGAGGTTGACGCGAAACCGGCGTGTGCCCCTGCGCTCGGCGGCCGTATACCCATGATTGCCTTCGAATTCGAGCCCGCGGACGAAGACTGCGTCGGTCACGCGCACCAGGCTACACGGGGTTGCCCGGGTGCGTCACGGCGTTCGTCGCAGGGTGACCGTGAGCGCCGACGCTCACGACCGATGACCGACCGAGGTTACCGAGCATCGGAGCGTCGACGATCCGTGAGCCAGCTGGCAACGAGCGAACCGTGCGACATCCTCGCAAAAATCACTCGAATTTCACGACTGCCATGGCTACATTGGTAGGATGGTCTCACCGGGTTGGGGTGTTAGTAAGCGGGTCGGATTCCGCTTCGGAATCCTCTTGGGAGCGCTGTCGGTGTTGCCGTTCCCGATCGGCACGATCCCGAAGACAGAGTGGCTTCGCGATCTGCTCGAGAAACCGCTGCAGCTGGCCGTGAGCTGGTTCGCCGAGCATGCGCTCGGGCTCGCGGATCCGATGATCGCCAGGACCGGCAGCAGTGACCGAGTCTGGGACTATGTCCAGCTGCTGGTGATCGCGATCCTCGCGGTGCTCGGCACGATCGGGTGGTCGGTCATCGATCGTCGCCGCACTGCCTATCCGCGGCTCGCCTCCGCGGCCCAGATCGCGCTGCGTTACTTCGTCGCCTCGGTGATGCTGTATTACGGATTCTCGAAGATCCTGAAGCTTCAGTTCCCGGATCTGACGCCCGGCTGGCTCGATCGCCACGTCGGCGAGATGTCGCCGATGGGCTTTCTCTGGACGTTCATGGGCTACTCGCGGCCCTACACGGTGTTCGCCGGGATCGCCGAGGTGGTCGGCGGCGCGCTGCTCCTGGGGCGGCGGACCGCGACGCTCGGGGCGCTGATCATCGTCGCGGTGATGACCAACGTCGTGGTGCTGAACTTCTGCTACGACGTGTCGGCCAAGCTGTACGCGCTCCAGCTCCTGGTCATGGCGGTCCTGATCGCCGCGCCGAACGCCCGCCGGCTGGCCGCCGCGGCGATGGGGTTCGCGACCGCCGAGATCGAGCCGCGTCCTCGGATGTCGCCGCGGTGGGAGCGGACCGAGCGGATCGGCAAGATCGCCGTGCTCTGCGCGATGGCGTGCAATCTCTATGTCAGCTTCAGCCGCGAGCTCGCCGCGAGGAATGTGCCCATCCACGAGCTCTCCGGGACGTGGATCGTCGATTCGTTCGTCGCTGATGGCGTCGAGCATCCACCGCTCACCACCGATCGGGAGCGCTGGCAAAAGGTCTCGGCCAATCCCACCCGGCTCTGGCTGGTGTCGATGACCGGCGAGCGCGACGGGAGCATCCTGCAAGTGGACGAGGAGCGGCGGAGGCTCCTGCTCACCCGCGCCGGCCAGGACGACGGCAAGACTCCGGAGACCGAGATCTGGAAGTACACCCGGACCGGCCCCGACCACCTGGTGATCGACGGCGCCCACCTCGGCAAGGAGCTTCACGTCACGCTGCACCTCGCCCCGGAGCCGCTGCTCGTGACGCGCGGCTTCCACTGGATCACCGACGTACCGTTCGTCCGGTAGCGGCCACGCTGCTCATGACGCGCGGCTTCCACTGGATCAGCGAGACCTCGTTCAACCGGTAGCCAGGTCAGGCGTCGGCCTCGTCGGCGTCGTCCTCGGAGGCTTTGTGCTTCTGCAGCTTCTTCTTGATCATCTGCCGCTTGAGCGGGCCGACGAAGTCGACCAGGAGCTTGCCGGTCAGGTGATCGTTTTCGTGGAGCAGGCAGCGCGCGAACAGGGCTTCGCCCTCGATCTCGAACATCGCGCCGTCGAGGCCCATCGCGCGGACCTTGCAGCGCATCGGCCGCTTGACCTTGATGTAGACCTGGGGAAATGACAGGCAGCCCTCCTCGCTGTCCTGCTGCTCCTCCGAGGTCTCGAGCACCTCGGGGTTGATGAAGGCGAGCGGTGGATCGGTCTCGGCGCGGCCGGCGAGCTTGGGCTCGACGATGAACATCCGCCGGGGGTCGCCGAGCTGGAGCGCGGCGATCCCCAGGCCGTTTTCGGCGTACATCGAATCGACCAGGTCCTGGTAGAGCGCGCGAACCGACGCGTCGACGGCGGTGACCGCTACGGAGGGCTGCCGAAGCCGCTCGTCAGGCCAGATCACAACGGGTCGCACCGCCATGGCCCCACCATAGGAGCCGCCGGTCGGATTGACAAGCCCCGCCGAGGAAGCCATACACGCCTAATCTCATGATTCTGCGGTACTCCGAAGCCCGCCTTCCCACCCCGCAAGGGGAGTTTCGGGTGGTTGTCTACCGTACCGGCGAGGCCGCGGGCCCCGGTGCGACGGCGGTGGGGATGAGCAGCGAGGAGCACGTGGCGATGGTCCTCGGGGACATCCGCGGCGGGGACGTGCTGACCCGCGTGCACAGCTCGTGCTTCACCGGCGAGGTCCTGGGCAGCCTGCGCTGCGACTGCCGGGCGCAGCTCGATGCGGCGCTCGATCGGATCGGCCGCGAGGGCCGCGGCGTGCTGGTGTACCTGGTGCAGGAGGGCCGCGGGATCGGCCTGGGCAACAAGATCCGGGCCTACCAGCTGCAGGACGACGGCGCCGACACCGTGGACGCGAACCTGCAGCTCGGGTTCGACGCCGATCTGCGTTCGTACGATCTCGCAGCCGGCATCCTGGGCGATCTCGGGGTCACGTCGGTGCGCCTGATGACGAATAACCCGCAGAAGCTCAGCGGCCTGGCGCGCGCCGGGGTAGTGATCGACGCCCACGAGTCGCACTGGGTGGAGTCGACCGAGCACAGCGCGAGCTACCTTGCCGTCAAGAAGACCAGGCTGGGGCACCTTGCCTAGCGAAAAGGGAAACGATCGATGATCTCCGACGCAGTCGTCAAAGAGGTGCTCGCCAAGGTGGTCGATCCGGCGCTCGGCCACGACATCATGAGCTACCGGATGGTGCGGGCCGTCGAAGTGCAAGGCGACGACGTGCTGGTCCGGATCGACCTGCCGACCCACGCGTATCCGCTCGCCCAGCGCCGCGAGCTCGCCGTCAAGATCGAGCAGGCGGTGAAGGCGGCCGGCGCCAAGCGGGTGACCGTGCTCCCCGAGGTCGTGACCGCGTTCCTCCCGGCGCCGAGCGACAAGGCCATGCTGAAGGGGCCCAAGAACGTGATCGCGGTGGCGGCAGGCAAGGGCGGCGTCGGCAAATCGACGGTGGCGGTCAACCTCGCGCTCGCGCTGGCGCGCCACGGAGCGAAGGTCGGCCTGCTCGACGCCGACGTGTTCGGCCCGTCGATCCCGACGATGCTCGGCGTGCCGGAGACGCCGGCGTCGGCGACCAAGGACTCGCGGATCACCCCGGCGATCCACCACGGCCTCCGCGTGATCAGCGTCGGGTTCTTCGTCGACAAGGGCGAGGCCGTGGTCTGGCGCGGCCCGATGGTGCATCGCCTGCTGCAGCAGTTCCTGGGCGACGTCGACTGGGGCGAGCTCGACTACCTGGTGTGCGATCTGCCGCCCGGCACCGGCGACGTGCAGCTCTCGCTGTCGCAGCTGATCCCGATCGCGGGCGCGGTCATGGTGACGACGCCGCAGGAGATCGCGATCATCGACGTCGTGAAGGGCATCGCGATGTTCGAGAAGGTCGAGATCCCGATCCTCGGGATCGTCGAGAACATGAGCTTCTACAAGTGCCCGGCGTGCGGCCACACCGACGAGATCTTCAGCCACGGCGGCGGCAAGCGGCTCGCGCAGGAGGTCGGCGCCGACTTCTTCGGCGAGATCCCGATCGACACGCGCATCCGGTTCGGCGGCGACGCCGGGGTGCCGATCGTGGTGGCGAGCCCCGACTCGGAGAACACCCAGCGGTTCATGGACCTGGCCTCGAAGGCGGCGCTCAAGATCGCCGGCAACGTGCTGTCCAAGCCCAAGCGCTCGCCGCGCCTCGCGGTGATCAAGTAGCCGGCTATCCGGCGAGCGGATCGCGGTAGATCGCGTAGACCTCGAGGAAGATCGGCTCACCGCAGGACGTGATCTCGGCGGCCTCGCCGCGACGCGCCTCGGAAGACAGCTCCCACTTGCCACGCTCGTTGCGGCGGTAGACTTCGATCCGCGGCTCGTCCTGTGCGACCAGGACGTACTCGCGTAGCGAGGGGATCCTCCGGTAGTGCGCGGCCTTGGCGCCGCGGTCATAGGCCTCGGTCGAATCGGACAGGACTTCCACGATCAAGGTCGGGTTGAGCACGCCATGCTTGTCCTCGTCGTCGACCTCGATCTTCTGGCACACGACCGTCACGTCGGGATAAGTCGCGAGGCCGGTGGCCTTCGATCGGACGCGGACATCGGACGACAGCACCCGGCAGGGCCGATCACGGAGCGCAGCAGAAAGCGCCGCGCCTACCGCCATCCCCAGGGCGCCGTGGGTGATCGTACCTCCGGCCATGGCGAACACCTCGCCATGGATGTACTCGTGCTTGGACTCGCTGGCCGTCTCGAAAGCGAGATACTCGGCGTAGGTCATTCGAGCGACCGCGACGGGCATCATGCGGCCATTGTAGCACCGCCGCTGTCGAGGACACAGCGTGTCAACCATGTGCATCGTCCTGCGGCCTGGTGCAAGGCTGCGGTTGGAACGCGCCCAGGCCAGCGCGATCAGTCACCCCAGCGCTTGGACCTGGCCCGAGAGTGGTGCGGCTATGGATGGGTGAGCTGCGCGGTGCGGCTCTTGAGCGTGATGGCCTTCTCGATCAGCCCGACGAGCTCCTTGCGATCGTCGTCGTCACCGGCGGCGGCCTTCGCGAGGTCGTGGATCCGGGCGAGCGACCAGTGCTCGGCGTCCTGGCCGTGGCGCAAGACATCGGCGAACGCGGCGACCGCGAACGCGAAGCGGAGGTCGACCGGGGCGTTGGCGAACGAGACCATCGCGCCGCCGGGCATCGCGAACGCGGCCTCGGTGGCCTTCTCGCCGCGCGGCTGCTTGTGGCGGATCCGTACGCCGCCGAGCGGCGCGTTCGCGCGCTTGCCCTGCTCGGTCAGCTCGAGCTCGTAGAGCGCGGTGACCTGATGGCCGGCGCCGATCTCACCGGCGTCGACCTTGTCGTTGCGGAAGTCGTCGTCCTTGATGTCGCGGTTCTCGTAGCCGATCAGGCGATAGCGCGCGACCAGCTGGGGATCGAAGTCGACCTGGAGCTTGACGTCCTTGGCGACGACCTCGAGCATCGAGCCGAGCTGCTCCTGGAAGACCTTCTTCGCGGCCGACAGGCCGTCGATGTAGAAGTTGTTGCCGTTGCCCTTGTCGGCGAGCTGCTCCATGAGCTCGTCCTTGTAGTTGCCCATGCCGAAGCCGATCGTCGACAGGGTCACGCCCTCCTTGGCGCGGCCTGCGATGATCTTGAGGATCTCGTCGTGGGTGTGCGCGCCGACGTTGGCGTCGCCGTCGGTGCAGACGATCACGCGTGAGATCGCGCCGGGTGCCAGGCCCTTCATGGCCTGCTGGTACGCGAGGTCGATCCCGGAGCCCATCGCGGTCGAGCCGCCGGTGTCGAGCTTGTCGATCGCGCCGAGGATCTCGGCCTTATGGTTCATGCCGGTCGCCGGGAGCACGAGCTCGGTCGCGCCCGCATAGCTCACGATCGCGACGGTGTCGCCGTCCTTGAGGTTGTTCGTGAGGATGCGGAGCGAGCGCTTGGCGAGATCGAGCCTGTCGGGCGCCGACATCGATCCGGAGACGTCGACGAGGAACACCAGGTGCGCCGGCTTGCGCTGGGTCACGGACTTCGGCCGGGTCGCGACCCCGACGCGCAGGACGTGCCGGCCGGGCGACAGCGGCGACGGGGCCGCGTCCATCACGACGGCGAACGGCGAACCCGCGGCCGGCTCGGGGAACGCGTAGCGGAAGTAGTTGACGAACTCCTCGACGCGCACGCTGGCGGTCGGCGGCAGCGTGCCCTCGGTCAGCTTGCGGCGCGCGATCGTGTACGACGCGGTGTCGACGTCGGCGGCGAACGTCGACAGGTGGTCCTTCGCCGCGTCGGTCCAGCGGTTCTTGCCCCAGTCGTGATAGGCCTCGCCTCCGCTGGACGAGATATCCGCGCTCTTCGCGAGGGCGCTCCGCCGGTGGGCGCCGAAGCCTGCGCCGTAGACGCCGGTGGTGTCGAAGCCGGAGGCAATGTCGGCCGATCCGAGGACGCCGGCAGTGCGTGCGGTTTCGGTGGCTTGCGCGCGCGTGGCGACGTCGTCGTACGTGCGTTTGCCCAGCTTGCCTTCGTCGAGGTGCATGGCCGTGCCAGCGCCGCTCGACCCGGTGTTGTCCTCCGGTGGCGGAGGATCGTCCGCGGTGTCGCGGGCGGCGACCGTCTCGGCGGAAGCGAGATCAACCGCGGGCGGTTCGCGCTTCGACTTGCAGGCAGGTGACAGCAGACTCAGACCGAGCAGCACGGACGAGAGCGACTTGCGCATGGATCCTCCACGCGCGCTACGACGCCGTGTTCGGCATCTGGTTCGCGATTTCTTGCTGAGGTCACGCGGCAGAAATTTCGGGCATCGGCGCCCGCGCCATGTCAGCGCGCGAACGCCGGTGCGCGAGTGGGAACCATTTGGCTGGCGGCGGGGCGATGTTACGCTACGGGAGGCATGTTCGAGGACGTGATCGCGACGCTGGACGCGGTGGTTGACGCGCTCAACACCGCGAACGTCGCCTACGCGCTGTGCGGCGGACTCGCGGTCAATCTCCACGGACACGTGCGCGCCACGCGCGATATCGACCTGCTGCTGCCACTCGATCAACTTGACCCTGCCAGGTCAGCGCTGCGTCCACTTGGCTTCCAGATCGACGCCGGTCCGATTCCGTTCAGCAGCGGTACGGACCGCGAACGCGTGCTGTATCGTGTCTCTCGTATCCGGGGAACGCAACTCTCCACGGTCGACCTGATGATCGTCACGCCGGTGCTCGAATCCGCGTGGGCATCGCGTGTCCTTGCGAGGTGGCGGTCGCGAGATGTCTGGACGGTCTCACTCGATGGGCTTGCTCGGATGAAGCGCCTCGCCGGACGACCGCAGGATCTGGCAGACCTCGACAACCTGGGTCTCGAACGTGATGACGAGGAAACACCGTGAGGGTGCGCGCGCCGTTGACACCGGAGTTGGTCGAGCAGCGGTTCGCGGAGCTGCAGCAGCTTTCGCGCCTGGGCGCGAGCCTTGCCGAGGCCGAGTTGCCTCCGATCGAGCGACGGCTTCTCGAGCGACGCAGCATCCGCGTCGTGGCTCGTGCCCCGGGTCGAGGGTTCGATGCGCGTGACCTGCGCTTGCACGTCTTGCCGACCGCCGTCGACCGTCAGCTGGGGTGGATGCCCGACGCGTGGGTGGATCCAGAGGACGGGCAGATCGTGGGGGAGGGACTGACCGTGCTGGTTGGCGCCTCCGTGCACGGGCAAGCCGTCGACGTGCTGCCCCGCGGACACGACGGAACGATCACGCTCCGGTGTCTCTCGGGGGGCCCGGCGTGTATCGACGCGATCCCGCTGCTCGAGCGTTCGGATCAGACACCGCGGCTCTGGCTGTGCTCGCGCCGCGATCGCGCGAACACACGGTGGTGATCGGCATCAGCAGGCGGGCGGTTCAGCGGCCCCAGAGCTCGACCTTGGCGTTCACGCCGCCGGCGAGGTTGCCGTAGCGGAACTCGACCCGCTTGATGTAGCGCGCGCCGCCGGGCAGATCGATGTTGCGCGAGGTCGAGTCGGGGCCGAACACGAGGCGCGTCTTCGGCTCGAAGCGCTCGCCGTTGCCGAACGTGACCACGAGATCGAACATCTCGATCGGCGCCCGCTCGACGACAACCATGATCTCGTGGAACTGGCCATCTTTGCGGCCGACGTGGATGACGTCGTGGTCGACACCACCGTTGACGGTGCGCTCGCCCAGGTAGACGAAGCCGTTGCGCATCGCGTGGGCTTCGGCGGGGCCAGCCGCGGGGGCTTCGTGGACGACACACCCGGAGCCGGTGAGCGCGAGGAAGATCAGATAAGCCAGGGCGCTAGATTTCATGTCGGTAAAGACCCGAACACAGGACGTAGGTTAAAGACCGATGGCGCCCGGCTATTGAATCTAACCAATTGTAATCGCAGCAGGTTCCAGGTTCGACGGAGCCGACGGTCGTGATCCCGTGAGCTGAGTGCCCGGTGTGATCATCGAGAGCTGCGTAGACGACATTTTGCTGCTCCGCGCGGTGCTTCGCTCATCACGTGCGCAACGGTTCGATCCAGGCGAGCCACACACACGTGAATGCATCAAGCGCGTCAGGACGGGAGCCTGGTGAGCCCTGGCGCACAGCCGGTCGTGTTGAACCTGTGACATCGCCTGCCGGATATCCTTGGTAGCGTGCGGTGACGTGGTCACCGATGGAGACGAACGGCTGTCGAGGGAAAGCGGGAAGGCGCTCATCATGGTCGTCGATCGCGATCCGCATATCCGCGAGCTCGAGGCGCACTTCCTAGGGCAGGCCGGTTACTCCATCCTATTCGCCGACGCTGGCGATGCCGCCCTGGTGCAAGCCCGAAACGACGTTCCGGATATTGTCATCACCGAGATCCTAGTCCCTCGGCTCGATGGGCTCGCGCTGTGTCGCCAGCTCAAGATGGACCCTCGAACGCGCGAGGCCTCCGTGCTGGTGTTCAGCATCCTGGCGGCCGCAGGCCGGGCGCGCGAGGCCGGCGCCGATGCCTTCCTATTGAAACCCCTGGCCGAACACGCGCTCATCGAGACGGTGCGGCAACTCCTCGAACAGCGAACCGCACGACTCAGGAGCAAAGATGAGCGATGAAGCACCGATCCAGGAGGCGTTTCCGATCAAGCGCATCGTAACCGGTAGTCGCGAGCTCGACGAGATCCTCGGCGGTGGAATCCCCGAGAACTCGATCAACATCATCATGGGCGAGCCGGGATCCGGCAAGACGGCGCTCGCCGAGGAACTCGTGTTCGCCAACGCGGGCGACGAGCGGCACCCGAGCCTCTACCTGACGACGCTCTCCGAGCCGCTCGACAAGGTGATCAAGTACCTCCAGCAATTCCGGTTCTTCGACGTGAACAAGATCGGCGGCGCGGTCCGCTACGAGGGGTTAGGGGCGGAGCTAGCCGCGAACGGCGTCGCGGCGCTGCTACCAAAGCTGAAGGAGGTGATCAAGACGTTATCGCCGAAGATCATCGTGATCGACTCGTTCAAGGCGATCCACGACCTCGCGACCTCGGTGCAGGAGATGCGGCTGATGCTGTACGAAGTCGGCGGGCTGCTCTCTGCGTACGACACGACGGTGCTCCTGATCGGCGAGTACCGGCACGCGGACATCGCGACGTTCCCCGAGTTCGCGGTGGCAGACGGGATCATCGAGTTGTCGCGGAACGTCCACGGGACGCGCGACGAGCGCATCCTCCGCGTGTTCAAGCTCCGCGGCAGCGCTTACCGGCAAGGCGCCCATGCGTTCGACATCACTTCGTCCGGCCTGAAGGTGTATCCGCGTCTAGTCAGTCCGGTCGAGGCGGCGTTCTACAGACGAGACGCCAGCCGCGTTACGTCGGGCGTACCCGGGCTCGACTCGATGCTCGCGGGCGGCTTGTGGGCCGGAAGTGCCACGCTGCTTGCCGGACCCACCGGGGCCGGCAAGACGACGGCGAGTATACAATTCATCCTCGAGGGGCTTCGCCTCGGCGAACGGTGCCTGCTCGTCAATCTTCAGGAGAATCCCACCCAGCTGGCGCACCAGATGGAGCAGATCGGGGGCAAGCTCGACGACGATGCTCGAGGTCGCTTGACGCTGCTCTACTATTCGGCAGTCGAGTTGTCGATCGACAGGATCATCGTCAACATCTTCCAGGTGCTTCGCAAGACGCCGATCCGGCGCATCGTCATCGACGCGATCGGAGATCTGGCGATCGCCGCCGGTGATGCCACGCGCATGCACGATTACCTGTACGCGCTGGTGCAGCACTTCGCGGTGATGGGCGTCACCAGCATGTTCACGATGGAGACCGACCCACCCATCATGTCTAGCGACGAGCATCACGGTCGCTTGAGCCACATGACGGACAATATCATCTTCCTCGACATCCGCGATACGAATGGCATCGTCGGTCGAACGCTCCGGATCGCGAAGGCGCGGGGTATCGCTCACGATCTCCAGTCGCGCGAGTTGCAGATCGATATCGCGGGAATGCACATCGTCGAAAGGCGCGCGTGAAGCGCGCACTCGGCAGCTGGAAGGCCGAGTTGCAGCGGATGCGGAAGCTCACCGAGGTGAGCCGCGCGCTTACCTACGCGGCGTCACTCGACGATGTGTTTCGGTTGACGGTCGATCGCGCGGCCGACTTGTTCGCGGCCGAGATGTCCCTCCTCATGGTCGCGAATAGCGATGGCGTGCTAGCGCTTCGCGCGTCACATGGTGTCGACCCGATGCTAGCCGAGCGGTTTCACGAGCATCTGGACGAGACGCTGGTGCCGCGCCTAGCGGAGCTACTGGACGCGAAACACAAGATCTTCCTCGCGGTCCCTATGGTCGTGGCTGGAGTTATCACGGGTGTCCTCGTCGTGATCCGGGCGGATTCGATGACGAGCGCGACCGAGGACGAATGGCTGCTGTCGGCGCTCGCGGATCAGGCCGCCCTCGCGCTGGAGAAGACGCAGCTCGACGAGATCGGGGTGTTCCGAGAACAGTTGATGGCGATCGTCGGCCATGACCTTCGTAACCCGCTGAGCCTAATCCTGATGGCGGCAGAGATCCTAATCCGGCACGAAGGACTCGGAGAAAAAGAGACAGCGCTGGCGAGGAAGATCGTACAGAGTACTTCGCTGGCGATGCGGCTGATCGATCAGCTGCTCGATCTGACCAGGAGTCGATTGGGCGGCGGAATTCCGCTCGATCCCGTGGTCTTCAACATGAGAGAAGTTTGCCGGCAAGTAGTCGTCGAGACCGAGTTGACGCACCCAGACAGGTCGCTGCACGTGGATCTGCGAGGCGATCTCACCGGCATCTGGGATCGCGATCGGATGTACCAGTTGCTGTCCAATCTGGTGGGCAACGCTGTTCACCACGGCGAACCGCGATCGCCGATCGCGATCCGGCTTGAAGCCGGGGAGACCACCCTCGACATCGAGGTCACGAATCGCGGCGACCCGATCCCGCCAGCGACGCTGCCGTTCATCTTCGATGCGTTCCGCCAGGGCCGGAACGCTCATCCATCGCGAACCGGTGGGCTCGGACTCGGGCTGTTCATCGCGCAGCAGATCGCGCGTTCCCACGGCGGCTCGATCGTCGTCACCTCCTCGCAGAGCGAAGGCACGACCTTTCGTGTTCACCTGCCGCGTCGCGCGGCCGGAGAGGAACGCCAGGAGAGGTAACGAACGTGGTGACGAAATACACGTGTGAGCGAGGTCTCGCTGCCGCCTAGGTCTCGGTGGTGAAAGTTGCGTTCGGCATGAAAAAATCCGCCACGGGCAGCCCAGGTGGCTGGCGACTTTGGCTATCGTGACCCAACGGTGGTGCTGTCTCCATGGTGACCCTGGGTGACGTGGAGCGAGCGATCGCCGCGGGCGATCCGCAGCTCGGGGCGCTGATCGTTCGCTACCTCGGGCAGGACGATCCCGAGGACGGCCGCAGCGAGCTGTCGCCCACCGCGGACCCCGACGACGATGGCGACGACGATGGCGATGGCGACGGCGCGGGCGGTGCGGTGTTCGGCGACGACGTGGCGCCCGTCGACGTGCCGCCCGGGGTGATCACGCTCGATCGGCTGGCCGCGTCGGTCTCGCCGCGCGAGCTCGCGAACAAGACCGCCACCGAGCGCAAGCTGGCGCGCCGCGAGGCGTTCGCCGCGGCCGAGGCCTCGCCGTTCGCGCCACCACGGCTGCGGCTGGGCAAGCTGCTGATCGAGCTCTACGAGCGCGGCGATCCGGAAGGCCGGGCGGCGCTGCTCGAGGTGTTCGCCGAGGGCACGCTGAAGTGGGGCGTGTGGCAGGCGGCCAAGGCGATCTACAAGCGCGCCGAGGAGCGCCACGACGCCGCGCTGTGGGGCGTCCTGGCGTACCGGTTCGATGCGATCCGCGCGACGCCGTATGCGAGCGGTGAGCTCGGAGCGGGCACGCTGCTGTACCTGCGGCGGCGGGCGTGGCGCTACCTGCGCCTGCTCGGCCAGGCGGTGCCCGATGCGTACCCGGCGTTCGCGGTCGAGGTGCTGCGGCACTATCCGGCGAGCTATGACCGCCACGCGCCGTCGTGGGTGGCGGCGCAGATCTGGAATCATGGTTCGCTCAAGGGCGCCCGGGGCGCCGCGACGTTCGGTACGCCGAGCCGCGGAGATCCGCTGAAGCACCGGGCGTTCCCCGAGGCGTGGAAGCTGTCGCCGGCGCCGCTCCTGCGGCTGCTCGAGGCCGCGGGCAACGACATCGTGTGCGATTGGGCGATCAAGAGCCTGCGCGCCGATCATCCGCTGGCGCTGCGCGCGGTCGAGCCGGCGTGGCTCGCGCGGCTCGGTCGCCGGCCGGTCGCGGCGATCCATGCGTTCGTCGTCTCGCTCCTGCGCGAGAGCCCCGAGCTCCACCAGAGCAGGCTGCGCGAGCTGGGGCTCCACGACGTGGTGCTGGGGTTCTTGCGCTCGCCGGCCGCCGAGGCGCGCGGTTATGCGCTGGAGTACGCCGTGGCCCACGCGCCGGACCTCGCGATCGACGAGCTCGTCGCGTTGATCGAGGACGGCGCGGCCGAGGTCGGCAAGTTCGCCGCGGCGCGGCTCGAGGCCAGCTCGCCGCAGCAGATCGGCGTGCGTGTGCTGCTCCGGCTGCTCGGGGTGGCCGCGGCGCCGTGGGCGGCCGGCAAGCTCGCGCAGGGGTTCTCGCCGGGCGACATCGACGCGGCCCTGTTCATCGAGACCGCGGCGCGTGGCACGGCGGCGCTGAGCCCGCTTCTCAAGTTCTGGAACGACAAGCAGGCGGCGGTGCCGGCGGGCCACTGGACCCAGCTGCTCGACGATCCGCGGTTCACCGCCGGGAGCTGGCCGTTGCGCTCGATCGTCCAGGCCGCGCTGACCGAGCTCGGCAAGCGCACGGCGCGCCAGATCGGGATCGCGTGGATCCAGAAGTCGCTCGAGGATCGCGCGCGCACCGAGGCCGTCGCCCGCTGGCTCGACGCCGGCATGCTGTCGGGCGACGAGCTCGACGTCGAGTGGCTCAAGGGCCTGGTCGGCAAGCCGCGGCTGCGGCCGATCGCGCTCAAGCTGTTCGCGGATCGCCGGCGGGTTGCCCCGGCGCGCGTGGGGCTTTCGTGGTTGCTGGAGCTCGCACGGTCGAGCGATGCCGAGCTCGCGCAGTTTGCGCAGCGCATGGTGCTCGAGAGCTTCGAGCCCGAGGACTTCGCCGCCAGCGGTGACAAGGCGGCCGGGGTCCTGCGCGTGTGGGAGCTCGCGACCGGCAAGAAGAGCCCCGAGGCGGTGCGCGGGTTCGCGGCGACGTACCTCAAGGCCCATCACCCGGAGCTCGGACCGCGGCTGCCCGAGGCGCGCGCGCTGGGCATACGGCCGCGGCTGGGCCACGACGCCTACGCGCTGGCGACGGTGCGCCCGCTCCTGTTCGACGATCGCGCGGACGTCCGGCGGCTCGCGGTGGCGATCGCGGCCGAGGAGGTCACGCGATGGGGCGATCAGGAGCTCGTGTACGAGCTCGCGGGCGCGGCCTACAAGGAGCCGCGCGGGCTCGGCGGCGAGCTGCTGCTGGGGGTGCTCGCCCCGGGCGACGTCAAGCGGGTGCCGGCGGCGTGGATCGACGGGCCCCGGGTGTTCCAGCTGGCCGAGAGCCCGCACAAGGCGGCGCGCGAGGTCGCGCTGACGTTGATCCGACGGCGCTACGAAGAGGTCGGCGGCGCGGAGCGGCTCGGGTGGCTGATGGACAGCCCCGAGCGCGACGTGCGGCTGTTCGCGGTCCGGCTGTTCTGGGAGCGCCACCGCCCCAAGCCGTGGCCGGCGGGCTTCGTGCCCCGGCGCGCGGTCGGCGCGGCGATCGGGACCGAGCGGTTCGCCGACCTGGCGGCGCTGCGGCAGTTCGCGCGCACCGTGCTGTTCGGCCTGCCGCCCGGCCGAATTGGGGAGCGCGATCCGGTCATCGAGGGTGCGCCTCGGCCGGAGCGCGCGCTGCCGGCGAGCGTCGCGAAGCGGCGATTGATCGAAGCGCTGCGCGACGTCGCGCTCGAGGACGTCGATCTGGCGCGCGCGATCGCGCCGGTCTTGCGCGAGTTCACCGAGTCGATGGCAAAAGGGGAATGGCACGCGAGCGTCCAGGCGCTGACCGCGCTGCGGGCGCACCACGCGGAAGCCTTGTGACGGGGCCGGCGGGGGTCGGTCCGTGGGTCGAGCGGCTCCTCGCGATCGCGGTCGGCCGCGAGCTCGTCGCGGTGGCCGGTCGGCGCGACGCCGCGGGCGTGACGGCCTCGCACGTCCACGTGGTTCCGGCGACGCTGCAGGGCGGCAAGGGCGCCGGCCGGTCGCTGGACGCCGGCGCGGCGATCTGGGCGCTCGCGTTCGCCGGTGACGAGCTGCTCCTCGGCGGCGGCGACGACGGCCGGCTGATCGCGTGGGACGTCACCGGCCAGCGGCGGGTCGCCGAGCTCGCGCTCGGTGCGCCGGTGCGCTCGCTCGCGCTCGATGCCAGTGTCGCGCGCGGCGATGGCGGTGTGCTGGCCGCGGGGACCGCCGACGGGGCGTTGCACATCATCCAGGTCGCGATCAAGAACGCGACTCCGGTGCTCGGCCCGGTGTCGCGACGGGCGCTGCCGTCTGGCGCGATCAGCGCGCTGGCATGGGACCCGGCCGGGCTGTGGGTCGCCGGCGGTGCCGACGGACAGCTCTGGGTGATCGGCGATCGCCAGCGTGCGGTGTCGCCGGGCGGCGACGGCGGGATCCGCGCGATCGCGTGCCTCGGCGATGGTCGCGCAGCGATCGGCTGCGGGGACGGCTCGGTGCGGCTGTGCTTCCTGGTCGGCGAGGTCGAGGCCACCGATCGCAGCGGCGATCACGGCCACCAGGCGGCGGTGCGCGGGCTCGTGCTCGGGCCGGTGGTCGCCGACGAGGCCGGCCGCGAGCAACCGCAGCGGTTGTTCACGGTCGGCGAGGACGGCGCGCTCAAGGTGTGGTTCGTCGATGGCAACCGCCGGCCCAGGACGATCGAGCTCGGGATTGGCCCGGCGAGCGCGGTCGCCCTGGCGCTGGGGCCGATCGCGACGCCGGCGACCGGTCAGACGAGCGATCAGGCGATCGGGCAGGCGATCGGCCGGCTGTGGATCGCGAGCAGCGACCGCAAGGTCCTGGCGCTCGCGCTCGGCGGCGACGTCGATCCGGCCGGCGAGCCGATCGTGCTTGGCTCCGCGCTCGACCAGCTCGAGGCCCAGCTCGGCGATGCGCGCGCGGCGGTCAAGGTGAAGCTCGCGGCGGTCGCCGCGCTCGCCGGGATCGCGGAGGACGAGGCGCGGGTCCTGCTCGATCGGGCGCTCGCGAGCGGGCCCCCCGAGGTGCGGGTCGCCGCGACCCAGGCGATGGCGCGGTCCGGCCGCCGCGCGAGCCGTCCGGCGTTGCGTGCGGCGCTCGGCGCCGAGCCGGCCGAGCTGCGCGGGGCGGCGTTTCACGCGCTGCGCGAGCTCGAGGGCGACCAGCCGCTCGCCGCCGTGCGCGCTGGTCTCGCGGCGCGCTTCGAGGATGTCCGGGTCCTGGCCGTCGAGGCGCTGATCCCGCTCGCGCGCTCGTCGGTGATCGCCGCGGGCCTGATCGCCGAGGCGCTGCGCGATGCGCACCCGAGCGTGCGCCGCCGCGCGTTCGCCGCGCTGTGCGAGGTGGCGCGCGGGCTCGGCGATCCGGCCCGCGCGGTCCGCACGGCGCTGTCCCGCGGCACGCCTGATGTCCGCGCCGAGGCGCTCCTCCACCTCGGCTTCGTGCTGCGCGAGGCGACCGCCGAGGCGCGCGCGCTCGCGGCCGGTGCGTTCGACGACGCCGACCCCGGCGTCCGGACCGCGGCGTTCCTCGCGGCGGTGATGCAGCGGCCCGCGCTGGCCGCGCGGCTCGTCGCGGTGGTGCCGAGCGTGTCTGAATCGTTCCAGCAGGTCGCGCAGCAGACCGGCGTGCCGCTCGCGCTGCCGCCGGACCGGGCCGGTACCCTCGGCGACGATCAGCTCGAGCCGCTGTTCGCGCAGCTGGCGTGCCGCAGCGCCGACGCCGCGATCCGAGGCGCCGGGTGCTTGCTCGCGCTCGGCGATCCACGCGCGGTCGGCGCCGTGCTGCAGCTGACCCGCGAGGCCGATCCGGCGCTCCGCCGCGGCGCGACCGCGAACCTGGTGCTCGCGCTCGCGACCTGGCCCGACGACGACCGGCTGGCGACCCGGCTATCGTGGCTGCTCGACGACCCCGACGCCGAGGTCCGCAGCTTTGCGTTCGATGCGCTCGCGAAGGCGGCGGCGGCCGGCGGGCCTGCGGCCGAGCTCGAGCTCGCCGAGACCGCGCTGCGCGCCAGCCAGGAGGACATCCGCCTCCGCGCGCTGCAGATCCTCGTCCGCGTGGGTGCGCCGGGCAGCCCGGTCGCGGCGAATGCCGATCACCTGCTCGGCGACGCGTTCGACGACGAGGCCGGCAAGGTGCGCGGCGAGGCGTTTCGCACGCTGTGGACGTGGCACAGCGCCGAGCCCCTGATCCCGCTCGGGCGCGGGGCGCGCAGCCGCCACGGCGATCTGCGCGCCCAGGTGGTCGCCGAGATCGATCGCCGCCGGCAGGCCAGGCAAGCGACCGCCGAGATGGATCGCCTGCTGCTCGGCCTCGTCGGTGACGCCGTGGCCGCGGTCGGGTTGGCGGCCTACGCCGCGCTGACCCGGCAGCCCGACGACGGCCGCGAGGTCGCGATCGGCGAAGCAAGATCGCGGGGGGTGGGGACCCCGACGGCTTTGCCGGCGGGGCGGGGGTCCTCCCCCGTGGGATCGATCGGCGAAGCAAGATCGCGGGGGGTGGGGACCCCGACGGCTTTGCCGGCGGGGCGGGGGTCCTCCCCCGTGGGATCGATCGCTCCCGAGATCCACCTGGCGGCGATGGCGTCTCCGGCCCCCGCGGTGCGTGCGGCAGGAGCCCAGGGCGCGGGTAAGCTCGCAGCGAAGGCCGCGGCCGGCGCGGTGCGCGATCGGCTCGTCCAGCTGATCAAGGATGACCGGCCGGCGGTCCACACCGCCGCGATCGAGGCGCTCGACGCCGTCGCGCCGAACGACGCCGAGGGCTTCGCGCTCGCGTTTGCGTCGGTGTTCTACGAACTCGTCGTACGGGCCGGCGAGCTGTGCGGCCGGCGGCGCGATGCGCGCGCGGTGGCGCCGATGCAGCGGCTGCTGTCGATCCCCACGACCGACATCCATCGTCCCGCCGATGCGCTTCGCCAGCGCGCGGCGCGGGCGCTCGCCGACGTCGGCGATCCGGCGACGGTCGCGTTCCAGCACGGGCTGATCGAGGACGCCGATCCGATCGTCCGCGAGATGGCGGCGCGCGGGATCGCGACGGCGGCGCAGCCCGGGCCCGAGGCGGTGAACGTGGCCGCGCGCGCGGCCTTGATCGCGCTCCTGGGCCACGCCGATCTGCCGGTGCGCTCGTGGGGCGGCGAGGGGCTCGCCAAGCTCGGCGATCTGCGCGCGCTCCCGGTGCTCGCGAGGACCCAGCGCCACGATCACCGCCCGCTCAGGATCGGCGCGATCGTCGGGTTCGTCGCGCTCGGCCCCGACGGCGCGCGCGGGCTGCGCCAGGGCCTCGAGGATCGCGATCGCGAGATCCAGGATCTCGCATTTGCCGTGATCGTCGCGCGAGACGCGGCGCTCGCGGCCGCCGGGATCGCGCCCGATCTGCTGATCGACGCGATGTCGAGCCCGAGCCCGGAGATCCGGTTCGCCGCGGCCCGGCTGTTCGAGCGCCGCGCGGCGCCGGGAGGTGACGAGGCGTTCGACGCCGAGGTCATCGGCGAGATCGTCGGCCCGCGCAAGCCGGACAAGGCCACCGACCTGAAGGACTGGCCGCCGCCGCCGCGGCGCGCGGCGCTGCTGCAGGTGCTCGCCGATGCGATCGCCAGCGACGAGCCGGGCCGGCGCTACGCGGCGGCGCAGGTGCTCGCGGTGCGTACCCAGCCGCTGACGTTCTGGCGGGAGGCCGCGCGGCTGGCCGGTCCAGGCGCGGCGGCGCCCGTGCCGCACACGAGCTGGTCGAGCGAGGCCCGGCTGGCCCGCCGCGCGGGCTGGTTGCGCCGGCTCGTCGGCGAGCGCCGCGATCCCGAGGCGAGCGAGCTCGAGGCGCTGGCGCGCGTGTTCCTGCGCGCCGGCCGGCCGGCCGATGTCGACGCGGCGTCGGCGCAGCGCCTGGTGTTCGGCGTGTACGCGGGCCTGGTGCGGCAGGCGCCGGCGCGCGGGGCCGCCGACGAGACCCACCGCGTGCGGCGCGACGCGATCGCCCGGCTCGTCGCGCTCGCGCGCGAGGACGCCGTGGGCGTCGACGCGGTGCTCCCCGTGCTCGGCCACGCCGTCGGCGATCCGCACCACCTCGTGCGCCAGGCGGCGATGGCCGCGCTGCGATCGCTCCATCCGGCCGGCGCGCTCGCGCCGCTCGAGATGGCCATCACCGGGGCCGCCGATCTCGGCAAGGCGGCGATCGACGAGCTGGTCGGCCTGGCGGCTGGCGGCGATGACCGTGCGCGCGCGCTGATCCGGAGCGCGCTCGACGCCGACGATGCCGCGGTGCGGGCGCACGCCGCGCGGCGCCTGGTGCGGCTGTACCCGGCGGGCAGCGTGGAGCCGCAGCTCGACGCCGCCCAGAGCCGGCACGCCGACGTAAGGCTCGCGGCGATCACCGAGCTGGCGTCGGCGCTCGAGCTCGCGCGTGGCACCGCGGGGGCGCCGGGGTCGCCGGATCCGAGCCCGGCGGCCGCGCCGCGCACGGCGATCTCGGCGATCACCGACGCCCTCGTCGGGGCGCTCGGCAGCGAGCACGCCGATCTGCGGCTGCGGGCCGCGGTCGCGCTCGCCCGGTGCGGCAACGCGCTCGGCATCGACGTGCTCGGCGGCTTCTTGCGCAGCGACGACCACGCCGAGGAGGCGCTGGAGGCGCTGATCGGGCTCGCCGGCGACCGCGCGGTCGGGCCCGCGGATGGTGCCGGCGCGGCCGCCGAGGCGATCGCGGCGCGGCTCGAGGAGCTTCGCGGTGCGAGCGGCGGGGACCGCGGCGAGCTCGCCGCCGGCGCGCTGATCGAGGCGCTCGGGACGATCGGCCACCCGCTGGGAGCGCCGCCGCTCGTGCGGCTGCTCGTCGACGTGCCGGCCGGCAAGGAGGGCGAGGTCCTCCCGCTGGCGCGCGTGGCGATCGACGCGGTGCTCGCCATCGTGCGCGATCGGACCGCCAGGCCGCGGCCGTTGCCCGACGGGCGGACCCGCCAGCGCCTGCGCGACGAGCTCGCGCTGACCCACCTCGGCGATCTGGCGCGGAGCCCGCTTTCGCAGGTGCGCGCGCGGATCGCGACCGCGCTCGGCGACGTCGACGCGCGCGGCGCCGAGGACGTCCTCGCGCGGCTGCTCGCCGACCGCGATCCGGACGTGCGGGGCGCCGCCGCCGAGGCGCTCGCGTTGCGCGCCGAGTACGTGCCGGGCGCGACGCTCGCGGCGCTCGAGGCCGCGCTGCGCGGCGGCCGCCGCGAGCTGGTGCTGCCCGCGGCGCTGGGCCTCGCCGCGCGCAAGCGACCCGAGGCGTTCCAGCCGCTGCTGCTGGTCGCCAAGGCCGGCGAGCCCGCCGAAAAGGAGCGCGCGCTCCTGGCGCTCGGGTCGCTCGGCGATCGCCGCGCGCTCGACCACCTGCTGCCGCTCTACGAGCCCGCGCCCGACGACGAAGCGAGCCGTGCGTTGACGCCGGCCGCGGTCGAGGCGCTCGGCCGGCTGGTCCCGGCGCTCGCGGGCGATGAAGCCGCCGAGATCCGCGAGCGCGTCCAGCGGGTGGCGGTGTCGGGGACCGGCGCCGCGCGGCTGCGCGCGATCACCGGCCTGCGCCACGCGGGAGACCTCGGCCTCATCGAGCGCATCGCCGCCGATCGCGAGGCCAAGGGCGACGTGCGCGTGCACGCGATCGAACAGCTGGGGCTTGCCGCCGCGCCGTCGAGCGAGCCCGTGCTGGCGGAGCTCCTGTCCGACGATGACCACGGCATCCGGGCCGCCGCGTTCACGGCGCTGTCGAAGGTGCTCGGCGGCGACCGCACGCGGGTCGCCATGCACGGCCTCGCGGCGCCCTACGATCACATCAGCCGGCCGGCCGCGGCCTACCTCGCGACCGCCGGGGATCCGGCCACGCTCGTCGCGCGGCTCGGTTCGGTCAAGAGCGCCGAGGTGCGCCAGATGCTGCGCGAGGGCTTGATCCGGCGTGGCGCGCTGCCACGCGCCGAGCTGTCCGCGGCGCTGAGCTCGCCGGATCCGGTCCCGCGCGCCGAGGCGGCCTGGATCGCCGGCAGCGCGGGTGATGCCGCGCGGCCGCTCGCCGGCGCGATCGAAGCATCGATCGGGCACAGCGCCGCCGCCCTGGTGCCCATCGTGCACCTCCGTCGCGCCGCGCTCAGTCCGTCGCAGCTCGCCGAGATCTCCGCCGCGTGGGCAAGCCTGTGGGCCGCCCGCCGGGCCGGCGCCGCCGCCGTGGTCGCCGTCGAAGCGACGGCCGACACCCTGCTCGGAGATGAACGTGCACCGGTGCCGCTGCGCCGCGAGGCCGCCTCGGTGCTGGCCGCCGCGGCGTCGCCGGCGGCGCTCGGAGCGCTGGCCGGGGCGGTGGGCGATGTCGATCGTGACGTGCACGCCGTCGCTGCCCAGGCGATCGGAGCGCACCAGCCCCAGGCGGCCGCGGCCCTGGTGCGGAAGCTGGGCAGCCGCGCCGATGCGACCACGATCGCGCCGCTGGCCCTGGCCGCGTGGCCCGAGCTCGCGAAGGACATGATCGCCGATCCGGCGACGCGCACGTGGTCCTTGGCGGTCAGCCTCGCCGGCCGGCGCGTCGACGAGCTGATCGCGATCGCGAGGGCCAAGGGCCGCGACGCTGGACGGTTCGCGGCGATCGCCGCGCTCGGCAGGCTCGGAGGCGAGCCGGCCAGGCAGGCGCTCCAGGCGATCCACCAGGACGACGGCGAGAGCGATGACATCAAGCTCGCCGCCTGGAAGGCGCTCAGGCGGATCGCGCGGCAGCACGCCAGGATTTACGCGGCAGGGCAGGACAAGGGCCCGAGCGGAACCGGCGGCGGTGGCGGCAGCGCTGACGAGGGCGATGCGGATAGCGACGATGACGGCGAGGGCGGCGACGACGAGGGCGGCGACGAGGGCGGCGACGACGAGGGCGATGGCGACGAGGAGGGCGGCGACGACGAGGGCGGCGACGACGAGGACGATGACGACGAGGGCGAGGGCAACGAGGGCGAGGGCAACGAGGGCGAGGGCGGCGACGAAGATGATGATGACGACGAGGAGGATGACGATGACGACGATTGATCGTCTCGGTCTGGTACCTCGGCGCAGAGGTTTTGATGGGTTGCCGTGGAGGTCCCGTCCAGGGAGGTGTCTCGTCACCCGCGGGCGCAGCCGCCGAGGGCCATGCCGCGCGGATGGGGAACGGATCGTCAGAGGGCGCACATGACCGACAGCGTGACAGTCCCGGTCGCATTCGGTCGGACCCGCGTGGAGACGGCACCCGACGGGTCCATGCGTATCGTGGTGCCGACCGATGCCGAGCGCGGCGACGTCGCGCTGGTCGCGCGGCTCCACCGGCCCGGCGTGGTCCGTGATGCGCTGCTCGCGATGGGCGACGTGCTGGCCGGCGATCTCGGGCGCAAGGCGACCGATCGCGCCGACTACCTCGCGTACCTGATCGCGCGCGGCAAGGGCGTCAGCAAGCAGGTGTGGGACGCACAGAAGGAATACCTGGCCCTGCAGTACGGCGCCGCGGCGAAGCAGGACGAACCACTCGATCCGGTGCTCAGCATCGCCGCCGATGCCGTTCGCCTGGAGGTCCTGTCGCGCGACGAATCGACCTACGCCCAGCTCGTGCTGCGCCGGCCGGCGGCGCTCGTCGATGCCCAGCACCCCGGTGATGCCGGCGGTGCGCGCGGGACGACCTTCGTCGATCTCGGGGCCGCGATCGCGGCGATCGCCCGGGTGCGGGGCTACCGGCCGACCACGCTCGAGCTGGTGCCGGGCGCGGGCGCCGTCCCGCGCACCCGATCGGTGCCGCTGCGCTGGTTGCGCGCGTTCGGCCAGATGCAGGCTGCGTCGCTCGTGGCCGCCGATCGCTTCGAGCTATCGCCGATCGATCTGTACAACGTGCTGCTCACGCTGCGGCTGCGCAGGGCCCGCACGGCGCCGCGCGGCCTGCGCTACGAGCTCGTGCCCGGCGAGCCGCCGCGCCTGGTCCTCGAGCCGTGGGACCTCGTCGTGCGCAGCACCGGCGCCCCGTATCGCGGCGCGCAGCCGCGCGTGATCCGCACGTGGGGGCGCAATCGCCTGGCCGGGCTCGCGCGGGTGCTGCCGCACGCCAAGGGGCTCACGGTCGCGGTCGCCGGACCGGGCCTGCCGTCGCTGTACATCGTGGATCTCGGGGACGCGACGCTCGCGCTCGCGCTGTCGGGGTGGACCGACGCCGGGTGGGCCGGCATCGCGACGTTCGATCGGCTCGCGGCCGATGACGATCCGCGCGCCATCGCCGCCGTGGTCGACGCGCTCGCGACGCCGCTCACCGACGCCGCGCTGGCCGACAGGCTCGGGCGCCCGCGCGCCGAGGTCCGCCGGACGTTGCTCGCGGCGCTCGCGCAGCTCCGCGTCGGCCACGACCTGGCGACCGGGGAGTTCTTCGCCAGGCCGCTGACCAAGGCCCCGGTGCCGGCGAGCGCGCTCACGTACCGCGACGCGCGCGAGGCGGCCGCCCATCGCCTGCTGGGCGAGCCTGGGGCGGTCACGCTGACCAAGGTGCACGATCAGGGCCACGAGGGCCGCTCGATCGAAGGCCAGGTCGTCGACGCCAGGGCGCACCGCACGTTCCATCCGTCGTTCACGCTCGACCAGGAGGGCCGCACCTCGGCCGCGTCGTGCACGTGCAGCGCGGTCCGGCGCGCCGGCATCAAGGAAGGCCCGTGCGAGCACATGATCGCGCTCCGGGTGAGGTACGCGCGCGAGCAGGCGCGCCTCGAGGCCGCGCGCGGGACACCCGAGGGCCGGGCGCTGATCACGGCGGAGACCCGCGTGCTGATGCGGCGCACGGCGCGCGGCGCCGAGCTGAACCGGCTCTCGCTCGACGGCCGGACGGTGACGGCGCGGTTCGGCATCGGCGAAGCCCTCCGCATGCAGCGCCTGCGGTTCGATTCGGCGCCCGATGCGCGCGCGGCCTACTTCGAGCGACTCGAACACCTTTCACAGAAAGGATATCTGGATGCGACTGGGGACTGACAACCTGGGTCACCTCGCCCCGGATCCCGGCGATTCACGAATCGCCGGGTCAGGTTCAGTCTGGTATTTTTCAACGGATATTCGTGGGCAGCGAATCCCGGATGTGCGATCCTGTTCGCACCGATTTGTTTTGGAGGAGGAGTCGAATCCGTTAGCCAGCGCTCCGGCGCAAGGGCGGCGTCGCGCCGTCCGGGCACAATCACTGGCCATTCTCCACAAGGTAGGCTGTTCTTGGTCTGCTCGCCCAGCAGGGGTACTGCGCTCGGGCTCAGCTGGACCAACCACACAACCGCGGTTTGTGCCCAAGCGCAGTACCCCTGCTGGGCGGCAGACCGGTGAGCCTACCGTGTCCCATGAGGGATGTAGCGGCCTCGACTCCTCCTCCATTTTTGCGGCGGGCTTTCCCGTCGACTGGCGACTGGGCCGGCAAAGCCGGCCCCTTTACCCCACCGCGCGTCGCGTCGCGCGGTTCGTTCTCGATCAGACGGAGATGTATGGCGACTGACGATCTGTTGTGGGCAGACGTCGCCGCCGCCGGGGGCATTCGCGACTGGGTCGACGCCCAGGTCGCGCGCCAGGGGCTCGCCGATCCGGGGGGAACCTCGGCGATGACCGACGCCGAGAAGAAGCTGTACAAGGCGCGGCGCGAGGAAGAGCGGCGGGTGCGGCGGGAGCTGTACCGGCGCGCGTGGCAGGCGTACCGGCGAGCGCACATCGTCCACCTCGGCCCCGGCGTGTTCTGGCACGATACCGCCGATGTCGACCGGTTCGACGCCGACGATCCGGAGAAGAAGCGACAGGACAACGCGCTGCCGCCGCTCGGCGACGTCGAGGCGCTCGCCAGGGCCCTCGGCCTCACGATCCCGCGGCTGCGCTGGCTCGCCTATCACCGCGACGTCGATACCGGTACGCACTATCACCGCTGGCTGGTGCCCAAGCGCGATGGCACGCCGCGCCTGATCAGCGCGCCGAAGCCCGAGCTCAAGGCCGCGCAGCGCTGGATCACGCGCGAGGTCACCGAGCACCTGCCGCTGCACGGCGCGGCGCACGGCTTCGTCACCGGGCGATCGATCGCGACCAACGCCCGCGTCCACGCCGGGGCGCGGGTGATCGTCAAGCTCGATATCCGCGGGTTCTACCCCACCGTGACGATGCGGCGGGTGAAGGGCCTGCTCCGCCGCGCCGGGCTCGGCGAGCAGGTCGCGACCGTGATGGCGCTGCTCGCGACCGAGTCGCCGCGCGAGGAGGTCGTCACCCACGGCAAGACCCACTTCGTCGCGACCGGGCCGCGCTCGCTGCCGCAGGGCGCGCCGACCAGCCCGTCGATCACCAACGCGCTGTGCCTGCGGCTCGATTGCCGGCTGTCGGGCCTCGCGCGCAAGCTCGGCTGCCGCTACACGCGCTACGCCGACGATCTGACGTTCTCGTGGCACGGCGCGGCGAAGTCGCAGGTCGGCGCGCTGTTGCGTGCGGCCGGCATGATCGTGCGCGCCGAAGGCTTCGAGATCCACGTCAAGAAGACGCGGGTGATGCGCGCGGGCGCGCGCCAGAAGGTCACCGGCCTGATCGTCAACCAGGCGCCTGCCGAGCGGCCGGCCGTGCGCGTGCCGCGCCAGACCCAGCGCGAGCTCCGCGCCGCGATCCGCAACCGCGAGCTCGGCCGGCCCGGCAAGGGCGAGACGCTCGAGCAGCTCAAGGGCATGGCGGCGTTCGTCATGATGACCGATCGCGCGCGCGGCAGCGCGTTCATGGAGCGGATCGATCGACTGATCGCTCGCTCGCTCGGGGCGCCCCCCGAGCCTCCGGAGGACAAGCCATGAGCGACTGGACGGTACACCTCGTGTTTGAAGAAGGCACGTCGAGCAAGTTCTGGCGGGCGCGCACCGAGGGCAAGACGCTCTACGTCAACTATGGAAAGATCGGCTCGAACGGCCAGACCCAGGTCAAGGACTTCGGCGACGCGGCGGCCGCCAGGGCCGAGTACGACAAGCTCGTGCGCGACAAGCGCAAGAAGGGCTACGCGGAGGCCGGCGCGCACGACGCGAATGATGCGGACGGTGACGACGGCGGTGACGACGGCGGTGACGACGAGGAGGGCGGCGGCGAGGAGGCCGCGGCGCCTGCCCGCAAGCCCGCGGCGGCGGCGAAGCCCGCGGCGGCGGCGGCCAAGCCCGCATCGCCGGTGAAGCCCGCGGCGGCGAACGTGCCGGGCCATCGCTTCGTGCTCGATGCCGGTGGCCGCAAGGTCGAGACCACGCTGTACCTCGACGGCAAGACCGTACGCATGGACTCGAGCGAGACCTACGCCAGCCCCGACGCCGCGACCAAGGCGTTCGAGCGCCTGAACAAGCTGCTCGCCGGGGAGGGCTATAAGCCCGACTGACCGCGCATGGCCCCACGCACGCCCGCCGGACCCGGGCGGGGCTGCCGGTCCTCCCGGAGGCTACAGGGGGCAGATCTGCTGTGTGCAGATCAGCGCGTCCGAGTCCAGGCCGCTCGGACCGAGGGTGCCGCCGCAGGTACATGTCCCACCCCCACAATCGATCGGGCACGACAGCGAGGTCTCGCCGAGGCTGCAGATGCCGTCGCCGCAAACCTTGCAGTCGCTCGCGCACGAGAACACGGTCTCGTTGAAGCCGCAGACGCCGTCCCCACATGGGGAGCAGTCCTCGGGACACGTGGACACGGTCTCACCGCTGTCACAGACACCATTGCCGCACGCGATGTCGTTCGAGGGGCAAAATCCGTTCACGTAGAAGCCGGTCGTGGTCGTGGTCGCGACGTGGGTCGCCACACGATCGGTGTAGAGCTTGCAGTCGCTGAGCGAGTAGTTGGGGTTCGGGTACAGCGGGGTCGCCGCGGTGATGTCGAGGTTGTTGCCGAACGTGGGATAGACCGGGCGCGTCAGCGCCAGCGTGCTCGCCTCGGTCCACTTCTGGAAGCCGGCGGCGTCGGTGGTCGCCGTGTACGGACCGGTTCGCCACTGACTCTCGGTGAAGATCTGGTTGACCGCGGCATCGACGCCCGAGTAGCTGTTCTTGCCCCAGAAGTCGTCGGTCTCGATGTACTCCCACAGCGGGATGCCGCCGTTGGCCGAGGTGAGCCCGTTCAGGTACGCGAACGCCGGGGCCTTCGGCGAGGTCGGCGACACGAGGTTGATCTTGGTGCCACAGGCGCGGGCCCACTCGAGGCGCAACCGGGCCCGGGTCGGGTTCAGCGTATCAGCGGCGCAGCGCGTGGCCAGGACATCCGCGTGCCCCGCCGACGATGAGAGCAGCGTTCCGGACGCCGTGATGACGAGCGCGGCCAGCTTGAGCTTACTACTGGGTTGCATGGAGTGTTTGCCTCTATTGGGTGAACGTTGTGTACCGGTGGCGTGTAGAAGAGTCTCGTGTAACTGAGGGGCGCATGCCGGGCTCACTCCAGCGGGAGCTGGCATGGGAACACCAGGCACTCGACAAAGCCGCAGTCGCTCGGGCAGGTCTTGAACGTCTCCAGGCTGCTGCAGACGCCGTCGCCGCAGAACCCACAGTCGTTCGGGCATGCCCACGGGTCCTCGGTGGCGCTGCAGACGCCATCGCCGCAGAATCCGCAGTCGTTCGGGCACGACCACACGTCCTCGTCGAAGCTGCAGAAGCCGTCGCCGCAAGGAGGGCAATCCTCCGGGCAAGTCGACGAGTTCTCGGTGCTATCACAGACGCCATTGCCGCACGCGATGTCGTTCGACGGGCAAAACCCGTTGACGTAGAAGCCGGTCGCGCTGGTGTCCGCGACGTGCGTTGCCGCTCGGTCGGTGTAGAGCCGGCAATCATGGAGCGCATAGTTCGGATTCGGGAACAGCTGCACCGCCGCGGTGATGTCGAGGTTGTTGCCGAACGTGGGATAGACCGGGCGCGTCAACGCCAGCGTGCTCGCCTCGGTCCACTTCTGAAAGCCGGCGGCGTCGATGGTCGCGGTGTACGGGCCGGTCCGCCACTGGCTCTCGGTGAAGATCTGGTTGACCGCGGCATCGACGCCCGAGTAGCTGTTCTTGCCCCAGAAGTCGTCGGTCTCGATGTACTCCCACAGCGGGATGCCGCCGTTGGCGGAGGTGAGGCCGTTCAGGTACGCGAACGCGGGTGGCCTCGGCGAGGTCGGCGAGGCGACGTTGACCGTGGTGCCACAGGCGCGGGCCCACTCCAGGCGCAACCTGGCTCGCGCCGGGTTCAAGGTGTCAGCGGCACACCGCGTGGCCAGGGTGTCCGCGTGCGCCGGACCCGACGCGAGCAGCGCGCCACAGGCCGCGATGGCCAGCGCGGCGAGCTTGGCTGTGATGCCGGGTTGCATGGTCGTGGCCGATTTCGCGCTCATCACTGCACTAGAGCGGGCAGATGATCTGGGTCGTGCAGATGATGTTGGAGTCCGCGCCGGCCGGGCCGAAGGTGGTGCCGCCGCCGGTGCAGCCGCACGTCGTTCCCCCACAGTCGATCGAGCACGAGAACGAGCTCTCGTTGGGGCTGCAGATGCCATCACCGCAGAACCCACAGTCGCCCGGACACGAAAACACGGTCTCGCTGCCGCCGCAGATGCCGTCCCCGCAGAAGGAACAGTCGTGCGGGCAGGTCGACGAGTTCTCGTTGAAGCTGCAGAAGCCGTCGCCGCACGGCGGGCAGTCGCTCGGGCACGACGACGAGGTCTCGCCGCTGTCGCAGACGCCGTTGCCGCACGCAATGCTGTTCGAGGGGCAAAATCCGTTCACGTAGAAGCCGGTCGTGCTGGTGGTCGCGACGTGCGTCGCCGCGAGATCGGTGTAGAGCTTGCAGTCGCTGAGCGAATAGTTCGGGTTCACGAACAGCTGGGTCGCCGCGTTGATGTCGAGGTTGTTCCCGAAGATCGGATAGACCGGGCGCGTCAGGGCCAGGGTATCGGACTCGGTCCACTTCTGGAAGCCGGAGGCGTCCGTGGTCGCGGTGTACGGCCCGGTTCGCCACTGGCTCTCGGTGAAGATCTGATTGACCGCGGCATCGACGCCCGAGTAGCTGTTCTTGCCCCAGAAGTCGTCGGTCTCGATGTATTCCCAGAGTGGGATACCGCCGTTGGCGGAGGTGAGGCCGTTCAGATACGCGAACGCGGGCGCCTTCGGCGACGTTGGCGACACGAGGTTGATCTTGGTGCCACAGGCGCGGGCCCACTCCAGGCGCAACTTGGCTCGCGCCGGAGTCATCGGGTCAGCGGCGCAGCGGGTGGAGAAGGTGTCCGCGTGCGCCGGGGCCGACGAGAGCAGTGCGCCAGATGCCATGATGGCGAGACAGGCGAGCTTGAGGTTGATGCTGGATTGCATGGGGTGTTGCCTTTACTGCTCGAGAGTTGTGTGCACAGTGATTTGCACAATATGCATACGAATGGTGTTTACTACAACAGTATTTTGATAAGGAGAGTGAATCCGAACTTGCGTTCGATGACAGGATGGTGGGCAAGGAATCGAGCGAGATCTGCAAGGCGCCCGCGACGAAGCATGGCCGCTTGATGGCCTGCAGCAGATACGCGTCGATGTACGAGCCTGGTGAGCCTCCAGGCGAGCGTGGCCTCACCGGGGTGAGGCGGCCTTCGTGCTCATCACTCCGCCTCGCGGGCGAGCAGGCAACCGGGTGCATCAGGCGCCGGGACGTTCATGACTCAGATATTGCCTGCATGGTAAATTGCACAATAGGCATATTAACGAAGGTTAGCTCCAATAGCAATTTGATCTGCCGCAATTCGCGACGGCTGCCTGCAGCGCATGGTTGTCGGTTCTGGGCCAATGGTAAGTATCGGTCAGTGAGGCTCACACGCGATCGGCTGTCGCAACCGAACTGCGATCAGCGCTGAGGCGCGTCGTGGCGCCGAGGCGGGTTCACAGGCCACCGAGGTGGTCGCGCCGCAGAGGATGACGACCACGAGGCCTCCCAAGTCTTCGTAGGCGCGGTCGGCGCGGTGAGACATCGGCGCCTCGGTGAGAACCCATCGTCACGCGGTGAGGAGACCGGTTGTCATTGCGATGATCGGCCATTGCACGGTCATGGCAGCTCGCGCGCGACTGCGAGCGGCGGCCGGGTCACCGGCGATCTCGCGCCTGCGCGATAGATCACAGCGGGCGTGCGATCGGCGCAGGGGCGTCGACCCGCACAGGCATACTGAGGTGTGGCTTCAACAAGCACGAAGGATGGCCCGGGGCTCGCCGATGGTGCCTCGGTCCAGGTCAAGGGCTCGTCGAGCACGTACACGCTGTCGCGCAAGGGCAACGTCTATATGTGCAGCTGCCCGGCCTGGAAGAACCAGGGATCGCCGATCGATCGGCGGACGTGCAAGCACCTGCGCGGCTACCTCGGCGACGACCGCGAGACCCAGCGCGCCGGCGCGGCGGTTCCATCGCGCGCGGCCGGGGCCCAGACCTCGCCGTCGCCCCCGGCCGGGCGCACGCGCGTGGCCGCGACGAAGAAGGAGACCGCGCCGCCGATCTTGCTCGCGCACAAGTGGGAGGTCGATCACGACCCGACCGGCTGGTGGATGAGCGAGAAGCTCGACGGGGTGCGCGCGTACTGGGACGGCAAGGCATTTGTATCGCGGCTCGGCAACCGGTTCTTCGCGCCCGACTGGTTCGTCGCCGACCTGCCGGCCGACACGCTCGACGGTGAGCTGTGGGTCGATCGCAAGAAGTTCCAGAAGACGATCAGCATCGTGCGGTCCGGCGATGCCGGGCACGAGTGGCGCGAGGTCCGCTACGTGGTGTTCGACGCGCCGAACGCGAAGGGCGCGTTCGAGAAGCGCGCCGCGCACGCCCAGCAGGTGCTCGAGCGCGCGGCCGCGCCGCACGCCCGCTGGCACGAGCACGTCACCTGCACCGGGGTGGAGCACCTGCGCCGCGAGCTCCAGCGCGTCGAGGCGCTCGGCGGCGAGGGCCTGATGCTGCGCCAGCCGGGCTCGATGTACGTCGTCGGGCGCTCGACCACGCTGCTCAAGGTCAAGACGTTCCAGGACGCCGAGGCGCGGGTGGTCGGGCACGCGCCGGGCGCGGGCAAGCACAAGGGGCGGGTCGGCGCCCTGGTCGTCGAGCTCGCCGATGGCACGCGGTTCAACGTCGGCACCGGCCTGTCCGACGCCGAGCGCGAAGCGCCGCCCAAGCTCGGCGCGGTCATCACGTTCCGCTATCAAGAGCTGTCGGATGACGGCGTGCCGCGCTTTCCGTCGTACGTCGGCGAGCGCATCGACGTCGAGCTCGCCGCACCGGCCAGGCGCGCCAGGCCGGGCCGCACGGACACCGCGCCGCCTGACCCCAAGCCGCGCGCGAAGCCGGCAAGGAAGGCAGGCGCCAAGGCTGCTCGCGACACCTGACACGCCCGGCCGCCGCGCCCATCGTGCCCACCGTCGCGCGGGCAGCGTTCGGAGCGGGGCAGGTCGCGCAACTCGGCGACTTTCGCGACGTTGCACCGGACCGAACCTGCGCAATGACTGCAATAGCCGCGCCGGCTCCTGCGTAGATCAGGAATGTGGCTATCACGATCGAGCTCGTTCTTGCGAGGCGCATGGCGCGCGCTTCCCGTCGAAACCTTGGTCGTGGCGATGGCCGCGGCAGGGGCGATCGGCCTGGTGCACGATCATCGGGTCTGGTTCCTGCGGCTGCTGCTCGCCGGCATCGTGCTGACGCCGCTCGCCTTTGCGACGCACCGCCTCGGCCGGCGGGGCCGGCTTGCCGCCGGCGGTCTGGCCACGGCCGGGGTCCTCATCGCGCTGGCGGTAGAGCTCCCCGATCTCGACGCGTTCTCCGCCCCCACCTTCAGCTGGCCGTACTGCCTCGCGCTGCTGGCCGCGGTGCTGGTTCCGTTCGTCGCGTCCGGCCGGCGCTTCACGCGCTTCGTGCGGCGGTTCTTCGAGGGGACCACGACGTGGGGGCTGCTCTGGCTGGGCGGCGTCGCGGCCGTCGCGGTCGTGTTCAGCGCGGTCAAGGAGCTGTTCGATCTCCGCGTCGAGAACCTCGGCGTCGACGCGGCGATCGGGCTGACCGCCGGCTTTGTCCTCGTCTATCTCCACCGCTTGCAGGGCGATGACGCCGCGACGCCGGGGCGGATGCCGGAGCTGTGGCGGCGGCTCGCGACCACGATCGGCGCGCCGTTCGTCAGCGTCATGCTCGCGATCCTCGTCGTCTACGAGGCCGTCGTGCTCGTGCGCGGCGAGCTGCCGCGCAACATGCTCTCGCCGCTCATCATGGCCGCGGGCTTCGTCGGGTTCCTGAGCACGCTCATCATCTCGTCGGTGCTCGGCGAGGCGCCCGGCGCGGCCTTGTCGCCGGCCGAGCCGCACCCCTGGGCGCGGCGGCGGAGCATCCGGCTCGCGCGCGCGTTCCCGCTCGTCCTGATCGTGCTGTTGCCGATGGCCGGGTGGGCGCTGTGGCTCCGCGTCGAGCAGTACGGCGTGACGCCGTTCCGCGCCGTGCGCGCGATGGGCCTGCTCTGCCTCGCCGTCCTCAGCCTCGCCGGCGCGGCCCGCTGGCTGCGCGGCCGGGCGCCGCTCGGCTGGGAGGTGCCCGGCGCCATCCTCGTGTTCGCCCTCGCGGCGGCGTTCGGCCCGACCAGCGCGGTGCACCTGTCCATCGCGTCACAAAGCAAGCTCATCGACCGCTGGCTCGACGAGGCCGGCGCTGGGCGGACCGTCGCTGCTGCACCCCGCGCCGTACAGATCGAGGTCGATCCCGTGCGCCACCGTGACCTGCGAGATGCCATCGCGCAGCTGGCCATGCTCGGCGGCGAGCCGGCGCTGCACCGGCTGTTGACCGGCTCGGTCGACGCGTGCACGAAGCGGTGGGAGGCCGACGACTGCCTCCACCGGCTCGGCATCTACGCGCGCGGCCAGCCCGTGCCGCCCAGCCCGGGCTCGATGGACGTGCTCGAGGCGCAAGGGCGGTTCGCGACCGGGCCCAGGGAGCTCGCCTTCGTCGATCTCAGGCGCGATGAGGGCGAGGGCGAGGCCAACCGGATCGTGCGCGATGGCGTCGTCCTGTTCCGCGACAGCGTGGCGGTGTTTGTCGGCGGCCAGGAGGCCGGGCGGGGCTCGCTCGCCGAGCTCATCGCCGCATCGCAACAGACCCACACCCAGCCGCCACACGTGGTCCAGCTCGCCGGCGCCGATGGGGCCCCGGTCGCCGAGCTCGCGGTGCAGCACCTCGACGTCTGGCGGACCGACGGGGCGACCCCCGAGGTGCTCCGGCTCGCCGGCGCCATTGTCTGGCGGCGTTGAGATCACCGCGCCGGGGGTGGTTGCGGTACTGTTCCTACCAAACTTCTCAAGCGGTGGGACGATGGAACAATTCAAGATCTCTCGGGCGCTGAGCCTCAGCTTCAAGTCGTGTTTTCAGAACGTCATTCCGCTCGCGCTGCTCATGGCGCTGTTGTATTCGCCGCTCGCGATCTGGTTCGCGACGTTCAACACGGCCTCGGAGGTCACGGAGGACCTGGTCAACAAGTTGTTCACGTACCCGATCTACTTCACGGTCGGCGTCTCCACGTTGGTACCACCGCTCTTGACGTACCGGGTCATCAAGGAGCTCGACGGAACGACCGTGTCGCTGTTGACGAGCATCAAGTTCGGAGTGCGCGGGTGCGTGCCGGCGGTGTTGCTTGCGGCGTTCACGCAGCTGGTCCAGCAGGTGCCCGGGAGCAGCATCATCGGCGCGGTCGTGACGTGCATCTGCTTCGTGGCAGCGCCGGCCGCGGTCGCCGAGAAGCTGGGGCCGTTTGCCGCGTTCTCGCGCAGCGCGGCGCTCACGAAAGGCCGCCGCTGGGGCATCTTCGGCCTGGCGTTCCTGATCGGCGTGATCCCGGTCGTGTTGTTGTTGCTCTGGATCGCTCCGACGCTCGAACACGGAGCGGTCGACTCCATTTCCTCGCTGCGCAACTATTCAATCTTGGTCGCCGTGATCATCGGGGTAGGCCAGACGTTTACCGGCGTCGCCCAGGCCGTGAGCTACGCGCTGCTCCGCCAGGACAAGGACGGCGTGAGCCACGCCGAGCTCGCGCGGGTCTTCGAGTAGGCGAAGACGGAAACCGGCTTGCCAGTGCCCATGGCGAGTGGAATTGAGCCAAGCAATCGGCGGGTCGCTCAGGGGCAGAGGGAATTGTTCGGTATGCAGAAGTTCTCGCCGCAACGGCACGATGTTCCCGAGCTGCAGGACAGGCAAGGGTTGCTGCAATGACCATAACTGCCAGAGTCCAGGTTACAGTGACTCGTGGGGCTGTAGTATGTCTGGCATTGACAATCATTGACACATTTCAGAGGGCTTGTATCAGGTCCGAAAACAGCATATGAAGAGCAAAGGTGAGTGACGGTGCTGCAGCTTTCTGTGAGAGGGCATTGGCAGTCATTGGAGCACGGTGTGCCTATCGCTTGCTCTATCTGACCAAGGTTTCCGGCCGCGGTGTCCGCCGGGAGTGGCCTGGACTCATTCGTGATGCAGCCAAAGAGCAAAAAATAGAGAGGTATGAGGATCGTTATCGTTTTCATGAAACAGCCTTTCTTACCGGTGGGGTTTACGAGCCGGTTGCTCGTTTTTCGCTGAGCTATGCAGGTAGGCTCTGTCTGTAACAGTACAATTTTGTTGGATAAAATTGCAATGACGCTCGCCTCCGTGGAGGTT
>Ga0308175_100000099_pt1 | contig 68162 bp, 57 predicted proteins | sample PhyCR1_3_FD_203893 | JGI IMG/M metagenome (GOLD analysis project Ga0308175, IMG submission 203893) | Soil microbial communities from UC Gill Tract Community Farm, Albany, California, United States - DLSLS.C.R1 | ecosystem: Environmental > Terrestrial > Soil > Agricultural land | place: USA...
GAATCACCTCGTGGCCCGGACCGGTATCATCGCGGTCGTTGTGGCGTATCGCGATCGTCCTCCGGCCTGTCCGCGCTGTGGGGTCGAACTGTTGCGCCGGCAGCGCCGCGACATCTGGCGCTGCCCGCGATGCACCGGCATCCAGCTCGCCGCCGCCGAGGTCGAACGCCGGGTCCGCTTGTTCGCCCCCGAAATCTCCGACGAGGTGATCCGTGACGTGATGACGGCGCGCCGCTCGCGCGCGGCGGCGATCTCGTGTCCGTCGTGCGCGCGGCCGATGCAGCCGGTCGTGCTGGGCGGCGTCCGCGCCGCGCGCTGCCTCACCGACGATCAGATCTGGTTCGACGCACGCGAGCTCGAGCGCGTCGTCGAGCAGGCAGGCGCCCGTCACCAGGCGCAGCGCTCATGGATCTCCCGGCTGTTCTCGCACCTGTTTGCGTCGTAGCGCTTGTACCTTCATGCGCCGCTGGTCGCGCAACCTGGTCACGCCACGAGGAAGCTCTCCACGGTGGTCACCTCCCAGCGGTCGATCGCGATCGCCAGGGCGGTGATGCGCTCGGCGGGGGCGCCGGCCCAGCGGACGTCGGCGAGGGCGGGTCCGGCGGGGCGGCCGAGCCGGTGGATCGCGGCGGGGCGGCCGAGCGGGACACGGCGCAGCTCGTCGCGGCCGATCCACACGGCGACGGCGAGCGCCGGAAGGCAGAGCAGATCGGTGCGATCGAGCATGATCTCGGCGTGGCGACCCAGGTGCGAGAGCAGGCGGGCCAGGAGCTCGGCGGCGCGCGGGTCGAGCTTGACGGCGGCGAACACCGCGCCGGTGGCGAGCGTGCACACCATCAGGCGGCGGCGCGACAGCGACGGATCGATGCGGGTGCCCATCCGGGCGGCGAGGTGGAGCGCAACCCCTAGCGCGGCGGACAGGACGACGGGCGCGAACACCAGCCCGGCCAGGTCGCTGAGCTTGCCGGTGACGGCGGAGGGCCCCAGACGCGGCTTCAGGGCCCAGTCGTTGACGGCGAGCACGAGGACGGCGGCGAGCGTGACCGGGTGGAGCGCCTCACCTAGCGGCAAGGCCGGGGCCAGGGCGTGATCGGCGCCGCGTAACGCACATCGCACGCGCTCGAAGATCGGCGGGCGCACCCCATTGCCCTGGGCCGGCACGCGTATACCATGCCGGTCGTGTCGGAGTCCGGCAAGCAGTCCGAGAGCGCCAAGCAACAGGCCGAGGCCGAGGCGCAGGCGCAGGCGAAAGACCGCAAGCAGCCCGAGAGCGCCAAGCAACTCGCCGAGGCCGAAGCGCAGGCGAAAGACCGCTTCGAGCGCGCGATGAAGGAGCTGCGCGAGGGCGCCTACCGGTTCAGCTCGCGCGCGCGCGGCCAGTCCGAGCTGATCATCGAGGAGCTGATCGATCCGGAGGGCGAGACGGTCGCGTCGATCGCCGAGGTCGAAGGCGATCAGGGCGCGGTCGCGCTGGCGCAGTCGCTCGAGCTCATCACGTTCGACACCTGGCTGTTCGGCCAGATCGGCGACAAGGACGAGCTCGACCTCAAGGCCGAGGAGCACTGGGAGGTCTGGTTCTCGTACGGCGCGTGGATCGGCGAGACGATGCGGCGGCGCCACGGCGGGCACTGGCTCATGATGGGCGATGATCCGCACACCTGGCGCGTCGGGTTCTCGAAGATCTTCCTCGAGATCGCGCCGTTCGTGTTCGCCGAGCAGCTGCTCCGCATGGGCTCGGGCGCGACGCGCAAGATGGTCAGCGAGATCGAGCGGATCCGGCAGGCACACGTCGAGCAGATCGAGCGCGACAAGGGCCAGTCGCTCGATCGATTTCTCGCGCAGCACTACATCCGGCTGCACACCGTGCCGCTCGGCCAGTGGATGGCGATGGACTTCGCGCACCTCGTCAAGGTGTGGAACGAAGGCCCGGTCGCGGGCCTCATCGCCGACATCAAGGAAAAGGGCCCGCGCCTGGGGCCGCAGAACCAGCAGATCGTCGAGTCGGTGGTCGGCGCGCTGGCCCGCGCGAACCAGAACGAACCGGTGGCCAAGCAGACCACCGATCGGGGCCTGTTCGAGGCGGTCGCGCAGATCGTCGGGCTACGCCGCGCCACGGCGCCGGTGGCGATCGACATCCTCGAGCGGGTCGTGATGCCGGCGCTGCACGTCGGCGTGCCCGACACGTTCCCGCCGCTCGACGACGACGACCTGGCGAACCTGCGCAAGGGCATCGAGCTGTTCGCGTTCTTCGTCGAGGTGATCCCCCACAAGTTTCAGGCCGACGACGAAGGCTTCCTCGGGACGATCCCGCACGACCAGCTGACGACGCCGTACGCCGACCGCAGCACGCTCGAGATCGGCAAGGGCGACTGGGTCGTCGTCAACCCGTCGCACTTCCTGCCGATGCTTCGCGACATGGATCCGCCGAAGCTGCTCGAGAAGTACGACGAGTTCGTGAAGTACCTCGGGACGATCCCCGAGGCGCCGCGCCGCCGCGACGACGGCCGGATGCTCGCCGAGACCGCGGTCCGCGCGCTCGCCGATCTCAAGCAGTGCGTGGCGACCGCGGCGCAGAACAAGGACGCGCTCCTGTTCCGGCTCCTACCGCCGCCGGGCTGAGCCGAGCCGATCCGGCAGATCGAATTGGAGCAGGTGGGCCGCCGGAGAGGCTCCACGCACGCGAAGGCCGCCCCCAGCCAGTGAACGGAGGTGCCGCAGGGTCCGCCCGCGTCTCCAGAGCTTACGACTTCTTCTTCTTCATGATGATCAGGTGCCCGCGATACTTCCCGTCGGGGTAGCCAAACCGGAACTTGAGCTCGCGCTTCGGCTGCTCGGCGAACATCGCTCTCCAGATGTTCTGGACGCCACGGCCTGCATTCATGTTCGAGGTCTCGAACGTTTCCCAGGTCTCGTACGCGAACCCCGCAGGGGTGCCATACGTCGGCGCGAGGCCGGTCGAGTCCGACACCATCCAGTCGACATGACTGATGACGTACTTGCGCATCGTCTTGAATTCGTCAAAGGTGAGCAGATAGCTTGCCGCCTTCGTCATCGCCGCCACGTTGCCCTTCGTCTCGAGATATGCGAGTGCGCCGGGCTCCTGCTTGAGGTGCGCATCATCGAGATTTGCCATGATGTGGCGGTAGACCTGCTCGCGCGTCGTGCCTTGCTTGCGGAACGTGAGCTCGATATTCGCGTACTCGCGATTGCGCCGCTCGACATCCTTGACCGAGTCGATCCTCTTGATGTCGTCGTCGTCAAGGTAGCGAAGCTCGCCCTGGGGAGTCAGCTGGAAGTAGCGCAGCGAGATCGGCTCGTATCCGTGTATCGACAACGCCGAGAGCCCGAAGATCAGCTGCGTCGGCAACTGGCCACTCCGCATCGCGCCGATCATGTTCATCGTGACCGAGAAGTTCGCGCGGTACAACGAGCTGAGCTCGGTGGCTACCGTCGCGAGCGCAGTCTTGAGCTGTTGATTCGAGAGCCGCCCTAGCGCCGTCGGATCGCCGGCAGGCTCGAGCGAGAACGTCGTGATCTCGTCGGCGTCGGGATACACGGTCAGCGCCGTCGACAGGTCGCCACCCGCGAACGGATACACCACGACCTTGGGGATTCCGGCGGGCACGTGCTCCCGGAAGAAATCGTTTGCCACCCCGAGCCAGTTCTTGCGGTAGTCATCCTGTGCCGTGTGGACCTTCCGGCAGTGTGCAGCCACGAGCCCCGGAGCTACCTGACTCGGCGGTGTCCCGTCCGCGCAGGCGCCCACGACGAGCAACGCTCTTGCCTCGTCGATGAAGTCATGTGCTCGCGCTTCGGCCCGTGCGCGTGACGCCACGGCGAGCAGACCGAGAGTCACGATCGAGAACAGCTGCTTCACACCCATGCGGGCGACTCTGCCACGACCTTACGAGTACCGGTGGCAAATCGATTGAAATCGCTCGCTCGGTGCGGCGATGCCGAGCGCGACGGTCGGAACGACGCCCGAACGCGGCGCTCGTAGATGTCACGTGGGTCCAGCGTGGCGATCCGACCTCGGGAGAACTCGACCGAGCTAATTCCAGCGCGGGCGGACGGCCGGGACACCCTGACCCGGGCTTACGTCCCTGACCGCGAACGACTATCTTCATAGCAGGGTTCAGAGATGGACCTGGCCCTCGGCGACTTCGAGCGCGTTGCCACCGACCCGCACATTCACGATCTTGTCGCCGGCCTTGTCCGCGCGGACCAGGAGATGGCTCGGGCGATGGATCTCGGCGCCTTGCAGGATGTGGACGGTCTGTCCTGGCTTCGTAATCCCGTAGCGAACCATCCATGATGCCGTGCAGCCCGCGGCTGATCCCGTCGCAGGATCTTCCCCGTCGAGCGAGAGGGCCCTGGCACGAAGCCCGACGTCGGCATCGTGGGTATCGCGGGTCACGAAGTAGAAGTCGCAATACGCGGGACCGTGGTGATCGAGGTAAGCGCGGAGCTTGCGTAGATCAGGGTTCAAGGTCTGCAGGGTGTGCAGCTCTCTGATCGGCACGATCGCGAAATACAGCCCCGTGGACACGGTTTGAATCGGCCAATCGGCAACCAGGTCGGAGGCCTTGAGGCCGAGCAGCTCGGCAACGGTGGCATGATCGTGCAGAAGACCGAACGAGGGGTCGACCTGGCGCATCTCTCCGAACGCATTGCCCTGATCGTCGGTGCGGAGCGCAACGGGGATCTTGCCCACCTGCAGGTCGAGCACGATCTCCTTGGGGCCATTGGCCGGGTCCCCGGTAGCCCCGTGGGCCGAGACGGCGCGGTTTCGCAAGACCATGGCGGTGCCGAGGGTCGGATGTCCGGCGAACGGGATCTCTGCGTTCGGAACAAAGATCCGGACCTTGATTCCCTTTTGCCGCTCGACCGCCGGATCGCGCGGAACGACAAACGTCGTCTCCTGCAGGTTGGTCTCGCGTGCCAGGTCCTGCATCTCCGCGTCGGTCAAGCCGCGCGCGTCAGGAAACACCACAAGCGGGTTACCTTGCAGACGATGGGAGGTGAACACGTCGATCTGCACGAACGAGTAGCGGCGGGCGGTTTCCGGTTGAGCGGCGGCGGCGAACCGCGGAAGGGCGGCGACTGCTCCGCCTGCGCCCATCATCTGGAGAAACCCTCGACGTGTATCGATCATCGCGTTTCGACGCGTGGGCATACCACAAGGTGGCCGCCGCGCGTGGAGATCCCTTGCCAGGGGTTCCGTCGCTCGCCAAGTTCACGGAGCTCGGCGTCGCACGCGGCGCTAGTCTAGATCCGACCCGGGGCGACGCCGCCGCCCCACTCGGCCCGGACCTGCCGGCGGGCCCAGAACGGCGCGTCGGCCCAGCGTCGCTCGAGCCCGTAGAGGTAGGCCCGGTCCTGCAAGTAGCCGTCGAACCGGCCGGAGACGGCCGCCGCATATCGATCAAGCACGCGCGCATCGCCGCGGTCGAGCCACGCCGCGATCGCGCCGCCCGCGAGCAGCGCATCGGCGAGCGCCTTGTGAATGCCTTGTGCCGAGATCGGATCGAACGATGAGGCGGCGTCGCCGACCGCGAGCCAGCCGGGGCCACGGGCACGATCCAGGCGCGCCGACGGGGCATCGCAGGCGACGAACGGCCACGCCGGCGACGCGCCGGCCGCGAGCAGCCTACCGACGTGGCGGGTCTCGCCGACCAGCGACCGCCAGGCGTTCGGGCGATGCAGGCCCAGCTCGCGCACCAGGTCGGGATCACCGGCCACGGCGACGACGAGCCGGCCATCGGGGAGGCGTGCCGCGTACCACCAGCCGTAGGGGACCGCCTCCAGCAAGGTGAGCGAGTCGGCCCCGACGGCGCTCCCCGGCGGGAAGAACGCGTAGACGAACGTCAGCCGGTCGTGGACGAGCCGCCTGGCCCCGAGCTTCCGTGCCAGGCGCGCCGATCGTCCGGTCGCATCGACGAGGAACCGAGCCGCGACGACCTCCTGGGCCCCGCCCGGCCCGGTGAGCTCCACGCGAAAACCGTCGTCGGGGCTCGGCTCGACCGATCGGAGCCGGCACTCGACCCGCACCTCGGCGCCCGCAAAGGCCGCGGCCCGCGCGAGCCACGGATCGAAGCGGCGCCGATCCAGGTGGAAGCCATGCCCGTAGGGGTTGAAGAGAAAATCGTTGTACCCGAGGCGCGCGTCGCCCCACGACGAGCAGCTCCCATGGCACGGGTCGTGGCCCTCGGCGCAGAACGACTCCCAGAGCCCGAGCTCGGCCAGGAGGAGCCGCGTGTCGGGCGGGATGCTCTCGCCGATTCGGGGCCCTTCGAAGCGGCCGGCCTCGGCGAGCAGCACCCGCGGCACACCCGCCCGCCGGAGGGCCAGCGCGGTCGCCGCACCCGCAGGCCCCCCACCGGCGATCAAGACGTCGACGGTGCACCCCTCCCGAAGCAACGGCATGCCGCGCTGGCCCTCGAGCTCAGTCATTGGGATCGAGGGCGTTCTGCGGCCACGGTGGAACGAGCTCCTCGTCGAGCAGGCTCGCCACCTCGAGGAACTGGTCCTTGCTGAAGCGACGCTCGCCTTCGATCGCGGTCCCCTGGATGACCACGCCGATGCCCGGCCAGTTCTCGATCATGTCGAGGCGCTCCTGGTAGCGCCCCTGCGCGGAGGGATCGGGCGACTGCGTGCCGCTGCCGCGCACCGAGTAGCGCTGGCCGCCGAGCTTGCCGTCGTGCACGTCGGCCGCCACGTACACCGCCACCGGCCGCTGCGCCGGCCACGACCAGAACAGCGTCGAGCTGTTGATCGGGTTCGGCGAGGTGTTGTGAGTCGCGCACGAGTTGTAGTCGGTGTGCCACGGCAGCGCCATGAACTTCGAGGTGTCGCCGGGCTCCACGCCGGGACCGGCGCGCAGCGGCACGTAGCCCTCGGAGAGGAACGGCACGCCCGGACGCGCCGCGGCGTAGTCGAGCTTGCGCGCATGGATCCGGAACGGGCCCTCGCCCGAGGCGGCCCAGTCTCGCTTCCACAAATTCACGTCGCGCACGACGAACGTCATGTCGATGCCGGGGCTGAACCGCCCACCCAGGCAGTTCTGCAACGAAGCGCGATCGAGCGCCTCGCCCGGACCGAGCCGGATCGCTCCCGGATCGAAACATCCGCTGTTCCACTGCTCGAGGTAGAAGTACTGCGTGAAGGTGGGCGCGAGGAACGGCTTGCCGGCGTCGCCGAGCGAGAGCGGCATGAGCGGAACGCCGGTGTTGAATTCATTCTCGTGGTTCGGGTTGCGGATATAGGCGAGGCCGGCGAGGATTGTCTCGCCCGGCGCGTCGGAGGCCGTGATGCTGGCCACCGCCTGGTGCGCGCGAATCGCCATCCGCGGCAAGTTGGTATTCCAGCGCTGCAGATCGGCGGCGCGAAAGATCGGCCAGATCTCGGTCTCGAACGCAGGGCGATAGGCCTTCTGATAGGCCCCGTGGGCATAGACCTCGGGCTGCAACCCCAGCTCGCGGATCCAGGTATTGCAGATGTCGTCCCACAGCGACACCACGTTGAGCGTCTGCGGCGCATACCCGGGATCGGTGACCACGACCCACGCCCCGGCCGCCTCCGCGGTCGTGCCATCGTCGAAGCACAGCACCGCGGAGACCGGGCCGTCGCTCGTGTCGTCGAACCAGCCGTCGTTGTTGACGTCGGCGGCGAGCGGATACACCTGGCCATCGCGACGGCGGAACGCGACCGCGCGGCCATAGCCACCTGCCACCACGAGGCGCCCGTGGTCGTCGCCGTGCAATTCACCGAGCGTCTCGATCGGACCGCGTGGACAGAGCAGATCCGGAAACGCATCGCTCGGGAAGCTCTTGAAATAATCGGGCTGCAGGCGGATCTCGCCGGCCGGGGTGGCGTAGGAAGCGGGCGTGCTCGCGTCGAACCGCACCACCTTGTGGTCGCGGCCCCGGAGCGCGCGCGGGCCGGGATCGATGACCAGGCGAGCCCGCCGTGCCTCATCGCTGGCGTCGGGCCCCTGCAGCGGGTTGCGCAGCGGCGGCAGCTGATCGTGCCGGTAGGCATCGACGCCCTGATCGTCGATGAGCTGGTAGGTGTTGGACTTCTTGTTCGCGAGGTGGACCGTCCAGATGATGTCGACCACGCGCCGGCCCGCGATCTCGCTGCCGATGCGGACCTCGGCGCCGCCGCCGTTCGGATAGGCCTCGTGGTCGTGCGCAGGATATTGATAGATCCGGAACCGCGCGGCCTGGCGCTTCAGCGCGCCGTCGGCGTCGCGCAGGTCGCGGCTCGTGATCGGTTCGGCCTCGGTGCCGGCGCGGATCGGCAAGCCGCCGACCAGATCGTCGCGGTCAGGCAGAGGCAGTCCCGCGATCGTCTCGGGCGCGAGGTAGAACGACTCGCTGTTGCCGACGCGGGCGACGCCGATCGCCGGATGGATTCGAAAGACCTGCTTCGACATCTGTACGCTCCTCGAGCTACAAAGAAGGGGAATAGGGACTGCAGATCGCGATCACGAAAAACGTGGAATGGCGCCGTTCTGCCAGCAACTGAAGATGGCCGCGCCCACCTTCGTCATGCGGGGCCCGAACTCCGCCGGATCCCGGCCGTAGAACAACGCCTGGAGCAGCGTGCATAGCGCGCCGAAATCCCGCACCAGGATCTCCTGGGCGCGCGCGCCCGGGCTCCCGGGCGGCGGGTGGGCCACGCCGGAATAGGTCCTGGGTGGATGCGCGCCGAGCACCGCCTCGCGAACGCGACGGAACTTGCCGAAGTGGGCATGCTGTGCGTGCGCGTCGTCGGCGGTGTTCTGGAACATGGTGGGGATGTCCCGCTCGCCGCGCATCTCGCCCTCGCCCTGGTTGGTGATCGCCTGGATGAGCCGCAGCGCCTGAGCGAGACCCGCCTCCCCGTCGAGGTCGACGGTGAGCCGATCCATGTTGGCATAGAATCGCCCGAACTCGTCCACTTGCTGCCGCCGGCCACGCAGATCGGCGGCGCGCTCGGTCATCCCCAGCTGCACCGCGCGGTAGAACTCGCCGATCGAGCCGTACTCCGTGATGTTGGGCCGCAGCTCCGGCCGGTGGTGGCCGGCCCACTTTGGATACTCGATGAGGCACATCGAGTTGACGCGCGCCAGGTCGAGCGGCCCGATCTCGGCGCTGGACGGGTGGAACTCGAGCCGGGGATCAGGGTGGTCGATCCGGAAGTTCAAGTGAGGGATCTTGTCCCCGATATACGCGGGAGGCCGAATCGCAAGCTCGGTGCCATAGGCATTGGCGACATTGGCGGCGAGTTGCAGGTGCAGCATCTCCTGATACACCACCGTCTGGATGAGTTGAAAGGACGGATGGCTGCGATCCTCGATGGAGTACATCGCCGCCATGTAGAACGGGATCGTCCAGAGCTCGAGATCGACCGCGTACTGCAGGTGTTTCTGGACATCTTCGAGCGTCCAGGTGGGGACCGAGTGGTTCATCGATTTCTCCTCGAACAAAGGGCCTGTTGACGACGGGCCGTGAGCCACGTCATCTGTGGTGGAGCCGCTCCCTGGCGGCGGACCGTCGAAGCGGAACGCCTACTGCTTGAGCAGGGTGGCCAGCGTGATGTGGGGCCACTGGATGCCTTCGAAGTTCAGGATGATGGTTTGCGTATACTGGAGCTGCACGAAGGTCGCGCCCGAGGCCTCCTTCACCGTCTCGATCCAGAAGATCGCATCCAGCTGCGAGGCGTTGGCGTTGGTGGTGACGAACGGGATATTGAGGATGCCGCCGCTCGGCGCGGTCGACACCGGGAGCACGATCGTCTGGATGATGTTCTGGCCCTCGATCGCGCTCTGCAGCGCGGCGTTGGGGTTCTGGGCGTTGAAGCCCGGAGGAAACGGCCCGGTGCGATACGGCGTCGTGTACGCCTGATCAACCCCTGGCCCCGTGGGCAGCGGGCTGACCGGTGCGATGGTCGGGCCGCCGTGAACGACCAGGGACGTGCCCTGGGCGAGCAGCGAGTCGCCATGCGGGATCACCGACTGCCGCACCACCGTGGCCGGGGAGTTCGGATCCGTCGTGGCCGGCACGTTGAGCCACATGCCATTTTCGACATGGAGCGCCGCTCTGGTTGTGGCGTCGGCGACGTTCTGCACGTACGTCAGACCGGTATAGAAGATGTCCGCTTGCACCGAGCCGCGATCCGGGATCGGCGCCGAGATCGGGGTGAACGTGAACGCCTCGGTGGTCGCGTTCACCTGGAGCCGGAACGGCGGCCCACCAAACACCGGCAGGGCGATCAAAGAGAACCCGGTACCCATCCACGTGCCGATAAGATTGGCGAGCGGGCCGAGGCTCTCCTGCGTGGCGGACGCGCCGCCGCCGGCACGAAGGTGGGTGGTCGAAACCGGCCTGGATGTGCTCATGAGTGTTCCTGGGTGATGGTGGTAATCACAGCGAAGGCTGTCCTCGAGCGCGGGCGCCGCGCTAGAACATCGACCTCGCTGTGGGACGGCTGCGCGGCGTGCATTCGAGAGCTAACACGATGCCGCCGAACGTTCCATTACAGTGGATAACGGGCGACTCAAGGCTCCTCCGTGGCGGCAGGTCGCGCGTGGCTCGTCGTGCGAGCGTACGGCCTACCATCCGACACTTGCCGGGCATTTCCGTCATCCGGACCAGGCGCCGAGCAGGGAGCTGCCAAGCGTCACCACGAATCAACCCTGGTCTAACAACGTCATCGCGGTCTATCGAGTCGCCGAGGTCGCGGGCCATCCGTACCTGGTTCCGAGTACGTGCGTGGCCGGCCGGTCGATGAACTCGACCGACCGACGCCGTCGCAACAGATCCTCGCGCTCGACCTCGCGCGCGGGCTCGCCGTGGCCCACCGCCGCGGCGTCCTCCATCAGGACGGCACGACCGCGTTCTCCTTGGTTGTCCGGTGTCCGGCCGGATTTCGGACGGCTGGCGGATGTTGGACAATCAGATATTCTAACGTTGCAGTATCACAATGGGCGTGAGGCGGCAGGCTTCTTGCTGCACTGGCAGAAATGCTCATTCTCCAGATCCTGTTCGGCCAGTGCCAGATGACCACCCGGTGGTGCGCGCAGCGACAGCTTCGGCCGAAGGAACCTCGGCCATGCTCGAACGCGTATACCTCAAATTTTGCGGGCTTGCGATCGCGACGAGATTTGCTTCTCGCTCCCGAACGGGGGGAGGTATAATGATGCGCGACTCAACTGATATGTCGACTCCGGTGACAGGCGGCGAGTTTGCACAGTTCGAGATACGCCTCGAGCAGAGGCTCGCGCAGCTGGCGACCAAGGCCGAGATCGCGCAGCTGGCGACCAAGGCCGAGATCACGCAGCTGGCGACCAAGGCCGAGCTTGAGCTCTGGGGTGGAGCGCTGCTCGCTCGTGTGCTTGAGCGCATCGATAGATCCGAACAGCGATTACTTGCAGAGCTCGCGCGCCACACCAGGGCGAGCGCTGAGGACCTGTCGACGCAGATCTCGGTCATCGACGAGAAGTACGCCGATCTACCGCTACGCGTGAGCAAGCTCGAGACCAAGGTGTTGCGCACCAAGCGCGCTGGCCGCTAGGTCGTCCGCCACATCGTGGGCTGCTGGCCTCGCGCATCGCGTCGAGCGCCGCGGCCAACGTCGCTCACCGGGCCGGGCTCGGGGCCGATGTGCTAAAAAACCAGCACCCGACTTGCTAAAAAATTAGCTGGCTGCTAAATCTTTAGCACGCGATGAAGAAACCCGATCCACTGACGCGCCGCGAGCGCGAGATCATGGACATCCTGCACCGGCGCGGGCGCGCGACCGCGCACGAGGTGATGGCCGATCTCGCCGATCCGCCGAGCTACTCGGCGGTGCGCACGTTCCTCCGCCTCCTCGAGGAGCGGGGGCATGTGCGACACGAACAGGACGGCCCGCGCTACGTCTACACGCCCACCGTCGCGCGCCGAGAGGCGCAGCGATCCGCCATCACGCATCTGGTCGACACGTTCTTCGCCGGCTCGGTCGAGGACGCGGTCGCGACGCTGGTCGAGTCATCGAAGCCTAAGCTGTCCGCGCAGGAGCTGGAGCGCATCGCCGCACTCGTTGCCAAGGCCAAGAAGGAGGGCCGCTGATATGACGATTCTGTCTCCGATCTTGCTGATCGCGCGTGGCGCGCTCGTGCTCGCGCTCGCGCTCGTCGCGATACGCCTGGTGCGCCGGGCACCGGCGGCGCTGCGCTACACCATCCTCGCGGCGGCGCTGGCCGCCGTGCTCACGCTCCCGCTCATCGAGGCCCTCGTCCCGGTGTGGCACGCGGGAGCGATGCCGGCCGGCACGATCGAGGTCGCCCTGCCGCCCGCGCAGCCGGTCGCCGAGGCCGCGGCGCCAGCGATCGCACACGCCGCGAGCGTTGCACGCGAGCCGGCGTCGTCGTTCGCGGTCCCGTGGCGCGCGATCATCGGCGGGCTGTGGGTGGCGGGCATCGCCGCGATGCTGCTCCGCGTGGGCGTCGGGGCGCTGCGGGCGCGTCGCATCGCGCGGCGAGGCCTGGTCGCGGATCGCGCCGGCCCGCACGCCGCCGTGGCGTGGCGCGCGCTCGATGGGCGCGGCGCTTCGCCACGCGTGGTCGTCAGCGGCGAGGTCGACGCGCCGATCGTGGTGGGTGCGATCGCGCCCACGGTCGTGGTCCCGTACGCCGCGCTGGCGTGGAGCGCGGAGCGCTGGCGCGTCGTCCTGCTCCACGAGTTCGCGCACGTGCGCCGGCGCGACGGCGTCGGCAACCTCGTCGCGCAGCTCGCGTGCTGCCTGCACTGGGCCGATCCGCTGGCGTGGCTCGCGGCGCGGCGCCTGCGCGAGGAGCGCGAGCTCGCCGCGGACGACGCGGTGCTGCGGGGCGGAGCGCGCGCGTCCAGCTATGCGGAGCACCTCGTCGCGATCGCGACCGGCGCCGCGCACGGCACGCCGGCGGCGGCGCTGGCGATGGCCGAGCCGAGGCGGTTCGAGGCGCGCGTCGCCGCGCTGCTCGATGGCGATCGATCGCGCGGCCCCGCCGGCGCGCGCCGGGCGGTCGCGGTCGCCGGCGCGGTGGCGCTCGTCGCGGCGGTCGCCGCATGCGTCTCGCCGGAGAGCGCACCCGCGCACGCGGGCGGGGCCACCACCCGCGGCGCGCCGCCGGTCGCGGCGAAGGATCCGGCGCTCCAGGCGGCCGCCGAGGACGAGCTCGACCACGCGATGACCGCGCACCACGCGAGCGGCGCGATCGCGATCGTGCTCGACGCGAAGACCGGCGCCGTGCTCGCGGCCGCGACCCGCGGCGACGGCGACGCACGCGCGGCCCGCCCCCCGGGCTCGACGATGAAGCCGTTCACGTTCGCGGCGGCGCTCGAGGCGGGCGTCGCCGACGCCACCACGCGCATCGACTGCGAGAACGGCACGCGAAGCTACGGCGACAAGACGCTCGAAGACGCGTCGCCGCACGGCACGCTCGATCTCGGCGGCATCCTCGCCGTGTCATCGAACGTGTGCACGGCGAAGCTCGCCGAGCCGCTCGGCGATCGGCTCGGCGAGGCGCTGCGGCGCTATCACTTCGCGGCCCCCGCTCACGTCGACACGCGCTCGATCGAGGGCGCGTCGATCGCGTTGGGTGCAGGCATCCAGGCCTCGGCGCTCGAGGTCGCCGCCGGCTACACCGCGTTCGCGGACGGCGGCGTCTATCACGCGCCCGACGGCATCAGCGAGCGCGTGATGCCGGCCGCCACCGCGCGCGCCGTGATGACGATGCTCGATCGCGTCGTCAACGACGCCGACGGCACCGGCCAGGCGGCGCGCATCGACGGCATCCGCGTCGCGGGCAAGACCGGCACCGCGCAGTCGCGTGGCGGCCGTTACTACGCGAGCTTCGTCGGCATCGTCCCGGCCGATGCGCCGCGGTTCGTCGTGCTCGTCGGCGTCGACGGCGTGACCGGCGCGGGCGGCACGGTCGCCGCGCCGGTGTTCGCGAAGATCGCGTCGCGGGCTGCGCACAAGTAATGGCCATGGTCAGGCGCGTGGACCTCGAATTTCGCGGGTTCGCGATCCGATCCTAACGGGCGAGCAGGTAGCAGACGCCGCTCCAGCAGGTGAGCGCGCGGTCGCCGCCGTAGTAGACGGTGAGCGGGGGCGTGCGGCCGGTGCCGCTGCGCCCGCAGATCAGCCGGTACTCGAGGACCGGATCGGGAAGCCCGAGACCGGCGGCGCGATCTCGGGCGAGCTTGTGCTCATCGGCGACGTCGGCGACGGCGCGGGGCGCTTTCTCGCGGTGGGCGTCGTCGCAGCTGCCCGACCACGGCGAGGCGTAGCCGGTGGCCGAGATCGCGACCGTGCGGCCGTGAAACGCGGCGGCGTCGGTCTCCGCGATCAGCGCGCGGGGCCCGAGTACGTGCTCGGTGATCTTCCAGTCGTGGTACAGCGCGGCGTCGGGGTCGGGCGGCACCGGCTTCTCGGGCGGGCTGTCGGGCGGCAGCCATCCACAGCCAGTCAAGACGACGACGAGCAGCCCAGGGCATCGGTGATTCATCGCCACGCGACGCCATGGAATCACGAATCGGGGCTCTGCGAGGCCTGGCGGGGCGCCAAGAAAATTGCAGCGCCGGGCGCGCTGGGCGCGTCGTGGCTGCGCGCGGAGCCGGCCGCTGGCCGACGGGATCGTGCTAGATCATGGGGCGCCGGCGCGGTCGCATCCACCGCGTTCGCCACCGAAAGGAACCTCATGTCGCTCACCGTGCTCGGGGGAAGTGTGTCCCCGTACGTCCGCAAAGTCCGTGTGGCGCTGGCCGAGAAGGGGCTCGAGTATCAGCACGAGCAGGTGAGCCCGTTCGCACCTCCGTCCGGCTGGCGCGAGCTCAGCCCGCTCGGGCGGATCCCCGCGTTCAGGGACGGCGATCGCACGCTGGCGGATTCGTCGGTGATCTGCGCGTACCTCGAGCGCCGCTTTCCGCAGCCGGCGCTCCTGCCGTCCGAGCCTTACGACTACGCGCGCGCGCTGTGGTTCGAGGAGTACATGGACGGCGGCTTGATCCCGCTGGCGGGCCCGAAGGTGTTCTTCGTGCTGGTGCTGAAGCCGATGCGCGGCAAGACCGAGGTCGACCCCGCCGACGAGGTCGCCGCGCAGAAGGTGGTCGCCGAGGATCTGCCCGTCTTCTGGGACTACCTCGAGCGCGAGCTCGGGGATCGCGAGTACTTCGTGGGCGACCGGTTCACGCTCGCCGACATCGCCGTCGCGAGCCCGCACGTGAACCTTCGCCACGCGGGAGTTGCGCCCGAGCGCAAGCGCTGGCCCAGGCTGCGCGGCTTCCTCGACCGCATGTACGCCCGTCCATCGTTCAAGAAGGTGATCGAGGAGGAGACCCCGATGTTCGGCAAGCGCTCGGTGAAGATCACGGATTAGCGCGCGGCCCGGGGGCGCGGCTCCCGCGGCTCACGAGATCGACGACTCGGGCCCGCGCAGCGGCAGGGAGACCACGAAGCGTGCGCCGCCGGTGGGCGCGCGGTCGGCCGCGAGGACGAGATCGCCGCCATGCTCGAGCGCGATCTTGCGCGCGATCGCCAGGCCGAGGCCGGTGCCGGCGGCCTTGGTGGTGACGTACGGCTCGAAGATCTTGTCGCGGCTGGCGTCGGTGACGCCCTTGCCGTGGTCGTCGACCGTGATCGTCACGACGCCGTGGCCGGGATCGGCGGTCCAGCCGATCACGACCTCGCCCGCGGTGCCGGCCTCCTCGCCGGCGTGGATGCCGTTCTCGACCAGATTGGCGAGCACCCGCTTGAGCAGGAGCTTGTCGGCGCGCACGGTGACCGGCTGGTCCGGCGGCTGGAGGATCACGCGCGCGGCCATCGTCGGATCGAGCCTCAGCTCCAGGATCGCCTCGGCGAGCTCGATCGGCGCCTTCTCGACCTTGGGTAGCGCGCCGAGCGTGCGGAAGGTGTCGACCAGCCGGCGCAGGCCGGCGATCTCCTCCTCGACGATCTCGCCGGTGTCGACGAGGAGCCGCGCGAACCGTGGGTCGTCGCCCTTGTATGACGATACGCACTGCTGGACCGCGAGCTGGATCGGGGTGAGCGGGTTCTTGATCTCGTGGGCGAGCCGGCGGGCGACGTCCTGCCAGACCCCCATGCGCTGCAGGTACGCGAGCTGCGCGCGCGTCTGATCCAGGTCATCGAGCATCGTGTTGACCGCGCGGCCGAGCTCGGCGAGCTCATCGTGGCCGCGCAGCTCGACGCGCGCATCGAGCTGGCCGTCGGAGACCTTGCGCGCCGTCGAGACCAGCGCCGTGATCCGCCGGGTGACGAACGACGACGCCCAGATGCCGAAGCCCGCGGCGGCGAACCCGGCGACGCCGAGCAGGACCAGGAACGCGGTGCGGTAGCTGTCGGGCAGCGCCGTGCGGATCTGCGAGAACGTGCGCGCGGCGTCGATCGAGTCCTTCAGGTGGCGGAGGTCGTCGTTGACGGTGGCCGAGACCGCGAAGGTCAGGCGCAGCGTCGCGCCGGCGGCGCCGAGCGGCTGCTCGACGACCTTGTCGCGCCACGCCGGCCCGGGAGGAGGCGTCTCGGCCTCGGCCACGACACGGCCGTCGGGGCCAACGAGCGCGATCGCGCGCAGGCCGGGTTCGTCGGTGATGACCTTCGCGAGGTTGACCGTCGGATCGAGCGCGAGGAAGTCGGGGCGCTGCGCGAGCCGGCCGGCGATCTCGGTGTGCAGGCGCTTGGTGAGCTCGACCAGGTCGCCGTAGGTACCGATCGCGTTCTCCATCGTCGAGATCCGCGACGACGCCTCGCCGGCCGCGACGTTGGCCGCCGCCTTGCCGAGCTGATCGATCAGGTACGCCGAGGCCGCGAGCGGCGTGATCACGATCAGCACGAGGGCCACGGTGAGCTTGAGCTGGAGGGGGAGGCGTTGATCGCGCATCACGGGGAGGGCCTGTAGAAGGGTTGCGAGCGGATGCGCAGCACGCGATCCGCGTCGGCGATCTTGGGATTATAGAACACCGAGACGAACGAGCCGAAGAACGCGCCGCCGCGATCGAGGCCGCCGCCCTGGCCCTGGCTGAGCCATCGCCGCACCTCGGCGAGCGTCTCCTTCGAGACCGGGTTCAGCTCGACGACCATCTTCAGCACGAAGACCTGGTTCGTCGGCAAGACGGCGAGCCGCGCCACCGGGAGGTCGTCGAGCGCGGTCAGCCACTTGAGCGCCTCGGCGCGGTACTTTACCTTGATCGTCTTGTGGCCGCCGGTCTGGTCGAGCCGCAGGGTGTAGATCTCGTCCCACACGTCGTAGACCACGAAGCGCTGGATCAGCTGCTCGGCGACCGGCTCGTCCGAATCCTGCGGGGTGATCTGGATGCGGATCACCACGGTCGACGGGATGCCGGTCGACAGCGCCTCGTACGCCGTGGTGTCGAACAGCTTGCCGATGCCGCCGGGAGGGAGCGTCGAGAGCAGCAGATCGTCACCGCTCTCGACGAACCGCATGCGCTGGATCTCGGGTTTGTCGTCCTCGGCGTACGCCGTCGCCGCGATCACGAGCATCGCCGCGGCGACGATCGCGGCCCTCACCGCAGCCGCCCCAGGGCGTTCGCGACCGTGAGCTCGAACGTCCCGATGTCGGTATCGAGCCGCAGGCCGGCGTCGGTGTAGAAGTCGATCGGGAGCGACGCGCCGAGGCCTGCGTCGCGCGCGCGCAGATCCGCGTTCTCCGCGAGCCCCCACAGGCCCACGCCGGCGAACACGTCGCCGCCGTAGACCCGCCGCTTGCCGCTGCCGCGGAACAGGCGGACCGCGTACTCGACGGTCGCGGAGCCGCCCAGATCGCCGTAGCTCGGCTTGTCGGCGCGGGTCCCCAGGATCGCCAGCGGCGCCGCGGTCGACAGCACCAGGCCGAGCGCGCGCGGGGTCAGCATGCGGTCGACGTCGGCGATGTAGACCCGATCGAACCGGGGCGCGCTGCCGATGACCACGCCGCCGGCGAGCTTGACCGCGATCGCGTGGTGCTCGCCGCGCAGCGGCCAGTAGTGCTCGTAGCTGCCGAACATCGTCGCGTAATCGTAGCTGCTGCCCAGGAGCGCGTTGCCGAGCTCGGCCGAGACCAGGAGGTGGCCGCCGGCGTGCGGCAGGATCGGGTCGGGGCGGGTATCGCGATCGAACGCCAGGCTCGCCGTGACGACGCGGCTCTGGCCCGGATCGAGGTGGAGATCGACGGCGACGACCCGGCCATCCGGCAGGACGCGCGTCGGTGCGACCGGCAGGCTGGTGCCAATCGCCTCCGCGCGCACGCCCATCGACAGCTCGGTCAGCGCGCTGATGTTGTAGGTCGCGCCGACCCGGGCCCCGAGGCGGCGATACGGGAACGCGCGCTGGGTCCCGGCGCTCGCGTCGCCGGGGTCGCCCGAGACGCGGAACGGCTCGCTGCCGTGCACCAGCGTGGCCGCCCCGCTGACGCCCCACTCGGCGCCGCGCACCGAGGGAACCGAGAGCCGCAGCTCCGCCGCGTACTGGTCGCGCGCGCCGGCGACGTCGGGGGTCTGGCGCGCGTAGATGAAGCCGCCGCCCACGGCGATGCCGAGGCCGAGCAAGTTGCGCTCGCCCAGGTCGGTGCCGAGCCACCACGGCGACAGCGTCGTGGTACCAAACCACAGCCGGTTGAGCACGAGCGTGCCGCGCTCGACGACGTGGACCTCGACGATGACCTGGCCGCGCAGGCTGCCCTTGCGGATCGCGAGCGTGACGTCGCGGAAGAACCCGAGCGCGAGCACCTTGAAGCGGGCCTCGCGCAACCGCTTGTCGCTCGAGTGCAAGACGTCGCCCGCCGCGATCGGCAGCGCGCGCCGGATGATCTCGGCCCGGGTCGCCGTGTTGCCGGTGACGTCGATCTCCTCGATCAGGACCACGGGCCCGAACTCGTTGTCCTCGTGCAGCGGGGCGTTTGGATCATCGGGCGGCGTGGGCTCCGGCTCGCCGGACGCTGGGCCGTCGTCGGGCCCCATCTCCACCCCGGGTTCGGGCAGGGGGCTCGGGTCGGTCGGCGCGGGGTCAGCGGGCGCGGGGTCAGCGGGCGCGGGGTCAGCGGGCGCGGGGACCGGTGATGGAGCGGCCGGCGGCGCGTGCACGGGTGGTGCCGGGGCCGGTGGGTGCGCCGGGCCTTGGGCGAACGCCGGCCGCGTGACGACCAGCGCCACCAGCGCGAACATCAGCCTGCCCCGCATGTCCGGGGAACGTAGCGCATCGTTTGCCGGCGGTGCTACGTTGACGTCGTGCGCTGGGCCACGCTCGTGCTCTTGACGCTCCTGGCATGTAACGACCTGCGGGAGTTCCGCGGTAGCTGGCGGGGTCCGCGCGTCGGGGCCGCGCCCCCGCTGCAGCTCAACATCGGCCCGACGTCGGCGACGCTCGCGATCGCTACGATCGATAACCACGGGCTGGCCGCACGGCTCGCGATCGATGGGCTCTTGCCCGAGACGCCGATCGCCTCGCTGGCCGGCGCCGAGGCCGACGTGCTGGCGGGGATCACGTTCGGCGGCGATCCGCTGCGGGTCTACCTCGCGTTCGTCGCGATGCCCGATGCCGGCGGAGACGCGCTGGTGGTGGTCGCGCTGTACGACGATCGGCGGGTCGAGGTGCGCTTGCTGCGTGGCGGGCAAAGCCCCTTGTACGGTATCTTCGCGCTGACCGAGTCGGTGACATGACCTGTCCTTCGTGCGGCACCGCCAATCACGACGGCGCCCGGTTCTGCGGTCGCTGCGGCGCGGCGATGTCGGCGATCGAGCCGGCGGGAGGCCCGAGCTCCGGCGAGGCGCCGGCCATGATCGGGCGCGAGATCGCCGGTCGCTATCGCATGCTCGCCAAGCTCGGCGAAGGCGGCATGGGCGCGGTGTTTCGCGCCGAGCAGATCTCGCTCAAGCGCACGGTCGCGGTGAAGCTGCTGCGACCCGATATCCTCGGCAACCAGCTGCTGCTGCGCCGGTTCAACGCCGAGGCCGAGGCGGTCGCCAAGCTCAGCCACCCGAACACGGTCAACATCTACGATTTCGGACAGGACGCCGACGGCACGCTGTTCATCGCGATGGAGTACATCGAGGGTCGATCGCTGCGGACGGTGGTCCAGCATGAGGCCCCGCTCGGGCCGCGCCGCGCCCTCGCGATCGCCGCCCAGGTCGCCGCGTCGCTGGCCGATGCCCACGCCCACGCGATCGTCCACCGCGATCTCAAGCCCGACAACGTGATGCTGCAGGATCGCGGCCGTGAGCGCGACATCGCGCGCGTGCTCGATTTCGGGATCGCGAAGCTGCGCGACGACACGCGCGCCACGCAGGTGGCGATGACCCAGCAGGGCGACATGCTCGGGACGCCGCAGTACATGGCGCCCGAGCAGATCCGCGCCGAGGCGATCGACGGCCGGACCGACATCTATGCGCTCGGCTGCTTGATCTACGAGATGGTGACAGCGCGGCTGCCGCACGAGGGGCCGACCGTGATGGCGCTCCTGTCCAAGCACCTGCTCGAGCAGCCGGTGCCGCCGTCGCAGCGCCGGCCGGAGCTCGGCCTGCCGAGCGAGCTCGATCGCCTGGTCCTCGGGGCGATGGCGAAGGATCCCGCGGCGCGCCCGCCGACGATGGAGGCGTTCGGCGAGCAGATCGCGGGCGTGCTCGCCATGCAGCCGCCCGATCCGCGCAGCGCCCAGCGCTCGGCGGTGGGGCCCGCGGCGGCGCCGATGTTCACCCCGCATGCGCCGGGGAGCACGCCCGGGGCACCGCCGTCCTCGTCCGGGGCGCCGGGGGTTCCGCCGGCCAGTACCCCGATTGCGTACTCGGCGCTCTCGGTGCCGCCGGGGCTCCCGTCGCCGCCGCCGGTCCCGCCGCCGCCGAGGTTTGCGATCCCGCCGCCACCCAGCCGCAGGAAGGCGACCGTCGCGCTCGCGGGGGTCCTCGCGGTCGGGGCGCTCGCGGTGGTGGGCAGCGTGGTGGCGCGCTCGGGGTCGGTGATCAAGGCGCCGGGAGATGCGGGGGCGTTGCCGGGCCATGACCGGCGGGACCCGGCGGCCGCGCCGGCATCGGAGGATCCGTGGGCCCAGGCGGCCACGCCCGCGTCGGATCCGTGGGCCCAGCCGTCCTCGCCGGCACCCGGCACCTCGCCCGCGCCCGACGGCGCGAGGCTCGCGGTGGGGCAGGGCGTCACGCTGATCGTCCCGCCGGGGTTCCAGACGACCACCCAGAACGGCGTGGCCGCCGCGTTCGACAGCCGCGGCGTGATCATCGCGGGGGCGCGGATCGACGTCTCGACCAACGATCCACGAGAGCTGGCGCGGGTCTACGCCAAGCGCACGGGGCTCTCCTTCGAGTCGACGCAGAGCGTCCTGGTCGGCGGCGTGTCGCGGAATATGGCGATCTTTCGCGGCAGCTATCAAGGTGTGGCGGTGCGCCACGCCGTCGTGGCGTTGATCGGCCCGAGCTATCGCGTGGCCGTGGCGTTCCAGGCGCCCACCCAGCTCGTCAAGACGGACCCGACGATCTCGTCCCTGCTGCTCGAGGTGTTCGGGCGGCGCATCTTGCTGCCGTGATCGACGCATGAGGCCTGGCGTGTGAGCCGGCATGTGATTAGATGCCGGGATGACGCCCGAAGCACGCGCCGCGATCCGCCTCACCCAGTACGCGCGCGGCGGTGGTTGAGCCGCCAAGCTTCGGCTCGGTGAGCTGACCCACGTGTTGACGCACCTGCCGGGCGCGGCGGGGAGCGTGCGTCCGGATATCGTCGTCGATCACGAGCTGTCCGACGACGCCGCGGTGGTGCGCGGCGCGGCCGGCCGCGATCTGGTGCTCACCGCCGATGTGATCGCGCCGCTGGTCGACGATCCGGAAGCGTTCGGTGCGATCGCCGCGGCGAACTCGATGTCGGACGTGTGGGCGATGGGCGGTGAGCCGCGGTTCGCGCTGAACCTCGTGTTCTTCCCCGATGACCAGCTGCCGCTCGACGTGCTCGACGCGATCCTCGCCGGTGGGACCCGCACGTGCGCCGCGGCGGGCGTCGCGATCGTCGGCGGGCACTCGGTGCGCGACGCCGAGCTCAAGTACGGCCTGTCGGTGACCGGGGACGTCGAGCCCGGCGCGCTGTGGTCGAATCGTACCGCCCGGCCGGGGCAGATCCTCGTGCTCACCAAGGCGCTCGGCACCGGCGTGATCGGCCAGGCGATCAAGAAGGGCGTCGCGAGCCCGGCCGCGGCTGCCGCGGCGATCACGTCGATGACGACGCTCAACCAGGGCGCCGCGCGGATCGGCCATGCGCATGGCGTGACGTCGGCGACCGACATCACCGGGTTCGGCCTGCTCGGTCACCTGCGCAACATCTTGCGCGGGTCGGGGCTCGGCGCGCGGATCGAGCTCTCGCGGCTGCCGCTCCTGCCCGACGCCGAGCTGCACCTGCGGGCCAGGCTGTGCCCGGCCGGCAGCAAGGCCAACCGCGCGTTCGTGGCCGACCTCGCGCGCTGGGCCGATGGCGCGCCGTTCACGGCCGAGCCCGCGGCGGAGCAGGCCGACAGCGAGCGCGAGCTACGCGCCTCGCTGGCGTGCGACGCGCAGACCAGCGGCGGGCTCCTCTTGTGCGTTCCGGCCGATCGAGCCGTCGCTTGTATCGCCGAGCTCTGTGACCAGGGTCTCCCGGCCGCCGCGATCGGCGAGCTGTGCGCGCCCACCGCGCGTCCGATCGAGCTCCTCTAGCAAGCTGCCTGGAGAACGCTAATCAAGGTACGCGTCGTGGCAAACTGCCTCGATGTTGTGGCCATCTGGGTCACGGACGAAGGCGCCGTAGTAGCTGGGGTGATACACTTCCCGGACGCCTGGAGCGCCGTTGTCGGTGCCGCCCGCGGCCATTGCGGCGGTGTAGAATGCCCTCACGTCGCTGCGACCCTTGGCGCGAAACGCGAGGTGGAGCTTGTTCGCGGGCTTGCCGATGCCGATCCAGAAGTCCGCCTTGCCGGTGACGCCGAACCCGGCGAATTGCTCGAACCGCGCCACGAGCACGTAGCCCAGCGGCGCCAGCGCCTGGGTATAAAACGCCACGCTGGCGTCGAGATCCGTCACCTGGATACCGATGTGATCGATCATGGGCAGGACGATACCCCACGCGGTTGGTAGGATGCGCGCGTGCGAATTGCCCTGGCTTTCCTGGTCGCCGCGTGTTTGTTGCCACAAACCGCGCATGCGGGCCGCAGCTTTTTTGGCTGGCTCTATGGCACCGAGGTGATGCCCGAGCGCGGCGTGGAGCTGCAGACCTGGGTCTCCGAGCAGAACGGCAAGTACGGTAACGCCGACAAGCAAACGTCGATCTGGTGGGGACCCTTGATCGGCATCACCGATCAGCTCGAGCTCTCGCTGCCGCTCGAGCTGGACTGGACCGACACCAAGGCGTCCATGACCAACCCCGAGGTCACCAAGTTCACGTTCAAGCGGTTCGGCGTCGAGGCCCGCTATCGCCTGGTCTCGCAGGATCCGGTCGACGCTCCCGCGTTTGCGCCGCTCGTGCGCGTCGCGGTCAAGCGCGACGTCATCCAGCGCGACGACGTGCGCGTCGAGGCGGATCTCGTCGGGTCGTACGAGATCGGCCGCGTACAGGTGCTGGTCGACCTCGGCGCCGTCGCCGACACCAAGGACACCAAGGGCGGCACCCAGCCTGCCAAGCCTCACATGGAGCTGCGGCCCGGCGGCGGCGTGAGCGTGCGCGCCACCAGCGAGCTCCGGGTCGGCGCCGAGATCTACTCCGAGGTCAGCGTCGATTCCAACGGCGCTGAGAGCTGGGCGACGGCCGGCCCCAACCTCTCGTGGACGCACGGCCGGTTCTGGCTCAGCGGTGTGTTCGGGATCCAGGTCTATCATGTCTCGCTCGCACCACGCGTCGTGTGGGGGATCGCGTTCTGATGCGGGCGTTGTTCGTCGTCGTCGCGGGCCTCCTGGTCGCGGGCTCCCCGGCGCTCGCGAGCCCGGCGTCCGAGCCGAGCGGCCGGGTCACCGGCACGGTCAAGGTCACCGAGTCGGACGGCAAGCCCGGGAACCCGACCGAGGTGATCGTGTACATCGTCGGCTTCGCCGAGCCGGCGAGCGACCAGGTCACGACGATCGAGCAGAAGGATCGCAAGTTCGTCCCCGATCTCGTCGCGATCACGGTCAACGAACGCGTCAACTTCCCGAACAACGACGAGTTCCTCCACAACGTGTTCTCGCTGTCGGGCACGCGCAAGTTCGATCTCGGCTCGTTCAAGGGAGGCGAGGCCAAGGGCCGGACGTTCCCCGAGGCCGGGGTGGTCGATGTCTACTGCAACATCCACCCCGAGATGGCCGCGACGATCCTCGTCCTGCCCAACCGCCGTCACACCCGGGTCGACGCCAACGGCCACTTCGTGCTCGACGGGGTTCCGCCCGGCAACTGGACGCTGTTCGCGTATGCCCGGCGCGCCACCAAGCCGACGAGCGCGCCGGTCACCGTCCAGGTCGGCGCGGCGACCACGGTCGAGCTCGCGATCGTGCGCGGTGCCGAGCCCGTGCACCTCAACAAGTACGGCGAGCGGTATCACGACGTCGGACAGGTCTATCGCTGAGCGCCGGGAGCGCCGGGAGCGTCAGGTATCGTCGTCGTCGTCGTCGCTGTCGCGCAGGTAGCGCACCACGCTGGCGTCGAGCTGGCTCTGGACCAGGCGGATCACGCTGTCGATCTCGTCGACCGAGACCTTGAGGCGGGTGGCGAGCCGGCCGCGCGTCGCGGTCACGAGCGCCCCGCGCGCGCGCGACAGCCAGCGGGCCGCGGTCGCGCGGTGGACCCCGAAGGCGGCGCCGATCTCGTCGATCGAGAGCTGATCGACGATCTGCTGGCGCAGCAGCGTGCGGTCCTCCGCGCCCAGCTCGGCGATCGCCTCGCGCAGGGCGGTCGCGAACTCGCTGCGGTACTCGGCCTTGAGCTGGGACAGCATCGGATCGTCGGCGTCGCCGAGCGCCTCGTCGAGCGGCCGCGCGCTCGGCGTCTCTCTCGCGCGCTTGCGCTGGTGCCGGATCAGCTCGCGGGTGGCCGTGATCCGGACCCAGCCGCGCAAGGGGCCCTTGCCGCGGTAGCTCGCGATCCCCGGCGGCTTGCCGTCCTTGGCGACCAGCAGCTGGACGCGGATGAGCTGCTTGACGTCGTCGACGAGATCCTTGGTCGAGCGGGTCGTGGCCCCGGCGGCGTCGACCTCGGTGAGCACCGCATCGAACGCGGCGTGCGCGGTCGGCTCCTGCACGGTGCACGCGGCGGCGAGCACGAGGTCGGCGGCCGGGGCGGTCGCGAGCGCGCCGGCGAGGTCGACGCCGGCGAGCCGCTGCGCGATGAACTCGACGAGGCGGGGCGGATCGATCCGGACGTCCGGCCAGGCCGTGTGCGCGGTGTCGAGCATCGCCTGCCACGCCGTCGCCACGACCGTACGCGACGCGGCGGAGAGGCCGCTCGTGGCGATCAGGTAGTCGACGGGATCCAGCGCGGGCATTGCAGGCATCGTGACACGAAGATCGTGCCACAATGTCTGCGCGTGGAGTGCCTCGACGCCAATGCTGTACAGGACCTCATGGCGGGCGCGCTCGATGCGTCCGCGCGCGCGTCCGTGCTCGCTCACCTCGACGGTTGCCCGGATTGCCGCGATCTGCTCACGCTGCTCGCGCGTGACGCGACCCGCGACGCGGCCCTCGATACGCTGCGCGGCGCCGAGGCGCTGCCGGCCCAGTCCGCGCTGGTCGATACGCAGGAGAGCGCGCCGCCGATCCCGCGTGGCGGCCCGAGCGGCGGCCCGAGCGGCGGCCTGAGCGGCGACCCAGGGCTGCGCGCCACCGAACAGGCGCCCGATGCCATGGCCCCCCGGCGGGTTCGTACGCCGAGCATGGCCGGCCGCACGCTCGGCCGCTATGCGCTGACCGAGCGGCTCGGCGCCGGGGCGATGGGCGTGGTGTATCGTGCCAACGACGCCGACCTCGGCCGCCAGGTCGCGCTCAAGGTCCTGCATCGCCCCGATGACGCGCTGACCGATCGGCTCGTGCGCGAGGCGCGGTCGATGGCGCAGGTCAACCACCCCAACGTCGTCGCGCTCTACGACGTCGGGGTCGCCGATGGCACGACCTACATCGCGATGGAGATGGTCCAGGGCGTGAGCCTGCGGTCGTGGCAGCAGCAGGCGCACACGGTGGCGGAGATCGTCCAGGCGTACATCGCCGCGGGCCGCGGGCTCGCCGCGGCGCACGCCGCCGGCATCGTGCATCGCGACTTCAAGCCCGACAACTGCCTGGTGGGGACCGACGGGCGGATCCGGGTCACCGACTTCGGCCTCGCGGCGGCCCGATCGAGCGAGAGCCCGCGACCCGACGACGTCAACCTCACCGCGTCGGGCTCGGTGCTGGGGACCCCGGCCTACATGGCGCCGGAGCAGTTCACCGGCGGCAACGTCGATCCGCGCACCGATCAGTTCAACTTCTGCGTCGCGCTGTACGAGGCGCTGTACGCCAGCCGGCCGTTCGCGGGCAAGACGTTCGATGAGCTCGGCGACAGCGTGTGCAAGGGCAAGGTGCGGTCAGCGCCGGCGGGATCGCGGGTGTCCGGCGCGTTGCGCGCGATCGTGCTCCGCGGCCTCCGCGTGCGCCCCGGCGACCGGTTCCCGACGATGGATCACCTGCTCGCCGAGCTCGGGCGCGATCGGGCGCGGCCGTGGCGGCGGACCGCGATCACGGCGGCGGCGGTCGCCGCGGCGCTCGGCTTCGGCCTCGTCGCCGACATCCTCGTGCGCGATCGCGTGGCGGCGGAGATCCACGAGTCGTTCGCGTTGACCGGCCGGCAGACCAACCGCGCGTGGGACGGCCTCACCGCGCGGTTCGACAGCAACGCCAACCAGGTCTACTCGCTCAGCGTGATGCGCGAGGTGTCGAGCAACCGCGATCAGGCCGACTTTGGCCTGGGCGATTCGACGGCCGATACCGAGAACCTCGATCGCATCCACAACGCGCTCGCGTCGCAGGACTGGCGGCTCGTCCAGGACTTCGCCGGGCTGCAGAACTCGACGATGGCGACGATCGCCGTCGCCGACTACAAGGGTCGGATGCTGTACTCGAGCGCGGCGCCCAACCACGACCGCAGCGATCTGACCCAGCTGCCGTGGGTCAAGGCCGCGCTCACCCAGAAGGATCGCTCGATCATCCTGGTCCGGACCGACGATCAGGCGCTGGTCGCGACCGGGCTCCTGGGGCCCAATCCGCCTCCCGGGCTGGGCCTGGTCTACACGCGCACGCTCGTGCTCGGCAACGACAAGAACAAGGAGGTCGCGAGCGCGTTCATCGAGGAGGTCGACGCAGCCAAGCTGTTCGGCGAGATCCAGCTCGACGAGAAGACCCAGCTGTCGATCGTCGCCCCCGACGCCACCGCGATCGGCAGGGTGCCGGCCGCGCTGGTCAAGATCGCCACCGCGGTCGACGGGACCGCCGAGGCCGCGGTCGACGGGGTCATGTTCCAGGTCCTCGCGACGCCGATCCGCGGGTTCGACCGCGGGGCCATCGGCTACGTGGTGATGGCGCGCCGGCTCGACAGCGTGCTCCTGTCGCTGTTCCCCGGCGCGCGCACGGTGTTCGCCCTCACGATGCTCGTCGCGATGGCGGTCGCGGTCGCCTCCGCCCTGCGGATGCGCCAGATCACCCGCGCCTGACGCGCGTCATGCGAGACTACAGGGCATGGCCAGGTCAGCGATCGCACGCGGCGTGGTCCTGGCCGCCGCCGCGGCGATCGCTTTCGGCGTCACGACGCCGGTCGTCGCGTGGGCCGGTCGCGGCGAGGGCGCGTTCGCGACGGCCGCGCTGCTCTACGCCGGCGCGGCGCTCGCCTCGGGCATCATGCGGGCGATGGCCCGCACCCGGGCTGCCCCGCTGCGCCGCCGGGATCTGCCGCGGGTCCTCGCGGTCGCGGCCTTTGGCGGCGCGATCGCCCCGGCGCTCCTGACCTGGGGGCTCCAGCGCGCCGGCGCGTTGGTCGGCGCGCTCCTGCTCAACCTCGAGGCGGTGTTCACGGTGCTGCTCGCGCGCGCCGTGTTCGGCGAGCCGATCGGCCGGCGCGTCACGCTCGCGATCGCGGCGATGGTGGCCGGCGGCGCCGTGCTCGTCCTCGACGTCTCGCGGAGCGTGGCGTGGGGCCTCGCCGGCGGCGTCGCGGTCGCGGCGGCCACGCTGGGCTGGGCGATCGACAACACGCTGACGCGGCCGCTCGCGGAGCGCGATCCGCTGTCCGTGGTCGCGGCCAAGGGCGCGCTCGGCGCCACGTTCACCTTGGCGGCGGCGGTGATCGCGGGCGAGCACGTGCCCTCGGCGCGCGCGGTGCTCGTCCTGCTCGCCTGCGGTGCCACCGGCTACGGCCTGTCGCTGCGGCTCTACCTGCTCGCGCAGCGCGCGATCGGCGCGGGCCGGACCGGCTCGGTGTTCGCCCTGGCGCCGTTCCTCGGCGCGGCGGTCGCGATCGTCGCCGGTGACCGCATCGCGACCGGCTGGACGATCGGCGCGGCGGCGCTGTTCGCGGCCGGCGTCTACCTCCACCTGACCGAGCACCATGATCACGCGCACGTCCACGAGTCGGTCGAGCACGACCACGTGCACCGGCACGACGACGGCCACCACGATCACACGCACGATCCGCCGGTTGCCGGCGAGCACGCGCACCCACACCCGCACGGGCGGCTCGCCCACACCCACGAGCACGCCCCGGATCTCCACCACGTGCACCCCCACTGAGGAGCGACGAGGGACGCGTACGTTCCCGAACAGACCGCCCCTGAGTCAGCGCCGTCGGGCAGCGTCCCAGGCGGCGAGGTCGCCGTAGCGGAGCCACCGGCCTTCGACGAGGAGGACGTCGCTCGGCGCCGAGTCGGGGGTCGCGCGATGACCGCCCGGCTGGTCGAACAGATCGGCGCGACGCGCGACGCCGGACACCGTGTGCTCCATCGGATAATTTGGCTGGGTCGTGAGCACGACCTCCGCGTCGGCGTCGAAGCCACCCAGCAACTCGATCAGCTCGCTCACCTTCATCGACCTAGCCCTCCTTCCCCGTCATGAGCTGCGCAAGACGTGCGCCAGAACCGAGGTTAGGTCATTCTAGCAGGTCTGGTCGACCATGGCTCGGTCGCGGCCCAGCCTGCCGAAAAATTGCCTGAATTTCCTGCGCTTGTCGTGCGCTCGCCGCGACGGACTGCCGATCCTCGCGGCGCGCGCACGAGCGGTCAGGTCAGGGTGGCGATCTCGGCCTCGGAGAAGCCGTACTCGGCCAGGACGCTACGGGTGTGCTCACCCTGCCGGGGCGCGGGCCCGGGCGAGTTCGGCGTGCAAAGCGGGGTGCGCACCTGCTGGACCGGGCCGACGCCCGGGCCACCGTCCATGGTGAAGAAGACCTCGCGGGCGCGGTGCAGCGGATGATCGGGGAGCTCGTCGAGCTCGGTGACCAGCTCGACGCAGCAGTCGTGGGCGGCGAGGGTCGAGCTCCACTCGGCGGCCGTCCTGGTCGCGAAGATCGCGGCGATCTCGGCGTGCACGGCGGCCTGATCCGCCGGCGAGCCGAGCAGCTCGTCGACGCTGGGCGGCCGGCCGACCGCCTGGTTGAGCGCGATCCAGAACTTCGGCTCGAGGGCGCCGACCGCGAAGTAGCGATCGTCCTTGGTGCGGTAGATGCTGTAGCAGGCGAAGCCGCCGTTCAAGCGTTCGATCCCGCGCGTGGGCCGGGTGCCGCAATCGAGGTTGCCCAGATCGGCCGCGAGCAGCGCGAGCGCGCCCTCGGTCATCGAGATGTCGAGGTGGGCGCCCTTGCCGGTGCGCTGGCGGCCGACGAGCGCCGCCAGGATCCCCGTGGCGCCCCACAGCGCGCCGCCGGCGAGATCCGCGATCTGCACGCCGGGCATCATCGGCGCGCCGCCGGCCGGCCCACCCATCGCGAGCACGCCCGCGACGGCGAGGTAGCCGATGTCGTGGCCGGCGCGGTGAACGTACGGGCCGGTCTGCCCGAAGCCGCTGATCGAGCACAGGACGATCCCGGGGTTGGCGGCGGACAGCGCGGCGAAGCCGATCCCGAGCTTGTCCATCACGCCGGGGCGGAAGCTCTCGATGACGACATCGGCCTTGGCGGCCATCCGCAGCAGCGCGGCGTGCCCGGCCGGCGTCTTGAGATCGAGCACGGCCGAGCGCTTGCCCCGGTTGACCGCGAGGAAGCGGCCCGAGATGCCGCCCTTGGCCGGCGGGAACTGCCGCATGTAGTCGCCGAGGTTCGGATCTTCGATCTTGACGACGTCCGCGCCCAGATCGGCGAGGATCATCGTGAGAAACGGCCCCGGCAGCAGCCGCGACAGATCCAGGATCCGGATCTCGTGCAGCGCATCGGCGAGCACGGAGAGCGACATCGACGTGCCGGTCACAAGATCACCTGGCCGTCACCTGGCGATCACTTGGGACGAGCGATCTCGAACAGCTGCTGCAGCTTCATCCCCAGCATCGGGTCGCCCGTCACGCGGAGCTTGCCCTGGAAGAACAGCTGCATGCCGGCGTTCGGATCCCCGAGCATCGTCTTGAAGTCTTCGCTCGAGACCTCGACGGTGCATTGCGCCTTGCCGCCGTCGCCCCGGGCGCAGGTCGGTGGGTTCGCCACGAGGTCGACCGTCCACTCGCCGCCGCCCTCTCCCGAGATCTTGAAGAAATAGATGGCGTTCAGCTCGCGCGCCTTGTCCGGATGCTGCTTGAGTCCCTCCGGGACGACGTGATCAAACAGCTCCTGCGCATCCTTGGGCAACGTAGCCATGTGTGTCCTCCGCCGGGCGTGTTACCGCGGGCGCCGTTTTCCGTCAACGCTGACTGCCGAAAACGCGGAAGGCCCCCGGGGTGGGAGGCCTTCCGCGGCTGGTCGCGTCGCATACAGGGGACACCCTGGTGGGCGCCCGTGGCAACGTCAGGTCACCTGCCCGGCTATTTCGGCAGGTCGGCCGTGGCGAACGCACACGAGGTCTGCGCGCCTTCGCTCGGTGCGAAGTTGCCCGAGTCGGTGTAGAACACGCGGCCAAACATCGTGTTCCAGCACTCGGAGGCGGTCGCCTGGAACGTGCCGAGGTCGCCGCCGGCGAGCCGCGCGTCCGCACGGCCGGCGCCGCTGGCGAGCCAGCGCGAGCGCAGCGTCACCGTCTCGTTCGCCGGCTTGCTGTCGATGTTGCCGGTGACGTCGAACACCATGTCGCCGCCGCCGTCGGCGGCCTGGTTGTAGGCGTAGTCCGCCGAGACGGGGTTGCCGGCCGCGTCGGTCGACATGATCGTGAGGTCGAGATGGCGCTGCGCGAGGTCGTACTTGACGTCGACCGAGCCCTTGGCGTCGCCGCTGTCGATCGGGTTCACGCGCTTGCCGGCGTCGAAGTCGATCAGGAACTGGCCCGAGCCCTTCTGGTCTCCGGCGCGCGGATCGGCGGTGCCGTCGATCACGACCTCGAACTGGGCGTTGGCCTGGGTCTTCGAGCGGCCCGACAGCTGATAGGCGAAGGTACCGTCACCGACCGCGCGCACGTCGAGCTTGTACTCGGCCGGATCGAGCGCCTGGCTCCACGGGCCCCAGGTAAAGGTATCGCCCTTGACGCTGGTCACGGGGAACTGGACGATCGCGTGGAGGAGCACCAGCACCCAGGCGCTGCCGCCGTTGAACGTGCGGGTCACGTCGCGCGTCGCGACGTACCAGGTCGCGAGCTGGCCGACCGCGTCCTGGCTCGGATCGGCCAGCCGCGCCGAGGTCTCGGGCAGCTTGATCGAGACCTGATCGGCGGTGGGCAGCGCGCGATCGATGTCCTTGGGAGCCTCGTCCTGCTTGATACAGGCGACGAGGCTGAGGGCGCAGGTGGCGGCAAGAAGGCTCTTCATCATGACGGGCTCCTTTTGTTGGAAGGCCGCTAGAGCAGCCGCCGTACCAACGGCGCCGCGAAGGATCCCGGCAGCTTACGGTGTCGGATTTTGCGACGGGGTTTGCGGCGAGCCGGGAGCCGTAGGAGGCGACGACAACTCGGGCAGCACTGTGAACGTATCGCCGTCGTGAAATACCAGCACGGCATCGGGCGCGACCGCGACGCCGACCGGATCGGTGCGCGGCACCTCGGGCAGCGGGTAGACGTAGACCAGGAGCGCGTTCGCGGCGTAGCCGACGATGAAGTCGTGGCGCAGCGAGCGATCCAGGCGCACGGCGATCGCCGTGTTGCCGACCGCGTCGATCGCGGTGCCGAGCAGGCTCAGCGCCGGCACCGGGAACGCGACCTGCCCGTGCAAAGACCCCGTCGCGTCGATATCGAGCAGGTTCATCTCGGGGACGCCCGCGAACGCGCCGAGGTTGGCCACCCGCAGCATCGGCGCCAGCTCGGGCAGGTACACGGCCCCGAGCACGGCGGTGTACGCGTGCTGGGTCTGCCACGCGAGCTTGCCCTTCTCTCGCGCGATGATCCGTTCGCCGGTCTGGGTGATGTCCCAGGCATGCGTGCGGTACACCACGTGGACGGGCGGGGGCAGGGCCTGGGCGGGCCTGGCCGCGCCGGTGATCAGATCGACCGAGACCGCTTCATCGCCGCGCCGCCAGCGAACCGCGCGGTCGCCGTCGAGCCAGACGTCCTGCGGGCCCGGCGCCGTGGCGAACGCGTCGACGCGCTTGCCGTGGATCGCCGTGTAGCTCTGATCCGCGCCGCTGGCCGCCACGACGCGCAGGCAGCCGAGCAGCGTGTCGGGCACGTCGGGTGGATTCTCGCAGTCGCCGATCAAGATCGCGGCGTCGGCCCTGGCGACCGGGGGGGCGACGTGGAGCCCCGCCGGCTTGGTCCACACCAGCTGACCGCGCCGCCAGTCGATCGCCGCGAACCCGAACTGCGACGAGCTGACGATCGCCACGTCGCCGGCGATCGCGGGGCCGCCGACGTCGAACCGCGGTACGTCGGGCCGCGTGGGGAGCCCGATCACCCGGACCGGGTCGGCCGCCGGAAAGCTCGCGAGCTTGGGCCACGGCCCCGGTGCGTCGAGCACCCCGGCGTCGGCGCCCGGACCGGCATCGGCGGACGGCGGTCTAACCGGCAGCGCTTCGTCGCGCGGCGGCTCGCGCCTCGACTTGCACGCGCCGGCGAGCCCCAGGGACGCCAGCGCGGCCAGCACGGCCAGCGCTCGCGCAAAACGTGCACACGCTTGCTGGCGCCACGGGTCTGCCTCATCCGTGGTCCCAGCGCGGCGGTTCGAGAGACCGCGGACACGCTTGCTTGCGCCGCGGGTCTGGGCCCGTCGCTCGTCCGTTAACCGCCGTATTGCGAGCGACCGGCGGTGCCATCTCCACGACCGACCGGCGCTTGACCACCCGGCCGTGCAATTTATCTCGCGCCGAACCCAGCCCGCGTCGCTGCGCGGCGCGTTGCCGTCCTCGCGTGACAGATGGGGAGACGGGCGTGACCAGCCAAGGACCGTGGCGGCTCGTCCGTGTGCCGCCGTATGGTTCAGAAACCGGGCAGGTTCACTGGGGCGAGCCACTAGTGTTCGTCGCCGGCCTTCTGGCGCTTGGCGTTCTCTTCGCGGAACCGGTCGGCCCAGCCCTCGACGTTGGCCTGCTTGACGCGGGACAGCGCGAGCGCGCCGCGCGGGACGTCCTTGGTGACCGTCGTACCCGAGCCGACGTAGGCATCGCGACCGACCGTCACCGGCGCGACGAGCTGCGAGTCCGAGCCGATGAACGCGCCGGCCTCGATCGTGGTCTGGTACTTCCGGAAGCCGTCGTAGTTGCACGTGATCGTGCCGGCGCCGATGTTGGCCTTGGCGCCGACCGAGGCGTCGCCCAGGTACGCGAGGTGGTTGGCCTTGGCGCCGGCCATGAGGTGCGTCTTCTTGGTCTCGACGAAGTTGCCGACCCGGGCGTCCTCGTCGATCCGGCTGCCGGGGCGACAGTGCGTGAACGGGCCGATCTCGACGCGCGCGCCGAGCACGCTGTCCGACAGCACGGAGTACGGCTTCACGTACGCATGTTCGGCGACGTGAACGTCGGTGAGCACCGAGCCCTGGTCGATCCGCACGCCGTCACCGAGCGAGGTCTTGCCGCGCAGCGCGACGTTGGGGCCAAGCCAGACATCTTGGCCGAGCGGGCCCACGTCGGCGTCGATGTACGTGGTCGCCGGATCGACCATCGTGACGCCGCCGCGCATCCACGCGGCGTTGATCCGGTGGCGCGCCGCGGCCTCGACCGTGGCGAGATCGACGCGATCGTTGATCCCGGCGACCTCGGCGAACGGCGCGTCGATCGCCGTCGCCCCACCGCGCGCCGCGGCGTGCGCGACGAGGTCGGTCAGGTACAGCTCGCCCTTGGCGTTGTCGGCGCGCAACGTCGTGAGATCTCGGCGCAGATCGCCGAGCCGGACCGCGTAGAACCCCGCGTTGGTGTCCTGGATCTTGCGCTGCTCGGCGGTCGCGTCGGCGTGCTCGACGATCCGCTCGAGCTTGCCGCTCGGATCGCGGACGAGCCGGCCGTACGGCATCGGGCGCGGCGGGACGGTCGAGAGCAGCGCCATGCCGGCCGGCGACGCCTCGGAGGCCGCCACCAGCTCGGCGATCCGCTCGCTCGCGAGCAGCGGGGCATCCCCGCTCAGGATCACGATGATCCGGTCGTCGGGCTCGTCGCTCATCGCGGGCAGCGCACACTGGACCGCGTGACCGGTGCCACGCTGCTCGGTCTGCAGCGCGACCTGGACGACGCCGGGCCCGAAGCTCGCGTCGAGCGAGGCCCTCACGCTGTCCGCCTGGTGGCCGAGGATCGCGATCACCCGGTCGGCGCCGGCCGCCCGCGCGGCGGTCACGACCCAGTGGAGCATCGGCCGTCCGGCGATGCGGTGGAGAACCTTGGCCAGGTCGCTCTTCATCCGCGTTCCCAGGCCCGCGGCCATGATGAGCACGAGAGGGGCTCTGCGACTCATGTGGCCGGGACCGTAGCACCCTTGGCACGGGATCCTGGCGATCGTGGGTGAGCGAAAATCGCCTGGCCGCACCCGCGAACGCGAATCGCATGCCTTCGGGGGTCGGGCGTGGCATCACCGGTGTAACATCGGGTGTGGACCCGTCCAGAGAGGCATCGTAGCTACAAAATGCGTAAAGGTCGGTAGGTCCTGCGCCAGCTCATGAGCGCGCATGTGCGACCCAAACCCTCGCCGTGTGCGTACACTCACGCACGGCTCAGGTTTTCAGCCGAAGCGGTCCGTCCGCTGTCGTGAAACGCTGCCGTCAGGCGCCAACCAATAGTTTTGGATACCCTCATGAAGGTGGTAGAGACATGGCAGACCGAACGGCAGGAAGACTCTGCCGTCGGCCTCACGGACCGGGATCATGCGATCGCGCATCTGCGCGTGCTCACGGGCCGGACGCCGAACCAGGTCCACGTGTTCCAGTCGAGTGGCACGAGCATCGGGCGCGTGGGCGGCGACTGCGACTTTCTCGTCGACGACGGCCGGATGTCGCGCCGGCACGCGCGGATCGAGCGCGGCGTCACCGGGTGGCGGCTCCAGGACCTGGTGAGCCGCAACGGCGGGTTCGTGGATGGGCACGGTTTTGGCGCGGGCGATCGGATGCCGCTGGTCGACGGCGCGGTCATCCGGCTCGGTGACAGCCTGATGGTGTTCCGGACCTCGGCGCCGACCAGCGATGGTCGAGCCGACTCGCCGGTGTTTCCGGGGATCTCGCCGGTCGTCGTCACGCTGCGGCGGCGCATCGACTCGCTGGCCCAGGGCACGGGCCACGTCCTCATCCTCGGTGAGACCGGCACCGGCAAGGAGCGCGTCGCCAAGGCGATCGGTGACGCCCGCGCGCCCCACCCGTTCGTGACGCTGAACAGCGCGGAGCTGAGCCGCGATCTGGCGCGCTCCGAATTGTTCGGTCACGTGCGCGGGGCGTTCACCAACGCCAACGCCAACAAGCTCGGCCTGGTCGACATGGCCGGCGACGGCGTGCTGTTCCTCGACGAGATCGGCGAGCTCTCGCTCGACGTGCAGGCCGAGCTGCTGCGCTTCCTGGAGGACGGCTCCTACCGGCCGCTCGGCTCCACGGAGCTTCGCCACTCGAACGCGCGCGTGGTCGCGGCGACCCACGTCGACCTCGATCAAGCGGTCCAGAACAACCGGTTTCGCCGGGACCTGCTGGCCCGCCTGCGCGCCAGCAACGTGCCCCTCGAGCTCCCGCCGCTGCGGGAACGGCGCGAGGACATCCTGGGCTGGACCCAGCTGTTCCTGCGCCTGGGCAACTACGACGTCGGCCCCAGCCCGTGGACGGTCGGCGCGCTCGAGTGCCTGCTGCTCTATCCGTGGAACGAGAACCTGCGCGGGCTCGGCGCCAACGTGATCGAGGCGGCGGCGCAATCGCAGGCGTTTCCCTGCGGGACCGAGCACCTGTCGGCCGAGCTGCGCGCCTATCGCGGGACGCTGCGCGCGCGCACCAGCGCGGGCAACGACGAGCCCACGCCGGCGCAGGTCCCCGCGCAGCAACCCGAGCCGACCAAGCTCGAGATCGAAGAAGCGCTGCGCAGCACGCAGGGCCGCGTGCGGACGGCCGCCCAGCAGCTCGGCATCGATCGCCGCAAGCTGTACCGGCTGTGCGAGCGGTTTGGCATCGCGCTCGAGGCCTATCGCGGCGAGAACCAGCGAGACGAAGAGTGACGACGGACGGCGTGAGGGCGTGGGCCGTTCAGCGCGGCTCAGGTCGGGTGCTAGAACGCGCGGCCCTGGCCGCCATCGACCGGCACGCAGGATCCGGTGATCCAGCGCGCGCGGGGCGACGCGAGGAACGCCACGACGTCGGCGACCTCCTCGGGCGTCCCGAACCGGCCGAACGGTAGCTCGCGCCGGACGAAGTCGGCGATGCCCTCGGGATCGGCGAGCTTCCGGCGCTCCCAGCCGCCGCCGGGGAACAAGATCGAGCCGGGGGCGACCGAGTTGACCCGGATCGCGTGCCTGGCGTAGTCGCGCGCCATCGCCTTGCCGAGCGCGATGACCGCCGCCTTGGCCGCGTTGTACGCCGGTGCGCCGCCGGCCTCGCGGCCCCAGATCGACGCGATCATCGTGATCGATCCGCCGCCGCGGGCGATGAGGTGCGGCACGGCGCGCTGGGCGACCCGCGCCGCGCTCCACAGGTTCATGTCGAGCGACCTGGCGAGGTCGGCGTCGTCCATCGCCTGGGCGTCGCGCGCGAACGACTTGCCGACGTTGGTGACGACGATGTCGAGGCCGCCGAGCGCCGCCACGCCGCCGTCGATCGCCGCGGTCGCGCCCTCGGCGGTGGCGACGTCGGCGGTGATCGCCGCGTGCCCTTCGCCCGGCAGCTCGGCGAGCAGCGTGTCGAGATCGGCCTGGCCGCGGGCGACGGCGGCCACCCGCGCGCCTTCGCGTGCCAGTGCGTGCGCGATCGCGCGGCCGATCCCGCGGCTCGCGCCGCCGATCAAGCACAGCTTTCCGGACAGCTCGAGCTCCATCGCTATGCGATCTCCCAGGTATGGCCCCACAGGGCTCCGCCGCCGTCGAGCCGGAGCGTCGTGCCGGTGATGAACTGCGCCGCCGGGGACGCGAGGAAGACGATGGCCGCCGCGACCTCCTCGCACGTGCCGGCGCGCTTGAGCGGGGTCTCGCGGATGCTGCGCGCGAGCAGCTCGGGCGCGTAGCGCGCCGTCCCCGACGACAGGATGGTCCCGGGGGCGACGGCGTTGACCAGGATCTGGAACTGCGCCCACTCGACGGCGAGCGTCATCGTCATGTTCTCGACGCCGGCGCGCGCGGCCCCGGTGTGGACCATGCCGGGGAACCCGCGATAGATGTTCGCGATCACGTTGATGATGCGGCCCCGCTTCGCGGGGATCATCGCCTGGTTGGCGACCTCGCGGCAGACGTGGAACGTCCCGACGAGGTTGTTCTTCACGACGGCGAGGAAGCCGTTGGGCGAGATGTGCTGCGCGGCCGACGGGAACTGCCCACCGGCGTTGTTGACCACGATGTCGATCCGGCCGAGCTCGCCGAGCACGGCGGTCACGAACGCCTCGACCTGCGCGGGCTCGCGGATGTCGCACGGCTGGGCGAACACCGTGCCGCCGGCCCCGCGCAGCTGCTCGGCCGCGGCCTCGAGCTTGGCGGCGGTCCTGCCGCAGATCGCGATCCGGGCGCCGAGCCGGATCATCTCGTGAGCGGTTGCCAGGCCGATCCCGCTCCCGCCACCGGTGACGATGGCGACCTGGTCGCGGAGGATGCCGGGGGCGAAGATGCGCTGGGTCTCGGCGGTGGGGGACTCCATCGGCGCGAGGTAACACGGCACCCGGGCCGGCGTACGTGGCCCCGGGTGCCGAACGACGGGAGCAGGCTCAAAATCCACCCGCTCACACGCTTACCGATCCTGTCAGGATCGGGACCCCGACCCCCAAGGGGGGTGGGGCCTCCCCCGATCGCCTACCTGGGGATTCAAGACCCCGCTGGATAACGCGACCGAAATCCAAGCATGTTGCGCGTGTTTGGTGCTGGCGGCGGTGGTACATCCATTGCAACCTTGTCAGGCCGTGGCCGGGATCGCTGCAACAGGAGGGGTGCGCCCCTCGACCGATGGAGCTCACGCGAAGCGCTCCGGGAGCCGGTACGTGCTGGGCGACCTGCTCGGCCGCGGCGGGATGGCCGAGGTGTTCGCAGGCTACTCGGTCGGTGACCACGGCTTCCAGAAGCCGGTCGCGATCAAGCGCCTCCTGCCCGAGCTCGCCAACGACGAGGTGTTCGTCGATCGCCTGATCGAGGAGGCCAAGCTCCTGGTCGGCATCCAGCACGGCAACATCGTGAGCGTCATGGATCTCGCTCGCGAGGGTGACGACGTGTTCCTCGTCATGGAGTTCGTCGACGGTCCGAGCTTGCGCCAGCTGATCAAGGCGCGCGGCTCGCGCGGGCTCTCGCTCGGCGTCGCGACCTACATCGTGCAGTCCGCCGCGGCGGGCCTCGAGTTCGCGCACGCCCGTCCAGGCGGCGCGATCATCCACGCCGACATCAGCCCGAGCAACCTCCTGCTCACCACGTCCGGCGAGGTCCGCGTCGCCGACTTCGGGATCGCCCGCCGCGAGGGCCTCGGCCAGGGCGTCGTCGAGGGCAAGTGGGCGTACATGGCGCCGGAGCAGGCCCGCGGCGAGTCCCTGACCCCGCGGTCCGACGTGTTCGCGCTCGGCGTCGTCCTCTACGAACTCCTGACCGGCCAGCACCCGTTCGGGCGCGCGGTGACGGCGAACCAGCGCGACGACCAGATGAGGGTGATCCCGCCGCGCGTCGTCAAGCCGACGATTCCCCACGGCCTCGACGCGATCTGCATGCGCGCGCTCGCGCATGACGCGCGCGACCGCTACGGGCGGATGCAGCAGCTGATCGACGCGCTCGTCGAGGAGCGGTTCGCCAACGGCTACCGCGAGGGCGCCTCGGACCTGGCGCAGGCGATCCGCGAGGTCGCGCCGAAGTCGGACCTCGGGGCGCCGCGGACGATGCACACCGAACGACCAGTGACCATCGTGACGCGGTCGCTCCTGCGCGAGATCACCCCGCCGCGCCGGGGATCGGCGCCGTCGCATCCGTCGTCGCCGGACGCGCCGCCGCGCCGGGCATCGTCGCCGTCGTCGCCACCGCCGCCGGTCGCGCCGTACCCGCTCGGCCCGCTCGATCCACCGCCGCGCGACGCGTTCCCGATGCAGCCGACCATGGGGCCGCAGGTCGTGCCGCGCCTCACCGAGGGGCCGCCGCCGAACGCGTTCTCGATGGAGCCCACGATGGGGGTGGCGACGACGGCGATGTTCGCCGAGCCGCCGCCGCCGGACGAGTTTCCGATGCAGCCGTCCTCGGGGGCGCAAACCATGGCGCGCGAGATCGATCAGGTCGCGCTCGCCCAGGCTGCCAAGGCGGCCGCCGCCATGTTCCAGCTGCCGAACGTTTTGCGGGTGGAGGGCACGCCGATCCCCGCGTTCCGGATGTCCAATGCCGCGCTCGAAGGCGACGAGCTGGCGAGCGTGGTCGGCGGCCATACGCTGACCGGCCACGGCGGAGCCATCGCGGTCGAGCCGCGCGGCCATCGCTGGACGATCGCGGTGCTCGCGGCCGCGGCGCTGATCGGCGTCGGCGCGGCGGTCGCGATCCAGCTCACCCCGGACCACAACGACGGGCTGATGCAGATCCAGCCCAGCCGCCCGAGCACGCCGCTTGCCACGTCGCCCGAGCCTTCGCCGGCTGGGGCCGAGAAGCCGACTGGGCCGGCCGAGGCCGCGCAGGTCACGCCGCCGCCCGCAGCGCCGCCGTCGGGCCAGCCATCGGGCCAGCCGTCGGGCCAGCCGTCGGGCCAACCCCCCACCACGGATCCGTCGGTCCCACCGAACACCGCGCCGGCCTCACCCGAGGCCGCACCGGCCTCACCCGAGGTCGCGCCGGTTCCGCCGGCTGCCGCGCCGGTCACGGACTCGACGGTGCCGGCCGCCGCGCCGGCCACGGACTCGACGGTGCCGGCCGCCGCGCCGGCCACGGACTCGAAGACCCCCGACGGCCGGCCGAGCAGCCAGCGCCAGGTGAACCGGGATACCGGCAAGCACAAGGAGCCGGGGATCCTGTCGGTCCAGTCGGTGCCGTGGTCGTGGGTCACGGTCGCCGGTCAGCGCAAGGAGACGCCGGACAAGTTCTATCTCCCGCCGGGGACCTACGTCGTGAAGTTCTATAATCAGGACAACGGCGTCCGGAAGACCGAGCACGTCACGATCGAAGCCGGCAAGCGGCTCAATCTCAACGAAGAGATGGAGCCGTAACTCGAATTGAACGTAGCCATCGTCAATACAGCTGCTGCGCTGAGTAACGCCGTACGCTGTTTCGCAGTCGAACTCGAGCGAGTTGATGCCCCTGCCGGAACCGCTGGCCCGATTCGCTGAGCCAGCTCTCGGTCGTCCATCCGCCCCGGGCAACCACTCGTGCGCCTTGGTAATAAGGGGAAGGTGCGCCCCCTCGTACGCATATGGTGCCGACCGGCGACAACGGCGTGGCCGCCCGCGCGCACGAAGGGAGGTCCCGAGTCCGGACGGCGCCCGCATTCCCGGCGAGGCGACCGAGGCCGGCGTCGAGACTCACCCGGCGTTTCGCGGCCATGGCTACGCCGCCATCGCCACGGCGGCGTGGGCGCGGGCCATGCGCGACCGTGGCGTCATTCCGCTGTACAGCACGGCATGGGAGAACTTCGCATCGCAGCGCGTGGCGGCGAAACTGAGCCTGATTCGCTACGGCGCATCGCTGAGCATCGAGTAAGCTCGCGCGAAACCACGTATGCGGACCTGTGCGTGCGCGCTCACGTGGCGAGGGCGCACGGCACCTCAATTATGAGTCCCGTGGTCTCGAAGGTCACCATGGTGCGTGCGAGACTGTGAGGATGAGCTTGGCTAACCAAGCAAAGCCAGCAGGCCAAGAGGTCAGCGTGTTACGGGACCACGCAGACTCGCTGCAGGTCGAGATCGATCACCGGATCCGTGTCGAAGGGGAGCTGCGCGACAAGATCGCGGAGCAGACGAAGCAGGGTGTCGAGAGCGACGAGTTGTTTCAGCTGCTCGTCGGGAGCATCCGTGATTACGCGATCTTCATGCTGGACTTGAAAGGCCACGTGGCGACGTGGAACACGGGCGCGGAACGACTCAAGGGCTATACCGCCGGTGAGATCATCGGCCGTCACTTCTCGACGTTCTATCCCGACGACGATGCCGAAGAACCCAAGTTTGCGAAGTGCGAGCGCGAGCTGGAGATCGCCGCGCGCGACGGCCGCTTCGAAGACGAAGGCTGGCGCATCCGCAAGGACGGCACCCAGTTCTGGGCCAATGTCTTGATCAGCCCGGTGCGCGACAAGCACCAGAGGCTCGTCGGCTTCTCCAAGGTCACGCGTGACCTGACCGAGCGGAAGCGCAGCGAGGAAGAGCGCGCCGCGCGCCTGGCCGCCGAGCACGCCAACCAGACAAAAGATCAGTTCCTCGCGATGCTCGGCCACGAGATGCGCAATCCGCTCGCGCCGATCGTGACCGCCCTCCAGCTGATCAAGCTGCGCGGGGACCCGCGTTCGGAGAGGGAGTATCAGATCATCGAGCGACAGGTCAGCCACATGATCCGGCTCGTCGATGACCTCCTCGATGTATCGCGCATCGCGAGCGGCAAGATCGAGTTGAAGCGGAAGCACTTCGACGTCCGTGACGCGGTGGCGAAGGCGATCGAGGTGGCAGGGCCGCTGCTCGAACAGCGAGGGCATCACTTCGTGGTGAAGTCCCCGCAACGTCCGCTCATCGTCGACGGAGACGAGGCGCGGTTGACCCAGGTGTTCACCAACTTGTTGACCAACGCCGCCAAGTACACGGAGCCGGATGGACACATCCTGGTGAGCGTCCGGCAGAACGGCGATCAGGTCGTGGTCGAGGTGCGCGATGATGGCATCGGCATCGACAAGGATCTCTTGCCGAGGCTGTTCGAGCTGTTCGTTCAGGGTGCGCAGAGCACCGAGCGGGCCGCCGGTGGGCTTGGCCTCGGGCTCACCCTCGTGCGCTCCCTCGTGAAGCTTCACGGGGGGACGATCGACGCGCGCAGCGACGGACCGGGGTTGGGCAGCAGCTTCACCGTTGGCTTGCCCGTCGTGGAGCGCTCCGCCGCCGAGCCCTCCGAACCGCTCGCGGCGGCGTTCTCGCCGGTGCGGAACCGGCAGCGCATCCTGATCGTCGATGACAATGAAGATGCGCGCATGCTCCTGTCGGACATGCTCGCCGCCATCGGCCATGAGGTGAGGTCCGCCGGCGATGGCCCGGAGGCGCTGGAGGTGATCAAAGACTTCACGCCGGAGGTGGCGATCCTCGACATCGGGTTACCTGCCATGGACGGCTACGAGCTCGCGACTCGACTACGCGCGACGATGCAGGAAACGACGCCGCGCCTGATCGCCTTGAGCGGTTTTGGCCAGGCGGCCGATCAGCAACGCAGTCGGTCGGCAGGCTTCGATCGCCACCTCGTGAAGCCGGTGGAGCTGCGCCGCCTGCTCGATAGTATTGTAGATCAGTAGATCGGGCGCGACCGCGACGCCCGAACAGGTGCCCGTCACGGCGAAACGGGTCAGGGCCGTGCGGCAGCGTGATCCTCCTGATGATGGATCGCCGCCTCGAGCGTGCCACGCACCGCCGCCTGAGGCTCGATCTTGAGCCGCTGGCGCAGCGCGGCCAGGACGGCCGCGCTGAACCGGTGCTGCAGCGACGCGGCCGCCAGCTCCCGGATCTCGCTGTCGGGGGCGTCGAGCAGCGCGATCATCGCCACGTCCCAGTCCGCCGTGACCTTCTGGGTCCGGAGGGTGCGTACGGCGCGCCTGCGCAGGCCGGGCTCGGGATCGTGCAGCGCGAGGCGCGCGAGGACGGGCGCATGGGCGCCGGCCGGGCATGCCCTCATGAGCTCGATGCCGGTGCGCCGGTCCGCCGGGTCCGCCGACGCGGCGAGCTTCACGGCCTCGTCGCGTACGCCGAGCGTCTCGAGCGCGTCATACACGCAGCCGCGGTCGGGCAGGCCTTCCTCCGAGCGCGCCACCACGTGGTAGAGCAGCCGGATCGCGCGGCGGTCCCCGAGCCTCGCGAGCGCGGCGGCGCCGTCACACCAGCGCGCGGGCACCCGCAGGAGCTCGACGGCTTGGTCATAGCTCATGGATCGGCTGATGTCCTTGGCGGGCCCGGCATACGCCGGGTGACCGGCCGCGATCGCCGCGACGACCATCACGGACCGCGCGAGCCTGCCGCGCGGCGCGTTATCGATAGATCGGGTTATCATCGACGCCGTAGGCCTTGAAGGTGCCCTTACCGGCCATCCCGGTCGTGGTCTGGACATGGTCCATCGCCTTTGCAATGTCCTCGGCCGACTGCATGCCGAGGAAGGAGTCGAAGAATGCCCCGAAGGTTGCGGGCATGTTGTCCCAGTACAGCGAGATCGTGCTCGCGAAGGTATCGGTCGCGTGCTTGTCCATGCCCGGGGTGGCGCGCAGGCTGGTCTCGTAATCGTCGGCACGGCAGCCGTCGAACACCGACGCGCGATACCCGCGCTCGGGATGCGCGCGGGTCGCCTGGGCGAGCTCGCCGCCGGGGCCGGTCACCGGCGGCGTGCCGACGCCTGCCCGGTCGAGGTTCCAGAACATGAGCAACGCGCCGAACTCGCCGGGGTGAGGGTTTTGCTTGGTCAAGCGCACGTTGCCCTGGTTGACACCATCGACGGCGATCCGGTGGTTCGCGACGCGCCACTGGAACTGCGCCCAGGCCCCGCGGCCATGCGGCTTGCCTTCGGTGATGAGGTACTTCTCGAGCCGCTCATAATCGTCGAAGAACTGCTCGAGCGCGCCCTGGTCGTCGAACAGCTCGATCGTGAAGTTGCGATCGAAGTCGGGCCCCGAGCCGTACCGGCCATGGCCAGCGTAGAACGTGGCATCGGACTGGACCATCCCCTCCTTGAACGCGCTCGCGGCCTCGGCGCCACGCTTACCATCGGGGCTGGACACGAACCGCACGACCACATGGACCTGTCGCGCGGCGCCGGCCGGCGGCTTGTAGGTCAGTCCGTTGCTTCGCACCCAGAAGGTGCCAAACGGGTTGTCCGGGAGCGCGCGACCAGCCGCGCGGTAGAGCTGGATGCCCAACGCGTTGTCGACCACAAACGAGTGCGCGGTGAGCGCCTTCTCCACCTCCGGCAAGTCGATCTCGTTCCAGCCGGCTTCATCGAAGCCGAGCCCGAGCGTGACATCGAGCAGTCCGTCGGCAAACATCTCCCCCAAGCGTAGCGCATGTTCGCCCTTGTGGCCGGTGGGGGGCCGGGCCGCCGCGAGGCGAGTCACCACGTCGGGCGCCGTCATCGTGCGCCAGGTGTGGTCCCCGAACGCCTCGACCAGACCATCCTGGGACCGGATCCCGAGCGTACCATCGACGGCCAACCGGTAGAGGCCGAGGCGCGCGAGCTCGCTCTGGATTTTACTGATCTCGTCTTTGGTCCACGCCGGCAGGGCGGTGTTGTCGGCGCGGGCCGGTATGACCACTTCGGGCTTCTGAATGGTGTGGGTCTCGCTACGGGTGCCGGCGCCAGTGGTGGTACTGGTGCTGTGGCCCGGGCTGCGACCGTCGCTATCAAGCGAACCGGAGGCCGATGTGCATTGCACGAGCAGCCCGGCGAGCGTTGCGCGCATCACCATGACGATCCCGACGACGGATCGCGGCACGCGTGACGCCGCGGGGAGGGCTTGTCGCTCCGGCGGACGAAGCCTCTCGGCGGCGTTGCGCTCGAGACCTGCGCCATGGTGTTCCAGCCTCGACCTGAATGCCATCGTTGCTGATCGTACCGCAGGTTCGTTGTATGTGAAGTTATACACGCCGCGTCATTGTCAGTGCGTTATCACGATCAGCTGGTCAACAAGTCGACTTTATTAACATAGGAGTTCCGTATTCGACGTTTTGGGGTCTTGTGACAAGCTGCGGCATCTTGCCGTAATCGTGTGAACGACGCGATCGTGATGGTCGCATCACCGATCGCCCGCTGGTGTCGGGCTCGGCGCGGGTTTGCGGACCACCGGGCGTGTCCTGGTGGAAGGCGTGAGCGGTCCGTCGGGCGAGCGTACGCCGATCACGATGCCGATGTAGGTGCGCGTTGATGTTCGCAGCGCACCAGGACTTCGCGTCACCGAACGGGAACGGTCGCGAAGCCAGCTCACCAATCCTGCGTCGAGCAAACCGCGGTATGTTGTGCGGGTGCCGAGAGCCACGGTGATGGTCATGCGCGGTGAATTCGCGCGGGCGTCGGGTGCGTAGGATGACGCGCGCCGGAGCGATGTCTGGAACACCGGCGTTCGTGCCGCGGGCGATGGCCGCGCTGATCGCGCTCGACGGTGCGGTCGATCCGGCCGAGCCGTTGCGGTTCGTGATCCATCGGATCGCGAGCGCGCTCGACGTCGCCAGACCGGTCGAGCCGCTGTTCGCGTTTCTCGAGAACCGGGTCGCGGGGAGCCCGCGCGGCGAGTCGCGTTATCGCTGGGAGCTCACGCACCGGGTCGGCGTGAAGCTGCCGTGGTATGCGCCCTCGGAGCGCGCGTGGACGGCGTGGCGGGCCGGGTACGCCGAGCGGCTGGAGCGCGATCCGTTCGAGGTCGAGGGCCACCTGCTCGTGCCGATCATCGTGACCGAGAACCTCGAGATCCTGCTCGAAGCCGCGGCCGGTGGCGGGCCGTTCGCGGCGCGGGCGCGCGCGCTGCTCGACGAGGCGGTGCCGATCGCTCGCCGCGATATCGCGCGGTACATGGTGGGGACCAACGTGTGGGGCGATACGTTCGCGCTGTGGTGCCTCGCGCGGGCCCCGCGCATGCTCGATCTGTTGCACTCGCTGGCCGTGGCGCTGGCCGTGACCTACGCGTCGGGGACCGTGGGGCCGGTGTGCGGCAACCAGTTTCCTTATTACGAGAAGCCGCTGGTCTCGGCGAGCGCGCAGCTCGCGAGCGCGTTGCTCCAGCTCGGCATCGAGCTCGACATCGCGGCCGGGCTGGTGCGCTACGTCGGGGAGCAGCGTCGCCCGCCGGGCGGCTGGGGCGACGACACCGACCTCGGGGATCCGCTGACCACGGTGATCGCCGCCGAGCTGCTCGCGCGCACCGATCCCTCGTTCGACCCGGCTCCCACGCTCGCGTACTTCGAGGCGACGCAGTCCGCCGATGGGCTGTGGCGCGCGCTCGGGCCGGAGGCCCCGTGGCTCACCGCCGAGATCGTCGCGTTCGCCGACGCGGCGCGCCAGCCGTTCGCGGCGCGGTTCCGCTGGCCGCACTGCGGGCGCTCGCTGCTCGATCAGAAGACCGGCGTGCCGTTCTTCGCGCACTTCATCGACATCGCGAACCTGTTCGCGACGTTGCCGGGGCTCGCGTCGTCGATGATCGAGCTCGGGTTCATCGATCTGATCGGCTTCCGCGCCTTCAACAACCGCTACGGCCAGGACGCGGGCGACGAGGTGCTCCGGCTGTTCGCGACCCAGCTGAAGACGATCCCGCTCGCGCGCGCCGTGCGCGACGGCGGCGACGAGTTCCTGGTGATCGGCGTGCCGTGCCGCGACCCGCTCGCGGCGGACCTCCATGCGTTCATGGTGGCCTGGAAGGCGGCGTTCCACGACCGGTTCGGCGCCGAGGTGCCCGGCGTCGCCCCGCGGATCGTCGTCGGGCGGAGCGCGGGGGCGAACCTCCGCGCGCTCCGGCAGCAGCTCGGCCGCGAGATCATCCGCCTGAAGGAGCTCGCCGTGATCCCCGACATCGGCGTGCTGGTGACCACCGCCGCATAGCGGGCCTCGTCTGCTGCGTCTGCTGATCGATCGCTGGCCGCGGCACGCTCATTGCGTGTGGCCGAGGGCACCCGGTCAGCGCTGGTGGTCGGTCGATTCCTCGGAGTCGTCGTCGTCGCCCGGGCGGGCCTCGGTCTTGTCGAGGCCGAGGCGGCGGATCATCTTGTAGATCGACATGCGCTCGATGCCGGCGGCGCGGGCGGCGGCCGAGATGTTGTTGTCGTGGGCCTCGAGCAGGGCCTCGAGGTACTTGCGATCGAACTCGTCGACCAGCTTCTGCTTGGCGACCTTGAACGGGACGTCGATGTCGACCTCGCCGAACTGGCTGTCTTTCTTGGGCGGGGCCTCGAAGCCCAAGGTCGGGTGGTTGGGCAGGAGCACGGCGCGCTCGACGGCGTTGCGCAGCTCGCGGACATTGCCCGGCCAGGCGTGGCGCTGGGCGCGGGCGGCGAAGTCGTCGGGCAGGCGCGGATCGCCGTGGGTGGCGACCAGCTGGCGCAGGAAGTGCTCGATCAGCAGCGGGATATCCTCGCGGCGCTCGCGCAGCGCCGGGACCGACAGCTTGGCGACGCTGAGCCGGTAGAACAGGTCGGAGCGAAAGGTGCCGCGGTTGACCTCGGCGGCGAGGTCGCGGTTGGTGGCGGCGACGATGCGGACGTCGGACGCGATGACCTTGGTCGAGCCGATCCGGCGGACCTTGCGGGTCTCGACGGCGCGCAAGAGCTTGGACTGGACGTCGAGCGGCAGCTCGCCGATCTCGTCGAGGAACAGGGTCCCGCCGTGGGCGGCCTCGAACACGCCGACCGTGGCGCGCCCGGCGCCGGTGAACGCGCCTTGCTCGTGGCCGAAGATCTGATCCTCGAACAGCTGCTCGGGGATCGCCGAGCAGTCGAGCACGACGAACGGGCCGTTGCGGCGCGGCGAGCACTGGTGGATCGCGTCGGCGACGCCTTCCTTGCCGGCGCCGGTCTCGCCCTGGATCAGCACGGTCGCGTCGGACTGGGCGAACCGGTTGATCATGTCGAACAGGTGGCGCATCGACGCGCTGCCGCCGATCAGGCTGTGCAGGCGTGACTCGTGCCACAGCGGGACCGACACGGAGTCGTCGAGCGGGTCGAACACGACCGCGCTCTTGCCGATCTGGATCGTCGACCCGGGCGGGATGAACCCGTCGACGATCCGGACACCCTTGACGTGGGTGCCGTTGGTCGATCCGAGGTCGCGGATCCGGTAGCCGTCGGCCTGGAGGCGCAGCTCGCAGTGCAGGCCCGAGACCTTCGGATCGTTGACCGTCAGGTCGGCGCCGGTGCGCCCGATCATGATGCTCGGTTGCGCGAGCTCGACGACCTTGCCGACGTCGGCGCCCGCTACGACCTCGAGGCGGCATCGTCGCACGTTGACCGTGCGCGGCAGCCCCGCAAAGGAGGTGACCCAGGTGGGAGTCTCTAGATGGTTCCCGTCGACCACGTCTTCGGGAGAGCGTACCACGGTCATTGCTTGGCTCCGCGGGCATCTGCGATCCGAACGCGTCCCACCGAGGCCACCGTCAGCTCGCCCGGGGCGAGCTTTCCGTCATCGATATCGGCTTCGACCACGGTGAAATTGATGGGAGGCTCTTGCGCTCCCGAGATGTTTGTCACAATGGCCCAGATGGGGCGCTTGTTGCCGTCGACGGCGAGCTCGACGCGCTGGCCGATCTGGATCTCGCCGCGGTGCTCCTTGGGGACGGCGAACCGGATGATCAGGTCGCTCGGGTCGAACACCCGGGCCAGGGGGGTGCCGACCTGGGCGATCTCGCCCTCGTGGGACTTGATGTTGGTGACGATCCCGTCGATCGGCGCGACGATGGCGGCCCGGGCGAGGTCCTTCTCGCTCTGCTCGCGGGCGGCCTTGGCGGTGATCGCCTTGGCCATCGCGGCGCCGCCTTGCGAGCCGATCTGCGCGTACTCGGCGCGCGCGTTGGACACCGCCATCGAGGACGAGACCCCCAGGCGCTGGAGCCGGGACTCGGCGACCATCTTCTGGCGCAGCGCGGCGGCCTGCGCGCCGTACGAGCCGGCTTCCATCAGCGCGGCCTGTTCGTTCGACCTGGCCTGCTCGAGCTTGGTCCGCAGCTCGGTCTCGTCGAGCTTGGCGATCAGCTCGCCGGCCTTGATCAGCTGACCCGAGTGGATCGTGAGCTTCTCGATCCGGCCCTGGACCTGCGAGGCGATCACGCTCGACCTGCGCGAGGTCACCACGCCGGTGAACTCGGGGGCCGGCGGGGGAGCCTTGACGGTGCGCGCCTGGGTCGCCTCGGTGGGGCTAGGCTCGGTGGGCGTTGGATCGGCTGCTCCGCACGCTGTGACGAGAAGCAGAACCGGCAGGAATTGCAGCAGGGTTGACATGGGGGGAGAGCTCCGTGGTGATCGGATTTTGCGACGCCTGGACGAGGCGGGCGTAGAGGCCGTTTGTGGCGATGAGGTGGTTGTGGTTGCCCTGCTCGACGATCCGGCCTTTGTCCATCACGACGATCAGGTCGGCGTTGCGGACGGTCGACAGCCGGTGGGCGACGGTGATCCGGGTGCAGCGCTGGCGCTCGAGGTTCTCGATCACGTGCTTCTCGGTCGAGTTGTCGAGCGCGCTGGTCGCCTCGTCGAGCAGCATGAGGCTCGGGTTGCGAATCACCGCACGGGCGATCGCGACGCGCTGGCGCTGGCCGCCGGACAGCGAGCCGCCGCCGTCGGAGATCACCGTGTCGTAGCCCATCGGCATCTGGGTGATGTCGTCGTGCAGGCACGAGACCTTGCAGGCGGCCGTGATGCGGTCGAGCTGGGCGCCCGGCGCGGTCAGGGCGACGTTCTCGCGCAGCGTGCCGCCGAAGATGAACGGGTGCTGCGGCACGATGCCGATCTGCTGGCGCACCGACCGCACGTCCATGTCGTGGAGCGGCTTGCCGTCGTAGGTGACCTCACCCGTGACGGGCTTGTAGAGGCCGGCGAGGATGTTCAGCAGGGTGCTCTTGCCCGAGCCGCTGGGCCCGACGAGCGCGACGCTCATGCCCGGGGTGATGTCGAGCGAGACGTCCTGGACGACGAGCGGGGCCTGGTCGCCGTACTTGAACGACAGGTTCCGCACCGCGACGTGGCCGCGCAGGCGCGGCGGCTGCTGGGCGGTGTCGCGATCCTGCTCGACCGGGGTCTGCAGCACGTCGTCGATCCGGTCCATGTGGCCCCGGACGAGCTGGAGCTCGAGGGCGCTCGACACCAGCTGCGACAGCGGGCCGAACAAGCTGGTCGCCAGCGAGTTCATCGCGAGCATCATGCCGAGCGTCATCTTGCCGGACATGACGCTGGTCGCGCCGATCGTGAGGATGAGCAGCGGGCCGAGCGAGGCGACCGCGCCGCGGATGCCATCGACGTAGGCGCTGGCGCGCGCGCGCCGCATCTTGACGTTGAGCTCGTCGGTGTAGAGGTTCGACCACTTCTCGACGCCGAGCCGCTCGGCGCCGGCGCACTTGAGGGTCTCCATGCCGCCGAGCATCTGGACCATGTAGCTGTGGGTCTTGGCCTGCTTGTCGAGGTCGGCCGCGAGCAGGCGGTGGTAGGTCGGCCGCGCGCACAGGAACACGAGCGCCTCGGCGCCCGACATCGCGATCGTGATGAAGCCGAGCATGGGGCTCACGTAGAAGATGATCACGGCGTAGAGCAGCACGAACACGCCGTCGATCACCGCCGACATCGACTTGCTGGTCACGGTCTCGCGGACCGTGCTGTTGGAGTCGACGCGCATCATCAGGTCGCCGGTCGACCGGCGCTGGAAGAACGCGTAGGGCAGCGAGACCATGTGGTCGAGGAAGCCGAGCGTCATCCGGGTCTCGAGCGCGATCCGCAGGTGCAGCAGCAGGTGCATGCGGACGACGTCCGAGATCAAGGTGAACGCCGTCATGCCGCCGATCGAGGCCAGGCAGACGTACAAGAGGTCGTAGTCGGCGCGCGGCACGACCCGGTCGATGATCATGCCGGTGATCAGCGGCATCACCAGCCCGATCAACTTCAGGGCGAGCGAGACGACGATGATCTTCGAGAACAGCCCGCGCTCCGACAACAGCTCCTGGACATAGCGGGTGAGCCGGCCCTTCTCGCGCTTGGTCTTGGTGAACCGGTCGGTCGGGATGAGCTCGATCGCCACGCCGGTGAACGCCTTGCCGAACTGGTGCATCGGCACGTCGCGCGGGCCGGTCGCCGGATCGACGATCCGCACGCCGTCCTTGACGATCCGGTCGAACACCACGAAGTGGTTGAACTCCCAGTGCAGGATCGTGCCGGTCTTGACGAGCTTGACCTGCGAGATGTCGACCTTGATGCCGCGGCCGGTCAGGCCGTAGCGCTCGGCGGTGTCGAGGATCGACTTGGCCGACACGCCGTCGCGGCCGATCCCCATCGCGTCGCGGACCTCGGCGAGCTTGGCCTCGCGGCCGTAGTACGCCATCACCATGCAGAGCGAGGCGGCGCCGCAGTCGGTCCACTCGAGCTGCTGGACGAACGGTACGGCGCGCTTGCCGGTGGGGAAGCCGAGCCGCGAAAGGGCGGGGAAGCCTTCGGCGATTTTCTTGGTGTCGGTTGCCATGGGTGGTGAGTCCCTTCGGGCGATGGCGGCAGGTTTTCGGTCCGGGGGGGTGGGCGACGACCCGGGGCATGAACCCCTAGAGCAGCCGTCGTGCCGGGTTTACACCCAGTGATTACGCTGGTTTGCGCAGGTTGGGGGCTGCAGGTTGCCTACCTGGGAAGACAGCGGGAGCCCCGGCCCCAGGCTCCTGTACGCATGAAGCCGCCGGGACGTCACCCGCCTCGCTCCCCCTGGGTGCCAGCCGTTCGACCTCCGTTCGACCTCCGGCCGGACAGCGGACAGAACCTCGTTGCTTCGCTGGGCGATGCGCGCCGCGTACGGTCGTTTGAACGTTCCGCGGCCGTACGCATCGGACATGCCGCGGGATCTCCGCCGGTACTAATCTCCCGACGTTATGGCTGATGGCCAGGCTCGTTCGTCAGTGACCGGTTTGCGCTAGCCGGCCGCGAATCTTGGCCTGTACCTCGGGTGAGAGCGATCGGAGGTACTCGTTGGGCAAGAGGCGCAGCACCTCGATGGGCAGCGCGAGCGCCTGGTGATCACGGTCGAGGCCGGCGAGGCGCTGCTCGGGGTCGAGGCCGGCGAGGCGCTGCTCGGGGTCGAGGCCGGCGAGGCGCTGCTCCGGGGGCAGGGTGGCGAGCAGCTTCTTCATCAACTCGTCGTAGCCTTCCAGGTCTTGCATGCTCATTCCGGCCTCCTGCGTTCCAACGATCTCCATCCAGAACCTTCGCGCCTCCGACGTGACGAACTCCCCGTCACCCAGAGAGCATAGCAGATCGTCGCCTTCGGCACGGCCGATCACACCGATCTCGGCGACGTACAGCACGAACAGCCCGCCCGGGACGCGCCAGTAGCCGTTGCCGAGGTCGTTCCACGCAAGGCCCATTCCCTCCGTATCTGCGGTCAGGGCCGGGGTGCGCGCGGGCACCACCAGGACTGCACAGAGATCTTCGCGCGTCCAGACCTGCGGCGCCCCGTCCATGCCCGCTGCGAGCATCGTGCCATCGGCTCGCTTGCGAGGCAGGCTGCGCTCGTTGGCGAAGTAGGTATGAACGTAGCCCCAGAGCCGATCGAGATTGCCCGCACGGTAGGGACGGCCGGGGCTCTTGTACTCCATCACCGTCACACGGGGCAACAGCGCCCACAGGCGGCGCAGGGTCTCGGCGCTGTCGTCCGGCGGCGGGCCCTTGACGTCGCGCTTGCGCAGCAACAGGTAATCGAGGCGAGACGGCTCATCCGAAAGCGGGACCTCCGAGCGAATCTCGAAGGAACGTGGGCCGCGTCGCTTGAGGTTTCGTTCGAAGCCGACGTGCCAGATGACTCGCTTGGCGCCCACGACGCCATCTGCGCCGATCGCGAGTCGCCGGGCAAGCTTTCTGCGGATGAGCGAGGCGTTTCTCGAAGCGCAGGCGGCTGCGCGCAGCATGGGTCTCTCCTTGTATGTCAAAGCTCGAGTGGCAGACGCGCGCGTGTTCGCGATCGACGAGATCGCTCTTGCGACAGATGCCGAGATTGCGCAACGGCCGCCGCCGTAACCCCATGCGACGCCTTCGCTCGATAGCCGTAGTGGATATAAACGCCGAAGGCCGGCGTGTCCCGAATGGGACATGCCGGCTTGCCGCAGCTACCATCGCACCGGTCAGAATATGCTCTTGAAGAACTTGCTGACCGAGTTGTAGGCGCTGGTCGCGGTGCTCGTGATGCTGTTGTCGGCGGTCGTGTACCAGCTCGACACCGCGTTCGCCGCGCTGGTCAGCGCCGTGGTCATCGTGCTCACCGCCGCCGACACCGCGGCCGACGCCTCCGCGTACACCTCGACGAGCGAGTTGGTCCCATCCGCCACGCCCGCGACGACGTCATCACCGGTCTTCGCGAGGGTCGACTTCGAGTCGTGGTAGGTCTCGGACAGCGCGATCGAGATGTTGTCGGACGAGCTCTGCACCCAGGTCTCGCTGTCGGTCCACGCCATGGTCATGCCGTTCGCGACCGTGCTCGCCGCGCCCACCGACCAGCCGCTGACCGAACTCCACAGGTTCTTCGCGTCCGAGCCCTTGATGTAGATCGCGATGCCGACCGGGACCACCGGCAGGTCGAGCGAGAAGCCGTACTGGTTGTTCCTGCCCCAGGCCGCGCTCGTGAAGAAGCCCTCGCTGACCCCCGCGCTGATCCCCACGTACGTACCGTTGGTCTTGCCGAACGTGGTCTCGACGCCGATCAGCGTGAACTCGCCACCGACCGTGAAGCCGTTGCTGTCGATCTGGGCCGCCGCCTGGAGGTCGGCCGCCGACGCCGTCACCGTCACGTAGCCGCCGGCGGACGCCGACGCGGTCGCGTAGGTCTCGTCGATGTTGAAGCCGTCCGAGCCGATGTAGACGCTGGTGGCGCCGAGGCTCGCCGTCGCGCACAGCGTGCCGGTCTCGTCGCACGTCGAGACGGACAGGCCGGTGCTGTCGATCACCTCGGCGGTCTCGGTCGTCGTGTACGACCGCGTCCCCGACAGGTGCGAGAGGAAGTCGCGCAGCTCGTTGCCGTCGATCGCCGCGCCGTAGTCCCTGCCCGCCGCGTGGACCTGCCGCTGCAGGCCGTTGCGCTGCGTGGGGCTCAGCGCGTTCCAGTAGTCGTAACCGTTCGCGTAGCCGTAGCCGTCCTTGTCCAGCAGGTCGAACATGCCGAGCGGATCGCTCATCACGAAGCCGCGGCCGTCCGACTCGGTGAGCTTCAGCAGCAGCTCTGACTGACCATCATGGTTGATGTCCTGGTAGACGACCGTCAGCGTCGGCTGCGCGTCGAGGTTCGCCGCGCCGAGGTCGACGATCGAGAACTTCTCCCACGCGCCGATCGCCGTACGGTTCGAGGTCAGGTCGCCGCTGCTCTCGGCGGTCATGTAGTTGCCGTTCGCCGCCTTGAAGGAGTAGGTGTTGTCGCTGTTCTTCGCCATCGTCCAGCGCTCCCAGCTGTGCGCCCACGGACCCTTGCAGGTGACGTTCGAGCCACCGCCGCTGGTCGCCTGCAGGTAGTTGCCGGTCAGCGAGCGGAACGCGACCTGGCCGTCCGAGAACTGAAGCATCACGAACGTCTCCCAGGTGCCGATCGCCGTCCGGTTGATGTTCGCGTCGTTGCCGCCGCCGTCCTCGCAGGTCATGTACTCGTCGTGCGCGCCGAGCACCGCGACGGCCTTCGCGGCGACGATCGCCCTGGATGAGTCGGTGTCGACCGTCAGGCTCGACGAGCTGAGGTTGGCGCCGCTCACCACCGAATCCGGGAGGGTCAGCGTGCGGTTCGCGGCGTGGGCGGTACCAGCAGCGGCGGCGAGGCCAGCGGCGGCGAGGAGCGTGGTGCGGAGGGTCATCATCGTCGGTTCCTTTCGCTTTCACATCGGGACGCGACGACGTCGGACGAAGCCCGCAGGAGTTTCGAAGCTATTTTGTAAGTCGTCGAAAATTCAGCGTTCTGCACCAATACGGGGGGCGTATCGTGGCAGGTCGGAAGGTCCCGACCAGGGCGTTAGGTGACTTCTTCTGGACGGGGAATCAATGGGTTGGAGCGCGCGGCGCCGGTCGAGGTGCATCATCGAACGGGTCCTTGCAAGCCACGGACGTGTAGTAATATCGCGGTATGACCGTCGAGCGTTTCGCGATCTCGTTCGATCGAGAGCTTGCACGTCTTGTTCGACGCTCGGCTGCGCATGAGCCCACGTCTGCGTGGCTTGCCGACGCCGCACGACGAAAGCTTCGCGCCGAGGGCTTGCTCGAGGTGGTGAACGACTGGGAGCGTCATCACGGGGAGATAACGATCTCCGAACTTCGTACCGCGGAGCTCCGTCAGCGGAAGCGTAAGCGCCGGTGAGTGGGATCGTGCTCGATGCCGGAGCGTTGATCGCTCTCGAGCGACATGATCGGGCGATCTGGGCAGCGCTGAAGCTCGCGGCGATCCGCACCGTCGACGTCGTCGTTCCGAGCACGGTGGTTGCCCAAGTCTGGCGAGGCTCGCATGCGCAGGCGAACCTCGCTCGCGCGCTCGATCAATGTGTGATCGCAGCCTTCGACCCGCTTGCACGTCGGATCGGCGAGTTGTGTGGCCGGACCAAGACGAGCGATGTCTGCGACGCGCATGTCGCGCTGGTGGCGGTCGCTGGCGCGGATGTGCTGTATACGAGCGATCCGACCGACCTGAGGCGGTTGATCGCTGCGTGCCACAGCAGGACGCCGACGATCGTGCGCTGCTGATCAGACGATCTGCAGTCTGGCGGGTTGGTCCGGTCCGGTGTTGTCCGATGACCACCGGATCCGAACTTCGGACTTCGACTTGTGTCGCGACTACGGCCCCCATGACTCCCGTGGCCAGCACATGCCGACCTTTGCGCGACCAGCGATCACGTTTTCATCCGGCCGGCGATCGGGCACTGTTGGCTTTTTGCGCGCGCGCGCTGTGTTATGCGTGCGAGATGCGCCTCTCTCGACTCGCGCCAGTCTGCAGCGCGCTCGCCGTCGCCGTCACGCTCACTTCCTTCGGGCTCTTCGGGGCTCCGGCCCACGCCCAGCCGCATGTGATCGAGCAAGCGACCTTCGATCGCGTTGCGAACGAGCTGTCGGGCGAGCGCGCCCAGGAGCTCGACCGGCGCATCGTCGAGCGCCACCGCATTCAAGGCAGCCCGATGATGGCCGACGTCGCGAGCGCGGTGGTGCTGCCGGCCCTGCGCGAAGCCGGCGTCGAGGCGAGCATCGAGACCTTCCCCTCCGACGGCAAGACGCTCTACCAGAGCTTCGTTTCGCCGATGGGCTGGACGATGCGCGGCGGCGAGCTGTGGGTGGAGGGCGCGACCCCGGAGCGGCTCTGCCGCTACAGCGACGTGCCGATGTGCGTGTCGACCTATTCCAGAGGTGGCAGCTTTTCGGGCGAGCTCGTCGATGTCGGGCAAGGCACCAGAGACGCGGATTACGCGGGCAAGGACGTGAAGGGCAAGGTCGCCCTGGCGTTCGGCTATGCGGCCGCGGTGGTACGCAAGGCGGTGATCGCCCGCGGTGCCGTCGGTGCGGTCATTTATCCCGACGCTTCCGACCGACCCGAGCATCCGTTCATGATCCGCTACAACGGCCTGTGGACCCGCGCCGACGAGCTCGGCAAGACGGGAGGCGCGTTCCAGATCAGCGCGGCGCAGTACGCGCGGCTCAAGGCGAAGATGGCCGCCGGACCCGTGCGCGTGCGCGGCACGATCGACGCGACGCTCGCCCCGGGGGCCCTCACGCTCGTCCACGCCTGGATCCGGGGAACGGACAAGCAGGACCCGCGCGAGGTCGTGCTCACCGCGCACCTCGATCACCCCAAGTGGAGCGCCAACGACAACGCCAGCGGCTCCGCCGCCCAGATCGAGATCGCCCGCACGCTGGCGTCGCTGATCCGCCAGAACAAGCTCGCCGCGCCGCGCCGGACCCTCCATTTCATCTGGGTGCCCGAGCTGTTCGGGACCGCGGCCTATCTCACCAGGCATCCGGAGGTCCGCGCCTGCCGTCCCTGGGATGACCCGCGCCCTCGCCCGTCGGCGCCCGGGCCCTGCGTGCTCGCCAACCTCAACCTCGACATGGTCGGCGAAGATACGGTCAAGACCAACGGCCGCTTCTACATCACGCGCGCGCCGCTCTCGGTCCCGTCGTTCCTGGACGCGCTGCTTCCGGACGTGCTCGAGCAGACGCGCGAGGCCGCGCTTTATGCGCCGACGGGAACGCGCCAGTACTGGCCGACCGAGGTGATCCCTTACTTCCCGGGGAGCGACCACGATCTGTTCCTCGGCATCGGCGTGCCGTCGACGATGTTCGGGCACGATCCCGACTGGACCCACCACACGAGCGAAGACACGCCCGACAAGACCGATGCCAGCGAGTTCTTGCGCGTCGGTGTCCTGGCCGCGAACGCCGCCTACTTCATCGCGAGCGCCGGCGGCAGCTGGGAGCGCCTCGGCACCGCGGTCGCGGCCGAGACCCTGCGCGCCGACGGCGCCCGGCTCGTCGCCATGCGCCGCCTCGGGAGCGATCGCCTGGCCGGCGAGCTCGAGCGGCGCCTCGCCGGCGAGATCGCAGCGCTGCCGGGCGCGCGGCTCGCCGCGGATGGCAGCCTCGTGGCTCCTGCCACCACTCCTGGCGGCGCTCCGGCGACCGCTCCGGCAACCCGGGTCGCACCGACCGGCCCGCGTCGCCTGGTCATCCCGCCGATCGAGGCCGGGTTCTTCGAGAAGCTGACCGGCGACGACCGGACCTGGTACGAGGAGCAGCAGAAGAAGGACGAAGGCTTCGCGGTCGTCGTCGACGAGACGATCCGCCTGCTCGACGGCCGCCGTACCGCCCGCGACCTCGCCGACGCGCTGACGGTCGAGTTCGGCCGCGAGATCCCGGAGGCCTGGACCGCGCGGCTGCTGAAGGTCCTGGTTCAGCTTACGCTCGTGACGCCCTGAGCCGGGGTTCTTGCGCGCCCGCCGCGAGCGCCCGGTTCAGTCCGGCAGGTACTTCTCGAGGGCGGGGAGCAGGGTCACGAGGAACGGCTTGGACAGGACCTTGACCTCGGCGTTGGCATGCATGCCGTGGTGGTAGTGGTAGGTGCGGTGCTCGGTCTTGAACGTCCGGCTCGGCAGCCGCGCGCGCACCGTGATCCACTGGCCGCTCTGCAGCTCCTTGGCGACCGACTCGACGAGCATGTCGCCGGCGAGCTTGGCGGCCTCGGTGCCGCTGACCGCGTCGGCCTGGACGTGGGTGATCGAGCCGAGGGCGCGCGCCTTCTTGTAGCCGTCGAGCTCGAGCTGGAGCTCCATCTTCTCACGGACGCGGGGGCCGTCCTTGCCGGGCAGGAACGCGAGGACTTCGATCTCGCTGTTCTCGTCGGTGATCTGCATGACGTAGCTGCCGAGCTGGACGGCGATGCCCTCCTTGACGTGCAGGTTGGTGACGACGCCGTCGCGCGGCGCGCGGACGGTGCGTGCCTCGACGCGGGCGAGCGCGTGGTCGCGGGCGGTGGCGGCGGACATGAGTGACTTGCGGACCTGCTCGTCGCTCTGATCGAACAGGAACTGGATCTGGGTGTCGCGCCACTCGGTCTCGGAGGCGGCGAGCTGGGCGGCCTCGTCGGGAGAGCTGAGGCGCAGGAGCGGATCGCCCTTCTTGACGGCCTCGTTCTCCTTGACGAGCACCTTCTCGACCGTGCCGGTGGCCGACGAGGTGACCGAGGTCGAGCCCTCGAACACGACGACCGCCGTGCCGGACGAGTAGGTCGGCACCTTGACGAAGATCGCGAACGCGATCGCGATGAGCATGGTCACGACGAGGATCGGGTAGGCGCGCTTGACCCAGGTCGGCGACAGCTGGACGAGCGTGCCCTCCTGGCCGCGGGTGCGGTGGGCCTCGAGCGCCTCGCCGCGATACAAGGAGCCCTTGTCGGCCTTGATCTCGTTCGCGCGCTGCAGGTGCTGCACTGCGAGGTGATGGAGGATCGGTGCGGCCTCGCGGGCGAGCGCGATCATCGCGACCTGCTCGACGACCTGGTAGGCCGGCTGGCGCGCGTTGCGCGTCAACGTGATGACGGCGACGGTCTCCGAGGTGGTGATGACCGGGATCAGCGCCATGTGGGTCGCGATCATGGCGCGGCGCACGGTCGCGACGGCGACCAGCGGCTGGGTATCGCGCGGGATCTCGTCGTCGGCGCCGAGCGTCCACAGGCCGTCCTGGCTGGGGTAGACGATCGAGCACGACAGGGACGACGTCAGCTCGGCGAGGGCATCGCGCAGCACGCGGTCGGCGCCGGTGAGATCGGCCTGCAGCGCGAGGCGGCGAATGTGTCCATAGATCGGTCCCGCGAGCTCGGGCGGGGTGGGGATCGCCAGGGGATCGATGCCGGGGAGGACCGGCGGCGCGGCCTGCGGGCCAGGTGCCTGCGCGCCGGGTGCCTGCGGGCCAGGTGCCGGGGGGGCATCCTGGGCAACGAACGGAGCCTGGGGAGCAGCCTGGGCGACGGAGGCCGCCTGCGGGGGCTGCGGGGCCTGTGGAGCGGCCTGGGCGACCGAGGCGAGCTTCGGGGCCGGGGTGGCCTGGGCGACCGACGCGGCCCGGGCCGGCTGCGGGGTGCGGGTCTGCTGGGCAGGGATCGCGGTGCCGGAGCGCGGCGTGCTCCGCGGGCTGCGGGCCGGCGGGATGATGATGCTGCCGGGCTCGGTGTGTACGCGGGGTGCGGCGGCGAACGCGCTGCGCGAGTGGCTCTGCGACACGAGGCTGCGCTCGGGGTCGGGGTACGCTAGGTGCTCGTCGGGATAGCGCGGGACCGCGGGTAGCGGTGCCGGCTCGCTGCGCCGGTTGGTCTTCATCGCCGACGCCGAGTGGTAGCTACCCGGGCGCGCCGCGCTGGTCAGCGGATCGGCGTCATCGAGTAGGCCCGGGGGCAGGTCCCCGGCACGCAGGTGCGTGGGGGCTTCCGGAGCGTTGTAGCTGGGCCGCATGGTGAGGACCGAAACTGCAAGCCGAGGACCACGGTCCGCACCACCGCCAACTCGCGGATTCACGGCCGGCCACCCGCCCGGCGATGGGGGGTGGGAGCGCGATTCGTAACCCGAGGTAGTCGAGTCCCATGGCGGTCGACGGCTGGATCCCGAGGTAGACAGCGAAGTTACGCGTGGCATGGCGACTGCTCAGGAAGCTGGCCATGAACCGCTTCACCCTGGTAGCCGCAGTCCTCGGCGCCCTCACCTCCGTTCCAGCGGCCGCTCAGCCCCGCGGTCGCTCGCAAGCGAACACCCCGTCCTCGCAGGACGCGGCCCCCGCGCGTGAAGCGGCGGACGATGATGGCGATGGTCCGGAGGCACGCGGCGTCGCGCTGTTCAAGCTCGAGGACATCATAGAGGTCGCGGTTCGCCTGTCTCCGGACATCGCGCGCGCTCGCATCGATCGAGAGATCGCTCGCGAATCGGCCGGCGGCGCTCGCAAGGATCAAGCGTGGGTCCTGTCGGCGAACGCCAACTATCAGCGCAACGCGCTCGGCGCCGATGCGACGGAGGTCCCGCCGCTCGGGCAGCTGGCCGACGACAAGCTGACGGCCAGCCTCGGCCTCGGTCGCAACCTGCCGACCGGCGGCAACGTCAGCGTCGAGCTCGGTCTCATGCACGACCGGCAGGAGCTCAACATCACCGGCGAGGTGCTGGCCCAGGCGCAGATGCAGCAGGGCCAGTGCGGCGAGAACGTCGACATCTTCTGCCAGGACCAGGCGTACGCCCGGCTGTCGCTCAAGCAGCCGCTCGCGCGGGGCCTGGGGTCGGACGTCGCGCTGGCCGGCGAGCGCAAGGCGGACCTCGCCGCGGCGGAGGCGACGGTCAAGGCGCAGCTCGCCGCCGAGCTGATGCTCCGTGACCTGATCTCGGCGTACTGGGAGCTCGCTTACGCCGCCTACGAGGTCGACACCCGCGCCGCGGCGCTTGATCTGGCCCGGAAGCAAGATCAGCTGACGCGCCAGGAGATGCGCGCCGGTACGGCGAGCCAGAACTCGATCGACGCCGTGACCTACGAGATCGCGATCCGCGACGAGGCGCTGCTCACCGCCAAGCTCGCGTTCGAGAAGAAGTCGCTCGAGCTGCGCCGCAAGGCCGGCCTCGAGATCGGCCGCCGCGACATCGTCGTCCGGCCCGGCGAACCGCTCGAGATCGACAACGCGGACTGGAACATCGACGACATCCTCGCGAAGAGCCACAAGATCAACCGCCAGATCGCGACGGTTGTCCTCGAGAAGAAGATCGCCGACGTCGACGTCGACGTCGCCCACGACGCCACGCTGCCGCAGATCGATCTGAACCTGTCGGGCGCGCTGGTCGGGACCGGCGATACCAGCAGCGGCGCGTTCTCGGCCGTCGGCGGCTCGGCCGGGTTCGGCTACCAGGTGACGGCCGGCCTCAGCATGTCGTTCGAGCTGTCGGGCGCGGCCAAGGCGACCCAATCGGCGGCGGCCGCGAAGCGCCATCACCTCGACGTCGAGCGCGTCGACCTCGAGCGCCAGATCGATGCCGAGGTGGTCTCGTCGGTGAAGGTCGTGATGAGCGGGCGCACCCGCGTCGCGCTGACCGACAAGGCGATCTCGGTCGCCGAGGATAACCTCAAGGCCGAGCGGGCGAATTTCCTGGCGCAGCGCTCCAACAACTTCCAGGTGATGCAGCGTCAGACCCAGGTGATCGACGCCCGGCTCCGCCGCGGCCGGGCGGTCACCGACTACCACGTCGCCGTGGCCCAGCTGCAGTACCTGAGCGGCACCCTGCTCGATGCCTACCGGATACATGTCCGGCCCCGCACGGACCGTGGGGACCGCGAGGAGTAGCCGATGCATCCCCGGGTTGACATCGCGCGGACCCAGACCCCGACCCGATCGATTGCAACCACCGGTAGTCACGCGACGAGCCCCTTGGCACGCACCCTGCTCAACCTGGATTCGCCCATGCGCCTCACCACCCTCCCCACCCTCCTCGCCGGCATCACCACCCTCGCCGCGGCCTGCGTTGGCGAAGTCGGCGGCTCCCGCAAGCCGGGCCCCCGTGACCCGGTGACCACCACCACCGACACCGTCTGCGCCAAGGTCGAGAAGGACGTCATCATCCGGACCGCGGCCGACATGACCGCGCTGCCCAAGACCGGCTGCTACGACCTCTACGGCAAGCTGACGCTCCAGGGCTCCGCGGTCACGAGCCTCGCCGGGCTCAATGGGCTCAACTCGGTCAACGAGCTCGACCTCGACCACACGAGCCTCACGGCGATCGACACCCAGCGCCCGGTCGGCATCTACGGCAAGCTGACCGTCACCGGCAACACCAAGCTGACCAACCTCAAGCAGCTGTCGTTCGAGACCGCCTCGACCGGCATCCTGATCGACGGCAACACCGTCCTGGCGACGCTCGAGCCGATCGGCCTCGATCAGCCCAAGCTCGAGGAGGTCGACGGCGACATCGCGATCACCGGCAACCCCGCGCTGATCTCGGTCCCCCTGGGGCACGTTGCCAAGGTGACCGGCTCCTTGACGGTGTCCGGCGACACGCAGCTGAAGCTCATCGACCTGAGCTCGCTGGCGACCACCGGCTCGGTCGACATCGCCGACAACACCCAGCTCATGTCGCTCACCGGGCTGCCGGCGACGACGATCACCGGCGACCTCGCGATCCGCAACAACGCGGCGCTGGCGACGCTCGGGACGATGAGCGCCCTGTACCGCGTCACCGGCAACCTGACGATCGACGGCAACGCCGCGCTGACCAACCTGTCGTCGTTCACCACGACCCTCAAGTTCGTCGACCTGGCGCTCGCCATCACCAACAACGCCAAGCTCACCGACCTGGGCGCGCTCAAGCACCTCTCGCTCGTCGGCGGGATCACGATCACCGGCAACCAGAGCCTCGTGACCTGCCGCGCGATCGAGATCGACCGCTGCGTCCAGCACCCCACCGCCGCCGTCATCAGCAACAACAACACCAGCAACTGCAACTGGCAGTGCAATTAGCCCAACTCGCCCACCGGCCCACCCCGAGGAACCCAGCCATGTCGATCACCACCTCCGCCCTCCGCCTCGCCCTGACCACGGCTGCCCTCTGCGCGGCCACCACCACCGCCGACGCCAAGCCCCGCCGCGTCGTCATCCTCGACTTCGACGGGCCGCGCCAGCTCGCCGACACCGGCAAGAGCTCGGTGCTCTCCGTGCTCGGCGAGCAGTACGACGTCGTCGCGACCAAGCGCTGGGAGCAGGCGCGCGCCGCCGCGGCGCAGCAGAGCCACGGGCCGGCGCAATGGTCGCGGGCCGCCAAGCAAGCCGGCGTCGACGCCGTGATCGAGGGCTGGGTCCAGGACGAGGGCCGCCGCAAGATCCTGAACGTCGTGGTTCGCGAGGCGGACAACGGCAAGGAGTTCGATACGATCTCGGTCCGGCTCGATGGCAAGAACGGGATCTCGACCGAGAGCACGCGCCAGCTGCAGACCAGCCTCGACGAGGTGCTCGACTGGATCGACGCCGGCCAGAACGAGGCACCGCCTCCGACCTATTCGCCGATCACCGCCAATAAGATCGGCTCCGTGAAGCCGGCGATCGCCGCGGACGACGACAACGACGGCGCCCCGCGCACCCGTACGCGGCATGCCACGATCGATGACGACGCCCAGCCTGCGCCGATCACGGAGGCACGGCCGAAGCACCCCAAGCGTCCGGTCGCCGATGCCGAGATCACCAGCGACGCCCCGGCCGGCAAGCCGGCGACCAAGGCGGACGACGCCACCGACCCGGCCACCACCACCGAACCGGCGCACGACGCCAAGGAGCTCTCGACGGCGGCGCGCGAGGCCAAGGAGATCGAGATCCTGTTCCCCCAGGGTAGCGAGGAGCGCAAGGACATCCTGGGCCCCAAGGTTGACCACGTGCCGCAGAAGACGTCGCGCTTCCTGATCGACGGCGGCGTGTACATGGGCTCGCGGAGCCTCGTCTGGGACGCCGATCCGGATGCCAACGTCACGCAGTTCGCCGGTGTGTCGACCAAGGGGCTCCAGGTCAACGCGGCGATCTATCCGTTCCCCACCAAGCAGACCGACGGCATCCTGTCGGGCTTCGGGGTCACCGGGTCGCTCCACCACTCCGTGGGCTCGACCGTGGTGTTCGACGACACCAGCCAGGTCGACGAGTACGTGCTCAACCAGAACGGCTGGGAGCTCGGCCTGCACTATCGCATGCCGCTCAGCAGCCTCATCGCGATCGACGGCGGGGCGTTCTACGGCAACCAGACCTTCGAGATCGTCGACGCGTCGCAGGACTTCGAGGTGCCCGACACCAAGTACTCGTACCTGGGCGCGAGCGCGCACCTCGACCTCTACATCACCGACCATGCGACGGTCGGGTTCGGCGCCCGGTACTTCACCGTGCTCGACGCCGGCGACCTCGCGTCGACGGACTGGTTCGGCCCGGTGAGCGCGAGCGGCCTGGGCCTCGAGGCCTCGTTCTCGATCCCCCTGCCGGCGAACCTCTACGTGCGCGGCCAGCTGTCGTACCAGCGGATCTCGCTGTCGACGAACGGCGGCGGCCAGATCACCGATGACGAGGGCGTCATGGGCGGCACCGACTCGACGATCATGGGCAACGTCAACCTCGGCATCGCGTTCTGAGCCGAGCTCCCCTCCTGCCGTCCCACTGACCACCCGCGAGCCGGCCCGGCAAGGCCGGCTTTCGGCGTTTTCGGCCCCCGGGAGGTGCACGAGCCCCGGCGACCGCGATCGTCAACCCGGGGAAGCGATCCGAGACCTCACCACCCGGTGCGAACGCGCCAGATCCACAGAATCGCAGCACGGCCGGCCTGGCACATCCCGTGCTCCTCTCGAAGACAGGCCAGCCACTCTCACCACCCAGACCCGCACCACCGGGTCGGAAAAAGCCAAGCCCATGCCGAAGCACACCCCCAAAGACCCGTTCCAGTCGATCGACGTCGGCCAGCTCTCCCAGGTCGCCGGCGGCGCGTCGCGCGTCACCGCGCGCTCGAACAGCAACGATCAGCTCACGGCGATGATGACGCAGATCACCCAGTCGATCCAGGCGCTGTCGCAGAACAACAACCAGAGTGACCCCATGCAGATGATGATGATGATGATGATGATGGGCGGCATGGGCGGTGGAGGCGGCGGCGCGGCCGCGGCGCCGCCCCCCGCGGCGCCCCAGCCCCCGGTGATCAACATCTCGACCACGGTGAAGCGTCATGACTGGTAAGGCGTTCAAGGTGATCGAGGTCATCGACCTGTCGCAGGTCTGGGGCGGCGTCGACAAGCAGACCCAGGCGGCCCAGGACGTGATCGCGCAAGCCACGACCGCGGTCGAAGGCCTCGCCAAGAAGGTCGCGCCCAAGGACGACAGCATGACCCAGGCGATGATGCAGATGATGAACCAACGGCGCTCCGGTTCCGGCCCCACGCCGGCCCCGGCGCTGCCCCCAACGAGCACCCTGACGAGGTAAATGTCATGAGCAGGCGATCCCCCAGCGGCACCTTCGAGCACAGGCTCGCAACGATCAGCGCCACGTTCCTGGCCTCGGTCATCGGCGGGCGCATCACCCCCCGCACGACGCTTGACCCCGTCCTGGGGCAGGGGATCCAGCAGCTCTCGCAAGCGATCATGAGTGTTGGCCAGAACCTGGCCGCCGCGAAGCAAAGCAGCAGCCAGCAGATGATGCAGATGATGCAGCAGATGATGCAGGCCCGCGGCGGCAAGTAGCCGCGCGGTCCCCGGTGGTCCGGCGAGCCCGAGGCGATGGCCTCGGGCTCGTTGCATTTCGGCGTCGGCGTCGGCGCCGGCAGCCGGCTCGGGCGCTCGATCCCCGGCCCGTCATCGCCAGGAATCAGTTCGTCAATCGAAATGGACACTATCGGATCTCGAACTACGCGATCTGTCTGGACCGCATCAACGGCACGGCTGCTGCACAACGGATCAACAACCCATTTCTCCCATTCTCGAAAGGATCGCCACAATGAAGAACCTGAACACCACGGAGCTCACGACGGTTGTCGGTGGTACCACCAAGAACGATCAGATCACCCAGCAGATCACGGCTCTCCAGACCTCGCTGCAGAACGCCACGACGAACAATCCCAATAACAACAACCAGAGCAGCACGATGATGATGATGGCGATGGCCATGGCGATGCGGCCGCAGCAGCCGACCGTCGTTGCCTCGGCCGCACCGGCCGCGCCGGCGCCGGGCCCGGTCGTCAACATCAACACCCGCGTTCGCCGCTGGTAACCGGTCCGGCCGAGCTGGCCCACCGTCCAGCCTCTGCCGTCCAGTCGACCCCGCACGCGCCACGAGCACGATCCGCCCGGATCGTGCTCGTGGTGTTTTCGGCGTTGCCGGCGTTCCATCCACGGCCGCCAGAACGGCCGCTCGGGAGACCGCAAATACGCGCGCTTGCTGACGCGGGTCTGGGCTCGCCGCTGCGATGAACTTCCCAGCCGTGTCGCCAGAGCGGCCGCTCGGGAGATCGCGTACACGCTTGCTTGCGGACGCGGGTCTGGGCTCGTCGCTCGTCTGTTGACCACCGTATCGCGATGACCGGCGGTGCCATCCCCACGGCCGGCCGACGCTCGATCCACCCGGCCTGAGAATCTATCTCGCGCCGTAGCCCAGCCCGCGCCACTGCGCTGCGCGTTGCCGTCTTCGCGGGGCGAGCTCGTTCACCAGCAGGTCAGACCCTCGATGGTCCGGTACCAGGTGGCGCACCGGTGAACACTGGCAAGCACCGGCGGCGGGGCGGCCCTGTGCAGCGCTTTCGATCGGCCAGGCAGCACCATCGATCTCTCGAGGTTGCAGCTCGTCAACCCAGAGCGGCGCAGCGGGTCGACAGCGCCGCGTCAACCCTGCGAAACGATGCGAGGCGATCGTGGGCACGCACCATGCACTACTCGCGGACATGTACGACGCCGACGCCATCGAAGCCATCAACTTCGAACAACTCGCCACCGCCACCGACCGCTTGCTGCTCCGCGGCGGTCGTGGGTCGAAGCGGCGGTTGAGCGTTCCTTCGCTGGTGCCGCATGGGCCGCTCGCACGCGGCTCGGCCCCGTACATCGAGCAGACCGTGGTCGTTCGCTCGGCCCCGGCCCCGCGTATCAGCCAGGCCGAGGTCACGCGCTCCACGGCAGCTCCCAAGGCGCAGGTGTTCGCGATCACCGTGGTGATTCCGACGCTCATCGGGATCGCGGTCGGCCTCGCGGCCATGCTCTGACTGTTCGTTTCCGGCGGGACAGATCGAGCCGTGGTGACTCGATCTTGGGCGTGGTTCGGAATGGGCCCCTTACCACGCCCGTCCCGCCGGCTTTTTTCTCTCACGCACCTCACCACAGCTGCCGCCCACGCCGCTCGTTACGTAGGTGTTCGCGATTCCTGTCGTGACTCCGAGGCTCCTCGGAACGCGCCTGGGCGCGCGATCCACTCCGATAGTTCGTCTCCGGTGGGACAAGCCGAGCCGTGGTGACTCGGTCATGGGTGTGGTCCGGAATGGGCCCCGAACCACACCCGTCCCGCCGGCTTTTTTTTCGCCTCTCACCGCTGCCGGCGAACCGCAACACAGCCCGATCGATTCGTTTCCGGTGGGACAAGCCGAGCCGTGGTGACTCGGTCATGGGTGTGGTCCGGAATGGGCCCCGAACCACACCCGTCCCG